>JGI25326J35508_1000863_pt1 | contig 23372 bp, 25 predicted proteins | sample HigsolmetaAR201D_FD_35508 | JGI IMG/M metagenome (IMG submission 35508)
GGAAATTATGTGCGGGTCAGCCCGCAGTGAGTGAATTGGAGTTTCTAAAATGAAGCACACCTTCTCCATGCTCACCATCTCCGGCCTCATGGCTCTGGGGATGGCTGTCTGGGCGCCGCCCAGCCAGGCCTCGGCTATCGCCGGAAGCGGCGTCGCCAAGACGCTCGAGACGGTGGCAACATCAGACGCCAGCAAGGTCGAGCGGGTGAACCATCGTAGGCGGCACTGGCACCGTCGGCATTTCCATCCTCATCACCGGCATCACCTCCGCCCGCGTACCGGGTTCTACTTCGAGTTTGGCACCGGCCGGCCGCCCGTGATCGTGCATCCGCCCTATTATGCGCCACCGCGGGTCCATGTCAGGCCGCGCTATGCGGGGCCCCTGCCGGTCGCCCATGTGAGGTGGTGCTACAGCCGCTACCGCTCCTACCGCGACTGGGACAACACCTTCCAGCCCTATAACGGTCCGCGCAAGCAGTGCCGCTCGCCCTATTGGGGTTANACGCAACGGCGTGAATGTTAAATGGCCGCGGCACCAGTCCGCGGCCATTTTCATGTTTGCCTGAAGGCGANACCGACGCCTCAGTTCTTCTGCTTGTCGACCANCTTGTTCTTGGCGATCCACGGCATCATCGCGCGTAGCTTCTCGCCCACTTCCTCAATCTGATGGTTGTCGTTCAGCCTCCGGGTGGCCTTGAAGCGGGCCGCGCCCGAATGCCACTCCTGCATCCATTCCGAGGTGAACTTGCCCGTCTGGATGTCCTTCAGGATGCGCTTCATCTCCGCCTTGGTCTCGGCGGTGATGATGCGCGGGCCCGAGACATATTCGCCCCACTCGGCCGTGTTGGAGATCGAATAGTTCATGTTGGCGATGCCGCCCTCGTAAATGAGATCGACGATGAGCTTCACCTCGTGGAGGCACTCGAAATATGCCATCTCCGGCGCATAACCGGCCTCAACGAGCGTCTCGAAGCCGGCGCGGATGAGTTCAACCAGACCGCCGCACAGCACCACCTGCTCGCCGAAGAGATCGGTCTCGCACTCCTCGCGGAAGGTGGTCTCGATGATACCGGAGCGTCCGCCGCCCACGCCGCAGGCATAGGACAGGGCAAGATCGAGCGCATTGCCCGATGCGTCATGATGCACGGCAACCAGGCATGGCACGCCGCCGCCCTTCAGGTACTCCCCGCGCACCGTGTGGCCTGGCCCCTTGGGCGCGATCATCAGCACATCGACCGTCTTCTTGGGCTCGATTAGCCCGAAATGCACGTTGAGACCATGCGCGAAAGCGATTGCCGCGCTATCGCGAATGTTCGGCGCGATCTCGGAATTGTAGATGCCGGCCTGCAACTCGTCGGGTGTGGCCATCATCATGAGGTCTGCCCAGGCTGCGGCCTCCGCCACGCTCATCACCTTGAAGCCATCGGCCTCGGCCTTCTTCACCGTTGCCGAGCCCGGGCGCANGGCCACGGCCACCTCGGTGACGCCGGAGTCCTTCAGGTTCAGTGCATGGGCGCGGCCCTGGCTGCCATAACCGATAATGGCGACCTTCTTCGATTTGATGAGATTCAGATCGGCGTCGCGATCGTAATAGACACGCATTCCTTCTTCCTTCCTTTTCAGCCTGCGGCGCACGGCCTCACGCCGGGTCCGCCCTCTCCTTCTCCCGCACCCGATAGAGTGCGAAGAACTGGTCTACCGCCCGTTCCGCCAGTGCGGCGAAACCCTCCGGTCTCCGGACCTCCTCCTCGCCGAGCAGCATGCGCACATGGAGGTCCCGCACGATGAGGCCATAGAAGGTGCGGTAAGCCTCTTCCTGGTCCTCATAGTTGATATGCCCGTGCCGCTTCCCGGCCTCCAGCAACGCGATCGCACCTTCGTCGATGCGCCGCCGCCCTTGGGCGACAAGAAGCCTGCCCAGACGGTTTTCATCACGACTCGCCTGGCCGATGGCCAACCGGTTGAGCGCGAGGGAGACATCGCCTGCGAGCACATCCAGCAGGTCCCGCGCAAAGGCCACCAGACGCGCCCTAAAGCGCGAGCGATCCACCGCCTCGCCCTCATTCGCAAAGGTGCGCACCTTGCTTGCCTGATAAGCGATCATGGCCGCAAGCAGGCCGTCGCGGTCACCAAACCACTTATAGAGGCTTTCCTTCGAACAGCTCGCCGCACGGGCCACGCCCGCGGTCGTGACCGCCCTTTCGCCGCCTGCCACGAGCAGTTCCAACGCACATTCCAGAACCGCGCGCTGGCGCGGCGTGAATCCCTTTTCCCGCTGCTCGGTCAACTCCGCGCCTCTATGCGTACCGTACGGTACGGTTCTGACACAGCTTGCGGCGGCTTTCAAGCCGTCGCGTGGCCATGCGCGGTTTCACAGTTGGTGTGCGCCTATGCCCGGAGGACCGGAGCCTCAACCTGCTTGCCCAAGGTCATGGCCCGCAGCCCTGAGGAAACGCTGCACAGTCTCCGCCATGCCATGCTCCAGGGCATCGGCCGTAAGTGCATGACCAATGGAGACCTCGGCCAATCCGGGAATGCGGGCGGCAAGGGCAGGCAAATTGGCGACCGTCAAATCATGCCCGGCATTGACGGCCAAGCCCAGCGCGGCCGCTCTTTCTGCCGTTTTGCNAAGTGTTTCGAGAGCCTTGGCGGCTTTTTCCGGACTGTCGTGGCAGGCGCCGTAGGGGCCTGTGTAAAGCTCCACCCTGTCGGCGCCGGTCGCTTTGGCCGCCCTGAGTGCGGCCTCGTCCACATCCGGGTCGCAGAACAGCGAGACGCGGAAGCCCCGCTGCTTCAGCCGTCGGACGATCGGCCGGAGGAAATCCGCGTCCCGCACGAAATCCCATCCATGATCGGACGTGGCCTGAGCCGGATCGTCAGGCACGAGGGTGACCTGCTCGGGTTCCGCCCCCTCCACCAGTCGCAGAAATTCTTCCGAAGGGTATCCCTCGATGTTGAATTCGCGGTCGGGAAACTCATCATCGATGAGCGCGCGGATCTCAGGCAGGTCCGAGAAGCGGATGTGCCGCTGATCGGGCCGGGGATGGACCGTAAGTCCATGCGCCCCGGCGCGAAGGGCAATGCGCCCGATCCCGGTGACGCTTGGCCACGGCAAATCGCGGCGGTTGCGCAGCATGGCCACGGCATTCAGATTGACGGAGAGCTTTGCCGGCATGGAAAAATCCTGTAACATTCTGGCTTGCTCATCCCTATAGCGGCTCTGCGATGAACCGACAGGGCCAATTCGCGTTGTCTTGGGTGACAGCCGCGCATCGGCAGCATCGGGAGAAACGCTGCATGTCCATCAACGATACCCCGCCCAGCGTTCGCCGCATCGAAACGGACCGCGACGACGCCTACGCCTTCGAGGTCACCGGGCATATCACGGCCTCCGACATAGAGAACATGTACGGTCTGCTCGAAGGCGCTTATGAGCTGCATAACAAGATCGACGTCATCGTGATCATGCATGACTATGAAGGNATCGACTGGGCAGCCGCATGGAAGGAGCAGACGATGCTGGGCAAGACCAAGGCGCTCAAGCACATCCGCAAATATGCGGTTGTCGGCGGGCCGAGCTGGGTCAAGGCCATGATTTCGATATTCCGGCCGTTCTTTTCCATGGAGATGAATTACTTCGAGCTTGAAGAAGTCGCTTCCGCCTGGGAATGGATCGGCGCAAGGCCATTGCCGGGTCNGGCATAGNCGGAAAACCGCTGCCGCTTTTCCCGGNATTGCTGCTAACGCACGATCGTGAGCCTCTCCGCAGCTCGGGTGATCCCGGTATAAAGCCATCGCTGGCGTGTGTCGCGGAAGGCGAAGCTTTCGTCGAACAGCACCACCTCGTCCCACTGCGAGCCTTGCGCCTTGTGGACTGTGAGCGCGTAGCCGAAATCGAAATCGTTGTAGCGTTTCTTCGTCTGCCAGGGGATATCAGCTTCCGGGTCCTCGAAAGCAGCCTTGAGAAGCTTGATCTTGGCCACGCCGCGNTCGGGATCGTCTTCCTCCGGTGAAACCAGCAGGTTGATGCCCGGCTTCACAGTCTCGCGCGAGACGGTCATCACCTTCCAGAGTGAACCGTTAAGCAGCCCCTTGGACGGTTCGTTGCGCAGGCAGACCAGCTTGTCGCCCGCCTGCGGCAGATGCGAGGTGAAGCCCTTGAGTTCGCGCAGACGCTGATTGTAGCGCCGCCGCGTGCGGTTGGTCCCAATGAGGACCTGATCGGCCTTCAGCACCGTCTCGCTGGTCACCTCGCGCCGCGAGATCACCTGCGCGGTGCCATAGTCGCCATACATGAACTCCCGCCCCTCGCGCACGTCGAGCGCCAGCCGGATGATCGGATTGTCGCGTGCCTGGCGGTGAATTTCGGTCAGCAGATAGTCCGGCTCATGCTCGGTGAAGAAGCCGCCGCCCGAGATCGGCGGCAGTTGCCCCGGGTCCCCTAGCACCAGGATGGGCGTGCCGAAGGACATGAGATCGCGGCCCAGCTCCTCGTCCACCATCGAGCACTCGTCGATGATGACGAGCTTTGCCTTGGCCACGGGGCTTTGGCGGTTGAGGGAAAAGGTGGGGGACATGGTTGTCCTGCCCGTCGTCTCGTCCTCCACCTCCTCCTCTCCGCGTGGGCGGTAGATGAGAGAATGGATCGTGCGGGCATTCGTCGCCCCTTTGGAGCGCAGCACCTGCGCGGCCTTGCCCGTAAAGGCGGCGAACTGCACATCGCCGTCCACATGCTCCGCGAAGTAGCGCGCAAGCGTCGTCTTGCCGGTTCCGGCATAGCCGAAAAGCCGGAAGATCTGGGACCGCCCTTCCCTCAGCCAACGGGAGACGGCTTTCAGCGCCTCGTCCTGTTGCGGTGAAAACTTCATGCCCCCACAAACCAGATTCTGCGCGCGGTGAATAGGCCACTGCGGGCACTGCCTCGTCCCCGGCTTCCCTTTACGCAATGTAAGGCAGGCCATGAAAAGTTTCACCGAAACGGAGAGCGGCGGAATGGGGCGAGGAATCCTACTTGCGGTGACGGCGGGTGCGGCTGCGCTGCTTGTCGTCATCGCCCTCCTGCAGGCCTCCGGCGGCGAAACCCGGGCCGGAATGGCCGCGCAGCCGCGCATCACCGTCAATCAGGTGGGGTATGTGCCGGACGGACCGAAGCGGGCGACGCTCATTACGCAGGCGCAGACCGCTCTTGCGTGGCGCCTCTTGGACGCTGAGGGTAAAGAGGTCGCTTCGGGCATGACGCGCCCGGCCGGGGTCGATCCCACGGCGCGGCTCAACGTCCATGTCATCGATTTCAGCGGCTTCACCCAGGCCGGAGAAGGCTACCGCATCGAAGCGGACGGCGAGGTAAGCTTCCCCTTCGCCATCGGACGCGGCTTCTATGAGGCGCTTGCGCGCGACGCGCTCAACTACTTCTATCCCGTGCGTTCCGGTATCGCTATCGACGGCGCGATTGCCGGCGAAGCCTATGCCAGGCCGGCCGGGCACATCTCGGCGCCTGGCAAGGCGAGATCAATCAGGGCGACCGGGGCGTCCCTTGCCTTTCCCCGGAACGCTCGGAACGGGTTTATGGGGTTCCCTGGACCTGCGACTACACGCTGGATGTACCGGCGGCTGGTACGACGCGGGCGATCATGGGAAATATCTGGTCAATGGCGGCATTTCGGTCGCCCAGCTCATGAGCGCCTATGAGCGCGCGCTTTACGTGGACGGCGCCTCCTTCGCGCCTTTTGCCGACGGTGCGCTCGCCATTCCCGAGGCGGGCAACGGTGTGCCGGACGTGCTGGACGAGGCCCGCTGGGAGCTCGAATTTCTCCTGAAAATGCAGGTACCCGAAGGCAAGCCGCTGGCGGGCATGGCGCATCACAAGGTGCACGACACCGAATGGACCGGCCTGCCTTCGCTGCCCCACGAGGACGACAAGCAGCGTAGGCTGCACCGGCCTTCCACGGCCGCCACACTCAACCTGGCCGCAGTCGCGGCCCAGGGCGCGCGTCTGTTCGTCAAATACGATCCGGCCTTCGCAAACCGCCTGCTCAAGGCCGCCGAGCGTGCCTGGCATGCGGCCCAGGCCCATCCTGATCTCCATGCACCAGAAACAGACAATATGGGCGGCGGTCCCTATGCCGACGACGATGTTGCAGACGAGTTCTACTGGGCGGCCGCCGAACTTTTCATCACCACGGGCGCGGTGCATTACCGCGACGCGCTTGTCGCTTCGCGCTATTTTCGGGGAGACGTCTTCCGCGACAATGGCTTCGACTGGGCTTTCGTCGCACCGCTCGGCAGAATGTCGCTCAGCCTCGTGCCCAATGCGCTGTCGGCAGAAGAGATCGCATTCTTCCGCGCCTCGATCGTGGAAGCGGGGCGGCGCTTTGCAGCACTGCAGGAGGAACGTGCCTTCGGCCAGATCTACGTGCCCTCAAATGGAGAATATGGCTGGGGCTCCAACCATTCCTTCGCACAGATCGGCACCATCGTGGCCCGCGCCTACGACTATACGCGCGACCCGCGTCTGCGCGAGGCCGCGCTGGAGGGTGCAGACTATCTCCTAGGCCGCAACGCGCTCGGCATTTCCTATATCACCGGATATGGCAGCCACTACGCGCAGAACCAGCATTCCGGCTGGTTCGCCCACCAGGTCGATCCCTCGCTTCCCCATCCGCCGAAGGGCGCGCTTGCAGGTGGCCCCAACGCCGCCCTCCAGGATCCGTTCGCGGCCGAAAGGCTTGCCGGCTGCGCTCCGCAGCGCTGCTACATCGACGACATCGAGAGCTGGTCCACCAACGAAATCACCATCAACTGGAACGCGGCCCTCGCCCAGTTCGCCGCTTTCCTGGCGGAGCAGTAGGCTTAGCCTGAACCGATAGGCCTACCGGCCCTATTGCAGCATCGGCCAGAGCGTGGCCGCGAGCGAGATTCCCATTGCGATGTTGAACCATTTCAGCCGAACGGGATCGGACAGAAAGCCGCGCAGGGCCAGACCGAAGCCTGCCCACACCGAAACGCTCGGGAAATTGACCAGCGTAAAGGTCAGTGTCACGAGCAGGATCGAAAGGAAGGGTTCCTGCGGGCTGGTGTAGACAGCCATGGCCGTTATCGCCATCACCCACGCCTTCGGGTTAACCCACTGGAAGGCGGCGGCTTCAAGAAACGTCATTGGCCGGGCGCGGCCTTGTCCATTGGCGCCGACCGCGCGCGACATGGCGATCCGCCAGGCAAGATAAAGCAGATAGGCGGCGCCCGAAACCTTCAACGCCAGATGGACCTGCGGATAGGCAACGAGCAGCGCCCCAAGCCCTAGGCCAACTGCAATAAGGAGCGAAGCAAAGCCGACGGCTATTCCCAGCACATGCGGAACGGTGCGAACGAAGCCGAAATTCACACCTGAAGCGAGAAGCATCAGATTGTTCGGCCCCGGCGTCACCGACGTCACGAAGGAAAAAACCAGCAGAGCTATGAAGACCTCGGCCGACATGATGCCGTTCCATGCGGAGGTTACCGATTTGATCTACGACTTCGTTCGTCGCGGGGGTTTCAACCCGTAAACGTAGGCAACTTCAGCTCGCCGCAACGGCCGTTCCGTAGCGTACGCTGCCTGGCGCGTTTCGGCGCTTGGCCCCACCTTTAAGCGAAGTTCCACCGGTTCGGCTTGATCACATCCCCTCGGGGCCGCGATTCATCGCNGCCACGCCGGTGCGGCAGACCTCGACCAAGCCGAGCGGCTTCATGATGGCGATGAACTGCTCGACCTTCGACACGCGGCCGGTGATCTCGAAGATGAAGTGCTCCGTATTGGCGTCGATCACCTGCGCGCGGAAGGCGTCCGCGAGCCGGAGCGCTTCAACGCGATGATCTCCCGTGCCCGCGACCTTCACCAGCGCAAGCTCGCGTTCAAGCGGACGCTCCTGCCCGCGCTCGCGCGCCATCGCAGTGAGATCCACGACCCGGTGTACCGGTACGATGCGTTCGAGCTGGTTCTTGATCTGCTCTAATACGTGCGGCGTGCCGCGGGTCACGATGGTAATCCGCGAAAGGTGCTTTTCGTGCTCCGTTTCGGAGACGGTGAGGCTGTCGATGTTGTATCCGCGTCCGGAAAACAGGCCGATGACGCGTGCCAGTACGCCTGGCTCGTTGTCGACGAGAACGGCGAGCGTCCGCGTCTCGTCCTTCTCGGTCTGTTCGGCGATGAAATAGGCGGAGCCTGTCGGTTGAAGCTGAGCGTTCATGCGCTGGTTCTCATTATGAATGNATGGTCATTCCGTCCAAAGGGCTCTCTTCGCGGACTAGACAAGCGCCCTGCCCTCTTCGCCGATGGCGTTTGCCACCGCCTCGTCCGTCGCCTCGTCGGGCAGCAGCATCTCGTTATGCGCCTTTCCGGAAGGTATCATCGGGAAGCAGTTGGCGAGGTTCGCCACCCGGCAATCGAAGATGACAGGCTTCTTCACCTCGATCATCTCGCGTATGGCGTCGTCCAGCTCGCCCGGCTTCTCGCAGCGTATCCCNTGGCATCCATAGGCTTCCGCCAGTTTCACAAAATCGGGCAATGCTTCGGTGTAAGAATGGGAGAGGCGGTTGCCATGCAGCAGCTGCTGCCACTGGCGCACCATGCCCATGTACTGGTTGTTGAGGATGAAGATCTTGATCGGCGCGTTGTGCTGCACTGCCGAGCTCATCTCCTGCATGGTCATCAGAACCGAGGCGTCGCCCGCAATGTCGATGACCAATGCATCGGGATGCGCGATCTGCACACCCAGGGCCGCCGGCAATCCGTAACCCATCGTGCCGAGCCCACCTGACGTCATCCAGCGGTTCGGTTTCTCAAAGCCGTAATGCTGTGCGGCCCACATCTGGTGCTGGCCGACCTCGGTCGTGATGTAGACGTCGCGGTCCTTGGTCAGCGCGTAGAGGCGCTGGATNGCATATTGCGGCATGATGACGTCGTCGTTCGGCTTNTAGGCNAGCGAGTTCCGCGCGCGCCATTTGCCGATCTGCTCCCACCAGGGCGCAAGCACCGCCTTGTCGGCCTTGGCGCCGGCCCGCCACAGCCTCACCATGTCCTCGAGCACCCGGCCCGCATCTCCGATGATGGCGAGATCGACATGCACGTTCTTGTTGATCGAGGACGGATCGACGTCGATGTGGATCTTCTTCGAATGCGGCGAGAAGGCATCGACGCGGCCCGTGATGCGGTCATCGAAGCGCGCGCCCACGCACAGCATAACATCGCAATCGTGCATGGCCATATTCGCCTCATAGGTGCCGTGCATGCCGAGCATACCGAGCCAGTTCTTGCCCGAGGCCGGATAGGCGCCCAGGCCCATAAGCGTGGAGGTGATGGGAAAGCCGGTCAGTTCCACCAGCTCGCGCAGGGCCTGGCATGCCGCAGGCCCTGCATTGATGACCCCGCCGCCGGAATAGATGATCGGCTTTTTGGCCGTGGCCATGAGCTGGACGGCTGCCCTGATCTTGTCCTGGTCCCCTTCGACGCGCGGACGATAGCTGGTGCGCGGCGCCGTCTGCGGCGGCGTGTAGATGCCTTTCGCAAACTGCACATCCTTCGGGATATCGACCACGACAGGCCCCGGCCGGCCGGTGGTCGCGACGTGGAAAGCCTCGTGCAGGATTGCGGCAAGCTGATTGACGTTGCGCACAAGCCAGTTGTGCTTCGTGCACGGCCTTGTGATGCCAACCGTGTCGCATTCCTGGAAGGCGTCGGAACCGATCAGCGTCGTGGGCACCTGGCCGGTGATGCAGACGAGCGGAATGGAATCCATTAGCGCATCCTGCAGCGGCGTGACGGCGTTGGTCGCTCCGGGACCGGAGGTCACCAGCATTACACCGGCTTTGCCAGTAGACCGGGCATAGCCTTCGGCCGCATGGCCCGCGCCCTGCTCATGGCGAACCAGAATGTGCTGAATGTCGTCCTGCTGAAAAAGCTCGTCATAGATCGGCAGCACCGCCCCGCCGGGATAGCCAAAGATGTGCTTGACGCCATTATCCTTAAGCGCCTGCACCACCATCTCCGCGCCCGTCATTTCCTTTCTGGCAACCTCTTGCCCCTCTCGTGCCGGCGCCTGTGCGTTCATCGCTCGTCAATCCTGTTCTGGTCTGTCGCGTCGTTCGGCCATTAAAAAAGGCCCCCGAAGGAGCCCTGTTTTCGCACATGAGCGGCTGTCGCCCGGCGGCTACGCCGCCTTGCCCATGTGCGTTCGTACTACGAGAATGATCTTCATCATGGCGGGGGACAATAAGCGCCAACCGCACGCCGTGTCAACGCAAATCAGACCGGGCTGCCCGCGGGTCCCCTGCACGGGTTTCCCTGTTAACGGTCCCGCAACCATCCCCCCTCATCGCCCCTTAACTTCGCTGCGCTAGGGGATTGTCCCAACAATTGGGGGGCATGCACATGTATATCGAAGGGAGCCTGGTTCCCGGAGAGGTCACATCGCAGGAGCGCCGCGCTGCGGATCAGCCGCAATCGCGCGTGCTGGGTCATGTCGTGCAATGCGACGGTGCCCGCGCCGTCATCGCCGCCACGATCGGAACGGACGAGCTTTCGCTTGCGGCGANCTGGACGGTCGGCAAGATCATCTCGATCAATCTCGGAAAGACCCGCACGGTGGGCCTGATCTACGCGATCGAGCGCCCGGGACGGCGCTGGGACGACACTGATGTCAATCCCATCATGGTTCATGTCGAACTAATCGGCGAGGTGCGCGACCAGACCGGCACGCCTGTCTTCGATCGCGGCATTACCGAATACCCTTACATCGGCGCGCTCGCCCACCGCATCCGCGCGCAGGACCTGCGCGCCATCTATGATCTCGGGGGACGGCGTTCCGTGACGATCGGGCACCTTTCGCAGGACAGCTCGATCGATGCCTGCATGGCGGTGGACGAAACGCTCACCCACCATTTCGCCGTGGTAGGCACCACCGGAGTGGGAAAATCCACCGCCGTCTCGCTGCTCCTGCGCAAGACCATCGCCGCCCGGCCTGACCTGCGCGTGCTCATCCTCGACCCGCATAACGAATTCGNCGCCGCGCTGCCGGAGCACAGCGTTCGTATCGATACCTCCACACTCGATCTTCCCTTCTGGCTATTCCGGCTGGAGGAACTGGTGGAGGTGCTCTATCGCGGGCGCGAGGCAGTGGCGGAGGAAGTGGAAATCCTGCGCGACCTGGTCGCCCAGGCCAAGCACGCCTACCGCAGCCCGGGCACGGCCGGCCTTCTCCGGCGCGGCGGTGACGGCAGCATTACCGCCGACACACCGGTGCCCTACCGGATGGCCGAAGTGCTGCGCCTCATCGACGAGCGCATGGGGCAACTTGAGTCCAAGGGCGACAGGCCGCATTATCGGCAGCTCCGCGCCCGCATAGAGGCCGCTCTCGCTGATCCGCGTTACCGCTTCATGTTCTCCTCGCATCTGATCGAGGATACGATTCACGAGACCGTCGGCCGCATTTTCCGCATTCCCGGCGACGGCCGCCCGGTAACCTGCTTCGAAATGGCCGGCCTGCCATCGGAAGTGGTGAATTCCGTCTGCTCGGTTCTCGCGCGGCTCGCCTTCGAACTCGCGCTGTGGGGGGGCGGCAAGCTGAAGCTGCTCATCCTGTGCGAGGAGGCGCATCGCTACATGCCGGCCGACCCGAGGCTCGGCTTCGCGCCNACGCGCCATGCCTTTTCCCGCATCGCAAAGGAAGGGCGCAAATATGGCTGCTATCTGGGCGTGGTNACCCAGCGNCCGGGCGATCTGGACCCCACCGTGCTTTCGCAGTGCTCGACCATTTTCGCCATGCGTCTTGCCAATGAGCAGGACCAAGCGATCATCCGCTCCGCGATTGCCGACTCCTCAGCCTCCACTCTCGCCTTCCTTTCGGCCATGGGCCAGCGCGAAGCGATCGCATTCGGCGACGGCGTGGCCACAACCATGCGCATGAAGTTCGAGAAACTGCCGGATGCGCTCCTGCCGGGCACGAAAGATAATTTTGGCGACAGGAACCGGGAGCCTGAAGATACCGCCGGACTTGATGACGTCGATCTTGCGCGCATTGTGGAGCGGATGCGCAATGCGGGCCGGCGCGGCAGGGCAGCCACCTTTACCGGGGAAACGGAGACATCCGGCCCACTGCATGAGCCATCGGCATTCGGAAGCATCGGCGCTCCCGCCAGCCGCTTTACACGCTAAAGAGCTGCCACCACCCCGCCGCTCACAGCAGGGTGGCGAGACGCCCGTTCAGAGTTATATATCTGGCCGCAAACACGCCGCATTCCGGCCGAATCATCGGCGGGAGACTCAACGGGAGATTGCCGTCATGCGCTTGCCGAGGCTTTATCGTGCCACCTGCGGAATCATGACGGCCGCGGCCTTGATAGCGGGGACTGCGATAGCACCGCAGCCTGCACTGGCTCAATCAGCGGCGACCCCGGATACGGCGGCACCTCAGCAAGATCGCCCCGCACAGCNGGGTCCGGCATCCGTGTCCGCGCTTGCAGAGAGACTGCTGGACGCCGTGGTCAATATCTCGACGACCCAGAACGCCGGCCCTCGCGGTCCGGGGCGCGTGCCGATGCCGCGCCTGCCCGAAGGTTCGCCCTTCGAGGAGTATTTTGACGAATTCTTCAACGACGAAGGCGGCGGGCCTCGCCTGCCCGGCCCCGGCTCGTCACTGGGATCCGGCTTCGTGATCGACGGGGCGGAAGGCATCATCGTCACCAACAATCACGTCATTGCCGGNGCGGACGAAATCATCGTCAATTTTGCCGACGGCACGACACGGACAGCCGAGCTTGTGGGCGTGGATACCAAGACGGACCTTGCCGTGCTCAAGGTCGATCCGCAGGGCAAGAAGCTGGCGGAGGTGAGTTTCGGCGATTCCGACGCCATGCGCATCGGCGANTGGGTGATGGCGATCGGCAACCCTTTCGGCTTCGGGGGCTCCGTGACCATCGGCATCATCTCGGCACGCAACCGGCAGATCGGTTCCGGCCCCTATGACGATTACATCCAGACGGACGCCGCCATAAACCGCGGCAATTCGGGCGGGCCCCTCTTTAACATGTATGGCGAGGTCATCGGCATCAACACGGCGATCATCTCGCCCACCGGGGGCTCGATCGGCATCGGCTTTGCCATTCCCTCGGAACTGGCCGTGAACGTGGTCAATCAGCTGCGTGAGTTCGGCGAAACGCGCCGGGGCTGGCTCGGCGTGCGCATTCAGACGGTGACAGAGGAAATCGCCGAGAGCCTTGGTCTACCCGAAGCAAAGGGGGTATTGATCAGCGGTATCGAAAAGGGCGGCCCGGCCGATAACGGCGCTCTTAAGGCGGGCGACATCGTCATTGGCTTCGAGGGCATCGAAATCAACGACGTGCGCAAGCTGAGCCGCATCGTCGCCGAAAGTCCTGTGGGCAAGGAGGTCGCCATCGATATCCTGCGCGATGGCGAGAAGCAGACGGTACGGGTGACGCTCGGCCGGCTGGAAGAGGCCGAGAGCGCGTCTGCGCGGGAAGATCAACGGGGCGATGAGAGCGAAGAGGCGCCGGTTGCGAGCGCCAAGGTCTTGGGAATGACCGTGGTCGAACTGGACGAGGAAGGCCGCGCCAAATTCGAGCTCGCTGAAGACATAAACGGCGTGCTCGTGTCCGAAGTGGAAGAGAATTCGGTGGCCGCCGAACAGGGCGTGCAGGCCGGCGATGTGATCGTCGAGATCGCGTTGCAGTCCGTCTCCACGCCCAAGGACGTGCTCGATCAGATCGACAGCCTCAAGGCACAGGGACGCAAGAATGCGCTCCTGATGCTCGCCTCCAAGACCGGCGAACTCCGCTTCGTAACGCTGCGGATGAATTAGGCCAAAGATAGCTGGCCAAGCAACCAAAGAAAGATAGCCGGCCAAGCAACTAAAGGTGGTAGCGCGTGCAACCACGGAGCCGTGCGCCGCTAAATGCGGAATGAATTCCTGTGAACATCATGACGAACTTTTCAGAAATTTGGCCCCGCTCGCTTATAGAGAAGGCGCAAAGGCAACGGCTGCCCGCCCCTTCCGCGTCGCGTCAGCGGAAAACGCGATGAAGGCANTTGCCATTGGTTCCCCCACCGAATATTNTATCTCGAAAGTTGTGGGGACTTGGGTATGGATTTCAATCAAGTAAAAAATCAGCTGGATTATGCGTCCGCTGTTCCGCTGCCACGCGCCGAGGATGAAATTGCGCTTTCAGATCTCCTCCGAATCATCTGGTCGGGTCGGGCGCTGATCGTCCTCATTCCTCTGCTTGCAATGGCTGCAACGGCCCTCGCTATAGGAGCCCTTTCCTTGCGGATCGATGAGCCCACCGTGTACTTTGTCGAGTTGCGGGGAATTGAAAACAGCCGATATCCGAATGGGACCGCATTCTCTCCCAGAGATCTGGTTGCGCCCGCAATCCTGGAGGAACTGCGCAGGCGCTACAACATTCCGGACGATACAAATTTAAGGGACGGGATAACGGTAACATTCGGGCACCCTGCCACGATCGGGCTGCACCGCCTCTATGAGGAAAAGCTGGCGGNCTCGAATCTGTCGCCAGCCGAGATCACCAGCATCAACGAGGAATATCGCACCCAGCTGAAGTCCGTTACCGAATCGGCACTGCGCATTGAGGTCAATCACCAACTGCTCGGATTGAGCCCGGACGATGGCGCGGTCATAGCACAGGCACTGCCTGAACTATGGTCACAGCACTTCTCCGAAAACGTTCGTATTTTTGAGGATACACGCCTGTCGCGGGTCGAGATCACTTCCAGCAGCGAGGATTTGCGGACCACAGCGAGCATACTCAATGCCAGGCAGCGTCTGCAGATCATGGATCAGGGTTTGGCATTGATGTCCGGTGACAACAGGTTGGCGTTGCTGCAAACGAGTGACGGCGAGACGATCGGGGATCTAAGGCATGCCCTTCAGCGTTTTCGTACCGTGCAGTTCGATCCCGTTATGGCCGCCCAGTTCCAGGCGGACGACTTCGTAGGATCTGCCTACATAAAAAGCCTGCAGCTGAAGCTCGGCGAGCTTCGCATGAAGATGGCGAGCTATGACGATGCTCTGCAGGAGCTCTATAAATTCCAAAATTCAGCTGTCACGGTTGCGGCCCAGTCCGACAGCTCCTTCCTTCAGAATTCCCTTCAAATCACGGACACTGGTCTTTCCGAAATCGTGGAATTGGCAAAAAGGGCAAATTTGTCGGATTTCACGAGGCAAATGCTGGAAGAAAAACAGAGAATTGGTGCAGAAATCGCAGAGATAGAGAGTGAGCTTCAGAAAGTGATTCAGGATGCCAAGGCGGCCTCGACGCCTGATGTCCGCGACAATGCCGCAGAAACTTTAGCATCTCTGACACGCAGCTATTCGGAGCTCGTGAAAGGGGCAAAGGAGAGACTTCGTACTCAGGCAGGCAAGCTTTATTCATCCATGGGGCTGCCCTATACGGTTGGGGCAACGTTCCCCAAGCGCGCGATACTGGCAATCATCCTGGCCGGCGGCTTTGCGGCGCTTCTTACGGTGATATTCGTATTGGCTCGCGCGAGTCTGCGGGCACACAGGCCGGCCTGAACCCTCGTACAGGAACTTGTGACGCTGTGTTTCGGCTCGACGGAGGTTTATCCGCATACAGCTCGCGGATTGGCTATGCCCCCGACACGAATTCCTCCTGACGGTATCCCTGCAGATAGAGCAGCGCCGTCAGATCGCCGTGGTCGATCCGGAGGCGGGCCTCCGCGGCTACAGAGGGTTTGGCGTGCAAGGCCACGCCGGCGCCGGCTAGACGCAGCATATCGAGGTCATTCGCGCCGTCGCCGACAGCAATGACTTCGCTGGGTTCGATGTTCCGCTCGGCGGAGATTGCCATCAGCGCATCGGCCTTCGCCTTGCGGCCGAGAATGGGCTCGGCCACCGTGCCGGCAAGCCGCCCCTCCTCCACGATCAGCCGATTTGCCCTATGGTCGCGGAAACCGAGCTTGGCAGCCACAGGGCCGGTAAAGACGTCGAAGCCGCCGGAGACCAGCACCGTATGCGCCCCGGCAGCATTCATGGTGGCAACCAGTTCGCGGCCGCCCGAGGCCAGCCGGATTCGATGGGCGATCACCCGATCCACCACCGCGAGCTCCAGCCCCTTGAGCAAGGCCACGCGCTCGCGAAGCGCGGGCTCGAAAGCAATCTCGCCGTTCATAGCCCGCCGGGTGATGACGGCCACGTGGTCCTTGATGCCGATTTCATCGGCGAGTTCGTCGATGCACTCCTGCTCGATCATGGTCGAATCCATGTCGGCAATCAGCATCTTCTTCTTCCGCCCCTCGGCCTGCTGCAGGGCGATATCCAACGGAAAACCGGCAAGGGCCGCGCGCAGGGCTTCTTCAGCCNGCTGAGCATCGATGCCTTCCGGCAGACAAATGTCGCAGGCAATTCCTGGGGCGAGCCACTCAATGCGGCTTGCGTCCACACAGCCGGCAGCCATATTCGCGACGGAGGGATCGAGCGCGCGGGCTTTCGGGTCGGAGATGAGCGTCGCAACAATGGTCATGAGAAAAACCGCTGATACCGGAGGAAGAAGGCTGCTCAAGGACGTGACCCTGATAGCGGGGCCGACGGCGAGCGGCAAGTCGGCGCGCGCGCTCGAACTGGCCCGCAAGACGGGTGCCGTCATCGTCAATACCGATTCCATGCAGGTCTACGGGATTCTGTCGATACTGACGGCACGCCCGGGCTCGGATGAGCTTGCGGCCGCTCCGCACCGCCTTTATGGCCATGTCCATCCGGGCCGGAGTTATTCCACCGGAGATTGGCTGCGCGATGTGGCAGCACTCACCGAAGCGGAAAACCTCAATCAGAAGCCGGTCATCTTCGTCGGCGGAACCGGACTTTATTTCCGGGCGCTCACCGAAGGGCTTTCACCGATGCCGGACGTCCCCAAGGCGATCCGCGCGCACTGGCGAAACCAGCTGGCGGCGGAAGGCGCGGAGTCGCTCCATAGCTTGCTGAAGGACATAGATCCCGTATCAGCGGCGCGCATCCGGCCGTCCGACGGACAGCGCATCGTGCGCGCGCTGGAGGTCATGGAAGCCTCGGGCAAGCCGATCAGCCAATGGCAAGCCGAGCCGTCGCAGCCCTTGGTGGATACGGCCGCGGCAAAAAAGATCGTACTTGAACCTGACCGTAAGGAGCTTGCACGGCGCATAGATGAACGCTTCGACCGGATGCTGGAGATCGGCGCGCTTGAGGAGGTGGCGGCGCTGTTGCGGCTTAATCTTTCACCCTCCATGCCCGCAATGAAAGCGATTGGGGTGCGTGAGCTTTCAGCAGCGCTCTCAGGGCAGATCAGCCTCAAGGAGGCAGCAGCGCGGGCAAAGGCCGCCACGCGCCAATATGCCAAACGGCAAATGACGTGGTTCCGCCATCAAATCGGGCCGGATTGGCAACGCCTGCGCGACTGAGGCCTTATGCCCCCTCCAAGGCGTCACCCGTCACAGGCAAGAGTCTTGCAACGCTTTACATCCTACAGCGCGCGGGCTGGCTTCTCGGAACTCGCCCTGAAACCTGTTGCTCGGGCGGTTTGCACCTCATCATTTCGGCGTTTCAGGGAACGCTCTAAGTTTTTGACTTTTCACAGCTTGACGAACGACGGGCGGCCGCTTCTACCGTGGTTCCACTGCGAGCATTGCGGCGAGGCAGGGAAGTTATCCCTAGCAGCCTGTGAATTTACTGTGGTGGCAGCCAATCTGCTCAATGCAATTAACCTGGTGTAAGGCGCCATGTGTGAGAAAGCAGGGAGTTGGTTTTGGTTTGGGCGGGCATGCGTTTCCACAAGGCGGAATCTGCTTTCTTTGTCTTTATTGCGCTGGTCCTTGGGGCTGGCATCATGCTGTTCTTCGCCTATGGCATCATGCGCACCCACGACCAGATCATGCACGGCAGCGCGTCCAACCATTTCGCGCAACTGCTGTTCACGACCGGCGTGCTCCTGGCGACGGCTGTCATTTTCGGCATCTTCTTCATCTATCCACTGATCCGCACCCAGGTGCGCGAGGAAGGAAAGCTGCGCGCCATGACCGAATTGCTCAGCGCGCGCTCCGAATCGCTCGAACATGCGGCTCTCACCGACAGCCTGACGGGAACCCAGAATCGCCGCTTCTTTGACGACGCGCTCAGGGAATATCTCCTGGAATTCGGCCGAATCGAGAGGCCGGTGGGGTTGATGGTCCTCGACCTCGACCATTTCAAGCAGGTCAACGACACCTACGGCCATAATGTGGGCGACGAGGTGCTGCGGCAGGTGGCGCGGTGCCTGAAGGAGCTCACGCGCTATCACGACGTGGTGGCCCGCCTGGGTGGCGAGGAATTCGCCATCGTCGCGCCCAACATGAATCATGAACGGCTGATCAAGCTTGCCGAGCGCATTCGCAAGACGATCGCGGCGCTCGCCGTGGACGCAGGCAACGTTCGCCTCCGGGTGAGCGCGAGCGTGGGCCTTGCCGTCTGGGACGGTAAGGAAACGGCAGACGAATTCTACCGACGTGCGGACAAGATGCTCTATCAGGCGAAGCGTCTGGGGCGGAATCGCGTCTGCGCCTGACCGGATAGGAACCCGTCAAAGGCTGCCTCCGGCTATCGGCCATCCTGCTCTAGCGGTATCGGCTGCGGCTCTTGCTCGGGAAATAGGGCTGGTTGAAGGTGACGGCGCCGATCAGCCGCGCACGAGCCAGACGATGAGGACACCGATGGCCATCACGGCAAGCCCGGTTCCTCGCAACACGCCTTCAGGTACGCTGGCGACCTCCGCAGCCATGCGCTTTGCAAGCTGCGGCAAGCCGCCATAAAGAAGCCCTTCGATGACCAAGACGAGGCCGAGGGCGGCAAGAAAGTCGCTCACAGGCGCAAGCCCCCACTTCTTCTATCGGGTCCCGGTGCTACTGCGCGGCCCCGGCTTCCGGCTGGTCAGTCCGCAATGCTTCCCGCTGTGGCGGGACCGGTTCGATCGAACCGGTCAAGGGCGCTTCACCGGGAGCCTGCTGGCGCTGGCCATTGCGCCCTTCGGGGTCACCGAAGAAGCGGAAGAACTCCGAGTCCGGCGTGAGCAGCATGGTGGTGCCTGAAGAGTCCAGCGCACGCTGGTAGGCGATCATCGAGCGATAGAACTCGAAAAAGCCGGGATCGCGCTGGAAGGCTTCGGCGAATATGGCGTTGCGCTCGGCCTCGCCTTCACCACGCAGGATTTCAGCCTCGCGCTGGGCTGCAGCCAGAATTTCAACCACCTCACGGTCGGCCTGGGCGCGAATGCGCGCGGCAGCCTCGCGGCCACGGGCGCGCAGGCGCTCCGCTTCTGCCAGACGCTCCGCCTTCATGCGCTCATAAGTCTGCTGCGAGACTTCGGCCGTGAGATCGGTACGCCGGATACGCACGTCATCAATGCGGATGCCAAGGGACGCCGCGTCCGGGCGCAGCTGCTCAGCCACCTCGCGCATCATGGAGCCGCGCTCTTCCGAAAGCGCTGCCTCGAACCCGCGCAAGCCGTAGACACGCCTCAAAGCGGCGTCGAGGCGGGTCCTTAGCCGCTGCTCGGCCAGCGGAATGCTGCCGGACGCCCGCTGGCGGAAGAGCTGCGGGTTCTCGATCGAATAGGCGATGAAGGCATCGACTTCGTAGAACTTGCCGCCGGAGACCTGCACGCGGATATCGTCCAGGTCGAAGCGCAGGATCCGGTCCTCGATGAGCTGCACATTGTCCGCGTTGAAGAAGGCGAAAGGCAGCTTGAAATAAAGGCCCGGCTCCCGTTCCACGCGGACGATCTCGCCGAAGCGCAGCACGATGGCCTGCTGCCGCTCGTTGACGACGAAGATCGACGAATAAAGCAGGTATAGAACGATGGCCGAAGCAATTAGAACGGACGGGAGGCGGTTTGACATCAGTTGTTCCCCCCTTGTGCCTGCGAGCCGTTTTGAGCGTTGCCGCCCCGAGCGGGCTGCGACCGGCGCAACTCCGTCAAGGGCAAATAGGGAACGACGCCCTGCCCCGCGTCCTGGCCGACGATCACTTTGTTTGCGCCGCGAAGTACCTCTTCCATGGTCTCAAGGAAGAGACGCTGGCGGGTAACGTCCGGCGCCTTGGCGTACTCCTCGTAAACGGAGACGAAGCGCTGCGCCTCGCCTTGGGCCTCAAGCACGACGCGGCTCTTGTAGGCGGCGGCTGCTTCACGGATCTGTGCCGCCTCGCCGCGTGCCTGGCCAAGCTTCTGGTTGGCGTACTGATTGGCTTCCTCCACGAAGCGGTCCTCATCCTGCTCGGCGCGCTGCACCTCGTCAAAGGCGTCGGCCACCTCGCGGGGCGGCGCCGCATCCTCGATGGACAGCGCGTTGACGGTCAGGCCCGCACCATATTCGTCAAGCGTCGACTGGATGATGCTGCGCACCTCCTCCGCGATGCCCTGGCGGTCGTCGCGGAAAATGTCCTGGGCGGGACGGCGCCCCACCACCTCGCGCATCGCGCTCTCGGCTACCTGGCGCACCATGCCGTCTGGATCGTCCACGTTGAACAGATATTCGACCGGCTCGGCCACCTGATAGGCAACCGTGAAACGGACATCGACGATGTTCTGGTCGCCGGAGAGCATTAGGCCGGACGATGTGTTGCCCCGCGTCTCGCCAATGTCGATGAGCCGTTCGGCCACAGAGACCGTCTCGACAGTTTCAACAGGCCACCAATGGAAATGCAAGCCCGGCTCCGAGAGCTCAGTCTTTGGCTTTCCCAGCCGGAGCTCTACCGCGAGCTCGTCAGGCTGGACGATGTAGATGGCTTTGAAAAGCCAGAGTCCCGCCAGCACCAGCAGGATCAGGCCGATCATGGCTGGGCTCGGCCCTGCTCCGCCTGGCAATACGCGCCTTAGGCGGTCCTGTCCGCGACGGATAATCTCCTCCAGGTCGGGTGGCGTCCCCTGCGGTCCGGATGGGCCCCGCGGCCCCTGATCCCAAGGACCGCCGCTGCCCCCACCGCCCCACGGGCCGCCGCCACTCTGATTGTTCCAGGGCATTATCGTTCCTTCATTCACCCGCCGGCCTTCCGAGGCGACGGCGCTCGCTTTCGCACGTTATAGGGATGCAAAACCGTGCTTTCAACGCGAAGCCGTCCGCAGGAAGCTGGCCTACACCTTCCGCCGTTCGTAGACCACATAACGCGTTGGGTAAATGTCCTTCTCGCCGGCAGGCACGATATCCTGCGAAACCGCCTCCCAGATCTCCTCGCTGATTGGCGGGAAGAACACATCGCCTTCAACCTCGGCGTCCACATGGGTCACGTAAAGCCGGTCAGCCTCAGGCAACGCCTGACGATAAATTTCGCCGCCTCCAATGACGCAGATTTCATCGCCAGCACCACTCTCCTTCGCGATCGCGACCGCTTCATCAAGCGAGCGCGCCGCAGCAACGCCTTCCGCGGCGAAAGCCGGATCGCGCGAGATCACCACATTGAAGCGCCCCTGCAAGGGTTTGCCGATGCTTTCCCAGGTCTTGCGGCCCATGATGACCGGCTTTCCCATCGTGATGGCCTTGAAGCGCTTCAGATCGGTGGGAAGGCGCCAGGGCAATCCTCCTGCGCGGCCGATGATGCCGTTCCGCGCAATCGCGACGACAAGTGCGATCCTTGTTGCAGAAGCCATACTCAAACCGCCACCGGCGCCTTGATATGCGGGTCGGCGACATAGTCTTCCAGCCGGAAGTCCTCGTAACGGAAGGAAAAAAGATCATCCACCGCAGGGTTGATCCACATCCGGGGAAGCGGTTTCGGCGTGCGGGTCAGCTGCTCCCGGGCCTGATCGAAGTGGTTGAAGTAGAGATGCGCGTCCCCAAGCGTGTGCACGAATTCTCCCGGCTTCAACCCGGTCACCTGGGCAATCATCATCGTAAGCAGCGCATAGGACGCAATATTGAAGGGCACCCCCAGGAAAATGTCAGCCGAGCGCTGGTANAGCTGGCAGGAAAGCCGCCCCTCCGCAACGTGGAACTGGAATAGGCAGTGGCAGGGCGGCAGCGCCATGGAGTCAATCTCCGCCGGGTTCCACGCCGTAACGACATGCCGCCGCGAGTAAGGATTCTCCTTCAACGCCTTAAGAAGATTGGCAATCTGGTCGATGCGCCTACCGTCGGGTGCCGGCCAGGAGCGCCACTGCGCACCATAGACGGGGCCCAAATCGCCATTTTCGTCCGCCCACTCGTCCCAGATGGTCACACCATTTTCCTGAAGATAGCGGACATTGGTGTCGCCCTTCAGGAACCATAGAAGCTCATAGATGATGGATTTCAGATGCAGCTTCTTGGTCGTCAGAGCGGGAAAGCCCGCCTGAAGGTCGAAGCGCATCTGATGGCCGAAAACGCCCCGCGTGCCGGTGCCGGTGCGGTCGGCACGGTCCACACCGTTTTCAAGGACGTGGGCGAGCAGGTCGAGATATTGTCGCATCGGGTCGCGGCCGAATCAGGTTGCTCCTTCCAGGATAGGATGAAGCCGGCGGTCGAGAAATGCCTCCGGCTTCCAAGCCGCGAGCACGTCTAGATAGCCTGAAGTTTCCCCAGATGCTTGGCGACCAGATAATAGAACGTCACACGGCTCTTCGTACTGTCGCCGCTCATCGTCTCGCAGACCTTCTCAATGATCGAATCGCACTTGGCGTCGTCGGTCTCGCCGAACTTTTTCTTGCACCATCTCTCGCGCACGCGCGCGAGCTCCTCCGGGTCGCTGCAGGAAACCAGAGATGAGTCCCGGTTCCGCAGTGCAATGCCCAGATGCTTGACGATCTTGTCCACAACCGCTGCGTCGGCAGTTGCGTCATACTTGCGAATATCAGCGAGATAATCAGCCATATCGTTCCCTCGCAGCCTCTCCTGGTTCAGCCCATCCCTCGCTGCAACGAAACGTCGCATCGCCCCACGGCCGGAAGCTTCGGCAATCACCCCTGTGNAGTCAACGAAAAATNCGCTTTTGGGGCGCCCTGGGGTTTTCATTTCAACCGGTTCTCACTATATCTGATGGCGTCAGCTTCGGGCTGACTATGGCGATAAACGGCCGATGCAATAAGCCAATCGGACCCGGGGGCAGTGCCCGGCGCCTCCACCAGAAACTGCCGGCCAGCCAGGAGGGGCGGCTTCTGATGGGGGCGAAACAGGATCGACGATGGTGTAAAGATCGGACCTTCGCCCGGCATGGTACCACCGTTATCGGACCGAACCTAATAGTTGCCAACGACAACTATGCGGAAGCCCGTCTCGCTGCGTAAGCGGCGCGACAGCTTCACTTCAAGTCTCAGGCCGTCGCAGGCCTGAGCGGGGTCCGGAGGCACCTGGCAACAGAAGCCTCCACTTT
>JGI25326J35508_1000864_pt1 | contig 23357 bp, 19 predicted proteins | sample HigsolmetaAR201D_FD_35508 | JGI IMG/M metagenome (IMG submission 35508)
CGTCGCGGGCGGCGCGCAGCCGCTCGCCCAGGGCCTGGGCCTGCTGGCGCAGCTGCGCATCGGAAGGACTTTGCATCGGGGCGACCGGGCGGGGTGGGATCGGGCCGTTTTAGCCCAAACGCCGGCGCCTGTCTGCCCGGTGCCCCCCGTGCCGCCCCGGCGGCCGGTCAGTGCCCGTGCCCGTCGCAGCCGGCGCAGGCCTCGCGGCCGGACTCCAGCTGCAGGGTGACGTGGGCGATGCCGTGCCGCTCGCGCAGGGTGCCGGCCAGCTCGCGCCGCACCCGCTCGTGGTCGCCGGCAGCCACCACCACGTGCGCGGTCAGCGCCGGGGTGCGCGAGGCCAGCGCCCACACGTGCAGGTCGTGCACGCTGTCCACCTGCGGATGGGCCTGCAGGCTGGCGCGGACCGCATCCACGTCCACCCCGCGTGGCACACCCTCCATCAGCACGTTGCCGGCCTCGCGCAGCAGCACCCAGGTACGCGGCAGCACCCACAGGCCCAGCAGCACCGCCAGCAGCGGGTCCACCCAGTACCAGCCGGTGAGGCGGATCAGCACCGCGGCCAGGATCACCGCCAGCGAGCCGAGCATGTCGCTCCACACCTCCAGGTAGGCGCCCTTNAGGTTGAGGCTCTGCCCCGCCCCGGCGTGCAGCAGCCTCATCGCCACCAGATTGCAGGCCAGACCCAGCACCGCCACCGCCAGCATGCCCACGCTGGCCACCGGCCGCGGCTCCAGCACCCGCTGCACCGCTTCCCACAGGATGTAGCCGGCCAGCACGAACAGCAGGCTGCCGTTGGCCAGCGCGCCGAGGGCCTCGAAGCGGGCATAGCCGTAGGTGCGGCGCGCGTCCGGCGGGCGCCGTGCCAGGCGCACCGCCACCAGGGCGATGGCCAGGGCCAGCACGTCGGTGGCCATGTGGGCCGCGTCCGACAGCAGGGCCAGGCTGCCGGTCAGCCAGCCGCCGGCCAGCTCGGCCAGCAGCACCGTGGCGGTCAGGCCCAGCGCCCACCACAGCGGCTTCTCGTGGCGGATTTCGGCCGGCACGTGGCTGTGCCCGCCCAGGCCGTGGTGATGATGATGGTGATGGTGGCGGCCCGCCTGGCCGTCACCGTGGACGTGGTCCCCGTCCGCGTGGTGGTGGTCATGGGGGTCACCGCCACCGGGGCCGTGCCCGTGGCCGGAACCACCCGGCCCCTGCCGCANGCCGGCGCCCTGGAGCCGCGGAAGCTTGGCAACGTCGTGGTCCATGGGCGCGACTATGGGCGATCCGGGCAGCGGAGACTATTACATCCGCCGCGCGCGCCGGTCCCTGCTCCCTGCCGTGTCAAGCCCGTCCACGGGGAGTGTTCAGGCGCTGGGACGGAGCCACGGGCGACAATCCCGGCCATGCCTTCCCGATCCACAGCCTCCGAAGCACGCCCTCCGGCCGACCCGCGCCTGCTCGCCCGGTGGGAGCAGTACATCGCCGGCACGCGCTCGCCGGCCGGCACGCTGGTGGCGGAGGCCACCACCGCCACCGCGCCCGCCCTGGCCGACCTGTTCTACACCGAGCTGCTCGGCGACCGGCGCGCCAGCCGCTTCCTCGACCCCGGGCAGGTGCAGGAGCGGCTCAAGCCCTCGCTGCGGCGCTGGCTGCTGCAGCTGCTGGCCTCGCCGCCGGCGGAGGCGGAGGCGCTGCACCGGCTGCAGGAGCACGTCGGCCAGGTGCATGCGCGCATCGGCATCCCGGTGGACCTGGTCGGGCGCGGCATGCGCCTGCTCAAGCAGCGCCTGTACGAGGACATCCGCGCCCGCGCGCGCGACCAGGGGCAGGCCCTGGAGGCGGTGATCCTGGTGGACGCGCTGATGGACCTGGCCCTGGAGGCGATGGGCCGCTCCTACGCCAGCTCGCGCGATGCGGCCGCCGAGCTGGACGGCTCCTTCCGCCTGTTCTCGCTGATCCAGAACGTCAGCACCGAGCGCGAGCGCCAGCGCGCGCTGCTGCTGTCGTGGGAGAACGCCCTGCTGTACGCGCTGACCGCCGAGCAGCCCGGCCCGGTGGAGCCGCTGCTGCTCTCCCGCTCGGAGTTCGGCCTGTGGTTCATGCACAAGGGCCTGGCCAGCTTCGGCGACACCGCCGAAACCCGGGAGGTGTCGCAGCTGGCCGCGCGCATCGACGCCGAGCTGCGCCAGCGCCTGCCGGCGGCCGACGCGGCGGCGCGCCGTGCGCTGCTGGACGACGTGCGCGGCTGGGCCGGGCGCATCCGCCATCTGGTCGCGATGATGTTCGAGGGCATCGGCGACCTGGAGGCCGGCCGCGACGCCCTGACCCGCCTGCTCAACCGCCGCTTCCTGCCGACCGTGCTGCGCCGCGAGGTGGCGCTGCAGGCCAACACCGGCCGGCAGTTCGCCGTGCTGATGCTGGACCTGGACCACTTCAAGGCGATCAACGACCGCTACGGCCACGAGACCGGCGACCGCGCCCTGCAGCACGTGGCCCAGCTGCTGGAGGAGAACACCCGCAGCAGCGACTACCTGTTCCGCTACGGGGGCGAGGAGTTCGTGGTGGTGCTGGGCTCGGTCGGCCGCACCGAGGCGGTCGCCATCGCCAACGCCCTGCGCCGCACCCTGGAGCAGAACCCGCTGCCGCTGCCCGACGGCGGCCACCTGCCGCTGACCGCCAGCATCGGCGTGGCGGTGCAGGACGGCCACCCCGACTACGCACGGGTGCTGGCCCGCGCCGACGCGGCCATGTACCAGGCCAAGCGCGGCGGCCGCAACCGTGTGGTCGTGGCCGACGGCGACCTGCCCGAACCGCCGGGACAGCGCGCGCTGCGGCGCTGAGGCGCGGGCCGCTACAATCGGCGGCCCCGCACCTTCCGCGTCCCGATGACCAGGACCTCCGACAAGTCCGCCGCGCCCGAGCACACCCCGCTGATGAAGCAACACCGGAGCGGAAGGGAACCTCTCAGGCATCTAGTTGATTTGTAAGTAGTAATTGAGTATCCGACATTTCCTTTGCCGCAATGGTCCATTTATGGTCCACTTGGAGCGCGGCAAGGATCTGCGGCTATCCTGTGGTTATGACCATGCGCGCAACCACTGAGCAGTACTACGAGGACGCCAAGAAGCAGGCCATCGACCTGTTCAATCATCTCCACCCTCGCGCTGCCCATGGTGTGAACTTGGCCATGGACTCCGCAGAGATTGCTCGTCGGATCGACGCTCTACCTGGGGACACTCAGCTTCAAGCCGCGTTGGCCGACCTCTGGCTGCGCCTCTCGCAAAAGGAAGGGATGGCCCGGCGAAAGGTGTCTCCGCCTCCGAGCCCGTTTCGGAAGATCGCCGGTCGCGGCAACGCCAAATGGGCGAGCAAAGACGACATCTTGGCCTGGGATGCTGCTTGGCGGCTGCGGGAGACCGCCTCTCAGGCCGCCCAGAAGCTACTTCAGTCGGGCTCCACGAAGGTAGCGTCCGCCGCCGCCATCCTCCAGCGCAAGCTGCTGTGGCTGGTGGAGAACGGTGATGTCTTAGGCTGGATCGAAGATCTCGACGTACAGGCATTTGAGCGCGCGAAGGTTGCCGACCTCAATATTCGCTCCTGGACGCTCTACCAAGCGCTGCGGCGGCCTTGGCGCGATCCTCAAGAACAGCAGATCTGGGCCAGCCGCTACCGGGCGGGCAACCGCTTGTTGGAGGCGGAAGTGGCGAAGCTGGCCTTGACCGCGGTCGCGCGCGCACGCGCGGATAAGGCCGTGCCACCCGAACTTTAGTAGGCGTCCAGTTACGGGAAAGTAGGCGGGTGCGATCAATATCGTAAAGGCTCCAAACAACAAGGAGCCCCGCAATGACTAAGCAACAACGTTCCACCGAGCCTGCTGTTCCCACCGAGCCCGTCCCGCTGACCCGTCGCAAGATGAAGCACCGCGAGGTGCTGAACTTCAGTACGCCGTACTACCCGATGTTCGGTCCTTTGCAGTTCTTCGAAACGGCGGTTTCTGCTGCCTTGGGATCGTGGTGCGAAACCTATGACGGCGGAAGATGGACGTATTACATGCTGTCCAATGGTGCATGGTACCTGGCCCCAAGTGATGACAGCCACGAGTATCCGAGTAAGGATTTTTACGGTTGCAAGCACCCAATGAGTGCCGATGGCGCAGGTTTGGCTGCCACGCTCTATGTGGTCAACATGCTGAGCTGGAAGTTCCATGAAGCCGGCGACGAAGTCCGTTGCGCCGCAGCGACGGAGCACTACCACGCCCTGCGGATGTACACGTACACGCACCCCGACGCCGTGGCCATCTGGAGGGTGCTGGACTGATGAGTATCGACAATAACATCCGCCTGACTTCGGATCCGCTCAAGATCAGTTGCCTGTTCGAATATCTCGACAGACTTCCGATGGAAAATTCCAGTGCCGCAGCGGTTGAAGAAGTGCTGGATATGATCTGGCATGAGCTTGACGAGGCTATCGAAAAGCGCGGCCCCAATCCGGTTGCTATCGTCAACCACCTCGTCGAGCACTTTGAACACGAAACCGACGAAATCCTGGTGCGTGATTGGGACAGGCAGGCGGTCGCTGACGTGGTCGAGACGGGAATGACTGAGTACTTGAAAACAGCTGGACTGGATCGGCTGGCAGCCGATGTCAGGGAAAGCTTGCTCAGCGAAGTCCGTTATCAGGTCGAACGGCTCGCTCTGGACGGTGAAATCGGCGACCTCAACGACGCCGTTGAAAGCGCAAGCAGGAAGGCTTACGCGACGCTAGATGACGTCGACCCTGATCTCATGCGACAGGTTAGGGAGGCAATTCCGGCGTAAGCAGATCGACAGGAGCTGGCGGAAGGAGACGGTGCCAGTCGGCACCGTCTCCCAGTTGGCCACCTTGTCTAAGACGGCGATCTTCACGGCACCCCAGACTGACGTCGATGGTGTTCTCCCGATCTGGAACGCAGGCGGCAATGCAATCTTTCCAATTGCCGCCAAGGGAGACCATCGGAGCATCATGGCGCTGCTTGTAAGACTACCCCTACAACGCAACCTGGGCCCGCCTAGCAGCTGCCTGAGCAGCCTTCCCCGATACCCCATTGTGGGCTGCCTTCGCTTCGTTGACGTGTGCGGGAAGCAGCTTCACTTGCGTGGGGATCTTCTTTACACGGACCATGTCATTGGCGTCGATCTCCCAGTGGGTTAGCAACGGGCGCACGCCGGACTTCAAGCGGTCCAACGCGGTGCGCAGCCGCTGCCTGAAGCGAGGAAGATCAAGCTTGGTTCCGCAAAGGCGCTGAAGTTCCTTCACCGAGATGGCCGGAGGAGTCTTATGGCTCGCGTAGTAGTTGTGCAGCCAGATAGCTATCTGGTTCCGGCCCAGTCCCAGCACGCGCAACATGTCGTTCTGCAGGACCTCATTGGAGAGCAACTGTGCCAAGTCGGGGTTCAGACGGAGGGCCATCTTCCCGCTGGCCTCCTCATGCAGGACCGAGAACACTAGTGCGCCCCTGTATCGACTCCGGTTTGAGCTCAGATAAACACTCGCCTGCGAAAGGTCTTCAAGCAGCCGCCAAGCTCGCCGCCGCTGGTCATGATCCCGATAGGTCTGTCCCATGGCCCGCATGACATCAGTAGCAGAGACCACGAATTGCTCGCCGCTCAAACCACCCTCCCGCTTGGCCAGATGGATGACGGCTTGCCAGGCCTTGAAATGCTCCTGGTTCAAATGTGGCCCGCTGTACTGGACATCGATGCCGAGGGCGCCGTTCTCAACAGCGACCTGTCGGCGGTCGGACCATTCGCCTTTCTCCGCGACACTGAAAAGGTCGCCTCGGATCATCGCCAGCGGCATGCTGACTTGGATCACCGCTGCGGGATTTGATTTTTTGGGGTGCGATCGACTGGTCATTCACCACGGTACAGGCGGCGTGCGATTTGTCAACTTGAGGCGGTTAGCGGCTACCTATCTAGCGCCCGGCCGCTGATCGAACGGGGCGGTTATCTGCTACGAACGGGGCGGTTATCTGCTACGAACGGGGCGGTTATCTGCTACGAACGGGGCGGTTATCTGCTACGAACGGGGCGGTTATCTGCTACGAANGGGGCGGTTATCTGCTACCGCCGATCTCCGTAAGTTATTGTTTTGAAAGCAAAAATCGCGGGTTTCGCCGCCTACAGGCTTTAGGCTTTAGGTTGAGGGCGCTGGCCGCGCCTGATCTTTCGATCTGAGGAAGGAGCAAAAGCAACAGCAACAGCGCCGGGGCCGGTGGCCCGCCGGCCTGTCGGGGTGAGAGCTTTTCCTGATCTACTCGCGACCTTCGGTCGCGGTGTCTCTGGCCGGGGGCCAGGCTCTGGCCACCTGCGGTGGCCTGCCTCCGGCCCAAAGCCGTCAGGAACGCTCTCCGCGGCCGCACACGGCCCGTTCGTCCCGGAAGCCTGCCCGACTATCACAGCGCGGAGCGGCGGCGCGACAGCGCCGCATAGCCTGGCCCACGGCCAGAGACACCGGACGCCGCAAGGCGTCCGCCCCGGCGCGTCAGCGCCGGCCTCTGGTCCAACGCTAGTTCATAACGATGGCTCGCCGTCGCCTTCGCCCCGCTCTGGCGGCCAGTTTCGACGGCGCTGGAAGCGGTGGAGCGGATGGCGTCGGCTCCAACACCTCGGCCAAATCAGGCAACGGGATCATCCAGCGGCCCAGAACCCGCCTCGCCCCAGGGAGCCTTCCCGCCTTGATCCAGTCGCGGATGGTGTCGGGCTGCCGGTTGAGCACCTTGGCGATCTGGGCGACGTCCAGGCAGACCTGGCCGGGGTACTGCCTCAGCAGTAGGTCTAGCATACGCGCTGACATAGATGTGCCTCGTAGGACGCCTAGTCGCAGGACCCGCGACCAGCTATCGTTTCACTGTCGAGGCGTGGCCACCGGGCCAGCCCATGGAGCATTGTGAGTGAATTTAGCGCTGAGCGAAGTATGTCCTACACCGAATTCATCACTGCGGCGACGGCCCTCGTAGCGCTGATCATCAGTGCTGCCGCGTTGCGTCGAGCTGGACGGGCTAACGAGATCGCTCAGGAAGCCAACGAGCTTGCGCAAGCGCCGGCCAACTTGGCCAAGTTGCAATTAGAGCAGGAGCAGGCCAGGCGAAACAGGACAAGCGTTTCGCTGAGCTTGGTCAAACAGCAGAGCATCGGCGCCAACGGCCGACCCCAGACGAACTATCGTTTCCGCCTCGTCAACGACGGGGATTCGCCAGCCCGCGATGCCGCGTTTGAGATCCTGACCAGTGAAAGCCCGCTTATGGAGCAGGACTATCGCTCCAAGTTGCCGGCCACGCTCAGGCCTAAGCAGGCAGTGGAAGTGTTGGCTGCCGTCCATATGGGTACGCCTTCACGTCTGGACGCGGTGGTTTCTTGGACGAACGTAGATGGCACCGAAGAGCGACACGAGTGCGTGGTTACGATGTAGCTCTTGCGCGCTGCCAATCCCTCGCTAATCTGGCGATGTCGGTTGTAGCCCAGTAGACCTTACACCTCCGACAACGGCGCCCGCATGGGGCGCCGTTCTTTGAAGGCGTCAGCCGACTGTTAGTCCTCGTGCTCCGTAACATCGTGGTCAGGCGCGAAGCTAGGCTTCAGATCCAGCCTGCCGATTACCGCGCAAGTTATGGAACCGCAGGGCGCATGAAACTTGGCACGTTGCATGCAAGATCGTTAGAACATACTTCCCTGGCTTGCTGGCTGTTCGACAACAGGCGTGGAAACCGCCGCCAGACACTGCGCGTAGTCTTCCTTGCTTCTCAGGATCAGGATCTTCCCCAATTCTTCGCTCTCCTTACGCCTGAGCAGCTCGCGGCGCTTAGCGTCATCACCCTCAGCCAGCACCAAATTGGCCTGAATCTTCGGCTCGTTTCTGGCCCGATCCTGCGGAGTGGGGTAAGGAACGGCCAACCAGCGCCCGTAGTCCAAAGCGGCCCTGGAGGCATGGAGGCTGCCGCCTTGAAGGTCTGACTGGACCATGACCACGCCCTGGGCCATCCCCGCTTGAGTCTTGTCCCGTTGGACGAACTGTTGAGGGATAGCGTCGCGACCGATGGGATACTGGCTCACCAGAGCGCCACCGGCATTGAGAATGTCCTCCGCCAGCTTGCGATGCTTGGCCGGCGCCACTGTATGAAGCCCATGCGCCATGACCGCCACGGTATGGCCTCCCGCGTCGACTGCCTCTTGGTGTGCGATCCCATCACATCCCAAGGCCAACCCGCTGACGATGCTCCATCCGTGGTCGACGAAGTAGCGCGTGATCCGCTGAGTGATCACCCGTCCATGCTCGGTTGGCTCTCGCGTTCCGATGATGGCCACGGACTTCTCCGGGTTAGTGGCCAAGCTCCCTCGCACCCACAGCAAAAACGGATCGTCCTTGGTCGCTGCCAGCAACTTCGGATAGTCATGGTCCATCGGCGAGAGGATCACGCACCCGCTGCGATCAGCCAGTTCGACCTGCTCATCCGCTTTTGCAAGCGCTTCGTTCCAAGCGCCTCTGGCCAGGGCCGACTTCAAAGCAGGCACTTCTACAGCCAACTGCTCAATTGTCTTGCTCTCGAACCCGAATACCTGCGAGGCCTTGCGCAGGGTGGCCGGGCCCACGCCCGACAGCATGGACATCGCCAGGAGCTTGCCAGTAGAAGAAGAGATCTCGTTCAATTTGCACCAATAGCTTTGGCTAGTGCCAAACAGCTCACTCTAGCCGCTCCCGCACGAGTCAGATAGCGGTGAGCCCACAGTAGTGTAGCTCCGGACGTAACAACGTCATCCAGCACGATCACATGCTTCCCTTCAACAGCCTCAGCCCGCTGAACATAGAGATTTTCACCTACGTTGGAGAAGCGTTGCGCCTTACTGAGGCGGTTCCCATGACTCGACACCGCTCCTGGCCGGAACGCAAGAACGTCGGGAATAAAGGTGAACTCGTTTGGCGGAATAAAGGTCCCACGTCTCGGTGTCGGCACATGCGCCGCTGCCACCTGGGCCAGCAATGACTCAAGCCTAGGGCGCCGGCCGGGCTTGAATGGAATGACCGTTACGACGACATGCCTACTAAAGCCGCCCTCGTTCTTCACGAACTGGAGGATGGCGTTGACCCAGGCATCCGGAAACACTTGTGCGTCCTTGTGCTCATGGATCTGACGCGTCAGAACGTGGTCCCGCCTCTTTCGCGAAATTTCTTCGTATTCGCCGAACAGTCTTCCCAGTACGTGGATGGGCTCATAACCTCCGCCGTGCTCGCGGGGAAAGAAATGATTGATCTTGTCAATGCGCCGCCGCCGCCCTTCCAGTTGTTGACCCGCAATGAGGTACTCCAGCTCAGGCAGACCGAGTCCCGGGGCGGCCAACAATCCCGCCAGCTGGTCAGCGCCTTCGAACAGGGCGTCGGGCATCCGTTCTAACGTCCACCAATGCTCGTTGGTTCTCGGGTGCCACGAAGCTTGGTCGATGAATGACCAGCATCCCGCGCGATGAGCACACACGACATCAATCTTCTCGTCCCCGACCAGAGCGACCTGATTGGGCCGTGCAACACCCGTTTCTCTGGCCGCTTTTACGATGCCGTTGGGGTGAGGCTTGGTCTGCTCAACATCCTCGAATGCGACAACAGCATCCCAGCTGAACTCCGGATATGCGTGTCCCAGTAGAGTCAGCGCGTAGTGCCGGGGGGAGCGGGTAAAAACCCCCCACCGCATCATCGGGAACCTCCTCCGAAGCTCAGCGAGCTGAGACCCCGTATATAGGAGCCGACTAGGCACTCCGGGGCCGAATGCGGTTGCCAGGAGCCGCCGCGTGTAATCAACACTCGACACCCCGACGTTCTCCCTGCCCCTGAAAGGGCCCAGGTCAGTGGTGCGAAGAAGTGTGTTGTCCAGATCGAACAAACAAAGGTCAATCCCCATGACCAACTCCGAGCGCATCCCCATGCGTAGGGAAATTAATGTACTCCAAGGGACGCCCGGATTTCCACAGAGCCGCTTCAACCACCCTCCTTACGGACCGGATAGCTACATCTCCATATCCCAGCCCTTGGGCCGCGGCGGCTTTGGCGTCGTTGGCAAGCTGGGCTGCGTAGGCAGCATGCCGGGTCGGCGACGCGCAGGCGGGTCCGGATTTCGGCCGGGCCTGCCCATGGCCGCCGGATCAATACGCGTTGGCCGTTGCGGGAAGCGTGATGTCTCCCAGTCGATCTCTTCGGGCGAGGTGTCAGTGTCCTGCCCCAGGACTACGGTTTTGGCACGTGCCTTGACCGCCTCGACCAGGGCTCGGTCAGCCTGGACTTGCGCCACGCCTCCCTGGTAGTGCTGCTCGATCCAGGCCAGCTTCTCCTGCCGGCGCCGCGCCTGGTGCTCTGGGGTGGCCCCATCCAGTACGGCCAGCCGTTCGCGGAGATGCTGCCGGCGCTCGCCCTCAGCCCGCTTGAGCTCCTGCTGGATCCGCCGCCGCTCATCGTCTTGAACCGCGTTCCACATCCTCGTCGCTTCCTCATAGCGGCGCTGCGCTTCCTGCTCCTGGCGCTGCCTGCTGCGCATGGTGATGTTGTCCAACTCAGCATGTAGCTGGGCAACCCTCACATCGCGCGACAAGGGCGCGCCCGCGCCAGAGAATTGTTGCGCCTGTGTACGTTCCCTGATCCTGTCCACCAGCACCTGCTCATCGGATCGTGCGGGCCTCGCATGGCGAGCCTCCACAGACACCCGCTGAGCCTGCGTCTTGGCCAACGCGGCTTGCCGGCGAGCGAGCATGACCTGCCGAAAGCTGACCACTCTCGGCTTCTCATGCCGCAGCTTCTGGTCCCTGCGTGCCGCCTGTGCACCTCCGATATAGAACGTATCGAGCCATGCTTCCAACTCGGCCTTAGCCTTCTTCTTGTCGGCGTCGGTTCTGGGGTTGAGCACCGCCAGCCGCTGCTCGATCTGCTTGACCCGTCGCACGGCTTTGTCGTGTTTCCTCTTCAGCGCCGCCCGCATGTAGGGATCTTCATCCTCGGCCAGCGCCTGGAAGCGGGCGATATCGCCGTCAGGATGAGTCAGCCGCTCAATCTCGGCGAAGGCAACGTTGCGCTCCTCGTCGCACTTGGCCTTCCACTGCTCCATTGCCTGGGCGAAATCCTGCCCAGCACGCTTGATCTGCTGGACCTGGGCTTGTACCTGAGCCTCCTGCTGCTCTCGCACCTTTTGCGCCTTGTCAGTAGCCAGTGGAGCATCCGGCTCCGGTGCAACCAGCGGCTGATCCAGCTTCTTGGCGACAGCGGGCTTGTTCCGCCTCCTGGCCAGCTCCATGACGGTTTCTTTCTTACCCCACTCATCCAGCGCACTGGCCAGCTTTTCCACTTCCTCAGGGGATGCGAAGGCATGGAAGTTGCTCTTCGTGCGGGTCATGGCCACCAAGCCGGCGTTGCGGTCGATCATGCCGCCGCGGGCCAACCAGTACACGCTCTCGGCACCTAGGCCTTGGGCACTGTGGGCGGTGCGGGCGTAGGCGTAGCCAAACCGCTGGAACTGTTCGGTATCCACGTCTACGGTTCGCCCATCGTCCAGCTTCACAACCAGCGTCAGGCCGCGCTTGCTCGTGGCGCGCTTGAAGCTGACCACAGTGCCGATATCGTTGTTGTTCCAGCGCCGCTTACCGTCCTTGTCTTTCCGGTCGTTCTTCTGGAAACGGATCCGCTCGCCGATACAGATTTCCAGTTCGCGGCGGTACTCGCCACTGCCCAGGACCAGAGTCTTCGCTGAGCCTTCGGCCAGCTGGCCACGTTCCTTCAAGCCCTTGCGGACATAGCTGTCCACCGCAGAGGCGTCGGCGTGTGTATGGACAACAATGAGCTTGTCCTGGAATGTCCGCTCGTCGTCCAGGTAGGCCTTGGCCAGTGCCTTGACCTGGTTTCTCTCTTTCCGAAGCATCCCCTTGGCCAGCATCTCCTCCACGATGTCGGATCCGGACTTCCTATCGTTGTAAAACGCCTCGGCTAACTCGCGCTCCTGGGCGTTTCTCTGCCTCATGATCTGCGTGATGGAGGCTGCGCCGAACTTCTCGCACAGCTGTGCGAACGGCCCGCCAGCTTCGATCGCTTCCAGCTGTTTGGGGTCGCCCACAGCGATGAGCTTGGCCCCGGCCTTGTCCACATGCTTCTGGATCCGGCGGAAGGTCTTCGCGCCCACCATTCCAGCCTCGTCCAGCACGATGACATCGTTGGCTGTCAGGGTGAGCTTTCCCTTGTCCAGGGCGTACAGCAGCTCGGCCGTGTTCTTGCCCTCGATCTCCGCTTCCTTGCACAGGTTGTCCGTGGCCGCCTGGCTGGTAGAGGTGCCAATGACTCGCCGGCCGGCAGCCTTGAAAGCACGGACATAGGCGCCAGCACTTGCGCTCTTGCCGGTGCCGGCCTGCCCGATGATGCAGGCCAGCCCGCCTGTCTCGCTGGCCACATGGAACACGCTGGCCTTCTGTTCGTCCGACAGCTGAACCGGCTTGCCCAGTTTGGCCGACATGGCCGCCTCATGCTCCTCGATGGCCTTGGCTACGGCTTCTCGATCGAGCCGGATGTCCTGTTCCCCGGCCCGCTTCTTGGCTGCAGGCAACACAGTCAGTTCCAGGAACCACTGATCGCGGGAACACCATCGCGCCTGCTTCAGGCTCTCGTCATCTCGCAGCCGGATGATCGTGCCGTTCTTCTCCCACTCCGCCAGCAGGCGATCCGCTTCGGCAGGGATGTCTATGCCGGTGCCCAACGGCAGCTCACGGGCCAGCTTGGCAATCAGTGCAGAGCGGTTCCAGTGGCTGTCCATTGCATGGAGTTCATCGAACCAGGCCAGCGGGTCCTTCTGCTTTTCCAGCTCCACGCTGTCTTTGCCCTTCAACTCCGCTGCCTTGGTGAAGTGCCCGGGTGTCAGCGCCGCAAGCTCTTCCAGCCGCTGACGAGCTTCAACGATGATCTCGCTGGCACTCATGTGCTTGGCGGCTCGGGTGGCCTTGGCCACCGTTGTGGCGTTCGTGATCCTACCCTCTGCCTCAGCCTGAGCCAGGCCCTCTTTGATCTGCTCCCTGCGTGTGGAGAACGCTTCGCAGGTGGACTGGTCTATGCCGGCAATTTTGTTGGCCACCTTGCCCGTGTCGCGCCCGTCCTCGTCCAGGATCCGCTGCCGCTCAATGCCGAACCCCATGGCCATGAAGCCCTCGGCCAACTCGCGGGCGAACACCTCCTGGGCGGCCTCCTGCAGGCTCCCAGTGGTACGCATGAGATCGCGGAAATCCACGCTGCGGAACTGGCCGTCCTTGTCCAAGGCAACGTTGGCCACCACCGCATGGCAGTGCCACTGCGGGTCGCCTGCTCGGCTGTCGATGTGGTCCACAGCCCGCACCAGCAAACCTTCGATGCCGACATGCCGCTGACCGCCCTTGCCGGCTCGCGTGTTCAGTCCGGCTGTGATCAGCTCCAGGGCCTTATCCCGGGCGCGGTGGAACGCCTGGGTCATCTGCTCACGCTCGGCCGGGGAGGCAGCGATGAAGGCCAGACTGTACTCTTTTCGGGGCGAGAACGTCAGGTCCACGGCCATGCACCGGCCGGCCTCACCAGCGTTTTGCACCAGCGCCTTGCCAGTCTTGGGGTGGTAGCCGGCCAGCAGCATGGCGAAATCCTCGTCCTGGTTTCGCCCTGGCTTGTTCAAGCCCAGCTTGGCCACCGCAGGACTGTCCAGCCATTCGGCGTCGGGCAGGATCGGCTTGCCGTCCAGGCTCAGTCCTTCCTGGGCGTAGTACTCCCGAGTGGTGCTCAAGTACTTGCGGACAGCGTCAACGCTGCCGTCTTTCTTCAGGTGGAGGCGGGTGGATTTCAGGACGGCCATGGCTTCACCGTCCGGTCAGTTCGACCTGTCAGGCGGCTCCTGACTGTTCTGCTCTGCCAGCGTTTCAGCGTCAAGCAGGGTCAGTATGGCGTTGAAGCCTCGCATGACTTCACGGCGGACCTCCCGCACCAGATCGTCAACTTCGATGCCATGGATCACGGTGGCAGGCGTGGCAACAGCGCTGGAACGGCTCTCAGCCAGCTCTGTGATTTTGCTCTCCAGCGCTTCCAGTCGCTTGTCCAGCTCAGGTGGGATGGCTGCCCCTGGCTCCACCGGTGTCAGCGCTCGAACGCGCGCATAGGCGTTAGGGGACAGCCCAGCGCGGCGTGCGGCAGACAGGAAGGTGGCCTCGTCGTTGCCACTGAGGCGGAAGCGGATCTGGGTGCTGCTCATTGCGATAGTGCTGAGGGCTCTTACCTCAGCATGCGACACGGCCGCAGATTGGCAAGCTTTTTGGGGGTGAGCAACGCGAATTTCTTTTGATTTCGCGGTTTCCGTTCGCAAAACGGAACACGATTGCTCACCCTAGGTGCATTCGTGTATTGCTGCTTGTCAGCAATGACCTAGTCATTGGCTTTAGCGCGCGACAGCTTCATCGTCGCGCGTCCCGTCGACTGACAGCATCATCGTCAGTCGACGCCGCCAGCCAGTCCCCACGCTGCCCACCCTTGCCAAACACTCGATCCGCCGCATGATCGACGTACCACCCCTCTGCGTCAGCGTCATGCCCAGCCCCTCCACCATTCCGCCAGACGACGCTGCTAGGTTTGCTGCCGACATCGTTTCGCGTTACCCGCAGACGCCCTACATGACCGACGCCGACCGCGCGCGCCTGACAGACAACCTGTCGCGCTTCCTATCGCGCTGCGTCCTGGTCGCGCCACCCTCACCTGCCCCTCCAGCAGATCAAGACGACACGACCACGTCCTGACTGACCGGCGTATCTGGCCGCTGTTGCGGCTGCACTCTTGCGGCTTGGCTTCCGCCTCGTCGCCGCCCTTGCGCAATATCGTTTTTCTCACATGCTGATAGCAGATCCACTTCACTCCCCTGCCATGTCTTCCGATCCGTTCTCAGACTTCCAGCCGCCCAAGTCCACGCCCCCCGCTCAGCCTTTCAGTCCCGGCCTCGCCGCGCAGCCGATGCCGACCACTGCGGCCCCCGCTGCTACACAGACCTCACGCACGGCCGTGGCCAAGCCTGCTCCTGCCAAGGCGGCCAGCAGTCCCGCTCGCAAACGCGGTCAGCGTGTCGAGCAACCGAAGATGACGGTGGAGCAGGCCATCGCCCGCGGTCTGCCGTCAAAGGAACTCGATGCCTTGGTGAAGGCCTGGACACGCTTCAAGCTCCAGGAGGCACGCGATGAAGCAAAGGCTGCAGCACAGAAGATGGCCAAGGCAGCGGAAGCTGCTCGCCGCAAGATCGCAGATGAGCTGCTCAGGCTAGCGGACGGCTACGGCTGCTCGATGGAAGAAGCGAAGGAGATCTACAAGGAAGCACTAGAAGCCAAGTTCAGCTCGAAAGTCAGGGGCAAATGATGGACTACACCATGGCAGAAGCCATCCAGCGTGCCACGGCGAAGGGCGTTCGGAGCTGACTGGCTGGCCAGGATCCCAGAGATTTCACTCGCTACCATCCATCTTTGCCTGTGCGGCAATCCGCAGCAACGCCTCCCGTCGCCGTTGCGCCTCCAACTGCGTCTCAGCCTCATCTGCCATCGCCCGCAACACCTCGGCGTACAGCCTGGTCCAAATGGCGCGCTGGTCCAGGTCGGCCCACAGCCGCCCGAACGCCTCGTCCAAGGTCAGGCCGTCTAAGCGCCCATCCTCGACAGCGGCCAGGAAGGCTGCGTCATCCACAGTCAGTAGGTGCCCCAGGATCGCGCCGTCCTCGTCCACCGCCCAAGGCTGTGGTGCGAGCAGGTCGGCCAAGGTGTCGAAGCGCAGGCCGGTAGCACGGGCCAGAATGCCTTCTAGCGCTTCGGTCGCAGCTTGGTGCCGCCGCAGGTCGGCGGCGGTCCTCAGGGCCTCGATGGCAGCTTTCGCCCGCGCGTCAGCCTCGGCTCTACGCCGAGCTAAGGCTTCCTTGGCTTGCTGCGGAGTGCGCTTTGCTGCGATGTCCAAAGCTTCGGCGTCTGGGCAGGTTCAAGGGCGGGTCGGACTGTTCATCGAGGATCTGCTTGTCCGTCCCCCGCAGGATATTCCACACCCGCGGGCTGGTGGAGATGAGCGCTTCCTCGACCTTGGCCATGGCCTCCTGGAGGTGGGGCCATTCCTGCTGACTGTACCGCTCCGTTACCTTGGCCATGCGCCCACCCTCATCCCGGTCGCTATGGTGGTTGAGTAGCTGGCTGACCACATGGCCCGGCAGCAGCCGGCCCGCAAAGCGGCCCAGAGTCCGCCGTAGATCGTGGGGTGTCAGGCCGACATCGATGCCTCGCTCCGGATCCAGCAAGCCGGCGTCCAGCCGGATGTTGTGGATGATGGCCTTGCTGTCGGTGTGGTGTCCGGCCTTCGACTGAGGGTTCCGGGCGGGGAACACCCAGCGACGCAGGTTCTCCAGGTGCCAAGCGTGGCGCGCAGCTGCGGCCTGGTCGCCTTCCTTCTGCGCCAGGGCCAGCGATTTCATCCTGGCCCGCGTCTTCATGGCGGTGTCGTCGGCTCGCCAGCGCAGGATCCGCTCGGCGAAGTAGGCCACCGGCAACAACTGAAAATTGCCGTTCTTTGTGTCGTGGAAAAACACTTGTGAGCCGCGCAGCCCGGTAGTCGGGTTTTTTGCGCCCGGCTCTGGGGCCAGCCACGCCCACGACGCCAGCTGCAGATCTAGCTCCTCGGCAGAGCAACTGTCGTACCAGCGCAACTTGGCGGTTTCACTGCGACGACTTCCCCACAGCAGGGTCAGCAGCAGGTAGTCCACACCCACGGCGTTGTGGCCGTTTTGCATGTCCCTCCGGCCCACGAGGGCTTTGAGCACCGCAGGCAAGCTCTGCGTGCCGGTTGCACTGTCATCCGTGCCCAAGGGGTTGCGCACGCGCGCGGCCTCGTAATGCTTGGCCAGATCGCGGCTGGACCGATAGCGGTCTTCCTCGGTCAGTACATCAAAGGGATTGTGCGCCAGCGCCGGCTGCCGGCCCGCTTGGGCGGCCGCCTTTCGCTCCGCTGAGATGGCCTTTGCCACGGCCCTGGCCGCATTACCCATGGTCTGCTCGGTGGCCGACAGGCCGGCAGCGTGGGCCAGGGCGACTGTCTTGCCAGTCAGGCCCAGCCGGACCAGATCGGCGACAGTGAGCTTCCACCACTCGCCTTGGGCGGTCAGAAGTTCCTTGACCGCGGGTTTCAGGCGGTTGGATTGGAGCATGCAGGAGTGGCGCAACCTGTTCCACGCCCCAAGGATGTCCTCGTCTGTCAGCTCCGCGATGGCCCTGTCGGCAAGACCGACTTCTTTCCGTTCCAACCTGGCCAAGGCATCCCTGACGCCTCTCACGCCGCCGACCTTGGCCTTGCCGCGGGCCAGGCGATCTTCGAGCTGGGCGATGTAGGCTCGAAGAGCGTCGCCTACGGTTGTGCCGCGGGCCCGCTGCCTGGCCACCTCGACCCGGATCCGCTCTCGTGGATCTTCTCCTGTCTGGCGGATGTAATGCCGCTGAGCGCCAGCCAGCTCGTGCGCCCGGGCGATCGACAGATCTTGAACCGACCCTAGGGAGATCCGCCGCCTGACTCCCTCGTGCTGGATCCTCAGCTCATAGAACACGCCGGTGGGGCCCACGTAGAAGCCAAACCCTACTGGCGCGCCCGGGGTGGCATCGCCGAACCGATAGGGCTTGCCCGTTTCGTTGGGCACGAAGATGACCTTGCCGTTGGCGTCCAACTCAGGGCGCTGGGCCATGGTCAGAGAGCGCAGCTGCGTCTGGGTCAGGCGATACTTGGTAGCCAGTTTTGCCATGGTCTTCGTGTCTCCGCACGACAGTGGATGGTCCATGAGAGACAATCCCTGCCGCCGCTGCCTCGGCTCTGGTCCATCTATGGACCACTCGAAACCCCGAAATCTGATCTTACACCGCTTTTGAGAGCTACATGACAGTCCGCGATAACTCGCAAGCCGTTGAAAAATCGAGTCAAACAGCTGCCAGGGCGGGGGGTCCGGAGCACACCCCACTAATGAAGCAGTACTTCGCCGCCAAGGCGGAGTACCCGGACCTGCTGCTGTTCTTCCGGATGGGGGACTTCTACGAGCTGTTCTACGACGACGCCCGCAAGGCGGCGCGGCTGCTGGACATCACCCTCACCCAGCGCGGCAGCTCGGCCGGCGCGCCGATCCCGATGGCCGGCGTGCCGGTGCACTCCTACGAGAGCTACCTGGCGCGGCTGGTGGCGCTGGGCGAGTCGGTGGCCATCTGCGAGCAGATCGGCGATCCGGCCGCCAGCAAGGGCCTGGTCGAGCGCAAGGTGGTGCGCATCGTCACCCCGGGCACGGTGACCGACGAGGCACTGCTGGACGAGCGCCGCGACACCCTGCTGATGGCGGTGGCGCGCGGCCGCTCCGGCTACGGCCTGGCCTGGGCCGACCTGGCCGGCGGCCGCTTCCTGGTCAACCAGGTGGAGAACGAGGACGCGCTCAATGCCGAGCTGGCCCGGCTGGAACCGGCCGAGCTGCTGCTTCCGGACGAGGAAGGCTGGCCGCCGCTGCTGTTCGACGGGGCCACGCGGCGGCGTGCGCCGTGGCTGTTCGACCCGGACAGCGGCCGCCGCCAGCTGCTGCGCTTCTTCGGCGTGCACGACCTGACCGGCTTCGGCATCGAGGACATGCCGCTGGCCATCGCCGCCGCCNGCGCCCTGCTGGGCTACGTCGANGAGACGCAGAAGCAGAACCTGCCGCACCTGACCTCGATCGCGGCGGAGACGGCCGGCGACGCGATCGTGATGAACGCGGCCACCCGCCGCCACCTGGAACTGGACAGCCGGGTGGACGGCGACCACCGCCACACCCTGCTGGGCGTGCTGGACAGCACCATCACGCCAATGGGGGGGCGGCTGCTGCGGCGCTGGCTGCACCGCCCGCTGCGCAACCGCCAGGTTCTGGGCGAGCGCCACCACGCCGTGGCCACGCTGATCGAGCAGCGCGCCGACGAGGCCCTGCGCGAGCGTTTCCGCGGCCTGGGCGACCTGGAGCGCATCCTCACCCGCGTGGCGCTGCGCTCGGCACGCCCGCGCGACCTGTCCACCCTGCGCGACGGCCTGGCCCTGCTGCCGGAGCTGCGCGCGCAGCTGGCACCGCTGGACTCGCCGCGCCTGGCCACGCTGATGGCCGAGCTGGGCGAGCACGGCGAGGTCGCCGGGCTGCTGGCCCGCGCGGTGGCGCCGCAGCCGCCGCTGAAGCTGGCCGACGGCGGGGTGATCGCCGACGGCTACGACGCCGAGCTGGACGAGCTGCGCCGGCTGTCCACCCACGCCGACCAGTTCCTGNTGGACCTGGAGGCGCGCGAGCGCGAGGCCACCGGCATCCCCACGCTCAAGGTGGGCTACAACCGCGTCCACGGCTACTACATCGAGATCAGCAAGGCCCAGGCCGCGCGCGCGCCGGTGCACTACACCCGCCGCCAGACCCTGACCGGCGCCGAGCGCTTCATCACCGAGGAGCTGAAGGCCTTCGAGGACAAGGTGCTGTCGGCGCGCGAGCGCGCGCTGGCGCGGGAGAAGGCACTGTACGAGGCGCTGCTGGACGCGCTCAACGCGCGCCTGGAGCCGCTCAAGCGCTGCGCCGCCGCGCTCAGCGAGCTGGACGTGCTGGCCTGCTTCGCCGAGCGCGCGCAGGCGCTGGACTGGTCGCAGCCGGAGCTGACCGACACGCCCTGCCTGCGCATCGAGCGCGGCCGCCACCCGGTGGTGGAGGCGGTGCGCGAGGAGCCGTTCGAGCCCAACGACCTGGACCTGTACGAGGACCGCGATGGCCGGTCGCGGCGCATGCTGGTGATCACCGGGCCGAACATGGGCGGCAAGAGCACCTACATGCGCCAGACCGCGCTGATCGTGCTGCTGGCGCACATCGGCAGCTTCGTGCCGGCCGCGCGCGCGGTGATCGGCCCGATCGACCGCATCCTCACCCGCATCGGCGCCGGCGACGACCTGGCCCGCGGCCAGTCCACCTTCATGGTGGAGATGGCCGAGACCAGCTACATCCTCCACCACGCCACCCCGCAGTCGCTGGTGCTGATGGACGAGATCGGCCGCGGCACCTCCACCTACGACGGCCTGGCCCTGGCCGACGCGGTGGCCCGCCACCTGGCCATGGTCAACCGCTGCTGGACCCTGTTCGCCACCCACTACTTCGAGCTGACCGCGCTGGCCGGCGAACCGGGCGTGGACGGCATCGCCAACGTGCACCTGGACGCGGTGGAGCACGGCGACGGCCTGGTGTTCATGCACACGGTCAAGGAAGGCGCGGCCAACCGCAGCTTCGGCCTGCAGGTGGCGGCGCTGGCCGGCCTGCCCAGGGCCACCCTGCAGCAGGCACGCCGCCGCCTGGCCGAGCTGGAGCAGCGCAGCCACGAGACCCACGCCGCCGCGGTGGGGCCGCAGGCGCTGGACGAGCCGCAGCAGTTCGCGCTGTTCTCGGCCACGCCCTCGGCCGTGCACGAGGCGCTGGCCGCGCTGGATCCGGACGAGCTGACCCCGAAGCAGGCGCTGGAGGCGCTGTACCGGCTCAAGTCCCTGCTGTGAGGCCGGCCGCGCCCGNGCCGTGGCGCGGGCGTCGGCCCGGCGNGTGGTCCGCTGCCGGCTCAGGCCTGCGCCGGCAGCGGATGGGCGGCGGCCAGCGCGTCGTCGCGCTCGCCGGCCGCCAGCGCGGCCGGGCGTCCGGCGTGGTGCTCGGCGAAGGCGACGAAGGCCGGCCGCCTCTCCAGCATGCCGATGCGCATGTAGTACCCCAGGAACGCCGCCATCATCAGATCGGCGGCGGTGAAGCTGTCGCCCACCAGGTGCGTGCGCCCGGCCACGGCCTGCTCCAGCACGCGCAGCACGTCGGCCTCGCTGCCGTAGCCGGCGCTGAACGGCGGCGCCAGCGCACCGGCGTACTTGGCGGTGAACAGGGCCTCCACCGGCCCGGCGAGGAAGAACAGCCAGCGGTAGTACGTGCCCCGCTCCGGCGAGCCCGGCGGCGGCGCCAGCCCCTTCTCCGGCACCAGGTCNGCCAGGTAGGCGCAGATGGCGGCGTTCTCGGTGACCACCAGGTCGCCGTGGCGGATCGCCGGCACCTTGCCCATCGGGTTGATCGCCAGGTAGTCGGGCGACTTCATCGGCGCGCCGAAGTCGAGCACGACCTCCTCGTACGGCAGGCCGNTCTCCTCCAGCATCCAGCGGGTGATGCGCGCCCGCGACATCGGGTGGGTGTAGAAGGTCAGCGTCTTGCCCATCGTGCTTCTCCATCGTCGGTGGGAGGTGGGCGCAGTGTGGGCCGTGCCTGCTGACAGCTCCTGTCAGCAGCGGACCGNCCTCAGCCTTCGTGGTGGCGCAGGCGTTCCTGTTCCCAGCGCCGCAGCAGGCGGTGGCGCGGCTCCGGGTAGCGGCGCCCGGTGCTCTCCAGGGCGCGCACCCGGTCGGCCCGGAAATGGCGGAAGTCGCCACGCAGCTCGCACCAGGCCGCGATCAGGCGCCGGTCCTCGAGGAAGGCCATGGCGAAGGGCCATACCAGGCGCTCNGTGCAGCGNCCCTCGGCGTCGGCGTAGTGCAGCCGCACCACGTGCTCGTCGCGGATGGCGCGGCGCAGGGCCGGCAGCCACGGCTCCGGCTGCGCCGGCCGCCACTCCGGGGCGAACAGGCCGCTGGTGTCCAGCTGCAGGCGCAGGTGCCCGGGCAGCACACCGCCGATCCGGTCCAGGGCGCGGCCGGCCGCGGCAGCCAGCTCCGGATCGGCGTGCGCGGCCACCCAGCGCGCGCCCAGCACCAGCGCCTCCAGCTCCTCGGCCGGGAACATCAGCGGCGGCATCACGAAACCCGGCCGCAGCCGGTAGCCCACGCCCGGGTCGCCGTCGATCCGCGCGCCCTGCGCGCGCAGGGCCTCNATGTCGCGGTAGACCGTGCGCAGGCTCACGCCCAGCCGCTCGGCCAGCTGCGCGCCACGCACCGGCCCGCGCCGCTGGCGCAGCGCGTCGAGCATCCGCAGCAGGCGCGTGGCACGCGTGGTCATCGGAACGGGTCGGAGCCCTGCGCGACAGTGCCAAAAGCATAGCCGCCAGGCGGCTTGATCGGGGTCAATGCGCCCGGGCGCGTGCCGATAGATAACACCCCTGGACCACCCAACAGGAGACCACCCCCCAATGCGTCCCCGTAGCATCGCCCTGGCCACCGCACTTGCCCTGGCCTGCGCCGGCCTGCAGGCCGCGCCGGCCGCATCCGGCGATACGCCCGACGCGGCCTCCCTGCGCGAGACCGCCAAGGCCCTGTTCGGCCCGATCCCGAAGAAGGTCGACAGCGTGCGCGGACAGGCGATCACCGCCGAGCAGATCGAACTGGGCAAGTCGCTGTGGTTCGAGCCGCGCCTGTCGCGCAGCCACGTGATCAGCTGCAACACCTGCCACAACGTCGCCACCGGCGGCGCCGACAACGTGCCGACTTCGATCGGCCACGGCTGGCAGAAGGGCCCGCGCAACTCGCCCACCGTGTTCAACGCCGTGCTCAACGCCGCCCAGTTCTGGGACGGCCGCGCCTCCGACCTGAAGGAGCAGGCCAAGGGCCCGGTGCAGGCCAGCGTGGAGATGAACAACACGCCCGAGCGCGTGGAGGCCACCCTGCGCAGCATCCCGGCCTACGTGGAGGCGTTCAAGCGCGCCTTCCCGGGCGAGCGCGAGCCGGTGAGCTTCGAGAACATGGCCCGCGCCCTGGAGGCCTTCGAGACCACCCTGCTGACCCCCGACTCGCGCTTCGACCAGTTCCTGGCCGGCAGGAACAGCCTGGACGCGGCCGAGCTGCGCGGCCTGTCGCTGTTCATCGAGAAGGGCTGCGTGGCCTGCCATTCCGGGCCGAACTTCGGCGGCCAGGCCTACTACCCGTTCGGCGTGGTCGAGCGCCCGGGCGCCGACGTGCTGCCGGCCGACGACAAGGGCCGCTTCGCGGTGACCAACACCGCCTCGGACGAGTACGTGTTCCGCGCCGCGCCGCTGCGCAACGTCGAGCTGACCGCGCCCTACTTCCACAGCGGCAAGGTGTGGGACCTGGGCCAGGCGGTGGCGATCATGGGCAGCAGCCAGCTGGGCCATGAGCTCGACGCGGCCGAGGTCGAGTCCATCACCCGCTTCCTGAAGACGCTGACCGGCCGCCAGCCGCAGGTCACCGTGCCGGTGCTGCCGCCGAGCACGGCGGCCACGCCGCGCCCGGAGTGATCCGGCCGCGCATCCGGAGCCAGTCTTCAATCGAAGGGCCGCCGGCCTCCGCGCGCGGAGGCCGGCCCGGGGCCGTGGACGGCGACGCCGTCCACGGCCCTCGTTTTCGGCGGTCACAGGCGTCCAAAAAAA
>JGI25326J35508_1000879_pt1 | contig 23097 bp, 20 predicted proteins | sample HigsolmetaAR201D_FD_35508 | JGI IMG/M metagenome (IMG submission 35508)
TGAGCGGTTACACGTCCACGACTGGTGAGGCGCTCGCGATGGGCGAGCGCACGCCGCTTGCGCTGCTCAATGCCCCTGCATCGGGTCGTATGGCGGTCGCCGAAGCAATCACGAACATCGTCGCAGCCGATATCGAGCGAATCAGCGATGTGCGTCTGTCGGCGAACTGGATGGCTGCGTGCGGCGAGCCAGGCGAGGACGCTGACTTGTTCGCCACCGTCAAAGCAGTGGGCGAAGAGTTCTGTCCGGCACTCGGCATCACGATTCCGGTCGGCAAGGATTCATTGTCGATGAAGACGAGCTGGCGCGACGGGAACGGGGAGGAGCGGAAGATGCTCGCACCCGTTTCGCTGATCGTCTCGGCATTTGCGCCTGTCAAAGACGTGCGCCGCACCTGGACGCCGCAGCTTCGCACCGATCGCGGCGCTACGCGCCTCGTGTTCATCGATCTAGGCGCTGGACGCGATCGCCTCGGCGGTTCGGCACTCGCACAGGTTTACGGCAAGCTCGCCGCGGACGCGCCCGATTGCGACGATCCGCAGCGGCTGGCACGTTTCGTTGCCGCGATGGTGGAGCTGCGTGCTCAAGGCCTCGTGCTCGCCTATCACGATCGATCCGACGGCGGCTTGTTCGCGACGCTCGCGGAAATGGCTTTCGCCGGTCATTGCGGTATCGAGGTCGATCTCGGGGAGCAGCAAAGGGCTATTGCCGCGCTGTGCAGCGAGGAGTTGGGTGCGGTGCTGCAGGTGAAGGCGTCGGATCTCGCAGCAGTCGAGACGGTGCTTGCTCGCCATCAACTTGAGGATTTGACCCGCACGATCGGTACGGTCGTTACGGAAGATCGCGTGCGGATTCGTGCGGGCGCACGCACACTCGTCGATGAGACGCGCACGGCTCTGCATCGCGCGTGGTCGGAAACGAGCTTCCGGATGACGCAGCTGCGCGACGATCCGACGTGCGCGCAGGAGCAGTACGACACGGTCACCGATCCGAACAATCCGGGACTCCATGTCGCGCTCACGTTCGATCTCAACGAAGACGTCGCGGCCCCCTACATCGCGACCGGCGTACGACCGGCCGTTGCCGTGTTGCGAGAGCAGGGCGTCAACAGCCACATCGAAATGGCTGCAGCACTGCATCGTGCGGGATTCGCGCCGGTCGATGTGCACATGACGGATTTGATCGAAGGCAAAGCGCGCCTCGACGACTTCCGCGGACTGATCGTGTGCGGCGGATTCTCCTACGGCGATGTGCTCGGCGCAGGCGAAGGCTGGGCGAAATCGATTCTGTTCCATTCGCGCTTGCGCGATGCATTCGCGAGTTTCTTCGCGCGGCCGGATACTTTTTCGCTCGGCGTGTGCAACGGCTGTCAAATGATGGCGGCGTTGCGGACGCTGATCCCCGGTACGGACCTTTGGCCGCGCTTCGTACGCAATCGCTCCGAACAGTTCGAAGCGCGGTTCAGTCTCGTCGAGATCGTCGAGTCGCCTTCAGTCTTGTTCGCCGGAATGGCGGGATCGCGCATGCCGATCGCAGTGGCGCACGGGGAAGGCTATGCGGAGTTCTCGAGCGCACAGCATCTGGAAACTTTCGCTGCGAGCGGTCTGACTGCGGTGCGATTCGTCGATAACTTCGGACGCGTGACGGAAATCTATCCCGCCAATCCGAACGGTTCGCCGCGGGGAATTACCGGTATTACTTCGGCGGACGGTCGCGCAACGCTCCTCATGCCGCATCCGGAACGTTCGTATCGTACGGTGCAGAACTCTTGGCATCCGGACGAGTGGGGCGAAGACAGCCCCTGGATGCGCATGTTCAGGAATGCGCGCGTCTGGGTGGGATGACGCTGCGCACGCTCGCCGCGTCGATCAGCCTTGTGTGGCTGCCGCGGCATGCGCAGCGGCATTGATAGGGCGCGCGATCAATCCGCTTTGAGTCATCTTGATTTCGTAACGCGCGCCGTCAGCCATCGGCAAATAGGTCGCGCTGCCGTACACGGCATCCACGAACGACAACCAACGCGGATATCGGCTGGATAGCATCCACAAGTCGAAGCCCGGATTCTTCGTCAGCGCATACACCGTGCGTTCGGCGTGGCGTTCTTGTTCGATGTCGCGATAGCGGCCGCTGATGCGCTCGAGCCGATACTGCGCATCCAGCCCGAGCAGATTCGCCCAACCTTTCCATTTGAGGACGCGCGCGTCGAGCTGCCATTCGTCGCCGGCGAGCACGAACATCTGCATTTCGCCGGTCGGGATTTGCGTGAGCGTCGCTCGATAGCGTTGCGGGCCGCGCCCCTCGAACACGATCTCCGCAACGGGTTGCTCGTACGTGAGCCGTGCGTAGGTGTGCAGGTTGAGCGAGACGATGAAGATCAGTGCGGCAGCGCCGAGCAGCACGAGTCCCGCAACCGCGCTGCCGCCTGCCGCGAGAAAGCGCGCACGCGCGAGGCGCTGACACGCAAGCACCACGAGCAGCAGGCCGAAGACGGCGATGATGGCGGCGATGGCGTCGGAAGCCATGAGCTGCGCTGGCTACAGGCCACAGGCGACAGGAGAAGGGTGTGGGGCTCGGGGCTTGGGGCGTCGGGCGCGGCAGCGTTCGATCAACATCCTTCAGTCCTCGATCTTCAGGAGGCGAAGCTATTGGGCTAAGCGCCTCTTCAGCCTTCAGTCTTCAGCCTTCAGCCTAGGCATGAGGCGCTTGGCGCCTCATGCCTCGAGCTTTCGGTACTTGATCCGGTGCGGCGTGGCGGCATCCTCGCCCTTACGGCGTTTGAAATCTTCGACGTATTCCGCGTAATTGCCTTCGAACCAGACGACCTCGCTATTGCCTTCGAAGGCGAGGATGTGGGTTGCGATGCGGTCGAGGAACCAGCGATCGTGCGAGATGACGACCGCGCAACCGGGGAAGGTGAGCAGCGCTTCCTCCAAGGCGCGCAGCGTTTCGACGTCGAGGTCGTTCGTCGGCTCGTCGAGCAGGATCACGTTGCCGCCGGACTTGAGCACCTTGGCGAGGTGAACGCGATTGCGCTCGCCGCCGGACAGCTCGCCGATCGATTGTTGTTGTTGGCTGCCGCGGAAATTGAAGCGGCCGACGTAGCTGCGCGAGGGCGTCTCGTAGGTGCCGACGCGGATGATGTCGAGACCGCCGGAGATTTCCTCCCACACCGTCTTCTTGTCGTCGAGCGCTTGGCGCGACTGATCGACGTACGCGAGCTGCACCGTCGGGCCGACGCGGATTTCGCCGGCATCGGGTTTTTCTTGTCCGACGAGGATTCGAAACAGCGTCGTCTTGCCGGCGCCGTTCGGCCCGATGACGCCGACGATGCCTCCCGGCGGCAGATTGAAGCTCAGGTTGTCGAACAGCAGGCGGTCGCCGAACGACTTGCGCAGGTTCTTCGCCTCGATGACGAGATCGCCGAGTCGCGGTCCGGGCGGAATGTAGATCTCGTTCGTCTCGTTGCGCTTCTGGAACTCCTGCGAGGCCAGCTCTTCGTAGCGCTGGATACGCGCCTTGCTCTTCGCTTGTCGCGCCTTCGGGTTCTGACGTACCCATTCGAGCTCGCGTTCCAGGCTCTTGCGCAACGCTTCCTGTTGTTTTTCTTCGATGGCGAGTCGGCGCTCCTTTTGTTCCAGCCATGAGGAATAGTTGCCTTGCCACGGAATGCCGTGACCGCGGTCGAGTTCGAGAATCCAGCCGGCGACGTTATCGAGGAAGTAACGATCGTGCGTCACGGCAATGACGGTGCCGGGATAGTTCTCGAGAAAACGCTCCAACCAAGCGACCGATTCGGCATCGAGATGGTTGGTCGGCTCGTCGAGCAGCAACATATCGGGCTGCGAGAGGAGGAGACGGCATAGCGCAACGCGACGCCGCTCGCCGCCCGAGATTTTGGTGACGTCCGCATCCCAAGGCGGCAGACGCAGTGCCTCGGCCGCCACTTCAAGTTTGCGCTCGAGCTCCCAGCCGCCTTTTGCATCGATCGCGTCCTGGAGCTTGGCCTGTTCCTCCAGGAGCTTGTTCATTTCCTCTTCGCTCAAGTCCGGATCGGCGAACTTGTCGCTCACCTCGTTGAACCGATCGATCAACGCTTGCACTTCGCCGAGGCCCTCGGCGACGTTGCCGCGCACGTCCTTGGTCGGATCGAGCTGCGGTTCCTGCGGCAAATAGCCGATCTTGATTCCGGGTTGCGGGCGCGCCTCGCCGTCGAATTCCTTGTCGACGCCGGCCATGATCCGCAGCAAAGTCGACTTGCCGGCGCCGTTCAGGCCCAGCACGCCGATCTTGGCGCCGGGAAAAAACGATAGGGAAATGTCCCGCAAGATGATGCGCTTGGGCGGCACCACCTTGGAGACACGGTTCATCGTGTAAATGTATTGAGCCATGCCGATTGTTCGACCGAGCGGAAAAAGGTCCCGAATGATACCCAAAAGCGGCCCGCGAACCGCCGTCCTCGATCGGGGCGCCGTCCTTGCCGCGCGGCGTGATACTCTGCGTAAGAAAACAGGGGAAAGCACTTGAACGAGCGCAGCGAATCCTCGGTTCTGCTGGTCTCGGGCGACCAGATCGCGCGTTACGGCTTCGGCGACGGACATCCGTTCGGTCCGGATCGGCACAGTGCATTCATGCGCGAGCTTCATGAAGCGGGGCTGGATGGCCGCGTGCTGCGCGGACAACCGCGGCCAGCGACACGCGCCGAGCTCGAGTATTTCCACGAACCCGTCTATATCGACCTGGTGCGTGAACGGTCGGCGACCGGTCACGGTTATTTGGATGCCGGCGACACGCCCGCCGTGAAGGGCATTTTCGAGGCGGCCAGTCACGTGGTGGGCGCGACGCTGGAGGCGGTCGATGCCGTCATGCGCGGCGTTGCCAAGCGCGCGTTCGTGCCGATTGCCGGGTTGCATCACGCTGCACCGGGCCGTGCGTCCGGTTTCTGTGTGTTCAACGACTGCGGTATTGCCATTCAGGCGTTACGCCGGCAGTACGGTTTGCGTCGCATCGCCTACGTCGACATCGACGCGCATCACGGCGACGGCGTGTTCTACGCCTTCGCAGCAGATCCCGATGTGCTGTTCGCCGATCTGCACGAAGACGGGCGTTTTCTGTTTCCCGGCACCGGTTCGGCGGAAGAAACCGGCGTCGGTCCGGCCGCCGGAACGAAGCTGAACATTCCGCTGCCGCCCGGTGCGACCGATGAGCACTACAGGGCGGCGTGGGAGCGCGTGGAGGAGTATTTGCGCGCAGGTCAGCCCGAATTCATCGTTTTTCAGTGCGGCGCGGACAGCCTCGACGGGGATCCCCTCACGCACTTGCGTTTGAGCGAGGAGGCCCACGCGCATGCGGCTGCACGGTTGTGCGCGATCGCCGATGAGCTCGGCCATGGTCGTGTCGTCGGTCTCGGAGGCGGGGGCTACAACCGACGCAATCTCGCCCGGGCCTGGACGCGCGTGGTCGGCAGCTTCGTCGACTCTCTGCCGCGCCCTGCTGAGGATTAGACCCGCGGTTTTCGCTCGGACCTGTCGCCGGGCGGAGCGCGCCTTTACAATTCCGGCCCCGCCTCACACCCGACGAAGGTCCTAGATGTTCGCTCCAGATTTGCAGATCGCCGGCTTCGACCCTGAGCTCGATGCGGCCTTGCGCGCCGAAGCCCAGCGTCAGGAAGACCACATCGAATTGATTGCCTCGGAGAACTACGCAAGTCCGCGCGTGCTCCAGGCACAGGGCTCGGTGCTGACGAACAAGTACGCCGAGGGTTATCCCGGCAAGCGCTATTACGGCGGGTGCGAGCACGTCGATGTCGTCGAGCAGCTCGCCATCGACCGTGCAAAGAAGCTGTTCGGCGCCGGCTATGCGAACGTTCAGCCGCATTCGGGTTCGCAAGCAAACGCTGCCGCGTACATGGCGCTCGTCAATCCGGGCGAGACGATCCTAGGCATGAGCCTCGATCACGGCGGACATCTCACGCACGGCGCGAAAGTGAATTTCTCGGGCAAGCTGTTCAACTCCGTGCAATACGGTCTCGATCCGAGTACCGGTGAGATCGATTACGCGCAGGTCGAGCGGCTCGCTCAAGAACACCGGCCGCGGCTGATCGTCGCAGGATTCTCCGCCTATTCGCGCGTCATCGATTGGGAACGGTTCCGCAAGATCGCCGACAGCGTGAATGCCTATCTGCTCGTCGACATGGCGCACGTCGCGGGGCTCGTTGCGGCGGGCATCTATCCGAGTCCCGTGCCGCATGCTCACGTCGTTACGACGACGACGCACAAGACGCTGCGCGGGCCGCGCGGCGGTTTGATCCTCGCGAAGGGCGATCCCGAGATCGAGAAGAAGCTCAACTCGCTCGTCTTCCCCGGCACGCAAGGCGGTCCTTTGATGCACGTGATCGCGGCGAAAGCAGTCGCCCTGCTCGAAGCGTTGCAGCCGGAGTTCGTCGAGTATCAGAAGCAGGTGCTTGCGAACGCGCGAGCGATGGCCAATACGCTCATGAAGCGCGGTTACAAGATCGTTTCGGGCGGCACGGACAATCACCTGTTCCTCGTCGATTTGATCGACAAGAACATCACGGGCAAGGATGCCGACGCTGCGCTCGGCCGTGCGCACATCACGGTGAACAAGAATGCGGTGCCGAACGATCCGCGTCCGCCGTTCGTCACCAGCGGCTTGCGCATCGGAACGCCGGCGGTGACGACGCGCGGTTTCCGCGAAGCCGAAGTGATCGAGCTCGCAGGCTGGATTGCCGACGTGCTCGATGCGAACGGCTCCGATGAAGCAATCGCCAAAGTGAAGGCGAAGGTCGAAGCGATTTGTCGAGAATTTCCTGTGTATGGGAAGTGACGAGTGACCGGCGGCCCGGCATGACGAACGGTTCACCAGTCATCGCCAGTTGCTCGTTGCCCGTCAGCCGACGTCATGTACTGTCCCTTCTGTAATCACGAAGAGACGAAAGTGATCGACTCGCGCCTGGCCGGCGAAGGGCAGCAAATTCGTCGTCGCCGGGAATGCCTGAAATGCGGCGAGCGCTTCACGACGTTCGAGACCGCCGAGCTCGTGATGCCGCGGATCGTCAAGAACGATTCGACGCGGCAGCCCTTCGACGAACAGAAATTGCGCACGAGTCTGCTCAAGGCGTTGGAGAAGCGCCCGGTGTCGAGCGAAGCGATCGATGCGGCCATCGTGCACATCTGCCAGAAGCTGCGCTCGCTCGGCGAGCGCGAAGTGCCGTCGCGGCTCGTCGGTGAGCTCGCCATGGAGGAGCTGCACAAGCTCGATGAGGTCGCCTACGTGCGCTTTGCATCGGTCTACCGCAGCTTCCAGGATCTCGAAGAATTTCGGGAAGAGATCGAGCGCATGCGTCATCGCCGCAGCCGGCTCGAACAAGAAGGACAGCTCGCGCTGTGGAGCTCGACCGAGTCCGGGAAGAAGCGATGAGCATCCGGACTTTTTCGCTGTGCCGTCTTTGCGATGAGCCGGCTTCGATGCTCATCGAGTGCGTTGCGGCATCGTTCGGCTGACGCCATGTTCACGGCCTTCGATCACGCGATGATGCGCCGGGCGCTCGAGCTCGCGGCGCTCGGCCGTTATACGACGCATCCCAATCCGCGCGTCGGCTGCGTGATCGTGCAGAACGAACGCATCGTTGGCGAAGGTTGGCATCGTAAGTGGGGCGAGGCGCATGCCGAGCCGATTGCGCTGGCAGCTGCCGGCGAAGCAGCGCGAGGCGCCACCGTGTATGTGACGCTCGAGCCGCATTGTTTCCACGGGCGCACGCCGCCTTGTACCGATGCGCTCATCCGGGCCGGCGTCAAACGCGTCATCTGCGGTGCGCTCGATCCGAATCCGCGCGTAGCCGGAGCCGGGCTCGCGCAACTGCGTGAGGCGGGCATCGAAGTCGCGCAAGGTCTTTTGGAAGACGAAGCGCATGCGCTCAACTTGGGTTTCGACAAGCGCATGCGTACGGGCATGCCGCGCGTGCGCCTGAAAATTGCGGCGAGCTTGGACGGACGCGTGGCATTGGCGAACGGTGCGAGCCGTTGGATCACAGGCGAGAGCGCACGTGCCGATGTGCAGCGTCTGCGCGCCGAATCGAGCGCCGTCGTGACAGGCATCGACACGGTGCTTGCCGACGATCCGTTGCTGACCGTGCGCGATCCGTCGATCGACTTGGCTGGGCGTGTGCCGATGCGTGTCGTGCTCGATACGCATTTGCGCATGCCTGCAACGGCGCGCATGTTGCGCGAACCGGGCGATACGCTCGTGTTCACGGCGGCTTCTGCCGATAGCGAGCCTGCGCAGCTTCTTCGATCTGCCGGTGCGGAGGTGCACGAAGTGGCCGTCGCTGCGGCCGGCCGACTCGATCTCGTCGCCGTTCTTCGTGCGCTCGGCGAGCGACTCTGTAACGACGTTCTCGTCGAAGCCGGCGGAACTTTGTCCGGCAGATTGCTCGAAGAGAAGCTCGTCGACGAGCTCATCGTGTACGTGGCGCCGAAGGTGCTCGGCGCAGACGCAAGACCGATGATCGGGCTCACGGGGCTGACTTCGCTGGAGCAAGGGCCGCATTTCGAGCTCGCATCGTTCGAACGTATCGGCGACGATCTGAAATTGATCTACCGGCCGCGGGGCCGTTGAGCGCAATCATGTTTACCGGAATCGTACAAGCCACCGGCGAAGTGACGGCAATAACGCCGCGAGGTGGCGACGTGGAGTTGGTCATCTCTGCGCCGAAGCTCGGGCTCGACACCGTAGCGATCGGCGATAGCATCGCCGTGAACGGGTGTTGTCTCACCGTAACTCGCTTGGACGGTGCGACCTTTGCTGCCGACGTATCGCGCGAGACATTGAACGTGACGACGCTTGGAAGCTGGCAAGTCGGTACGTGCGTCAATCTGGAAAAGGCGCTTCGTGCCGGAGATCCGCTCGGCGGCCACTATGTCACCGGCCACGTGGATGGCATTGCTGTCGTGACGGGCATGAGCTCGGACGGGCGTTCGACGCGCATGGAGTTCGAAGTGCCTGAGCCGTTGGCGCGTTACATCGCGAAGAAGGGCTCGGTGTGCATCGATGGCGTGAGCCTGACCGTCAACGAAGTTTCGCAGCGAGGATTCAGCGTGAATCTGATTCCTCACACGCTCGCCGTGACGATACTCGACGGCTACGATGTCGGTACGCGCGTCAACCTCGAAGTCGACATCATTGCCCGCTACGTGGAACGGCTCGCGAGCGCGCAAGCGTAGAATCGTCCCGCCGCATCATTGCATCACCTTTCCGATACCGATCATGAAGCTCAATACGATCGACGAAATTCTCGAGGACATCCGTGCCGGGCGCATGGTCGTGATCATGGATGACGAGGATCGCGAAAACGAAGGCGATCTGATCATGGCGGCAGAGTGCGTACGGGCGGAGGACATCAATTTCATGGCCCGCTACGGACGCGGTTTGATTTGCCTGACGTTGACCCGCGAGCGTTGCAAGCAATTGCGCCTGCCGCTCATGGTCAGCGATACGAACGAGAACCACACGACCAATTTCACGATCTCGATCGAAGCGGCCGAAGGCGTCACGACGGGTATTTCCGCGCATGACCGCGCGCACACGGTTCGCACGGCCGTGCGTCGAGATGCCAAGCCAGAAGATCTGCGCCAGCCGGGTCATATTTTTCCGTTGATGGCGCAGCCGGGCGGCGTGCTGACCCGTGCGGGTCACACCGAGGCAGGTTGCGATCTAGCTCGTCTGGCAGGCAAGGAGCCCGCTGCGGTGATCGTCGAGATCCTGAACGACGACGGCACGATGGCGCGCCGCCCGGATCTCGAAGCATTCGCTGCACGACATGGCCTAAAGATCGGCACGATTGCGGATTTGATTCGGTATCGACTCGAGAAAGAGCGGTCGGTCGAGCGCATCGAGGAGCTCACCGTCGAGACCGAGTACGGCCCGTTCCGCATGTGCTGCTACGAAGATCATGTGAATCGTACGGTGCATCTGGCACTGATCCGCGGTGAGCTGCGGCCCGATTCGATTCCGCTCGTGCGTGTGCACTTGAAGGACACGCTGCGCGATGTCGTCGGCATCAAGGACGAGCTGCTCGGTTGGCCGATCCGGTCCGCGCTCCAGCGGATCGCCGAGGAACCGGTCGGTGTCATCGTCATTCTTCGCCCGGACGAGACACCGCGCGACTTGATGGAGACAGTGGCGGCCATCCGTCGTACGGGGCCGGCCGAGCCGTCGCACCGGCCGGGCGCGCCCGACCGTAAGGACTCGCGCGAAACGTCAGGAGGAGCCAAGGTCTTGCGCACGTATGGCATCGGCGCGCAGATCCTGCGCGATCTCGGCGTGCAGCGCATGCGCGTGCTGTCCGCGCCCAAACAGATGCACGGACTGTCCGGCTTCGATCTCGAAGTCGTCGAATACGTGGAAGGGTAGGCGGTTTCGAGCGCATCGCCCGCTATACTTGCCAGCCCACCTGAGCCACCCGCCATAACGCGAGCCGTTCAATGGACATCAAGACTATCGAAGGCGACCTGCAAGTTCGCGAGCTGCGTTTTGCGATCCTCGCGTCCCGCTTCAACGATTTCATCGTCGAGCAGCTCATTCGCGGCGCCGTCGACACGCTCAAGCGCCATGGGGCGTCGGACAAGCAGATCGAGCTCGTGCGTGCGCCGGGTGCCTACGATCTGCCTGTCGTCGCGCGGAAGCTCGCGCTCACGAAGCGCTACGACGCGATCATCGCGCTCGGCGCCGTCATCAAGGGCGCGACGGCGCATTTCGATTACGTGGCAGGGGAGTGCGCAGGTGGACTAGCGCGCGTGGCCGTCGATACGGGAATTCCGGTGGCGTTCGGGGTGCTGACGACCGATACGATCGAACAGGCGGTCGAACGCGCGGGAACCAAGGCCGGGAACAAGGGCGCGGATGCCGCGATCACGGCGATCGAGCTGGCCAATCTCTTGCGTAAGATCGAACAGTAGGAACTCCCACCGAGCGCGCTGTCGTTCGGCGGTGGTCGCGACGGCATCGTGCGCGAATTGCCATCGGTTCGATCGCCGTTCCAGGTAATTTCGTAGAGCAGCGCTCGTGCCGATGAGCACCCACGGGCGCTGACCAGTGACTGCATGAATACTCCAGCCGACAAAAAACCGCGCCGAGGTGCGCGTGCCCGCTCGCAGGCGCGCAAGCTTGCGATGCAGGCGTTGTATCAATGGCAGATGACGGGCTACGAGGCGAACGATCTCGTCAAGCAGTTCGTGGAAGGCGAAGAGTTCATCGGTGCGGATCGCGAGTATTTCGAAGAGCTGCTTCGCGGCAGTATCGCGCAACGCCAAGAGATCTTTACCGGTATCGAACCGTTCATCGACCGCCCGGTTGATCAGCTCGATCCCGTGGAGACCGCGATCCTGATGCTCGGCATGTTCGAGCTGCGTTCGCGGCTGGACGTGCCTTACCGCGTCGTGATCAACGAAGCCGTCGATCTCGCGAAACGATTCGGCGCAACGGACGCGCACAAGTACGTCAATGCGGTGCTCGATCGGGCGGCGAAGGAACTTCGAGCGGCGGAGCGAGGCTGAGGGGAAGGGGAAAAAGGGAAAGGGGAAAGGGGAAAGGGGAAAGGGGAAACGGGAAGAAGGGAAGGAGGGAAGGAGGGAAGCGTGCGTTCGCGCGGTGCCCAGGGCCCGGGACTCAGCGCGCGGCACCTGCCGCGCGCCACTGTCGCCTGTAGCCTGTAGCCTGTAGCCTTTCCGGCCCAAGCCCCAAGTCCCAAGCCCCGAGCCCATGCCGTTAGGCGAATTCGAACTCATCGCTCGCTACTTCGCACAGCAACCGTCGCGGGCGGATGTGCGGCTCGGGATCGGCGACGATGCCGCGGTGCTCGATGCGCGGGGCGACCGCAAGCTCGTCGTTGCCATCGATACGATCGTTGCAGGCGTGCATTTCCCCGAAGGGCTTTCCGCCGCCGACATCGGCTATCGGGCGCTCGCCGTGAATCTCAGCGATCTCGCGGCCATGGGCGCGCAGCCGAGCTGGTTCACGTTGTCGCTATCGATGCCCGATAGCGACGAGCATTGGATCGAAGACTTCGCGCGTGGCATGTTCGAGCTCGCGCACGAGCACGATGTCATCCTGGTCGGCGGCGATACGGTCAAAGGTCCGCTCGTCGCGACCGTGCAGATCGCAGGATGGGTGGAAGCCGATCGATGGTTGACGCGGGACGGCGCTCGCCCGGGCGATGCGCTGATGGTGTCGAGCATGCTCGGGGAAGCGGCTGGCGGACTTGCGGTGATTCAACGGGGGCTCGACGGAACGCCTGAAGTCGCAAGGCTGCGCCAACGGTTTCTCAGGCCGACGCCGCGGGTAATGCTCGGGCGGCAGCTGCGGCAGTGTGCGACTGCGGCGATGGATATCTCGGATGGCCTGCTCGCGGATCTCGACAAGTTGTGCTCGGCAAGCCGCTGCGGTGCGCAGGTCGACGTGGAGGCGATCCCGAGGTCGCCGGACCTTGCCGCGACATTCGATGAAGCAACCTGCCTCGACTTCGCGCTATCGGGCGGCGACGACTACGAGCTGTTGTTCACAGTGCCGGAGGAGCAAGTCCCGCAATTGACTCAGCTCGGCTGCCTGCGGATCGGTACGATCACGGCGGATAGACAAGTGATCTGCAGGCGCAACGGGGAAATCTATCGGCCCGAGCGTCGCGGCTTCGATCATTTCAGCGAGGATCGCGCTCGATGAGATGGAGTGCCGAGCCGGCACTGTTGCGGCAACCCGTTCATTTTCTCGCCTTCGGCTTCGGATCGGGCCTCAGTCCGGTCGCGCCCGGTACATTCGGCACGCTGGCCGCGGTACCTCTCGTCAGCCTTCTGCAGCAGCTCGGCTGGACATTTCACGCTGCCTTCGCCGTGCTCGCGATACTGGGCGGCATTTACATTTGCGGAGAAAGTGCGCGCCGGCTCGACGTTCACGACCATCCGGCCATCGTGTGGGACGAAATCGCCGGCTATACCGTGACGATGTTGGCAGCTCCGCACGAATGGTATTGGCTTCTTGCGGGATTCGTGCTCTTCCGTTTTTTCGACATTCTCAAGCCTTGGCCGATCCGGGAGGCCGATCACAGTCTCTCCGGAGGTCTCGGAATTATGCTGGACGACGTGATTGCGGGCGTTTTTGCCGGCGCAATTCTGTTCGGAATCAAGTCCTTCGTCTAACGCGCCAAAAACTCGAAACCTTTCATCGTGAACGTTCCGAGCGGCCTGATGGCAACACGCAGCGCGACGCGCGAGCAGCGGATTCCCGAGAGGATCGGCAAGTACGTCATCGTCAAGGAAGTCGGACGAGGCAGTACCGGCGTCGTTTATCTGTCGCACGATCCGTACTACCGCCGCGACGTTGCGATCAAGGTGTACAACCTCGAGTCGCAGGACGAGGAACGCGCGCGCGTCACGCGCAAGATGTTCCTCTCGGAAGCGCACATGGTCGGGATGCTGCAGCATCCCAACATCCTGCCCATCTTCGATGCCGGCGAAGAGGACGGTCACTACTACATCGTCACCGAGCACGTGCACGGTGCGCGGACGCTCTCGGCCTACTGCAAGCCCGACAACCTGCTGCCGGTCGATGACGTCGTCGAGATCATGTACAAGTGCGCCAAGGCACTGCACTACGCGCACAGCCGCGGCGTGATCCACCGCGACATCAAGCCCTCGAACATCATGCTGACCCAGGCCAACGATGTGCGCATCATCGATTTCGGAATCGCGCTCGTCGCCGACTCCGAGATCTCGCGCATCGAAGGCATCGCCGGCAGTCCGTCTTACATGTCGCCGGAACAAGTTCAGTCGCTGGAGATCACGAATCGCTCGGACCTGTACTCGCTCGGCGCAGTCATGTACGAGTTGCTCACGGGTTTTCGTCCGTTTCGCGGCGGCAATCTCTCGAAGCTCCTGCATCAGATCGTCTACGCGACCCCGCAACCGATTCATACGCTGCGGCCGGAAATTCCCGAGCTGCTCGAAGACACGGTGGCCAAGGCATTGCAGAAGGATCCGGCCAAACGCTATCGCAACGGGTTGGAGCTGGCTGCGGACCTCACGCGTGTCCATCAGGCGTTGCGCGAAGGTGCATCCAAGCTCGATCGTCAGGAGCAGTTCTCCATCCTGCGCACGCTGAAGTTCTTCCACGATTTCTCGCAGTCCGAGATTCTGGAAGTGCTGCGCGCGAGCACGTGGCAGGACTACGAAGCAGGCGAGGAAATCGTCAAGGAAGGCGAGATGGACGATCGCTTCTACGTGATCGTCTCCGGATCGGTGGCCGTGATGCGTAACGGCAATCCGGTCGGCGAGCTCGAAGCAGGAGATTGTTTCGGCGAAACGAGTTATGTGCGCGGCGCGAAACGGCTTGCGACGATCAAGGCGCTCACGAACGTCACGCTCATGAAAGTGAGCTCGACGCTGCTCGAACAGTCTTCCGCATCCTGCCAGCTCCGCTTCAACAAGGTGTTTCTGCGGAATCTGATTAGCCGGTTGCAGAGTCCCAGCTGACGCTTGGGGCTCGGGGCACGGGGCTTGGGCGTGAGAGACGCAGCCGTCCCGGTCGACACGCTTCCTGTGCTTTAACGAAGTAAGCGCGCTCGGCAATGAGAGTGCTCAATGGAAGCGTATTGATCGCGCTCAGATTCACTTGCGGCTAAGAATCAGTAGGGCAGGGTTTCGCACTTCGGGTTCGCGTCGCTGTTCATGGCCCCACGCCCCGAGCCCGAAGCCCTTCTCTAAATCTCTTCCGCGTTCTTCAAATCCTCGGGATCTATCCTGTGCCCCCATCCGCGTTTCGCATCCAGGTAGCGGCGATTGGCGGGGTTTACTCCCGTAACGTGTTTCTCGCGTTGAATGTGGTGCAGGCCGCCGGCTTCTAGATGAGCCTGTTTGACAGGGTTATTGCTCATCAAACGCAGCGGTCGATCGCCGCGCAGATAGAGCAGGATTGCCGCAGCATCGCCGAATTCGCGGCTGTCGTCGGGCAGACCGAGCGAGCGATTCGCTTGATAGGTGTCCTCGCCGCAATCCTGCAACATGTACGTGACGGCCTTTGCCCACAGGCCGATGCCGCGGCCTTCATGGCCGCTCATATAGATCACGGCGCCGGTGCCTTCCTGTTCGATGCGCTGAAACGCGCGATCGAGCTGCGGGCCGCATTCGCAACGCTTCGAGCCGAAGACATCGCCCGTCAAGCAGCATGAATGAACGCGAACGAGCGGATTCGGATGCTTGCCGAAGTCGCCCAACACGAGCGCGCTATTGACGGACATGTGGCTCGAGAGCGCGGAGAACAGATGCTGCTCGCCGCGTCCTCGCAACATATCTGCAAGCCGATTGGCTTCCTGTAATTCGGTTTGTCGCACGAACGCGTACCAATGAAACGTCGTCGGCTGACCGCCGATATTGATCGGCAGGGGAATCGGTCCGAGAACGTTGAGAATCGGCTTGTGCTCGCTCGTCGTTTCCGGCGACAGGAGATGGCCGCGCGCGTCGATGCGCACGAGCTTGCCTTCTTCGACGAGCCGCGCGCGGACAGTGGGATCGATGTACGAGAACATGTTTTCGAGCGGATAGCGCGGCGGCCTACGGCCCGATCACGAAACCGCGCGCGCGGGTAATTTCCACCAACGCTGGATCGCGTTTTCGATCGAGGCCGTATCGAGCCCTGCCATCGCGAGACAATCTTCGCGCGAACCGTGCTCGATGAATCGGTCCGGAATGCCGAGCTGCAAAGTCGGCAATACGTGCCCATGCGCAGCGAGACATTCGATGACGGCGCTGCCGGCGCCGCCTGCGACGGCGTTTTCTTCCACCGTGATCAAGGCGCGATGTGTGGCAGCCATTTCAAGGAGCGCGGCTTCATCGAGCGGCTTGATGAAACGCAGATTGATGAGCGTCGCGTCCAAGCGTTCGGCGATACGCTCGCAAGCCGCGACCATCGTGCCGACGGCCACGATCGCAAGGCCGCTGCGGCCGACGCGCCGTTGTTGCAGCTTGCCGATCGGCAGAGTCGTCATCTCTTTTTCGATCGGAACGCCCGGGCCCTGACCGCGCGGATAACGGATCGCAGCGGGCATCTGCGACTGCAAGCCCGTCCAAAGCATCTGGCGACATTCGTTCTCGTCGGCGGGCGCCATGACGATCAGATTCGGAATGCACCGCAGGTACGACAGGTCGTAACTGCCTTGATGAGTCGCGCCGTCGCCGCCCACCAATCCGGCGCGATCGATCGCGAACGTCACCGGCAGCTTCTGCAGCGCGACGTCGTGGATGAGCTGGTCGTAAGCGCGCTGGAGGAACGTCGAGTAAATGGCAACGACCGGCTTCATGCCTTCGCATGCGAGCCCGGCCGCGAACGTCACGGCATGTTGCTCGGCAATCGCGACATCGAAGTAGCGATCCGGGAAGCGCTTCGAGAACTCGACCATCCCGGAGCCTTCGCGCATGGCCGGCGTGATGCCTACCACTCTCGGATCGCGCTCGGCGGCGTCGCAAAGCCACTGGCCGAAGATCTGCGAATAGCTGGGGCCGGTGGTTTTCTCCTTGAAGATGACCCCTTTCTTGGCGTCGAACGGCCCCGGTCCATGCCATTTGATCGGATCGGCTTCGGCGGGCGCGTATCCCTTACCCTTGCGCGTGATCACGTGCAGGAACTGCGGGCCCTTCAGGTCGCGCAGATTCTTGAGCGTGGCGACCAGAGCGTTGAGATCGTGGCCGTCGATGGGGCCGATGTAGTTGAAGCCCATCTCTTCGAAGATCGTCCCGGGCAGGACCATGCCCTTCATGTGTTCTTCGGAGCGTCGCGCGAGCTCCCACACGGTCGGCATCCGACGCAATACTTTCTTGCCGCCCTCGCGCAGCGTCGCATACAGCTTTCCCGACAAGACCCGCGCGAAATAGTTGGAGAACGCGCCGACGTTCTCCGAGATGGACATGTCGTTGTCGTTCAGGATCACGAGCAGATTCACGTCCAGGCTGCCCGCGTGATTCAGCGCTTCGAAGGCCATGCCGGCGCTCAGCGCGCCGTCGCCGATCACAGCGACGACACGGCGCCTTTCTCCGGCACGCTCGGCTGCGATGGCCATGCCGAGCGCGGCGCTGATCGAGGTGCTCGAATGACCGACGCCGAACGTGTCGTAGGGACTTTCGTAGCGCGAAGGGAAGGGCGCCAGTCCGTCCTTCATCTTGATCGTCCGCAGACGATCGCGCCGNCCGGTGAGCACTTTGTGGGGATAGGCCTGATGGCCGACGTCCCAGACGAGACGGTCGTGCGGCGTATCGAACACGTAGTGAAGCGCAACCGTCAGCTCGACCGTCCCGAGCCCGGCCGCGAAATGCCCGCCCATCTGGCTGACCGTATCGATGAGGTACTGCCGCAACTCCGAGGCGACCTGAGGGAGGGCATTGGCCGGCACTGCTCGCAAATCCGCGGGCGTGTCGAGCGTGGAGAGCAGCGGGTACGCGTTCGTCATCTTGGAGCGCAGTCTACCGTAATCCGAAGGCTGCGTTTCTTTCGGGCTGTGGGGGGGGCTCGGGGCTTGGGGCTCGGGGCCTGGGGCTCGAGTAAGAACGACGCCACCTTCTCACTACGCAGGCGGTGCGTGCCGCGGCGCTACGAAGTCGTACTAAAGGTAGGAGGTAGAACGTGCACTTGCGAGATTCACTACCCCCTCACATGCGAATCTCTATTCAGCTCCAGCGCCAGATGCTCGGGACGGGCGCGCTTGGCGGTTATAGCTCTCTTTCCCCATGCCCCAAGCCCGGCCCTCAGTGCTTCCTAAGCACTAGCCACTCCGACACGGCCACGAGCGGCGCGGCATTCGGGCCGAGGATTTCGATGGCCTTCAACGCGCGTGCATGGAGCTGATGCAGGCGCTTGCGAGCGGCGTCAACGCCGGCGACTGCGGGATAGGTGGGTTTGGCCAGCTTGATGTCCGAACGGATCGGTTTGCCGATCACCGCCTCGTCGCCTTCGATGTCCAGCAGATCGTCCTGGATTTGGAAAGCGAGACCGAGATCGAGCGCGTAGCGGTTCAGCGCGTCGTGAACCTGCGGCGAGATTTCCGGAGCGCAGGCTGCCGCCATCATGACGCTCGCGTGGATCAGCGCACCGGTTTTGCGGTTGTGCATCTCCTCGACGGCTTCGAGAGAAAGCTTCTGTCCGTTGGCCGCCAGGTCGAGGGCCTGACCGCCGGCCATCCCAGAGGTGCCGCTGCCTTTGGCGAGCAACTCGACCAATCTCAGCCGGACGTGCGGCTCGGGGGGGAGCCCCGGTCCGTTGGCGAGCACCTGAAATGCCAGTACCTGCAGCGAATCGCCCACAAGGATCGCCGTGGCTTCGTCGAATGCCTTGTGGCACGTCGGTTTTCCGCGCCGCAGGTCGTCGTTGTCCATGGCCGGCAGATCGTCGTGCACGAGCGAGTACGCGTGGATGAACTCGACCGCGCATGCAGCGCCGTCGACCGCCGATTCAGGCAGACCCAAGGCGCGCGCTGTCGCGTAGACGAGCACGGGCCGTACGCGTTTACCGCCGCCGAGCACGCTATAGCGCAGTGCGGCATGCAGTCGCTCGGGCTTCTCGTTCGCCGGCGGCAGGCGGGCATCGAGCTCGGCTTCGATGCGGGATTGCCAGCTCGCGAGCTGGCTGGCGAAAGACTCGTAAGCTGATGTCGTCACGCGTCTGGATCTTCGTTCGCTGCGAAGGGTGCAGTCTCGAAGTCGCCGGTGCCGCTCTTGCGCATCAGGATCTCGACTTTCTGCTCGGCTTGCTTGAGCGCAGCCTGACAGGCTCGTGTGAGCTGCACGCCGCGTTCGAAATGTTTGAGGGACTCGTCGAGCGTCAGATCGCCGGCTTCCAGTTTCTCGACGATGCTTTCGAGCTCGGCGAGCGCACGTTCGAAGTCGACGGCGTTGCCGGCAGGATTGTCCGGTGTCTGCTCGGGAGATTGTGCTTTCTGTGTGGCCACGAGTGCGTGAAGCGGGGCAGATGGCAAGGGGCCGCAAGCTTGCAGTGCGCGTGCAGCCGGGTCAATCCAGCCGCAGCGCGCGTCGCCGGTCAGGACGACAGCGGTTTCTAACGTTGACTTGCTCATGGGGCAGGACTAGATTTTCCCCGCGATTAGACTTGGTCTAATGGATGATCCCACCGAGGTACTTGCCATGAAGAATTTGAAGGGCACGAAGACGGAGCAAAACCTGAAGGACGCGTTCGCCGGGGAATCCCAGGCCAACCGTCGTTACCTCTATTTCGCGGCCAAGGCCGACGTGGAGGGCTACAACGACGTCGCTGCGGTGTTCCGCTCGACCGCGGAAGGCGAGACGGGCCATGCGCATGGTCACTTGGAATACCTGGAAGCCGTGGGCGATCCGGCCACGGGCCTGCCGATCGGTGCGACCGCCGACAACCTGAAGGCAGCGATCGCCGGCGAAACACACGAGTACACGGATATGTATCCGGGCATGGCGAAGCAAGCGCGCGAAGAGGGCTTCGACGAGATCGCCGACTGGTTCGAGACGTTGGCGAAAGCGGAGCGCTCGCACGCCAATCGTTTCCAGAAGGCGCTCGATACGCTCGGCGCCTAAGCGGAAAGCAGCTTAGTCTCAAGCTTCGACGAACAGCAGCCGGCGCCGAACGCCGGCTGCTTCGTTTGGGTCAAGGCACGGCTGGCCCAGACGCCTTCGGCTCCCATGCAAACAGGTTTTGAGACGTGACAGAAAAGACTGCAGCAGCACCTGGCGCGCGCGAGGGCAGCCTCGACGCACCGATTCGGCATCCGATTCGCTGGCAAGACGCCGAATTCTGGAACGAAGAATCGCTCTTCAAAGAGCTCGAACGCGTGTTCGACATCTGCCACGGCTGCCGGCGGTGCTTCAGCCTGTGCAATTCCTTCCCGACGCTGTTCGACGCGATCGACGAATCGAGCACCGGCGAGCTCGATGCGGTCGACAAGAAGGTTTACTGGAAAGTCGTCGATCACTGCTATCTGTGCGACATGTGCTACATGACCAAGTGTCCGTACGTGCCGCCACATCCTTGGAATGTCGACTTTCCGCACCTGATGCTTCGCGCGAAGGCGGTCAAGTTCAAGACGCAGCCGGTCGCGAGGCGCGACAAACTGCTGAGCTCGACGGATTTGGTCGGCTCGCTGGCGGGCATTCCGGTCGTCGCCGAAGTCGTGAATGCGGTCAACAAGACGGCGTTCGGTCGCAAGATGCTCGACAAGACGCTCGGCGTACATCCCGAGGCGCCCGTCCCGGCTTATCACAGCAAGACGTATCGCAAGCGGCACGCACGTGCAGATCATCCGACGCTCGAGGCAAGACCCACAGCGGAGACGAAGGGGCGCGTCGTGCTCTTCACGACGTGTTACGGCAATCGCAACGAGCCCGATCTTTGCGAGGATCTCACTGCCGTCTTCGAGCACAACGGCATTCCGGTGACTGTGGTGACACAGGAGCGCTGCTGCGGTATGCCGAAGCTCGAGCTCGGCGATCTCGATGCGATCAAGGCGCTCAAGGAAGCGAACATCCCGGCGCTCGCGGCGAAGGTCGACGAAGGTTGGGACATCGTCACGCCGATTCCTTCTTGCACGCTGATGTTCAAACAAGAGTTGCCGCTCTTGTTCCCGGACGATCCGCTCGTGAAGAAGGTGCAGGACGCGATGTTCGATCCGTTCGAGTACCTGTGGCTGCGCCATAAAGCCGGGTTGCTCGACACGAATTTCCCGAAACGGCTCGGCAAGATCAGCTACCACGTGCCGTGCCATCTGCGCGTGCAGAATCTGGGTCTGAAGACCCGCGACGTGTTGATGCTCGTGCCGGGCACGGAGGTCGAGGCGATCGAGCGGTGCTCGGGTCACAACGGCACCTACGGCGTGAAGCGCGAGTATCGCGACATTTCGATGAAGATCGGCCGTCCCGTCATTCGTCGCGTCAACGACGCCGGCGCCGATCACTATGCCAGCGACTGTCCGATGGCCGGACATCAGATCGAGTCGGGGCTCGAGCCGCGGCGGGAACCGACGCACCCGCTCAAGTTGTTACGCATGGCGTACGGCATTTGAGGCAGCGGAGAGCTGCTCTCCCGACGCAAGGCCACTCACCGAATCACACGTGCAGGTTGCAACATGAACCGCCTTTCCCGCAGCGATCTCATGAGCCTCGAGCAATACTCCGAGGCGCGCAAGGAATTCCGCGAGCGCGTCATTGCGCACAAGAAGAATCGGATCGTGAGCATCGGTCCGAACGCGACGTGGTGCTTCGAGGATCGCCTCACGATCCAGTATCAGATCCAGGAAATGCTGCGCGTCGAGCGCATCTTCGAAGCTGCGGGCATCCAGGACGAGCTCGATGCCTACAATCCGCTCATTCCCGACGGCGACAACTGGAAAGTCACGTTCATGCTCGAATATCCGGATCCGGAAGTGCGCAAGCAGAAGCTCGCGACTTTGATCGGCATCGAAGATACGTGCTGGGTTCAGGTGGAGGGATGCGAACCGGTGCGTGCGATTGCGGATGAGGATCTGGAGCGGGAAAACGAGCAGAAGACCTCGTCGGTGCACTTCCTCAGGTTCCAGCTCACGCCGGAGATGGTGAATCGCGCGAAGGCCGGTGCCGCGATCAGTCTCGGCATCGATCACCCGAACTATCGCTACGAAGTTCGCCCGCTGCCGGACGCGGTCAGAAAGTCGATCGTCGCCGATCTCGCGTGATCGGCACTCCGTTGCTGTAGCGCGCACTGTCGCTACTTCGCGAAGATCGCGTCGCGCACGCTCGTGCGCCTATCGCCCGTTGGCTGCTTGGCGCTAGAATCCGCGCCGCTCGAATTCTTATCACAATCAGGCCGATTCAACGCTCGACTAATGGCTCAGTCCTATACCGCCTCCGACATCGAAGTCTTGAGTGGGCTCGAACCGGTGCGTCGCCGGCCGGGCATGTACACGGACACGAGCCGTCCGAATCACCTGGCGCACGAAGTCATCGACAATTCGGTCGATGAAGCGATGGCCGGCCATGCGAAGCGCATCGACGTCGTGCTGTACAAGGACGGTTCGCTCGAAGTGGCCGACGACGGCCGCGGCATGCCGGTCGACATCCATCCGAAAGAGAAGGTGAGCGGCGTCGAGCTCATCCTCACGCGTCTGCACGCTGGCGGCAAGTTCTCGGACAAGAACTACAAGTTCGCGGGCGGCCTGCACGGCGTCGGCGTATCGGTCGTCAACGCGCTGTCGAAGAACCTCGAGTGCTGGGTCAAGCGCGGCGGCAAGGAATACAACATCAGCTTCAAGGACGGTAAAGCCCGTTCCAAGCTGGAGGTCGTCGGCGAGGTCGGCAAGAACAACACCGGCACGAGAATCCGGTTCTGGCCCGACCCGAAATATTTCGAGTCGCCGTCGTTCTCGGTGCCGAAGCTCAAGCACGTGCTGCGCGCGAAAGCCGTGCTCTGCCCGGGACTGCGCATCACGTTCCGCGTCGAAGGGACCGATGAGAAGGAGGAATGGTTCTACACCGGCGGCCTGAGCGAGTACTTGCGCGAGGCGCTGGGGCAGGGCGAATGGCTGCCGCCCGAGCTGTTCGTCGGTTCGATCGAAGGCGAGCAAGAAGCGGCCGAGTGGGCGGTGGCGTGGCGCATCGACGAAGGTCAGAAAGTCGAGGAGAGCTACGTCAACCTGATCCCGACGGCGCAAGGCGGCACGCACGTCAACGGCCTGCGCCTCGGTCTCACCGACGCGATTCGCGAATTCTGCGAGTTTCGCAATCTGTTGCCGAAGGGTTTGAAGCTCGCGCCCGAAGATGTTTGGGACGATGTGAGCTACGTGCTCTCCGTGAAGATGAAGGAGGCGCAGTTCGCGGGGCAGACCAAGGAGCGGCTCACGTCCCGGGAGACGGCTGCGTTCGTCTCCGGCGTCGTCAAAGATCAGTTCGCGCTTTGGCTCAACCAACATCCTGACGCCGGCGAGCGCATTGCGCAGATTGCGATCGGTCGCGCGCAGACGCGGCTCAAGGCTGCGAAGTCCGTCGCTCGCAAGCGCGTCGTGAGCGGACCGGCATTGCCCGGCAAGCTTGC
>JGI25326J35508_1000909_pt1 | contig 22620 bp, 18 predicted proteins | sample HigsolmetaAR201D_FD_35508 | JGI IMG/M metagenome (IMG submission 35508)
CCGGAACGATATTGCGTCCCGTGTCGGCCGCCCTGCGGTCGCGCCGCGGTGATTTGACCCCACGCAGCTTGCGCCGCGTCACCAAACGCTAAAGCGCCACGAACGATCTTCGTGGCTCGAGGATCGGAGAGAACCATGACGCCGCTGGCGACGTTCCANGACGAAGCGATGCACCGGAGCCGCCGGCGAATGTGTTGTCGCTGCATGATGGGCTGACGGACGCTTCCGCAGCCGGCCCAGTGCGGCCGTTTTCCGAGACTACCCTGCTTCCATCCGCCGGCATCGCGCTGTTCGCGCCGATCCGTTCATCCGTGCCCATCCGGCCCGCCCGACGGGTCCGGCACGGACAACCCACGAGGATATCATGATCCGTTTCACGCTTGACCGCCGCGCCTTCGGAGCGCTCGTCGCAACCGGCCTGCTGCTCGGCTCCACGGCGCTCGCCGCCGCCGAGACCATCAAGCTCGGCGTCATCGGTGGCGACGAGGAGGAGATCGCCGAAGTCGCCAAGAAGGTCGCCGAGAAGAACGGCCTGACCATCGAGATTGTCGCCTTCTCCGACTACACGCTGCCGAACGAGGCGCTGGACCGNGGCGACATCGACGCCAACGCCTTCCAGCACAANCCCTACCTCGACGCNCAGATCGCCGCCCGCGGCTACAGGATCGTGCCGGNCGGCTACACCATCGTCGAGCCCATCGGCTTCTACTCGACGAGGCACAAGGACTTCGCCGCCCTGCCCGAGGGCGCGAAGATCGGCATACCCAACGACCCGAGCAACGGCGGACGGGCGCTGCACCTGCTCGCCGCCAACGGCCTCATCAAGCTCAAGGACGGCACGGGCCTGACGGCGACGCCGCTCGATATCGTCGAGAACCCGAAAAAGGTCACCTTCGTCGAGACCGACGCGGCGCTGCTGCCCAAGCAGCTGCCGGACCTCGACGGCGCGGTCATCAATACCAACTACGCACTCGGCGCAGGCCTCAACCCCACCAAGGACGCGCTGGTGCAGGAAAGCCGCACCAACAACCCCTACGGCAACTTCGTCGCTGTGCGCGAGGCCGACAAGGACAAGCCCTTTGTCGCCAAGCTGGTCGCGGCCTACCAGTCCAAGGAGGTCGCCGACTTCCTCGCCGAGCGCTTCAAGGGCGCGGTGCTGCCGGCCTGGTAAGCGGTCCCGCCCATCCCAGAGGGCAGGCCGTGATCCCTCCCCCGCCGGCGCGCGGGGGAGCTGGTCGGCCACCCATGCACCACGCCCGGGAGAATGTCATGTTCCACGCCTACATCATTGAGGTGGGCGGCGAGCCGGCCGGCGTCCTGGCGCGCGAGGGCGAGGGAAAGCTGTTCCGCTTCCACGCCACGGCGCGCGCCTATGAAACGCTCGAAGGCAGGATCTTTGCCGACCCGTGGGCGGCCCAGCGGGCCGCACGCCTCGCACGCAAGGACGACCAACGGGGGCCTCGCGCCCGCGGGCGAAGCACGGCATAAGGCCACACGCCCATCGCATGGCCCCGGAAAGAGAATGACCGTGAACGCCCATTCCCCCATCACCGCCGACGCGGCGATCCCCGCTAGCGCCGAGGAGGATGCCATCATCCGCTTCGAGGGTGTCGCCAAGTCCTTCCCGGCCCGCAAGAATTCGGCCGCCGTGCATGCGCTCGCCGGCATCGACCTTGCCGTGCCGCGCAGCTCGATCGTCGGCGTCATCGGGCGCTCCGGCGCCGGCAAGTCGACGCTGATCCGCCTCGTCAACGGGCTCGAGAAGCCCACTGCCGGGCGCGTCATCGTCGACGGCACGGACGTCACGCGGCTCGACGAGCGGGCGCTGCGCTCCGTGCGCCGCTCCATCGGCATGGTCTTTCAGCACTTCAACCTGCTGTCCTCGCGGACCGTCTTCGACAACGTGGCGCTGCCGCTCGAGATCGCCGGCACTGACAGGAGAACAATCGAGCAGCGGGTGAACCCGCTGCTCGAGCTGGTCGGCCTCGCCGACAAGCGGGGACGCTATCCGGCCGAGCTCTCCGGCGGGCAGAAGCAGCGCGTCGGCATCGCCCGGGCACTCGCCACCCAGCCCAAGGTGCTGCTGTCGGACGAGGCCACTTCGGCGCTCGACCCGGAGACGACGCGCTCGATCCTCGACCTGCTCGCCACCATCAACCGCGAGCTCGGCCTCACCATCCTGCTCATCACCCACGAGATGGCCGTGATCCGGGCCATCGCACAGCGCGTGGCNGTGCTCGATGCCGGCCGCATCGTCGAGCAGGGCGACGTCTTCGACCTGTTCACGCGGCCGCAGCACGAGACGACGCGCAGCTTCCTCGCTGCCGAGTCGGGCCGCGAGCTGCCGGCCTTCGTGGCCAGCCAGATCCGGCCCGAGCCGGTCCCCGGCGGCCAGGTGGTGGTGCGCATCGTCTTCCGCGGCCCCTTCGCCACGCATCCGGTGCTGTCCCAGCTGGCACGCGAGCTCGGCATCGACGTCAACATCCTGGGCGGCGCTGTCGACTCCATCGCCGGCCGCCCGTTCGGCACCCTCATCGTCGGGCTGCCNAACAACGGCTCGTCGCTCGACAAGGCACTTGCCTTCCTCAAGGCACGCGATCTCGATACGGAGGTGCTCGGCCATGTCGCCTGAAATCGCCCGCCTCATCCTGCAGGCGACCGTCGATACGCTCTACATGGTGCTGGTGGCGACGGCGCTCGGCACGCTCCTCGGCCTGCCGCTCGGCGTCTTCCTCGCCACAAGCCGGCGCGGCGAGCTGTTCTCGGCGCCGTGGCTCAACGCGGTGCTCGGCTTCATCGTCAACGCCACGCGCTCGACGCCCTTCATCATCCTCGTCGTCGCCATCATTCCCTTCACCCGCCTCGTCGCGGGCACGTCGATCGGCACCACGGCGGCCATTGTGCCGCTGACAGTGGCGGCNACGCCCTTCATCGCCCGCCTCATCGAGGCGGCNGTGCGCGAGGTCGACCAGGGCCTCATCGAGGCCGCCCGCGCCATGGGCGCCTCACCGCTGCAGATCGTCGCAAAGGTGCTCGTGCCCGAGGCGTTGCCGGGAATCGTGCTGGGGCTCACGCTCGCCGTCGTCAGCCTCATCGGCTACTCGGCCATCGTCGGCGTCGTCGGTGGCGGCGGTCTCGGCGACCTCGGCATCCGCTACGGCTACCAGCGCTTCATGCCTGAGGTGATGGGTGCCGTCGTCGTTGTCCTCATCGTTCTCGTGCAGGGCGTGCAGAGCCTGGGCGACCGCCTTGCGCTCAGGCTCAACAAGCGCCTGCGCCACGCCTGACGCCTCTTCCACAGTTCAAGTCCACTGGGGGTTATCTGATGTCCATTCGTATCCTCGCCGCCGCCCTTGCCACCGCCATCGGCCTCGGGGCCGCCGCCGCCCAGGCGGAGACGATCAAGGTGGGCGTGACGCCCGGCCCGCACGCCCAGATCCTCGAGGCTGTGAAGCCCNTCGCCGCCAAGAANGGGCTCGACATCGAGATCATCGAGTTCTCGGACTATGTGGTGCCCAATGCGGCGCTCGANGCCGGCGAGCTGCACGCCAACTCGTTCCAGAACCAGCCCTATCTCGACAACCAGGTGGCCGACCGCGGCTTCAAGATCGAGAGCGTCGGTCTCACCGTGAACTTCCCGCTCGGCATCTACTCGAAGAAGTACAAGTCCTGGAGCGAGGTGCCGGACGGCGCCACCATCGCCATCCAGAACGACCCGACGAACGGTGGTCGCTCGCTGCTGCTCCTCCAGGACAAGGGCGTCATCAAGCTCAAGGAGGGCGTCGGCTTCAAACCCACCGTCGCCGATATCATCGAGAACCCGAAGAAGCTGAAGTTCCTCGAGGTCGATGCAGCCCAGACGCCGCGCTCGCTCGACGACGTGGCCGCTGCGGCGATCAACACCAACTATGCCGTCTCCGCCGGCCTCAAGCCNCAGGACGCCATCCTGCGCGAGGACGCCAAGGGCCCCTACGTGAACCTGATCGCCGTGCGCAGCGCCGACAAGGACAAGCCCTGGGTGAAGACGCTGCTCGAAGCCTACCACTCGCCGGAGGTGAAGGCCTTCGTCGAGGAGACCTTCCAGGGCGCCGTCCTGCCGAGCTGGTAAGCATTGCCTTTCCTCCCGAGACTTGCCCCGGCCGTCGGCCGGGGCTTTTTTTGCTCTCNTGGGCAGGCGCCGCGTTGCACCGCACGCCGGTGACTCTATCCTGCCGCGAGACGAAACGGGGGGAGGTGACAAGTTGCCGATCGCGCGGGTCCTGGCCTGGTCGCTGGCCTATTTCGTGCTGGCGCATTACGCCCAGATCATGGCGGGCGGTCCGGACGGGATCGTGCCGATCTGGCCGGCTATCGGCATCGCGCTCTTCCTCATACTGCGCCACGGGCCGGTCGGCCTCGTGCCGGTGGCCATCGGCGGCGCGGCAACGGTCGCCAATNCCTATGCCGAGCCGCTGCGTCTCCTCACCGAGCTGCTTCTCGTCGGCGCAACCCTCGTCGGCGCCCTCGCGGCCCGCCACGCCTGCCGGCTCGCGGGCGGCTGCACGGAGATCTTCAGCCGCACGCGCGATATGGTGGTGTTCCTCACCGCCGGCTGCCTCGTCATCTCGGCCGTCGCGGCCCTCATCGGCGTCCTCGTGCTCTACGTCACCGGCGTCTTTCCCGGTACGGAGCACCTTGCCGACCTGCCGCCGCGCTTCATGACCTGGTTCATCTCGGACCTTGCCGGCACCGTGCTCGTCACCCCCCTGCTGATGGCCTGGAGCAACGGGCAGGGGATCGGCCGCCCGTCTCTCGTCAGCCTCGCCTGCTGGCTCGCACTCATCGCCGCCGCTGCCGTCACCTGGGTCGCCGACCTCGCAGCCGACGTGGAGAACGCGGCGATGCTGCTTCTGTTCGGCCCGACGCTCGCCGCGGCAGCCCTGTCGACGCAGCCGCGCGCCTTCACGGCCATGGTCCTGTCGGGCGCCTTCCTCGCCGTGGCCGTGGTGGCGGACAACATCTATGCGGCGCAGCAGGGCCTGCGCCGCGAGACCGTGGCGCTGCTCCTCGTCCAGCTCTATCTCGTCTCCATCGTGGAGACACACCTCGTGCTCTATGCGGCGATCGCGGAAAATCGCCGCTCCATTGCCGAGCGGGTCAACCTCGCCAAGCACTTCTCGCCCAACATGGTCGATCTCATCGCCCGCCTCGGCCGCCCGTTCGAGAAACCGAACCGGCAGCGGGCGACCGTCCTGTTCTGCGACCTGCGCGACTTCACCCGCCTGTCGGAGGCGGAAGGGCCGGAGGCGACCATCGCCCTCCTCAGGGACTTTCACGCCACCATGACGGATATCGTCTTCCGCCACGACGGCACGCTCGACCGCTATCTCGGCGACGGCCTCATGGCGGTGTTCGGCATGCCCGAGCCCTCGCCCGACGATGCGCTGCGGGCCGTCGCCTGCGCGCGGGAGATGCAGGAGGCGCTCGCTGGCATCAACGAGCGGCGGCGCGCGCGCGGCGAGACACCGCTCGACATGGGCATCGGCCTACACACGGGCGAGGTGATGCTGGGCGACATTGGCTCGGAGACAACGCGGTCAGTCACCGTCATCGGTGACACGGTGAACGTGGCGAGCCGGTTGCAGGGCCTGAGCAAGGAGATCGACGCCGCCATCGTGCTGAGCACGGAGACACGGACGGCCGCACTGAGCGCCTGCAACGGGGATGCGGGCCCGCTGTCGGACTTCGTCCACCTCGGCGCAATCACGCTGCGCGGGCACAGCCGGCCGACCGACACCTGGTCACTGCCGCGCGTGCGCCCGGCAGTGCCCGCCGCCTGAGGCGGCGGGCCGGGACGCGTCTGCCTGTCAGTCCTTGGCGCGCTCCACGTAGGAGCCGTCCGCCGTCATGACGACGATGCGGGTGCCGGCGACGATGTGCGGCGGCACCATGGTGCGCACGCCGTTCGACAGGATGGCGGGCTTGTAGGAGGAGGAGGCGGTCTGGCCCTTCACCGTCGGCTCCGTCTCGACGACCTCGAGCGTCACGCGCTGCGGCAGATCAATGGCGACGGCGTTGCCCTCGTAGATGGAGAGCATGCAAGCCATGCCCTCCTGCAGATAGACGGCCTGCTCGCCGATCACATCCGACGGCACGGAGATCTGGTCATAGGTCTCCGGATTCATGAAGATGTAGCTGTCGCCGTCCTGGTAGAGATAGGTGTGCTCACGATCCTCGACGTAGGCGCGCTCCACCTGCTCGGTCGTCTTGTAGCGCTGGGTCGTCTTGGTGCCGTCGGACAGACGACGCATGTCGATCTGCGTCGTGGGCGTACCCTTGCCGGGAAAGAAGCTCTCGGCGGAGAGGACGACGTAGAGCTGGCCGTCCACCTCGAGAATATTGCCTTTGCGCACAGAGCTGGCGATGACCTTCACTGATGTAACCTCTGCTTCGTTTATCCCTGGGCAGCCCCGGCTGCAGACCCGGCCGGCCCCTGAAACGTCGGCGCGCACCATAGAGCATCGGAGGGAAAAGTGGGAACCCGCTTTTCGCGTCCTCCACGCTGCTCGGCTTCTCACGCCCTGCCCGCCGCGCTAGAAGACGCGACATGTCGAACACGACCGCCTGGTGGCGCCCCCATTTCCACGCCGATCGCCGGCCGCTCCTCGCCACGCGCGGCCGCGTGAAGGAGGCGCTGCGCCGTCTCTTCACCGACGATGGCTTCGTCGAGGTCGAGAGCGCCATCCTGCAGGTCTCGCCGGGCAACGAGACGCACCTGCACGCCTTCGCCACGGCCCTCCTGCGCGCCGACGGAACGTCGCGACCACTCTATCTGCACACCTCGCCGGAATTCGCCTGCAAGAAGCTGCTGGCCGCCGGCGAGACCCGTATTTTCGACTTTGCGCGCGTCTTCCGCAACCGCGAGCGCAGCGACCTGCACCATCCCGAGTTCACCATGCTCGAATGGTATCGGGCGGAAACCGACTATCGTGCCATGATGGCGGACTGTGCCCGCATCCTGCCGCGCGCTGCCGAGGCGGCGGGCGCCACGCGCCTGGTCTTCCGCAACCGCGAGGCGGACCCCTTCGCCGCGCCGGAGGAGCTCACGGTCGTCGAGGCCTTTGCGCGACACGCAGGCGTCGACATCCTGTCCACCCTCGCGCCGGACGGGGCGAACAACGACCGCGACCGGCTAGCGGCACTTGCGACCGAGCAGGGCATCCGTACCGCCGACGACGACACCTGGTCCGACATCTTCAGCCGCATCCTGTCAGAGCGCGTCGAGCCCCGGCTCGGCTGCGGCCGGCCGACGCTGCTCATCGACTATCCCGCGAGCGAGGCGGCCCTCGCCCGCCGCAAGCCGGACGATCCGCGCTTCGCCGAGCGGTTCGAGCTCTATGCCTGCGGCGTCGAGCTCGCCAACGCCTTCAGTGAGCTGACGGACCCGCAGGAGCAGCGCCGGCGGTTCGAGGCCGACATGGACGAGAAGGAGCGCATCTACGGCGAGCGCTACCCCATCGACGAGGCGTTTCTCGCCGCCCTTGCCCTGATGCCGGAGGCAAGCGGCTGNGCCCTCGGCTTCGACCGGCTGGTGATGCTGCTCACCGGGGCCCGGCGCATCGAGGACGTGCTGTGGACGCCGATGCCGCGCGACGAAGAGGAGAGCCGGCCATGACCGCCCCGCTGCGGCGCAGCCTCACGCAGCCCCGGCATCTCGTCGAGGCCGGCCTCGCGCCGGCCGAAAAGCTNGAGGCGCTCGAGGCCGTNGCCGCGCGCTACGCTGTCTCCATCACCCCCACCGTGGCGGGCCTGATCGACACCGGCGACCCCGACGACCCCATTGCCCGCCAGTTCGTGCCCGATGCAGCGGAACTCGCCACGACCCCCGAGGAAAGCGCCGATCCCATCGGCGACGATGCGCACAGCCCTGTCGAGGGGATCGTCCACCGCTATCCCGACCGGGTGCTGCTCAAGCTGGTGCATGTCTGCCCGGTCTACTGCCGCTTCTGCTTCCGCCGCGAGATGGTGGGCCCCANGGGCCACGGCACGCTGTCGGGCGAGGCACTCGCCGCCGCGCTCACCTATATCCGCGACACCGAGGCGATCTGGGAGGTCATCCTGTCAGGCGGCGACCCTCTCGTCGCCTCGCCGCGCCGCCTCCGCGAGGTGATGCAGGCCCTCGGAGANATCGGGCACGTCAAGGTGGTGCGCTTCCACAGCCGGGTGCCGGTGGTGGAACCGGACCGCATCGACCAGGCGCTCGTCGCCGCCCTCAAGGCGTCGGGCAAGGCGACTTACGTCGTCATCCACGCCAACCACCCNCGCGAGCTCGGCGAGGAAGCCTGCCGCGCCCTGTCGCGGCTCGCCGATGCGGGCATCGTGCTGCTCAGCCAGACGGTGCTGCTCGCCGGCATCAACGACGANCCGGCGGTGCTCGGGGCGCTGATGCGCCGCTTCGTCGAGAACCGGGTCAAGCCCTACTACCTGCACCACGGCGATCTTGCACCGGGCACGGGCCACTTCCGCACGACGATCGGCNAGGGCCAGGCNCTCATGCGCGCCCTGCGCGGGCGCTGGTCGGGCCTCTGCCAGCCGACCTATGTGCTCGATATTCCCGGCGGCCACGGCAAGGTGCCCGTCGGACCGTCCTATATCGAGACATCACCTGACGCAGAACGGTTCACCGTCCGCGACCCCGACGGATGCGCGCACAGCTACCCGCCCGAGCCGGATCAGGCCGGATAGAGCGGCAGCGCGGGAAGAACCGTGCCTCCCTCGCTCAGCACGACGTAGCGGAAGCCGCCCTGCTGGGCATGGCCGAGCACCGCAGCAAGATCCGGAGCCGCCGAGCGCAGCGCCGGATCCTCGAGCGCCGTGACCGGAAAGGCGTGACCGTCCCTTACCGGAATCGCGGTCCACAGGCGCGGATCGTAGTCGGCGATGCGCTGCCGCGTCTCGGCGCGCAGATGCAGGATGGAACAGACGAGTGTTCCCCTGCGCTCCCGCTTGCGACGGCCACCCGCGCCGCCGCGCCCGCAGGCCAAGGTCATGGCCGGACTCATCATCTTCGGCGCCTCCCCTTCTGGCACAACCGGGGCAAGCTCAGCACGGGCCATGCCATGCAACCGTGCGAGATCGCACGGGCACCGTGACAGGCGGGGTCACGGGACGCCAAAGGGCCGCCGCCATGTGCGGACGATCACGCGCGCCGGCGCCGTCCCATCCAGCCGACGATCACCGGCAGGGCNAGGCCAATGCCGAGGAAGCGGGCGAGGTGGTGCGACCCNACGAAGATCGGATCGAACCCCATGATGAGCGCGAGCACGGTCATGGCCTCGAGCCCGCCCGGCGCGAAGGCGATNAGCGCCGTGCCGAACGGCACGTGCGCGAGCCCCGCCGCAGCGAAGGCGAAGGCGGACGCTACGATGATGGACAGGATGAACGAGGCGAAGGCAGCCGGCATGCTCGCCACGAGAGCGTGCCGGTCCACGGTGCGGAAACGCAGGCCGATGTAGCAGCCGAGCAGGACAAGGCCGAAGGTGGTGATGCTCGGCGGCATCAGCCCGTCGACGAGACCCAGCGCATGCCCCGTGCCGCTGACCAGCGTGGTACCGAGCAGCAGCGGCGCGGCCATGCCCAGCCGGCGCAGGACCTCCCCGACGCCCCAGCCGAGAAGGAGCAGGGCGCCGAGCGCCCCTGCACTCATGGCCACCCCCTCGAGGACGACGGTCCCCTCCCCGCCGCCGAGGGCNAAAAGCACGCTGGGCAGGACCACGACNAGGACCGCGAGGCGGAAGGACTGCACGACGGCGATGGGCCCGACGCTGGCGTTCCTGTCGGCCGCGACAGCCATGACCGTGGACAGCGCCCCCGGCATGGAGGCGAGGAGCGCGTCGAGCCGGTTCCATCGCGACAGCCGCACCAGCCACAGGCCGGAGGTGGCGACCACGGCGACGATGCTGAGCGCCAGGAGCATGAGGCTCGTCGGATAGCGCGCAAAGGCGGCCANCGCCTCCGGCGTCGCCGCCGCCCCCATGGAGGTNCCGGCCAGCAGCATCGCCGCATCGGTCANGCTGGGCGACATCGGCACNGCGCGCCGCGTGGCGCACAAAAGGCCGACCGCGACCACCGAGCCGGACAGCCAGGCGGCGGGCACGTCGAGGAGATTGAAGAGGAAGCCGCCAACAGCCGCAACGAGGATCTGGGCAGCCTGCCAGAGGCCGTTTCGCACCGTCTCCCGATTGCGCAGCATTCGCCTGTTCGCCCCTCTTCTCAGCGAGCCCCCTCAATGCACCGCCTGGAGGGCCCCGCCAAGGGCCCCCTGCGCAGGGCGGCCCTGCCGAGGGCGAAGGGCGCTCACCTGAGGGCGCGGGCGAGGCGGGCGACGGCCTCCTCGAGGTCCTCCGCCTTGCGGGCGAAACACAGGCGCAGGAAGCGCTCTCCGCCGGCACCGAAGGCCGAGCCGGGCGCGAGCCCGACGTTCGCCTCGTCGACGAGACGGATGGCGAGGCGGCGCGTGTCGTCCTCGCCGTCGACGCTGAAGAAGAGATAAAACGCGCCCGCCGGCTCGGCGAAGCGCACGCGGCCCGTGGCGGCGAGGCCGCGGCAGACGATGTCGCGGCCTGCCTTCGCCCGTGCGATCTGGTGGGCGACGAAGCCCTCGCCGTGGTCGAGCGCGGCGACGCAGGCCCGCTGGATGAACACGGCGACGCCCGAAGTCGCATACTGGATGAGGTTCTCGATCACGTCGCCGAGGGCCGGCGGCGCCTCGAGCCAGCCCACGCGCCAGCCGGTCATCGCCCAGTTCTTCGAGAAGGTCTGCACGAAGACGATGCGGTCGTCGTCTTCCATCACGTCGCGGAAGGACGGGGCCCGCTCCGCCCCGTCGTAGACGAAGCGGCCGTAGATCTCGTCGGCGATGATCCACAGGCCGTGCCGGCGTGCGAGCGCCAGGATGGCGGCGAGCTCCTCACGCGTCGCCGTCCAGCCGGTTGGATTGGCGGGGGAGTTGATGCAGATGACGCGCGTCGCCGGCGTGATCGCGCCCGCAAGGCGGTCGAGATCCAGCGTCCAGCCCGCATTGCTGAGCTGCATCGGCACCGGCACTGCCTTTGCGCCAGCGATGCCGATGGCCGCCTCGAAGTTCGGCCAGGCGGGCGTCGGCAGCACGACCTCATCACCGCTGCCCACCAGCATGCGCACCGCGATCTGGAGCGCCTGCATGCCCGAACCGGTGACATAGAAGCGCTCAGCCGCATAGGGCTTGCCGTAGAGGCGCGAGATGTAGCGCGCCAGCGCCTCGCGCAGCTCCGGGATGCCGCGCTGCCAGGTGTAGAAGGTCTCGCCCGCTGCGAGCGAGCGCGTCGCGGCCTCCGCGATNAAGGCCGGAGTGGGCATGTCGCCCTCGCCGACCCACAGCGGGATCAGGCCGGGCCGCGTGCGNCCGTGGTTGACGACGTCGACGATGCCGCTCGCGGGAGCCTCGCGGGCTTCGCGGCGCAGGCTGGACAACAGGGACAGGTCGTTCACGACGGTAAGCTCGCCGGCAGTTTCGACTGCCGCGCTCCTACACCATCGCCGCGGCGCGAGCCATGAATTGTGGCGATGGACCGATCAAACTTCATGAAGGGTGCGCAGGCGAGGCCGCCTGCGCACGTTCTCCTCACGCGCTCCGGTTCNTCAGGAGGTCGCGAATCTCGGTGAGCAGCTGGATGTCGGCCGGCGTCTCGGGCGCCGCCTCNGGCTGCTTCTGCTGCCGCTTCAGCCGGTTCATCGCCTTGACGACAAGGAAGAGCACCCAGGCAATGATGAGGAACTTGAGCGCAATGGTGACGAAGTTGCCCCAGGCGAGCACAGCCCCCTGCCGCCTTGCCTCCTCGAGCGAGCTNGCCGTCACCTCNGAAGCAAGCGGCAGGAAATAGTTGGAGAAGTCGAGCCCGCCGGTAATGGCACCAACGATGGGCATGATGATGTCATCGACCATTGATGACACGATCGCGCCGAANGCCGCGCCGATGATGACGCCGATGGCGAGATCGACCACATTGCCCTTGAGAGCGAACTCCTTGAACTCCTGAAGCATCCTGCCCCTCCTGGCACACGCAGCGACCATGTGTCGCAATGCGCGGCAGGTTAGCGCAAGCGCGCGGACGGTACACCCAGAAATTGCAATTGATGCACGGTTCGGCCCGGCTGCGCTTTAGTCCAATGGCCTTCGCCGGGCGGCAGCGGTAGGCTCCCCGAAGGTCGCACGGCGCGACCGGTGGTGGGAGGCGTCGTCGGACATGCTGGCCGGCTGGGTGGTCGTTCTCGCAGCGCTCGTCTATCTGTGCGGTCTCTTCGCCGTCGCCCATGCGGGCGACACCTTCGCCCGGGGCGTCATGGACGGGCGCATGCGCGCCACAATCTACGCCCTAGCCCTCGCCGTCTATTGCACGAGCTGGACCTTCTTCGGCTCCGTCGGCCTCGCCGAGCGCTCCGGGCTCGATTTTCTCACCATCTACATCGGCCCCATCCTCGTCATCGGCCTCGGCCATCGCCTTGTCGGACGCATCGTGCAGCTCGCCAAGGCGCAGAACATCACCTCAATCGCCGACTTCGTGGCCGCGCGCTACGGCAAGAGCGACCGCGTCGCCGCGCTCGTCGCGGTCATCGCGGTGGTCGGGGCCGTGCCCTACATCGCCCTCCAGCTNAANGCCGTGTCATCGTCGCTGGAGGTCTTCCTCGCCGTCACGGAGGACCACGGACTCGGCCACTCGATCTTCGGCGACCTTGCCCTCCTCGTCGCCGGCGTGCTCGCTGCCTTCGCCGTCGCCTTCGGCACCCGCCAGATCGACGCAACGGAGCACCACGACGGCCTCGTCCTCGCCATCTCGCTCGAGAGCGTCGTCAAGCTCTTCGCCTTCCTCGCCGTCGGCTTCTTCGTCACGTTCTGGATGTTCGATGGCCTGGGCGACCTGTGGCAGAGGGCCAGCGAAGCCACGACNCCGGGCATCTTCGAGCGCACGTCCGAACCCGTCGGCTTTCTCACTCTGACGATCCTGGCCGCCGGCGCCGCCATTCTCCTGCCGCGCCAGTTCCACATGGCCATCGTCGAGAACCGCCACCCGGCCGACATCCGGCGCGCGGCCTGGACGTTCCCGCTCTACCTCGTCCTCATCAACCTGTTCGTCATTCCCATCGCACTGGCCGGCGAAGTGATCTTCCCGCGCGGCACCATCGACTACGACATGACCGTGCTCGCCCTGCCGCTCCACGACGGTGCGGTGCTGATGGCGCTCGTCGCCTTTATCGGCGGCCTCTCCGCCGCCACGGCCATGGTGATCGTCGACTCGGTGGCCCTCGCCATCATGATTTCCAACGATCTCGTCATGCCGCTGGTGCTGCGCCGCCGCGGACGCCGTGCGGAGGACGAGCGCACGGATGCGGGCGACCTCGGCCGCTTCGTCGTCATGGTTCGGCGGGTCGCCATCGTCGCCGTCATTCTCTTCGCCTATGTCTATTACCGCGCCTCGGGCGAGGCGGCGCTCGCCGCCATCGGCCTCCTGTCCTTTGCGGCGGTGGCACAGATCGGCCCGGCCTTCTTCGGCGGCCTCNTNTGGCGGCGCGGCACCGCCCTCGGCGCGAGCGCGGGCCTTGCCGCGGGCTTCGCCGTCTGGGCCTACACGCTGCTGCTGCCGAGCCTCGCCGGCAGCGAGGGNGTCTGGCACGACCTCGTCCGCGACGGTCCCTTCGGCCTCGCTGCCCTGCGGCCCACGGCTCTGCTCGGCATCGACCTGCCGCCGCTCACGCACGGCGTGGTCTGGAGCCTTGCCGTGAACGTCGCCGCCTATATCGGCTTCTCGCTGCTGCGGCCGGCGAACCCCATGGAGCGGCTGCAGGCCAACGTCTTCATCGCCCGCGACAGTGCACCGATGGCCCAGGCCTTCCGCCTGCGCCGCTCGGCTGTCACGGTCGATGACCTGCGCGCCACCGTGGGACGCTATCTCGGCGCGGAACGCACGGACGCCGCCTTCGCCAGCTTCGCCGCGAGCCGCGGCATCGTCCCCAACGGCAGCGCCGAGGCCGACATCCACCTTCTGCGCTTCGCCGAGCACCTGCTCGCCTCCGCCATCGGCGCGGCCTCCTCGCGCCTCGTGCTGTCGCTGCTGCTGCGCCGGCGCAACGTCTCCACCAAGGCGGCCCTCAAGCTGCTCGACGACGCCTCGGCGGCCATGCAGTACAACCGCGACCTGCTGCAGCACGCGCTCGACCATGCCAGGCAGGGCATCACGGTGCTGGACAAGGACCTGCGCCTGATGTGCTGGAACAGGGCGTTCCGCGAGCTCTACGACCTGCCGGAAGAGCTGGTGCACGTGGGCGTCGGCCTTGAGGAGATCGTGCGCTTCAACGCCGAGCGTGGCTCCTACGGCGAGGGCAACCCGGACGACCTCATCGCCGCACGCCTTGAGAGCTTCGTCAATGACACAGAGCCGGTGCGCCTGCGGCTCTACCCCTCCGGCAAGGTCATCGAGATCCGCTCCAACCACCTGCCGGACGGCGGCATCGTCACCACCTACGCCGACATCACCGATACCGTCAGCGCCGAGGAGGCGCTGGAGCGCGCCAACGAGACACTGGAGCGACGCGTGCGCGAGCGGACCGAGGAGCTGATGCGCCTCAACGAGGAGCTGCGCAGCGCCAAGGCCGCAGCCGACGAGGCCAATGCGTCCAAGACACGCTTCCTCGCCGCGGCCAGCCACGACATCCTGCAGCCGCTCAACGCGGCACGCCTCTATGTCACCTCGCTCGTCGAGCGCGACCGCAAGGCGGGCGATGCTACGCTCGCCGAGAACATCGACGGCGCTCTCGACGCGGTGGAGGAGATCCTCACCGCCCTTCTCGACATCTCCCGCCTCGACACGGGGGCGCTCAAGGCCGAGCCGTCGCTCTTCCGGCTCGACGACATGTTCCGCGCCCTGCGGCGCGAGTTCGGCCCGATGGCGCGCGAGAAGGGGCTCGAACTCACTTTCGTCGACACGTCCTGCACGGTCAGGACCGACCGGCGGCTGCTGCGCCGCCTGCTGCAGAACCTCATCTCAACGCCATCAAGTACACGCCGAGCGGAAAGGTGCTCGTCGGCTGCCGCCGGCGGGGCAACAGGCTGCGCATCGAGGTGTGGGACACGGGTCTCGGCATCCCGGCCTCGAAACAGAAGGTCGTCTTCCGCGAGTTCCTGCGTCTCGAGCAGGGTGCGCGCGAGGCGCGCGGCCTTGGCCTGGGCCTGTCCATCGTCGAGCGCATCGCGCGGGTGCTCGACCATCCCCTGTCGCTGCGGTCGGTGCCGGGCCGCGGCTCGGTGTTCTCGGTCGAGGTGCCCCTCGTCTCGGCCCTGCCGGCGGGCGGCGATGCCGCCGAGGCGGAGCCCGCCCCCGCCGCCCCGCTCGACGGCCTCGTTGTCCTCGCCATCGACAACGAGAAGCAGATCACCGAAGGCATGCAGCTGCTGCTCGGCGGGTGGGGCTGCACCGTCTATACCGCTCCGGGCTTGAACCAGGCGCAGGAGGTGCTGCGCCGCGAGGGCGTGCGGCCGGACGTCATCATCGCCGACTACCACCTCGACGAGGGCGACGGCATCGAGGCAATCGTCGCCCTGCGGTGGAAGCTGGCGCGCGAGCTGCCCGCCGTGCTGCTCACCGCCGACCGGTCGCCCTCGGTGCGCGCCGAGGCCGCTGCCAAAGACATCCACGTGCTGCACAAGCCGCTGAAGCCGGCGGCCCTGCGCGCACTGCTGACGCGCTGGAGAACGCTCAGGATCGCCGCAGAATAGGCTCAGACGTCGCTGGAATAGGCCGGCCTGCCGCTCGCCAGCATGTCGGCGAGGAGATCGAGCCGGTCCTGCCCCCAGAACACCTCGCCGTCGACGACATAGGACGGCGAGCCGAAGACATCGGCCGCGACGGCATCGGCGATGTTGCCGGCATAGGCGGCCCCGGCCGCTTCGCCGTGTGCCGCCTCCAGCATCGCCGCGGGATCAATGCCGACCTCCGCCGCGATGTCCGCCAGCACTGCCTCGTCGGCAAGGTTCTCGTCCCGCGCCACACGCCGGCGAAGGCGCGCGCGACGAAGGCGCCCGGGTCGATACCCGCCGCCTGCAGCGCGATGACACAACGGTCGGCCAGCGCCACCTCGAAGGGCCAGAACTTCGGATGGATGTTGAGCGCCACGCCCCGCTTCTCGCGCCAGCGCTGCAGCTCGACAAGCCGGTAGCGCTGGCGCACAGGGTGGCGCCTCGCGAGGGGCAGTCCACCCGTCTCCGAAAAGACCTCGCCCAGGAAGACGGGCTTGTAGGTCACGGTGCAACCATGCCTCCCCGCGATGGCGAGGAAGGGTGCGTGGCCGAGATAGGCCCACGGGCTGACGAGGGAGAAGTAGTAGTCGATGCTGCGCATGCCCGCGGGCTCCGATTTCGTCGGCATGAGGTTAGCCGCCCGGCGCCGCGGCACCAGTGGCCTTCGGCGCACGTCTGCCTGCGCGTTTCAGCGCCGAAGGGCGCAGACGCGAGCCGGCGGGGCCGGCTCGCGCCGATGTCGCTTCCGCCCGGCCTCAGGCCGCCTTCCTGCGGGCAGGCTTGTCCGCGGACGAGGCGTAGAAGCTCGTGTGCTCGCGGGCCATGCGCATCAGCAGGCGGCAGGGCTTGAAGCGCTCGCCGTGTTTCTTCGCCAGGGCCTTGGCGAGGTCCACGAAGGCGGCGACGCCCATGCCATCGATGTAGGACAGCGTGCCGCCCGTGAAGGGCGCGAAGCCGAAGCCGAGGATGGAGCCCACGTCCGCCTCGCGCGGATCGGTGATGACCTTCTCCTCCACCGCCCGCGCCGCCTCCAGCGCCTGCACCACGAGGAAGCGCTGCTTCAGCTCGGCAATGTCGATGGTGTCGGGGTCGAGCTTCGTCTTCTGCAGCTCGGCGAGGCCGGGCCACAGCCGCTTCTTGCCGCCTTCGGGATAGTCGTAGAAGCCCTTGCCGTTCTTGCGGCCAAGACGGCCCCGCTTCTCCACCAGCTCGACGAGAAGCTCCTCCTGCTCCGGGTCGATCGCCTCCGGCCCCACCTGGGCCTTCGTTGCCTTGAGGATCTTCAGTGCCAGGTCGAGGGCCACCTCGTCGTTGAGCGACAGGGGNCCGACCGGCATGCCCGCCATGCGCGCCACGTTCTCGATCATGGCCGGCGGCACGCCCTCGAGGAGCATNCGATGACCCTCGCGCACATAGGCCATGACACAGCGGTTGGCATAGAAGCCGCGGGCGTCGTTGACGACGATCGGCGTCTTTCTGATGGCGCGCACGTAGTCGAGCGCCACCGCGAGCGCCCGGCTGCCCGTCTTCCTGCCGAGGATGACCTCCACCAGCATCATCTTCTCGACCGGCGAGAAGAAGTGAATGCCGATGAACTGCTTCGGCCGCTGCGAATGGCCGGCGAGGCCGGTGATCGGCAGGGTCGAGGTGTTGGAGGCGAAAATGGCGCGCGGACGCATCGCCGNCTCGGCCCTGGCGATGACCTCGGCCTTGACCTTGGGATCCTCGAACACCGCCTCGATGACGAGGTCGCAATCCTTCAGCAGCGCATAATCATCCGTCGCCGTGATGCGTGCCAGGAGGGCGTCGCGATCGGCCNTCCTGGCACGCCCCTTCATGATCTGGTCGCTCATCAGCTTGTGCGAATGGGCCTTGCCCTTCTCGGCCGCCTCCACGCTCTGGTCGATGAGCACGACCTCCATGCCCGCGAGCGCGGTGACGTAGGCGATGCCAGCGCCCATGAAGCCGGCGCCGAGCACTCCGACGCGCCGCAGCTTGGCCGGCGGCACGTCCGCCGGGCGCCGGGCGCCCTTGTTCAGCTCCTGCATCGAGACGAAGAGCGTGCGGATCATCGCCGCCGCCTCCTTCGAGCGCAGGATCTTCGCGAAATAGCGGCTCTCCACCTCGAGCGCGAGATCCATCGGCAGCTGCAGCCCCTCGTAGACGGCCTGCAGGATCGCCTTCGCCGCGGGGTAGTTGTCATGCGTCTCGCGCCGGTAGATGGCATTCGCCGCCGGCCACACCTGCATGCCGGCCGGCGAATAGACGCGGCCGGACGGGTTCTTGAAGCCCTTCTCGTCCCACGGCGCGACGGCGCTGCCGCCGGCGCGCAGCCATTCCTTCGCCGTCTCGACGATCTTGTCGCGCGGCGCCACGGCGTGGACGAGGCCCATGTTGCGCGCCATCAGCGGACGGATCTGCTCGCCCTTGAAAAGCATCTGCAGCGCATCGGCCGTCTGCATCAGTCGCGCGACGCGCTGCGTACCGCCTGCGCCGGGGAAGAGGCCCACCTTGATCTCGGGCAGCCCGACGCGGGTCACATCGGCATCCGAGACGACGCGGAAGTGGCAGGCAAGCGCAAGCTCGAAGGCGCCGCCGAGGCACACGCCATGGATGGCCGCGGCGAACGGCTTGCCGCAGGTCTCCAGCCGGCGATAGAGCTGCGACAGCTTGCGCGACTGGGCAAAGAAATGGGCGACCGCCTTCTCCTCGCCCTCCGTGCGGGCGAGCCTCGCATATTCGGCGCCAAGCCCCTGCAGCATGGTGAGGTCAGCCCCCCCCGAGAAGGTCTCCTTCCCGGAGGTGATGATGCAGCCCTTGATGGCGGTGTCGTTGGCGACTGTCTCGACGATGGCGGCAAGCTCCTCCATCACCTGCGGGGTGATGACATTCATCGAGCGGCCGGGCATGTCCCAGGTCGCGACCGCGATGCCCTCGGCATCGGTCTCGAAGCGGAAGTTCTCGAACTTCATGGAGTTTCTCCCTGACGGGCCGGGATGCCGCCGTCTCAGACCCGTTCAATGATGGTGGCCGTGCCCATGCCGGCGCCGATGCACAGCGTCACCAGGGCCGTCTCCTTGCCGGTGCGCTCCAGCTCGTCGAGCACGGTGCCGAGGATCATGGCCCCGGTGGCACCGAGCGGGTGGCCCATGGCGATGGCCCCGCCGTTGACGTTGACCCTGGCGGGGTCGAGGTCGAAGGCCTGCATGTAGCGCAGCACGACGGCCGCGAAGGCCTCGTTGATCTCGAAAAGGTCGATGTCCGCGAGGGTCATGCCGGCACGCTTCAGCACCTTCTTCGTCACGTCCACCGGCCCGGTGAGCATCAGCGCCGGCTCCGAGCCGATATTGGCGAAGGCGCGGATGCGCGCCCGCGGCTTGAGGCCGGCCGAACGGCCCGCCTTGCGCGAGCCGACGAGCACCGCTGCTGCCCCATCGACGATGCCGGACGAGTTGCCCGCATGGTGCACGTGGTTGAGTGCTTCGATCTCTGGGTGGGCGTCGATGGCAACGGCGGAGAAGCCGCCCATGTCGGCCATCTGCGCGAAGGAAGGCTTGAGCTGGGCGAGCGCCTGCATGTCGGTGCCTGGCCGCATATGCTCGTCCCTGTCGAGCAGGACGATGCCGTTGACGTCCGTGACCGGCGTCACCGACTTCTTGAAATAGCCGTTTTCCCACGCCCTTGCGGCGCGCTTCTGGCTCTCCACGGCATAGGCGTCGCAATCATCGCGGCTGAAGCCGTATTTCGTGGCGATGAGGTCGGCCGAGACGCCCTGGGGCATGAAGTAGGACTTCACGGCGATCTCCGGCTCCACCGGCCAGGCGCCGCCGGAGGCGCCGATGCCCACGCGGCTCATGGACTCGACGCCGCCGCCCACCACCATGTCGTGCTGCCCGGACATGACCTGCGCGGCGGCGAAGTTCACCGCATCGAGGCCGGAGGCGCAGAAGCGGTTGATCTGGACACCGGGCACGTGGTGGCCATAGTCGGCGTTGAGCGCGGCGGCGCGGGCGATGTCGCCGCCCGCCTCGCCGACAGGATCGACACAGCCGAGCACCACATCGTCGACGAGGCGCGTGTCGAGATCGTTGCGCTCGCGCAAGGCCCTCAGCGCGGTCGTCGCGAGCTGCAGCGTCGTGACCTGGTGGAGNGCGCCNTCCGGCTTGCCGCGGCCGCGCGGCGTGCGCACATGGTCGTAGATGTAAGCGTCAGGCATTGCGTTTCTCCCGGCAATCCCCCTTCCCGCCGGTGGAAAGGGGGGGCGATGAGGGCCGCGGTCCTGCGTCCGCCCGGTGTCCCACCCTGCCCCCTTTCCCGGCAGGGCGGGAAGGCGGAGCTGCAGCGCCGCCGTCCCGGCGGTCGCGACGTCGGGTGAACGGCTTCCGACAACCGCCCCCTCACTTNATTCAAATGCTCCCGCAAGGGGAGGGAACCTCAGAACATCTCCGCCGGCATTGCCATGATCGTGTCGGCGCCAGAGGAGATGCGCGCCAGATGGGCCGCGCTTTCCGGCATCGTCCGCTCCATGAAGAAGCGGCCGGCAAGCAGTTTGGCCTCCATNGCCGCGGCGTCGGCGCCGTTCGCCTTCTTGGCCAGCGCCGCCCGGGCGATGAGCCCCCACATGTAGCCGAGGGCAACGAGCCCGAAGAGGTGCATGTAGTCGTAGGCGCCGGCGCCGGCATTGTCCGGCTTCGCCATGGCGTTGTTCATGAACCACATGGTCGCCTGCTGCAGGTGACCGAGCGCGGCTTCGAGCGGCTTCACGTAGGGCGCCATGGCCTCGTCGCCGGCATGCTCCTTCACGAAGGCGCCAACCTCGTTGAAGAAGGCCATGACGGCGCGCCCGCCGTCACGCGGCAGCTTGCGGCCGACGAGATCGAGCGCCTGGATGGCATTGGCCCCCTCATAGATCATGGCGATGCGGGCATCGCGCACAAACTGCTCCATGCCCGTCTCGGCGATGTAGCCGTGGCCGCCAAACATCTGCTGGGCCCGGACGGCGTTCTCGAAGCCGATATCCGTCAGCACGCCCTTGAGGACCGGGGTCAGCAGCCCGAGGAGGTCATCCGCCGCCTGCTTCTCGGCCGCATCGCCCGAGCGGTGGGCGACGTCGCTCTTCAGAGCCGTCCACAGCACGAGGGCGCGCGCCGCCTCGTTGAAGGATCGGATGGCGAGGAGGTTCCGCCGCACGTCGGGATGCACGATCAGGGGATCAGCCGGCTTGTCCGGCTCCTTTGTGCCGGTGAGGGCACGGCCCTGCAGGCGCTCGCGGACATAGGCGACGGCGTTCTGGTAGGCGACCTCGGACTGGGCAAGGCCCTGGATGGCGACGCCGAGCCGTGCCTCGTTCATCATCACGAACATGGCGTTGAGGCCCCTGTTCTCGGCCCCGACCAGCCAGCCCCTGGCGCCATCATAGTTCATGACGCAGGTGGCGTTGCCGTGGATGCCCATCTTGTGCTCGATGGAGCCGCAGGAAACCTTGTTCGCCTCGCCGAGCGAACCATCGGCATTGACGAGTCGCTTCGGCACCACGAAGAGCGAGATGCCCTTGGTGCCGGCGGGCGCGCCCTCGATGCGCGCCAGCACCAGATGAACGATGTTCTCGGTGAGATCGTGCTCGCCGGCCGAGATGAAGATCTTGGTGCCGGTGATGGCATAGGAACCGTCGCCGTTCGGCACGGCCTTCGTCTTGATGAGGCCGAGGTCGGTGCCGCAATGCGGTTCCGTGAGATTCATGGTGCCGGACCAGGTGCCGGCGATCATCGGGGGCAGATAGAGCCTCCTCTGCTCCTCGCTGCCGTGGGTCGCGAGCGCGGCAATGGCCCCCATGGTCAGGCCGGGATACATGGCGAAAGCCATGTTGGCCGAAGAGGCGAACTCGTTCATCACGGCCGCGAGCGTATAGGGCAGGCCCTGACCACCGTATTCGGGCGCAGCCGCCAGGCCGATCCAGCCCCCCTGGGCGAAGGCGTCGTAGGCCGCCTTGAAGCCCTTCGGCGTCGTCACCCGCCCGTCTTCATGCCGGGTGCATCCCTCGAGGTCGCCCACGCGGTTGAGCGGCTGCAACACCTCCTCGCACAGCTTCGCGCCTTCCGACAGGATGGCCTCGATCACGTCGGGGCTCGCCTCGGCGAAGCCCGGAAGATTGTTGTAGCGCTCGATGCCGAAGACATCCTCGAGCAGGAAACGGACGTTGTCGACTGGCGCCTTGTAGCTCGGCATTCCGTGGCTCCCTCCCGCACTGCGCCTCGACCCGGCAGCCACCCACGGCGCGGCAGGCCGGACGCATCATTGTTCACATATAAACTATATCGACGCCTTGCGGAAGGGCGCCCCGGCAGCATCGGCCATGCCCGCCGGCTTCCCCCGCGCCGCCGCGAGGCGACCCGTGCATCCTGACAGTCATGGTTAACGGGATGCTAAAACTAAGTCATTGGTTTGCAAGGAAGGCGTTCCCAGAGTCGATTGATATTACGCGGAACCCTTGATGAGCCCAAGGTTCACTAGGGCCGTTCTGATTGCCATCAGAAGCTTGTGAACGCCGATCATGTCGGCGCGCAGCTCGTTCACGCGCGTGACGAGATCGTCGAAGTCGCTCTGCGAGGAGAAGCCCCACGGCGAGCTGTTCGTTCCCGTCATCTGCAGCGTCGCGCCGACTGTCAGCGAATAGCTCGCCTGGTCGACATGGGCCGGCTGCCCAACAGGCGAGGCGCCGAAGAAGCTGCGGGCCGACCCGCTATAGCCGTTGATGTAGGGGATAACCGTTGAGAGCTTCCGACGAACGTTGCCCTCGATCGGATGAACGACCC
>JGI25326J35508_1000946_pt1 | contig 22025 bp, 13 predicted proteins | sample HigsolmetaAR201D_FD_35508 | JGI IMG/M metagenome (IMG submission 35508)
AAAAAACTCGTCGAGTCCCAACTCCGCGACGCGCGCTTGCAAGCGCACTCGTCTTGGATGTTCGGCGATCGATCCGAAAGCTTGAGCGCTGATGCGAACGGGATGAGTCACGAGAGGACGGCAGATGGAGAATTTCTGCCGGCAACCCCGCTATCCTGCGCAGCGCGCACTTCGGACCGGAAGCTTTGCGTCGCCGTCTTTCGACGGTTATGCCTATCGCCTATTGCCTAGCGTGCCGGAGTAAACAACAGCCTTTCGCGACTTTGCAATTGTCGTTGCTCAACGACAGCACGCATGCGTGTTCACATAAGATTTCCAGGCAAATCGTGCAAGCGCCAGAAATCCGTCAGCGGCTGCCGCCGAGATCGACGACAGCCGCTGCAATGTTTCGAGCACCTGGCNCCGGTTTACTGCACCGCCTTGCTCACCACGTTCGACAACGCGCTTTGCGTGCCGCTCGAGGTGTACGCGCTGACCGCGAAGTAGTACGTGCCGGGCGAGAGATTCTCGATCACGTACGTGGTCAGGCCCGGATTGCTCACCTGNATCGTCTCCGAGAGCGTGTTCGCGGAGGTGCCGTAGTGGATGCGATAGCCCGCGAGATTGGTGAGCGNGGAGCCGTCGGTGTTCTGCGTCGGCGCCGACCAGCTCAAGGTCGCATTGCGCGCGCNCTGCGCGTTGACCTTGATCGAGAAGGCGGGCAGCGACACGCTCGCGCGTCCATCGCTCACGCTGATCACGATGTTCGAGTACGTGCCGGCATTGCTGGCCGACGGCGTGCCCGACAGCTGACCGGTGGAGGTGTTGAAGCTCGCCCACGAAGGCTTGTTGCTGATCGAGAAGGTCAGCTTGTCGCCGTCGGCATCCGAGGCGGTCGGCTTGAAGCTGTACGCCGAGCCCGCCGTCACGCTCGTCGCCGGCGTACCGCTGATTTTCGGCGCGGTGTTCGTCGTTTGCGGCTTCGATACCGNGATCGTGAAGGCCGGCAGGGACTTCTTAATTTTGCCGTCGCTTACGCTGATGATGATGTTGCTGTGCGTGCCGCTCGCCGTCGGCGTGCCCGAGAGCGTGCCGTTCGACGTCGAGAAGCTCGCCCAGCTCGGCTTGTTCTGAATCGAGAAGCCGAGCGTATCGCCGTCCGGGTCCGATGCAGTCGGACGGAAGCTATAGGCCGTCCCGACGCGCGCGGTGGTCGGCGGCGTGCCGGAGATCGTCGGCGCACGATTGGTCTTCGCGGCGGACACTTTGATCGAGAACACGGGCAGCGATGCCGACTGGCCGCCGTCCTTCACCGTGATCTTGATGTTCGAATAGGTGCCGACGTGGCTGCTGCTCGGCGTACCGGACAACACGCCGGTCCACTGATCGAAGCTCGCCCAGCTCGGCTTGTTCGCGATCTGATAGATGAGCACGTCACCGTCCGCATCCTTGCCGATCGCCTGGAAGCGATATTGAACGCCCACTGTCGCAGTGGTCGGCGGCGTACCCGAGATCGTCGGGGGACGGTTGTTCCGCGCGGTCGCGCGGAGGGAGAAGTTCGGCAACGACACCGTCGATTGCCCGTCGGTGACCGAGATGCGGATGTCGCGCCAGTAGCCGACGGCAGTCGGCGTGCCCGTGAGCAAGCCGGTCGAGGTATTGAAGCTTGCCCATGCGGGCTTGTTCGTGATGGAGAACCGAAGCTTCTGACCGTCGCGGTCGTACGCCTTCGGCTGGAACGAATACTTGCTGCCGACGATGACGTAAGTCGGCGGTGTGCCCGAGATCGTCGGAGCCGCCGCGAGCGCTGCTTCGGCGAGCAGCAGCGACAACATCAACGAGAAGCACGAGGCGAGCAGCCGCCCCGGCCATCCAAGCCGAATCGATGCCAAGGAACCTTGCATAGCGAACAACTCCGAGGAGCACGCAGGGATGCGAACGCCGTGCGCGCGACGCGCCGGCACCTGTCTTCCAAGGGAAGCTGCACAGGCGCAGGCGAACGTTCGTCTGCTGGTGTTGCTCGCTTCGGTCACGCCGCGCCTTCGCTGGCGCAGCGGGAACCCCGCTATCCCCTTTTCAACCGCGAGCGGCGTAAAGAGGACCGGAGGCTTTGCGTCACCGCCTTACGACGGCTTTGCCCTTGTCGACGGAGGGCAGTCTGCCGTCCGCAGGGCATGTGACATATCGGGCGGGCCCGTATCGGCACGAGGCAGACAGACGCATCTGCGCTCGGCAGAACGCGCAATCGCCGACAGGGGAAAGATGAGCGCTGGATGAGGACCGAGGTGCGAGCGATCGCGACGGAGCATCCGCCGCGACCGAAAGACGCCAACGAGCGTGCCGAGAGTTACTCGGGCAGGACGAAGCCGTGTTGCCGCACGAGGCGCGTGCAGGCCTCGACGAGCTTGGGATCGTAGAGCCGGCCGGCGTTGCGGTTGATCTCGTCGATCGCGGCGTCCATGCCGACGGCGGGCCGGTACGGACGCGGCGAGCACATCGCCTCGACCGAATCGGCGATGGCCAAGATGCGGGCCTCCAGCATGATCTCCTCGCCCTTGATCCCGCGCGGATAGCCGCTGCCGTCGTAGCGCTCGTGATGCTGATAGATGATGTCGGCGACGGGCGCGCCGAAATCGATCTCCGCGAGCAGCTGACAGCCTTCCTCGACGTGCGTGCGCATGAGCGCGTGCTCGGTTTCCGTGAGCGGTGCGGGTTTGGCGAGCAACGTCGCCGGCACGACGATGTTGCCGATGTCGTGCAGCAGCGCCGCGATCCTCAGGCCATGCTGGCGCTCACCGTCCAAGCCGATCTCGCGGGCGATCGCCACAGCGAGCGCCGCAACGCGACGCGATGAGCCCCCGGTGTACGGATCGTGCCGTTCGATCATGCGCACGAACGAATCGATCATGCCGTGCAGGGCAACGTCGGTCCGCTGCAGCGACACCAACGTGCGCGCATACGCACGCTTCGACTGCAGCACGCGCGCGGCGCCTTCGGCGAGAGCGGCCAGCGCGTGCAGGTCGTTTTCCGAGTAAGCCGTCTCGCGATTGGCGACTCCGAGCAAGCCGACGATCTTGCCGTCGACCGACATCGGCGCGACGAGATGGCGCTTGAGCTCGGGCAAACCTTCGAGCTGCGCCGACGCTTCGCTCGCAAGCGCGCGCTTTGCGCGCACGCATTCTGCAAGCGGCGCAGTCTGCGCCAGCGCTCGCTCCTCGTTCGCAGCCGTCGCGGGCAACTTGCCGCGCTCGCGCCACGCCGCCAACGTCACGCTGCCCGCGCCTTCATCGACGAAGTAGCAGAAGGCAAGCGAGCTGTCGGTCAGATCGAGCGCCTGATCGACGAGCCGAGCGACGAGCGCCGCTTCATCGGAGGTCTCGGACTGCTTGAACAGGTCGAGTACGAATTCGGTCGGACGCTGCGCGAGGCGCTGTGCGGCCAGGGCCTGCTGAGCCGCGCTTGCTTGCTCGCGCAGCTGCTTCTCGAGCGCCGCGCGATCGGTGAGGTTGAAGGNCGAGACGAGCTCGGCGCGGCGCCCATCGAAATCGATCTCCTGGACGTTGAGCGCAAGCAGCACCTCGCTGCCGTCCTTGCGTCGATGGCGAACGAGCCCTGCCTCGTCGCCGGCCGTGAGCGCGGACGCCTTGAGCGCGAGGAACTCCTGGCGCGTGTAGCCGTAAAGCGCGAGCGCACTGTCGTTGACGGCGATGAAGCCCTGGGTCTGGTGATCCACGATCCACATGGGCACCGCATTCGCGTCGAAGAGACGACGGAAGCGCGACTCGCTCGCTGCCAACCGCTCGTTCGCGGCTTCGAGCTCTGCCACCTGCTGGCGCAACCGCGCGTGTGCCTGCTGCACGCGTGCGAGCGCTTCGGCTTGGGCCTGCTGCTGTTGCGCGGTGCGCTCGGCGATACGCGCCTGGTGTGCGCCGGTCTCCATGAATGCCGCGGGCGTCGCAGCGGGCGCCGCCTGCGGCGCAGGCGCAGCGGCGAGCAGCTCATCGACGGCCGTCGCGAGCGCCTCGGGCGCCACCGAGCGCGCGAGGAAGCGCGCCGCGCCCAGCTCGAGCGCGAACCGCTCGTACTTCGGATCGTCGTGACGGCGCGTATAGAAGATGAATGGGATGTGCTGAAGCTTTTCGTCCTGCTTCCACTTGCGGCAGAGCGCGAAGCCGTCCATGCGCGGCAGCACGATGTCCGAGACGATGAGATCCGGCGGCTCGCGTCGCGCCGTGTCCAATGCGACGAGACCATTGGCGGCTTTACGGACTTGATGACCGCGTCCGGCCAGCAATTGCTCGACCGCGCTCTGTTCGGACTCGCGTTCGAAAGCGATCAGGATGTCACCCATGTTCGACTCCCACCCTCGCTGCAGGCGAGGTTGTTGCACGGGCAGGCGCCCGCAGCGAAGGCGGCCTCAATTCCAACCTTTCATAATCCGAGCAGTATGGCCGATGACTTGTTGGGAACGCACGCCTCGCGCGGCGTGCGCGCCGGGAAACTGTGACGCATGCCGCGAGTTGAGCGCCCGCGGGCCGGGTGACGCGCCCCTAGTCGAGCTCCCGCGCCATCCTTCGCCTCATGTCCTCATCCGGCAATCTGCCGAAGCCCGCTTGGACGTTGTCCCGCATGTGCGTGGCGCGCGAGGTGGCCGGGATCACGCAGGTGACGGCCGGGTGCGAGACGATGTACTTCAAGAAGAACTGAGCCCAGCTGGTGCAGTCGATCTCCTTCGCATACGCGGGGAGCTCGCGTCCTCGTACGCGCGTGAACAGCGCGCCCTCCTCGAACGGCCGATTGATCAGCACCGCAATGCCATGGTCGCGGCAGAACGGCAGCAAGCGTCGCTCTGCATCGCGCGTCGCGATGGAGTAATTGAACTGCACGAAGTCGCAGCGCTCCGTGCGCAGCACCCTTTCGAGCTCTTCGTATGCCGAGGTCGTGTAGTGCGTCACGCCGATGTAGCGAAGCTTGCCCTCGTCCTTCATCCGCCGCAGCGTCGCGATGTGCGTGCGCCAGTCGAGCAAATTGTGAATCTGCAACAGATCGAGCGGCGCTGCCCGCAACAGCTTGAGCGATTCGCCGATCTGCGCAATGCCGCGCTCGCGCCCGCTCGTCCAGACCTTCGTCGCGAAGAATGTCTCGGCACGCTTGCCGAGCTGATGGACGAGATCGCCCGTGGTGCGCTCGGCTTGGCCGTACATCGGCGAGCTGTCGATGACGCGAGCGCCGTGCTCATAGAAGACCTTGAGCACGTCGAGCAGCGGCGCGCGCTCCGCGGCATTCGGCCCGACATCGAACGTGTTCCACGTGCCCATGCCGATGACGGGCAGGCGCTCTGCGCTTACCGAGCTCGGGATCGAGCGCGTCAGCATCGTGCGCACTGCCGGTCCGTTGGCGCCGTCGGCGCGAGCGAACGCCGGTAAGAGCGTTCCCGCGTTGTGGTGTACGGCCCTCGCGACCGGGAATCGATAGTCGGCGCGAGCGAACGCCGGTAAGAGCGTTCCCGCGGCGGCTGACAAGGCCGCTTCGAGAAATTCGCGGCGAGATAAGCGATGACGGTGTTCGGGCGGCACAATGCGTCGACCAGCATGATCTTCCGAGCGCTGCACTGTAGCGTCAGAACGCGACATCGGCGAGCGCTCATCCCACTCGGTTCACCGTCATCCAATATTTCCCGATCGTCGCAACCTGTTCCGTGAACTGTTTGAAGTCCACCGGTTTGACGATGTAGCTGTTCGCGTGCCGCTCGTAGCTGCGTGTCATATCGGATTCCTGATCCGACGAGGACATGATCACCACCGGCGTGCTGCGCGTGGTCGGATCGGCCTTGATCTGTGCGAGCACGTCCAACCCATCGATCTTGGGCATGTGCAAGTCGAGCAGCATCAGCCGCGGGTTGCCGGGCTGCCGCTGCGTATAGACGCCCTTGCGGAAGATGAAATTGAGCGCGGCCTCGCCGTCTTGAACCCAGACGATCTGTTCTTTGATGCCACTGATCTCAAGCGCTCGAATCGTGAGCTCCGCATCCGTCGCGTTGTCGTCAGCGAGCAGGATGTAGCCGGACGGCGTCATGTCGCCCCCGCTCGCGGCTGCTCGGTCCCGACCCTTCTCACGCGGCTCCACACTTGATTACTCATTCTCAGCTCACCTCCCCGAACGGCAGTCCCTGCACGACCGCGAGCACGAAAGCGTATTCTCGGGCGACTTCACGAAGGTGCTCGTAGCGACCCGATTTGCCCCCNTGACCCGCTTCCATGTTCACGTGCAGGAGCAACGGCGCATCGTTCGTGCGCAGCGCACGTAGCTTGGCGACCCATTTGGCGGGCTCGAAATACTGCACCTGGCTGTCCCACAGCCCGGTGGTAACCAGCATCGCCGGATACGCTTGCGCGCGCACGTTGTCGTACGGCGAGTACGACAGCATGTATTCGTAGTATTGCCGCTCGTTGGGATTGCCCCACTCGTCGTATTCGAGCGTCGTGAGAGGAATGGACTCATCGAGCATCGTCGTGACGATATCGACGAACGGCACGTGAGCGACCAACCCGGCGTACTTCTCCGCAGCGACGTTCGCCAGCACGCCCATCAAGAGCCCGCCCGCACTGCCGCCGACGGCGACGATCTTGTCGCGTGCGCAGTACTTGTGCTCGACCAGGTAATCGGTCACGTCGATGAAATCGGTAAAGGTATTCCACTTGTTGAGCAGTCTGCCGGCATCGTACCAACGCCGGCCGAGCTCCTGTCCGCCGCGCACGTGCGCGATCGCAAACACGACGCCGCGATCGAGCAGCGACAATCGCTGGCTGCTGAACATCGGATCGGAGCAGAAGCCGTAGGAACCGTAACCGTATAGATAAAGCGGCGCCGTGCCGTCGCGTTCGACCTCTTTGCGATAGACGAGCGACACCGGCACCTGCTCGCCGTCGCGAGCGGGCACCCACAGGAATTCGCTGCGATAATCAGACGGATCGAACTTCCCGAGCACGGGCTCGCGTTTCAAGATGACACGCGCGCCGGTCTCGATGTCCCACTCGTAGGTCGTCGAGGGCGTCGTGAGCGAGGTATAGACATACCGCAGCTTGGACGTATCGAGCTCCGGATTGGCGGCGAACCGCATCGTATAAGCGGGATCGTCGGCCGCGAGATACTGGGCTTCGCCGCTCCAGCGCTGCACACGCAACTTCATCAAGCCGCCCGAGCGCTCGCTCACTGCGACGAAATCGCGAAAGATCTCGAAAGCGTGCACGAACACCTCAGGATCGTGCGCGATGACGTCCTGCCACCGACTGCGATCGCCCGGTGCGTCCACGGGCGCGCGCACGATACGGAAATTGTGTGCCTGCCAGTTCGTGCGCACGATGAAGGCGCCGTCCAAGTGATCGACCTGGTACTCGTGATCGCTCTCGCGCGGCACGATCACCTTGAACGTGAACGTCGGATCGGCCGCGTGCGCATAACGCCATTCGGACGCCGTCGTGCTCTCCGAGCCGATCAATAGATATTGCTCCGACTTCGTACGCGCGACGGTGAGATCGAATGCCTCGTCGGGCTCTTCGTAGACCACCGGATCTTCGGCGGGGTCGGTGCCGAGCACGTGCCGCCGCACGCGCCGGCCGAGCAGCGTCACCGGATCCTTCTCGATATACAACAGCGTGCGATTGTCGTCGGCCCAGGCGAGCGCCGATTCGACGTTCTCGATCGTGTCGGGCAAGCGCTCGCCGGTGACGAGATCCTTGATATACAACGTGTACTGACGGCGGCCGACCGTATCTTGCGTATAGGCAAGCAAACGATTGTCGGGGCTGATCTCCGTGGTGCCGAGCTTGTAGAACGACAGTCCGGCTGCAAGCTCGTTACAGTCGAGCAGCACCTCTTCGGGCGCACCGGGCCGGTCGGCACGGCGCAGCAAGATCGGATACTCGCGGCCGACTTCGTAGCGCGTGATGTACCAATAGCCGCGGTAGCGCACCGGCACGGAGCTGTCGTCCTGCTTGATACGAGCGAGCATCTCCTCGTACAGCTCGTCCATCAGGCGCCGATGCGGCGCCAACAGCGCCTCGGCGTACTCGGTCTCCGCTCGTAGATAATCGAGGACTTCCGGATTCGTCCGGGTATCGTCGCGCAACCAGTAGTACGGGTCTTCCCGCACACCATGCGCTGCAACAACTGGGACCGGCCGGGCCGGTGCCCGGGGCGGCTTGAGAGCAAGCGTCGACAATGACGATCTCGATAGATTTCGGATTATTGGACCTGGTTTTTGCTTATACGTAAGCGGCCGGGCTTCGTAAATCCGCACCTCTTGCGCGGGGAGACGAAGGGCCGCCGTGCCCCCGCAGCACAGGCGGAGGACGAGTCAACCGTCGTGGATACCGTGCACCAGAGATTGAGAGAATGGATGAGTGCAGGATCAGCCCTTGACCGCATCCGACTTCGTTTTTGGGGCGCAGTTCACGTGGGCTTGCTCACAAATTCGGAATCAGTTCTCAGTCAATTGATGTTGCATAAGTAGTATTGCGGGCCAAAGCAGAAAAACCCCAGGAGGGGTCATATGGCTAATGCGCAGCACAATCGCTCCCCTGGCATGGGCGATGAGATCAATCTGGAAATCGATGATTCGCAGCGCGAACAGCCCGAGTCGGGGCATCACGCGCCGATCCTCGTCCTCAGCCGGGATGCGAACCTGATTGAAACCGTCAAGAAGGCAGCGCCCCGCGGCGCGTCCGTGAGCGCAGCGCCCGACCTCGACCAGGTCGCGGACCGGCTGCCGACGCTCAAGCCCGGCGTCCTGGTCGCCGACGCGGCCAGCACGACCGACGTAGCCGGGATGGTGGCGCAATTGACGCAGCATTTCCCCGAGCTCGTCGTCGTCGTCGCGGGCAAGCGCGAGGACAGCGCGAGCCTGATGCAGCTCACCGCTGCCGGGCGGATCTTCCGCTTCCTGCTCACGCCGCTCTCGCACGGCCAGACCCGCTTGGCGCTCGAAGCGGCACTGACGCAGCACGAGGATCTCGCTGCGCAAGGTCAGCGCTTGAGCGCAAGCTCCGGCGATACGAGCGGCGGTAAGAATTACGTTGTTACCTATGGTGCGCTCGCAGCCGGATTGCTCGCCGTGATCGGCGGCATCTGGTTCGGCGTCAGCTACTTCACCGGCGACAAGGTCGAGCCGCCTGCCGCGGTCGCTACCACCCCGTCGCCGGATCTGCCCGAGAAACCGGATCCGGTCAAAGCCGAGCTCGCGCTCGCCAAGGCCGCCTTCGAGCAAGGCAAGTATCTGGAGCCGCCGAATGAGAGCGCGCTCGATCTGTACCGCAGCGCGCTGGCGCTCGATCCGAACAACGAAGAGGCGATGGCCGGCATTCGTGCCGTTACCGACAAGGTGCTCGAGAAGGCCGAAGCGGCGCTGCTCGCCGAGCGCATCGAAGAGGCGATCGTCAGCATCGAGCGTGCGCGCGACATCGATCCGCAGCATCCGCGCCTGCAGTTCTTCGATACGCAGATCGCGCGCGAGCGCGAGCGTCTGAAGCTCATGCAGTCGCAGGAGATCGGTCAGCGCGTCAATCAATTGCTGAGCCAAGCCAACGACCGCATGCAGAACGGTCGCTTGATCTCGCCGCCGGGCGGCAACGCGCGCGATGCGCTGCTCGAGGCACGCCGCNTGGATCCGACCAATCCGGCCGTGGCGCAAGCGATTCGCGAGCTGAGCAGCGCGCTCGTCAATCAAGCGCGTGAGCTCGTCGCGGCGAATCGACTCGACGAGGCGCAAGCCCACGTCACCGCGGCCCGTCAGCTCGGTTCGGCGGGCGTGGCGCTGACGCAAGTCGAGCGCGCGATTGCCGATGCGAGCCGAGCACCCGCTCAGCCGCAGCGTCCGGCGGCGACGCAGACGCCAAGCGCAGATCCGAACGTCGAGCAGCTGGTCAACAACGTTCGCCAGCGCCTCGCCGCAGGCAAGCTCATCGATCCGCCCGGCGACAACGCCCGCGAAGCGCTCTCGGCGCTGCGCGTGGCCGCGCCCGAGCGCCCTGAAGTCGAAGAGCTCGCTCGCACGTTGGCTGGACGCCTGTTGAGCTCCGGCCGTCAAGCGATGGCTGCCAAGGCATTCGATCGCTCGGCGCAGCTGATCGCTGCCTCGCGCGAGGTCGGCGGTGCGTATCTCGGCGCGGAAATCGCGCAGGCTGAAATGGAGCTCGCCAGGGCCCGCGAAGAGCACGCGTTCTCCACCAACATCGTTTCGGCGTCCACGCTGAAGCGTACGAAGACGGTGTCGCCGACCTACCCGTCGGAAGCGCTGCGCCGCGGTATCGAAGGCTGGGTCGANCTCGTCTTCACCGTGACGCCGAACGGCACGGTCGAGGATGTGGAAGTGCGTAACGCGAGCCCCGCGAACGTCTTCGACGATGCAGCGATTCGCGCCGTGCGCCAGTGGCGCTTCGAGCCGGTCGTGCGCAACGGCAAGCCCGTGCCGCAGCGTGCGATGGTGCGTCTGCGCTTCGCCGAAGGACAGCAATAGTGCCCCTCAGCGCGGGCGTGTGGCGCAAGCTGCATGCCCGCGCATTCCTCCCGCGCGCTGCGCGCGCTACTCTCGCTTGGACTGTAAGCCGTAGCCCGGATCACCAAGCGTTCGGATTCTCGCCCTTCCGCGCCCGATTCATGCCGTCGAGGATGTCGCGCACCTCGGGTCTGGCGAAAATTTCTGCGGTATCGAGCACGACCTTGCGCTGCCAGTTCGGATGCTCGGTATCCGTGCCGGGCACGTTCACCGGATCGGTCATGCCGATGAGTCCTCGATCTGAATGAGCGCAATGTTGGCGTTCGAAAGCCCCAGGAAGGCATGCACCGCGCGCGACAATGCCGCGGAGTATTCCGGCAACGGCTGATCGGGGTGCCAGTGCCATAACCCTGCATCGACGAGCGCCTGCATCAGCTGACGGCGTTCGCGCTCGCGCGTCGCATGCGCGCGATTCTTGAACTCGTCGTTGGGATAAAGATCGAGCCGAGCACGCAGCTCGAGATCGTGCGCTTCCCACCAACCGCGCAGCGTCGGCAAGTCGTGCGTCGTCACCGTCGCAAGCGCGCCTTGCACATACGCCGACGGCGGTTTGAAACGCCCGTCCGGCTCCTGCTCGAACAAGAGCACTTTGTAGTGATAGGTACGATAGCGCTCCATCGCCTCGAGCATCGGCTCGGCCACCGTTCCTAAATCCTCGCCGATGACGATGCACTCGTTGCGATGACTCTCGAGCGCGAGAATCGCAATCAGATCGTCCACCGGATAGTGCATGTACGCGCCGTCCTTCGACGGATAGCCGCGCGGCACCCACCACAGCCGGTACAGCGACATCACGTGATCCAAGCGCAATGCCGCGACGTGCTGCATGTTGTTGCGCAGGAGCTCGCAGAAGGGACGGTACTGTTGCGTGCGCAGCTCGTTCGGATCTTGCGGCGGCACGCCCCAATCCTGACCCTTGAGCGCAAGCGCATCGGGCGGCGCACCGACCGATGCGCCTTGCAAATAGAGCCGCCGGTTCGACCAGGTTTCCGAGCCGGCAGGATTGGCACCGACGGCAAGATCGCCGTACAACCCGATCGACATGCCGAGCGCACGCGCCTCGCGCTGCGCGGCGGCGAGTTGTTCGGCCGCCAGCCATTGCAGATAAAGAAAGTACTCGATTTCCTCCACACGCTCGCGCGCAAAGCGCGCCACGGCCGATGAGCTCGGATCGCGATACTCCTCCGGCCAGCTGGGCCAGCCCCAGTACTGCGGCCCTTGCAGCCGCAAGTGGGCATCGAGCGCATCGTAGATAGCGTGAAGCTTGAGCGTCTCGCCGCCTGAAGCGACAAACGCGCGAAATGCCGTCGCGCGCACCGTGTCGCGGCTCAAGTGCTCGGCCCGAAATTGCGCATAGAGGAGCTTCAAGATCTCGAACTTCGCCGCCGCCACGCGCACATAGTCGACATTCGTCGTTGCGCGCAGCTCCGCGAGCAAAGACTGAAACTCAGGCGACGCCACGCGCGTGCGCGCCGCTTCGCAAGACGCAAACTCCTCAACGTCCGGCACGCTGATGTAGAGCACGTTGAGATACAGCCGGTTGGACGGGCTGTACGGGCTGATCTGGCGCGGATTGGCGGGCGCAAGCGCGTGCAGGGGGTTCAAGCCAATGATCTGGCATCCGGTCGGCGCGGCCAGGCGAATCAATTCGCGCAGGTCGGCGAAATCGCCGATACCCCAGTTGTTGGGCGAACGCAGCGAGTAGAGCTGCACGGCAATACCCCAAACGCGCTCGCCTCGCGCGATGACGGGCGGCTCATAGCAGCTCGCCGGCGCGACGATGATGCGCGTCGGTGCTGCAAGACCGCTGTCGAGCGTCGTCTCCAAATCGTGATAGCCAAGCGGTAGCGACGGCAGCTCGAGCTCGTAGCGCACATACGCACGTCCTTCGACCGTGCCTTCCTCGACCACGGGCAAGCGCGCAAGCTCCACCGCGCCGTGACTGACGTGTCCTGTTTCGAGCGTGATGCGCCACGTGAGCGAACGCGCTGCGATCTCGCGCGAGACGGCAATCGGCACCACNATNGGNCGATCCACTTGTACGANGGTGACGAGCGGCGCCAAGCGCGTCCATTTCACCGTCTCGTGCGTACTGAGCGCGCTCGCGAGCGCACGTTCGTTGCTCGTATCGACGCCGAGTGCCGCGAGCAGGGCCGCGCGCGATTCGAGCGAGACTTCCCGCAGCTCGCCTCGCCAGTCGTAGTAAGACGCACCGATGCCGTGTATCGCGGCCAATTGCTCGATGGGATGCGTCATACGCTCTTCGCGGCTCTCGTCGTTGTGAAGCGCGTTTCCCTGCCGGGATTACTCTGCGACAGATTACTCTGCGACCTCAGCTGCCGCGCGCGAATCCGACACGCACGCTCGGCGGCGCATCGCCGTCCGCCAGGAGCGCGCACGAGTGCGCAGCGACCACGAACTGATCTCCGGCATGAATCGACTCGCCGAGTCGTTGGCGCGCCAGCGCGCCGTATCGAACACCGTCTGCCAGACTGCGCCCGTCTTAGGCTCGGGCAGCTTGAACTCGACCGGCACGTCGCCGGCATTGCACAGAAACAGCAAATGCCCGTTGGGTGTTCCATACGGGTCGGAGAAGGCGTGACCGATGAGCACGCCGATCGCCCGCGCGTTCTCATCGTGCCAGTCGCCGGCATCGAGCTCGCGCCCGCTCGGATGACGCCAGCTCACGTCTTTGTGCTCGCGGTCCGCCTGGCGCGCGCCCTTCAGGAACGTGTCGCGTCGCAGGCCTGCGGCCTGTTTGCGCAACGTGAGCAATTGCCGGACGAATGCGATGAGCCATTTGCGCCGCTCGGCCAGACTCCAGTCGAGCCAACTGATCTCATTGTCCTGGCAGTAGGCATTGTTGTTGCCCTGCTGCGTGCGCCCGAACTCGTCGCCGGCGAGCAGCATCGGCACACCCTGGGACAGCAACAGCGTCGCCAGCATGTTGCGCACCTGACGCTCGCGCAGCTCGACTACTGCCGGATCGTCGGTCGGACCTTCGACGCCGCAGTTCCAGCTCAAGTTGTGATTGTGGCCGTCGCGGTTGTCTTCGAGGTTCGCCCAGTTGTTCTTCTGTTCGTAAGCCGTCGCATCGTAGAGCGTGAAACCGTCGTGGCAGGCCACGTAGTTGATGCTCGCGGTGGGTTTGCGCCCGCTTGCGCGGAACAGATCGCTCGATCCGGCAAAGCGCTCGGCGAAGCCGCCGATGACGCCGGGATTGCCGCGCCAGAAGCCGCGCATCGTGTCGCGATACAGATCGTTCCACTCGGCCCAGCCTGCCGGGAAATGCCCGAGCTGATAACCGTCGGGACCGACGTCCCACGGCTCGGCGATGAGCTTGACGTAGCGCAGCGACGGTTCGGCGGCGACCGCTTTGAAGAACGCGCATCCGTCTTGAATCGTCCGTCCTCACGTCCGAGCACGGCGGCCAGATCGAAGCGAAAGCCGTCAACGTGCATTTCCTCGACCCAGTAGCGCATGCAATCGATGATGAGCTGGCGCGCCACGGGATGAGAAACGGCGATCGTGTTGCCCGTGCCGCTGCGGTTGACGTAGTGACGCAGATTCGTGGGATCGAGCTGGTAGTACGCGGCATTGTCGAAGCCGCGCAAGCTCAACGTCGGACCCGACTCGTTGCCCTCGGCGGTGTGGTTGAACACGACGTCGAGAATCACTTCGAGGCCCGCGTCGTGCAGCGCCTTGACCATCGTCTTGAACTCGCTCACTGCATCGCGAAGCGCGAACTGCGGCGCCGGCGCAAACCAGGCAAGCGGGTTGTAGCCCCAGTAATTGCTGACCCCTTTGTCGACGAGGAACTGCTCGGACACGAACGCCTGCACCGGCATCAGCTCCACGGTCGTCACGCCGAGATGCTTCAAGTACGAGAGCACCTCGGGCTGGGTGANCCCGAGATACGTCCCGCGCAGCTCGGGCGGCACGAGCGGATGCAGCTTGGTGAAGCCCTTGACGTGCAGCTCGTAAATGACCGTGTCGCGCCACGGCACGGCGGGCGGGACATCCTGCCCCCAGTCGAAGGCATTCGAGATGACGCGCGCTTTGTACGTGTACGGTGCGCTGTCCTCGCAATTCGGCGCGTCGGTCGCGCTCGCCGCATCCTGACCGGATAGCGCCGGATGCCAGGTGAACGAACCGGCAAGCGACCGTGCGTACGGATCGAGCAAGAGCTTGTGCGGGTTGTAACGATCTCCGCGAGCCGGATCGTAGCGNCCGTGCACTCGATANCCGTACACAAGACCCGCAACGCCGAAGGGCTTGGGCAGAAAGCCGTGCCAGATGTTCTCCGTGCGCGCCGGCAACGCGAGGCGCGCCAATTCTCGCGCGCCGTTCTCGTCGAAGAGACACAGCTCGATGCGCGTCGCGCCGCCCGAGTAGACAGCGAAGTTGATGCCTTCGTCCGTGAGCGTGGCGCCGAGCGGGACCGGCGCGCCGGGCAGCAGCGTGGCTTGACTATAGTCGTGTGCGGTCGCGTTCATCGCTTGCGATGGTGACGCATTCCTGGCGCGAATGGGAAGTCTGCAGTGCGAGTCGCGACATCGGAGTTTGCGCTAGTGCGCGCTCGGACGCCGGCGCGCGAGCGCGCGTTGCCGAACGTCGAACTCATTCGGCGACCCACACCACCATGCCGAGCGGCGGCAGCGTGATCTGAATCCGCGCGGGAAAGTCCCTCCATGGCTCAGGCGATGCTTCGATGCGCGTTTCTTTCGCGTAGCCCGAGCCGCCGAAAGCAGGATCGTCGCTGTCGATGAGCTTGCGATAGGAGCCGGCGCGCGGCGCACCGAGGATGTAGCCGTCGCGCGGCACCGGGGTGCAATTGAAGGCGATGAGCAAATGGGTGCCGCCCTCGCCCGGCAGACGCTGGCGCATGAACGCGAACACGCTCTCGTCGCGATTGTCCGGATCGAGCCAACGAAAGCCCTCCCAGCGATGGTCGCTCGTGTGCAGCTCCGGATACTCGCGATAGATACGATTCAACGTGCGGTTCCAGTGCTGCAGCTGCTGGTGATGCGGATACTGCAGCGCCGCCCAGGCAAGGTCTTCGTAATCGCGCCACTCGTGCCATTGCCCGAACTCTCCGCCCATGAAGATGAGCTTCTTGCCCGGGTGCATCATCATGTAGCCGATCAGCAACCGATAGTTGGCGAGCTTGCGCCATTCATCGCCCGGCATCTTGTCGAGGAGCGATTTCTTGCCGTGCACGACCTCATCGTGCGACAGCGGCAGGATGAAGTGCTCCGAGAACGCATACACGAACGAGAACGTGATCAGATGATGATGATGCTTACGGTGGATGGGATCGAGCGCCATGTAGCGCAGCGTGTCGTTCATCCAACCCATGTTCCACTTGAAGTGAAAGCCGAGCCCGCCGAGATGCACCGGACGGCTCACGCCGTCATAAGCGGTCGACTCTTCGGCCATCATCACGACGCCAGGGTAGTAATGCCCGACCGTCCAATTGAGCTGCTTCAAGAACTCGATGGCTTCCAGGTTCTCGCGCCCGCCGTATTGATTCGGCACCCATTCGCCGGGCTTGCGCGCGTAATCGAGATAGAGCATCGAGGCCACGGCATCCACGCGCAGCCCGTCGATGTGATACATCTCGAGCCAGAAGAGCGCATTGGCGATCAAGAAATTGCGCACTTCGTGGCGCCCGTAATTGAAGATCTTCGTGCCCCACTCCATGTGCTCGCCGCGGCGCGGATCGGCATGCTCGTATAGACACGTGCCGTCGAACTCGACCAGACCGTGCGCGTCGCGCGGAAAGTGCGCAGGCACCCAATCCATGAACACGCCGATGCCGGCCTGATGCAGCCGGTCGACGAAGCGCATGAAATCATGGGGCGTGCCGTGTCGCGCCGTCGGCGCGTAATGCCCGAGCACCTGGTAGCCCCATGAGCCGTCGAAGGGATGCTCGGCCACGCCGACGATCTCGACGTGCGTGTACCCCATGTCCTGCACGTACGGAATGAGCTGATCGGCGATCTCATCCCACGTGAGAAACGCCGGCTGACGATGCCAGGAACGGCGCCACGAGCCCGGATGGAATTCGTAGATCGAAATCGGCGCGCGCAAATGATCCCATTCGCGCCGCCGCGCCATCCATTCCGCATCGCCCCACTCGTAGCCGCCGATGTCGGCCACGATCGACGCATTGTCGGGACGTAGCTGCATCTGGAAGGCATACGGATCTGCCTTCAAGAGCAGATGATCATGCTGCGTCAGGATCTCGTACTTGTAGAGCGCTCCGGGACGCACGCCCGGCACGAACGTCACCCAAACGCCCGAGCTGCCGCGCGGCTGCATGACGTTGACGCGGCCGTCCCAACCGTTGAAGTCGCCGACGACGCTGACCCGCTTGGCGTTCGGCGCCCACACCGCAAAGCGCGTCCCTTGCACGCCGTCGACCGTGACGCAGTGTGCGCCGAGCTTCTGATAGATGTGATGGTGATTGCCTTCGCCGAAGAGGTGCAGATCGAAGTCGGTCAGATCGGTCGAGGACATGGCTCAGGCTGTAGACCGTAGGTAAAGGGGCGCGCTTGCGTTACTACAGCCTACAGCCTATGGCGGACGGTCTCAAAGCACTGGCTTGATCCCCCAGATCGTGTCCGCGTACTCGCGGATGCTTCTGTCGCTGGAGAAAGGCCCCATGCTCAGGGCATTGATGACCGACTTACGCGTCCACTCTTCTTGGTTGCGGAACAGCTCGTCGACGCGTGCCTGGGCTGCGGCGTAGGACTCGAAATCCGCCAGCACGAGGAAATGTTCCCCGTCGCTCAGCAGCCGCTCCGTCACGACCTTTGAGTCGAAGATGTTGTCGGGCGTGAAATGCCCGGAGTCGAGCGTGTCGATCGCGCGCTTGAGCTCGGGGTTCTGCTCCACGACCTGCCGCGGGAAGTAACCGCTCGCGCGCCGCGCAAGCACCTCTTCCGCGGTCAACCCGAAGATGAAGATGTTGTCCTCGCCGACGGCATCCTTGATTTCGATATTGGCGCCGTCGAGCGTGCCGATCGTGAGCGCGCCGTTGAGCGCGAGCTTCATGTTGCCGGTGCCGGAGGCTTCCATGCCTGCGGTCGAGATCTGCTGCGACAGATCGGCCGCCGGCATGATCTCCTGCGCGAGCGATACGTCGTAATCCGGCAGGAAGCACAGCTTGAGCTTGTCGCCGACGCGCGGATCCGAATTGATGACGCGCGCCACGTTGTTGATGAGCTTGATGATCGCCTTGGCCATGTGATAGCCGGGCGCCGCCTTGCCGGCGATGATCACGACGCGCGGCACGATGTCCGCGTTCGGATCGTCGAGGATGCGCAGATACCGCGACACGACATAGACAAGATTGAGCAGCTGGCGCTTGTACTCGTGAATGCGCTTGACCTGCACGTCGAACATTGCATCGGGGCTGACCTCGACGTTGAGCAGATCCTGAATCGTCCGCGCAAGGCGCACCTTGTTGGCGCGCTTGATCTCGCGAAAACGCGCGCGGAATTCCGGATCGTCGGCCGCCCCCTTGAGCCGTTCGAGCTCTTCGAGATCGTTTTCCCAGCTCGAGCCGAGCTTCTCCGTCAGCAGCGCGGCGAGCCCGGGGTTGGCCTGCTTCAACCAGCGCCGCACGGCAATGCCGTTCGTGACGTTCGTGAAGCGCTCCGGCCACATCTCCGCAAAGTCGGCGAAGATCGTCTCGCGCATGAGCCGCGAATGGAGCTTCGCGACGCCGTTCACCTTGTGGCTGCCGACCACGGATAGATACGCCATGCGCACGCGGCGATCGCCCTCCTCGTTGATGAGCGACATGCGCCGGCGCCGATCGAGATCGTTCGGATACCGTGCGCTCACCATTTCGAGGAAGTCGCGATTGATCTGATAGATGATTTGCAGGTGCCGTGGCAGCAAGCGTTCGAAGAACGACACCGGCCAGGTTTCGAGCGCCTCGGGCAGCAGCGTGTGATTCGTGTACGAACAGACGTTGCGCGTGATCTCCCAGGCGCGCGCCCACTCGAGGTCGTAGACATCGACGAGCAAGCGCATGAGCTCGACGATCGTGAGCGCCGGATGCGTATCGTTGAGCTGGATCGCCACCGCATCGGCCAGCTCTTCGAGCGGCCGATGCTCGCTCATGTGCTGCGCCAGAATGTCTTGGAGCGATGCGCTCACGCAGAAGTACTGCTGCTTGAAGCGCAGCTCCTTGCCCTGCGGCGTCGAGTCGTCCGGATACAGGACGCGCGAGAGGTTCTTCGCATCCACCTGCTCCTGTACGGCAGCGGCATAGTTGCCCGCATTGAAGGCGTCGATGCGAAACGGCGTGATCGCGCGCCCCGACCAGAGGCGCAAGTGATTGACCGTCGGGCTGCGATTGCCGGGAATCAGCAGGTCGTACGCGACGGCCCAAACATCGTGCGTGTCCACCCACTCGTAGCGCACGCGGCCTTTTTCGTCGCGCGTGGCCTGGCAATGCCCGCCGAAGCGCACGCGATAGCGCACGCCGCCGCGNCCGCTCTCCCAGAAGTTCTGAAAGCCGAGCCACGAGCTCGCNACTTCGCGCTGCGCGCCGTCCTCGCCGATGACTTGCGTGAAGATGCCGTAGTCGTAGCGGATGCCGTAACCCGTCGCGGCGTAGCCGAGCGTGGCGAGCGAATCGAGAAAGCATGCCGCCAAGCGGCCCAAGCCGCCGTTGCCGAGCCCCGGATCCTCCTCCTCGGCAGCNACGTCTTCGAGATCGTGCCCGAACGATTGCAACGCCTCGCGCACCTCGTCCATGAGCCCGTTGTCGAACGAGGAGAGCGCATTGATCAGGCTGCGCCCGAGCAGGAACTCCATCGAGAGGTAGCAGACGCGCTTGACGCGTGCGCGCGAGACGCGATTGAGCGTGGCGATCCAGCGCTCGGCNAGCTCCTCGCGCACTGCAATCGCCANCGCGTCGTAGAAATCGCGNCGCGTCGCGCTCTGCACCGGCTTACCGAGCGAACGATGCAGGCGATCGACGATCGCCTCGCGCACGCGGCCGGGCTGGAGCGGGACGGAACATCCGATGGGAGACAATGAGGCCATAGGACTTACATCCATCTTGCTCAGGCGTGGAGGTTAACGCCTGCGATCGCGCTCGTCGCGTCGACGTACGAAGGCGACGTGTAAGAAAGCACCGGGCGTGCGGCCGGCGCCCGTCCGCTTGTGACGCCGAAGGCGCGACGGATTAATTAACGGCGCTCACTCGTTCTTCGAGGATGCGCCACGAACCCGCCTCGCGGATCAAGACCAGTTCCTTGCGCAACGAGTTCGAGCCGAAGTGCTGGATGAATCTCGCAATGCGGCGGTCGGTCCCATCCGGCTCGACCCGCAGATCTTCCACCATCGGGGCGGGCACGGGACCGGTGGCGACCTGCTCGCGGCGTTGCTCGAGCCACGCAGCGGCGCTAGCCGTATCGGTCGGCGGCTGGAACCGGGCCGAATACAGCGCAAGAACCGCATCCGCCTCGCGATTTGCCCATGCCTGCGCCCAGCTCGCCACCACTTCTTCCGGCGAGCGCGCCACGGCGCCCGCCGAGCGGAAATACGACGGCGGCTCATCCAGGCACGTGGTACGGTTTGCGCGGGACGGATTGGGCGGCACATCCGGAATCACGAGCCCTTCCGAGCGGTTCGGGGCGGTCAGGCCCTCGGGGATGCGCAGCGGCGGATTGTTCTGTGCAGCGAGGTAGGGCTCGTTAGGGTCGACACAGGCGCGCTGACGACCGCCGCAGGCCGACAGCAGCACGGCACAGCCCACCGCGACGAGCGCGACCCGCGCGCTGAACGACAATCGGTCCGAGATCGCTGCGATATTCATGAAAGCTGACTTGAATCCTCGGTTGCAGGGCCGTCCGACGGCGTCGACGATCTAGGCGCGCGCCCGCTCATNCGCTCGTACAGGCATCGAACCAAAGCGGACTCGCGACCCTACAACCTGTCTGCTGAATAGAACCTATCTCTCAGCGATGACGCCGCGCTCATGACGGTTCGAGATAAGTTCTAGTATCTGCGCGGGCGGCGCGCGCCGGAGCGGCGGCTAACGTACCGTTGCGGGCCCGGGAAGTCCAGTCCGACACCGGCAGGCGGGCTACCCGCACGCTGCAGCCCGACCCGAGGACTGCCAACAACGTCCCGTCAGGCCTTGATCGGCTCGACGCGCAGCTCGGTCTTCACCGAACGCGCAATGAAGCACTCCTCATGGGCCCGCTCATGCAGACACGCGAGCTCCGCGTCCGTCGGCGCCGTCCCTGCAAAGATCACCTTCGGCCGCAGCGTCACGACCGTGATGGCGAGCTTGCCCTCCTCGTTCTTCGCCAGCACGCCAACTGCCGCATCCTCGTATTCCTCGACGACAAACCCAGCCTGGGCCGCAAGCGACAGGAACCACAGCATGTGACAGCTCGCGAGCGACGCAACGAACGCCTCTTCGGGATCGACTGCGGCCGGATCGGACAACGGCACCCGCACGACGTGCGGCGAGCTCGATGCAGCCACGACCGCGCCGCCGTCGAAACGCCACTCGTGCGCACGGCTGTAGCGGTTGTCGGTGAAGACGGCGCCGCTGCGACGCCAGCGAACGGTAGCTAGACATTCGGTCATGAGACGCTCGGCAGCGAGGTGGTCGGTGTATCGCGATGCGCGCGTCGGTCGCCCCAACGCGTCGACATCGCAACCGTCACTTTACCGGACTTATCTGCCGCGCGGCACCCCAGTTGCCAGCGAAGCATGGTGAAGGCCGTAGCGCCAGTTGCGGAATCCACGGACTGGAGAGTCGTGAGTTACACACTGTGTAACTCGACTGCACCAACGAGGCCACGCCGATTAGCTGTGGAGATCGCACTAGGCAAAGCCATGGTGGTTACGAAAGCTCAGGAGCTTCAACGAGGCCACAGCGATTAGCTGTGGAGATCCGAGAACGCCGCGTTCCACCGCGTCACCGAGCTGACGCTTCAACGAGGCCACAGCGATTAGCTGTGGAGATCATCGTGCAGGGTACAGCCGGTTCGGCTTCCTGGGTTCTTCAACGAGGCCACAGCGATTAGCTGTGGAGATCCGTCAGGCGACAACTCCGTTGAGTATCTCGATTAAGTGCTTCAACGAGGCCACAGCGATTAGCTGTGGAGATCGCGTCTACATCGCTACAGTCGAGCTCCTTCGCGTTGCTTCAACGAGGCCACAGCGATTAGCTGTGGAGATCGAGCAGCTCGACGCCGAAGCTCTGCGCGGCTTGGTGGCTTCAACGAGGCCACAGCGATTAGCTGTGGAGATCGGGCTATCGACCGGGCGAGAAGCACCGGACCCCGACGCTTCAACGAGGCCACAGCGATTAGCTGTGGAGATCGAAGCGGCTCGGGCTTATCTCGCAGCGGCGTTGCAGGCTTCAACGAGGCCACAGCGATTAGCTGTGGAGATCGCGTGATTCCGGTAGGGGAAGTGATCACGATCGGGGGGCTTCAACGAGGCCACAGCG
>JGI25326J35508_1000963_pt1 | contig 21917 bp, 20 predicted proteins | sample HigsolmetaAR201D_FD_35508 | JGI IMG/M metagenome (IMG submission 35508)
CCAAGGGGCAGCCGCCCCCGTGGGTGCCCAAGCAGGAGATCTCCGCGGAGGACCGCGAGGCGGTCGAACGCGTGGTGGCCAGGCTGGATGAGATCGCCCCGCTGTGGAACTCCCTGAAGATCGGCGAATCCCTGACCTTCACCTGGCCGAACCCCCTCCCCGTCCAGGCCGCCCACCGCTGAAGACGGCCGGGCACCGCGACGGAGGCTTCGAGAAAACGTCGCCGAGGGCGGCCCCGGGGCCGCCCTCGGCGTGCGGGCCGGTCAGGAGTGGGGGCAGGTGTCGCGGTACTCGCTGATCTGCCGGTTCGGCCGCGGGGCCGGGCACAGGAACTGGTCGTAGCGGGTGTCGTCGTCGACGAAACGCTTCAGCCAGGAGATCGTGAACTTGGCGACCAGGTCGGACTCGGCGGTGGGGTCCACGTGGTTGCCGCCCGCCATCTCCAGGTACGCCTTCTCCGGCACGTTGGTCATGCTGTCGTAGAAGCGTTCGGAGTGGCCGGCGACCGGGGCGACGTTGTCGTTCTCCGCGCCGATGATCAGCGTCGGGACGGTGAGGTTGCTCCAGTTCTTGGTGAGGCTCCAGGGCGCCAGCGGGATCGCGGCCCGCAGCGTGGGGCGCTTGGCCGCGGCCGCCAGGCTGCCGCCGCCGCCCATGGAGTGGCCCATCACGGCCAGCCGGCTCGGGTCGATCCGGTCGCGCACCTGGCTGCGGGTGGTCAGGTAGTCCAGCGCGGCCAGCAGCTGCTCTGAGCGTGACTCGGGGGTGTCGGTCAGGCCGTTGGTGGTCAGCGTCATGACCACGAAGCCCTGGGAGGCCAGGCGGGGGCCGAACCAGCGCACCAGGCTCTCGGGGGACAGGAACCCGGGGATGACCGCGACCGCGCCGAAGGTGCCCTGGCTCCGGTCGGTCGGGTAGAAGATGGTGCCCCGGTTGAAGCCGGCGCCGATGCCGCCGTTCACGCTGATCTCGTCGATGGCGAACGGGCCGCGCCGGGCGGTGACGCTGCGCTCGGTGGGGTCGGGGCCGCGCTGGTAGGGGTTGTCGGCGGCGTGCGCGGGGGCGGGGACGGCGGTCAGCGCGCCCACGGCGGCGACCGTGGCGGCCGCCACCGACAGCCGCCGCAGCGACCTGCGCAGTCTGCTCTTCATGGGGATCCTCTCGTCGGGAGCGGGAAGGCGAGAGGTAGCGTGCGCCCATGACGGCGGCCGCGCTTGGCAGGTGTCCGCGCATTACGCGGCGGCGAGCTGTCCGCGTCCTATAAACCCGCGGCGTATGCCCAGCTCACGCGCCTTGCCGCGGCGTGTCGCGCCGCGGAGGTCTTGTGCCGGTGACCAAAGGCGATGTGCCGGCGGCCCAAAGCTCTTGGGGCAGGAGACGCCCGTCTTGAGCATCACCGGCCGTCGGGGGCGGCTCACTCGGGCGGCTTGGGGCCGCCGGCGGCGGGCATGGGCTCGGTGTCGGGCGGCGGGGATGGCGGGCCGTTGTCCTCTGGTTTCAGGGCGCGCAGGCTCATGGTGACGCGGTAGGTGATGGCGGTGACGGGGACGGCCACCACGGCCCCGGCGATGCCGCCCAGCAGGGTTCCGGCGGTGACCGCGATCAGGATGACCGCCGGGTGCAGCCGCAGCGAACGGCCCTGGATCACCGGTTGCAGCAGGTTGCCCTCGGCCTGCTGGACCAGCAGCACCGCGCCCAGCGTCAGCAGCGCGTCCCCGAGGCCGTTGCTGACCAGCGCCACCAGCACCGCCACCGCCCCGGCCACGGTGGCCCCGACGATCGGGATGAACGCGGCGATGAAGGTCAGCAGGCCCAGCGGCAGCGCCAGCGGGACGCCGATGATCACCAGCGCCAGCCCGATGCCGACGCCGTCGATCACGGCGACCAGGAACGTGCCGCGGATGTAGGCGACCAGCGTCCGCCAGCCCTCCACGGCCGCCACCGCCACCCAGCCCCGGTGCCGCCGCGGCAGCTGGCTCAGCGCCCAGCGCGCCATCTTCTCGCCGTCCTTGAGCAGGAAGAACAGCAGCACCAGGGCCAGCAGCGCCGACGTCGCCCCCTGCGCGGCGGCGGTGGCCCCGCCGACCGGGTCGGGCAGCGCCTCCCGGAGGGTCCTGATCAGCCCGTCCACCGTNGAGTTGATCTGCCGTTCGCTGACCGACAGCGGCCCTTCCAGCAGCCATTGGCGGACGCGGTCCAGGCCCTCTTCGGTCTGGCGGCGCAGGCTGCTCCACTCGTTGACCACCCGGTTGGTGATCAGCGTGAAGGGCAGCGCGATGGCCCCCAGCAGGACCAGGATCCCGGCCAGCGCGGCCAGCCAGGGCGGGGTGCCGAGGCGGCGCAGCCCGCTGGAGACCGGCCCGATCAGCGCGGCCATCAGCAGCGCCGCCACCACCGCCAGCGTCAGCGGCGCCAGCCGCACCAAGACGATGACCACCAGGTAGATCGCCGCCGCGATGACCAGCAGGCTGGCCCCGACGACGGCGGTGTTGCGCAGCCCNGGCGGGACGGTGACCGGGGGNCGTTCCCGGGAGGGCGTGACGCGGGCGGCCGTGGAGCCCTTCCCCTGCGGCGCGGTGGGTTCACCGGAGGCCATGGCCTGCTCCTCACCCGGTCCGGTCGGACTCGTCGATGACGAGGACGTCNCGGTCCAGCGCGCCGGTGCGGTACACGATGCCGCCCACCGTCTGCGCCACCACCGGGGAGGTCACCAGCTGGAACAGCGCCACCAGCAGCAGCGGGGCGATGTCGGACATCGAGGTCATCTGCGCGGCCGTCCCGGCCANCACCAGCAGCAGCCCGATGGTGTGCGGCTTGGCGGCGGCGTGGATGCGGGTGACGGTGTCGGGGAAGCGCACCATGCCGAGCGCGCCGAGCGCCGAGAACGCCGCGCCGGCCGGCAGCAGCACGGCGGTGATCAGGTCGGTGACGCTCACTTGCGTTCCTCCCGCTCCCCGGCCAGGCGGGCCGCGGTGACGGTGCCCACGAAGCCCAGCAGGGCGATCACCACCAGGGAGGAGGAGTGGGCCGCCTCCCCCTGGGTGGCCGCCTGCACCGCGACCCCGCTGACCAGCAGCACCGCCAGGACGTCCAGCGCCACGATCCGGTCCAGCGGGCCGGGGCCGCGCACCATGCGCAGCAGGGTCAGCAGCGCCGCCAGCGACAGCAGCGCGTAGGTGACGGCGTAGACGACGTTCACCGGCCCTCACCTCCCGTCGGACGGCCTGACAAGGGGAACGTCCGCATCAGCCTGCGTTCGGTGTCGCGCACGTCCGCCCGTACCCGCTGGGCGTCGGTTTGATCACGGATCGGGATTCCGTGCACGTACAGCAGTGACTTGCCGCCGTCGATCTCCATCACCACCGAGCCCGGCCGCAGCGTGATGTTGTTGCTGAGCAGGATCAGCAGCACGCTGGAGCGCACCCGGTAGGGGATCTGCAGGATGCCGGCGCGCACGGCCTGCGGCCCCTGCAGCGCCAGCCGTGCGACCACCAGGCTGGAGGCCACCAGGTCGGCGAAGAACCGGCCGGTGGTGATGGCCAGCTCCAGCGGCCGGACGCGGTGGGTCTGCGGCGGCGCCGGCAGCCGCGTCACCCGGTACACCAGGGCGACCACCAGCGCCCCGGAGAGCACGACGAGCAGGTTCACCCTGCTCCACAGCGCCACCCAGATGACCAGCAGCCAGACCGCCATCGCCAGGCGGGGAGCGGAGATCTTCACGGCGCCTCCTCTCCGAGCACCGCCTGCCGGTAGGCGGTGCGGTCCAGCAGGTCGCCGGCCGCCTGCAGGGTCCAGGACGTCAGCGGCCCGGCCAGCACCGCCACCGCCAGCCCGAGCAGCACCATCCCGGCGGTCACCGCGCGCACCAGCAGGTGGCTGTAGCGCACCTGCCGGGACGGCTCCGGCTCGCCTCGCGTTTCGGGGGGCGGGGCGCCGGAGGGGCGGGGACGCCAAAAGGCCAGCGTCCAGACCCGGCTCATCGCCACCAGCGTCAGCANACTGGCCGCCACCGCCACCCCCGCCACCAGGTAGGCCAGCGCGCGGCCGGAGCCGAACCCGGCCTGCAGCAGCGCCAGCTTGGCCACGAACCCCGACAGCGGCGGGATCCCGCTCAGGCTCATGGCGGGGACGAAGAACAGCACGGCGGTGAGCGTGGAGGTCTTCGCCAGCCCGCCCAGCCGGTCCAGCGAGGTGTGCCCGGTCTCCTCCTGCATGATGTCGCTGACCAGGAACAACGTGGCCTGCACCACGATGTGGTGGACGAGGTACAGCAGCGCCCCGGCCAGCCCGGCGACCGAGAACAGCGCCAGCCCGAAGACCATGAAGCCGATGTGGCCGACCAGGGTGAACGACAGCACCCGGTGGATGTCGTGCTGGACCAGCGCCCCCAGCATCCCCACCAGCAGCGTCAGCGCGGCCAGCACCAGCATCAGCGCGCTGGCCTCCTGGAGCGGGAACAGCAGCGTCTGGGTGCGGATCAGCGCGTAGACGGCGGTCTTGGTGAGCAGCGCCGCGAAGATCGCGGTGATCTTGGTGATGGCCACCGGGTAGCTGTCGGGCAGCCACAGGTGCAGCGGCACCACCGCGCCCTTGATCCCGAACACCACCAGGAACATCACCGCCAGCGCGGCCCGCAGCCCCGGCGGCAGGTTCTCGGTGCGGACCGACAGGTCGGCCAGGTTGACCGTGCCGGTGGCCGCGTAGGTGAAGCCGATGGCCGTCAGGAACAGGATCGAGGAGGTCAGGCTGGTGACCGTGTAGGTCATCCCGGCGTGCATGCGCGCCGGGTTGGGGGCCAGCGTCATCAGCACGTGGCTGGAGACCAGCATGACCTCAAAGCCCACGAACAGGTTGAACAGGTCCCCGGCCAGGAACGACAGGCACACCCCCGCCGCCAGCGTCAGGTAGACGGGGTAGAACAGGCTCGGCTCGGACTCGGTGTGCCCGACCACGCCCTCGCCGACCGCGTAGATCATGATCGCCAGCAGCACCACGGTGGAGACCACCAGCATCAGCGCGCTCAGCCGGTCGGCGACCAGCGTGATGCCCAGCGGCGCCGGCCAGTCCCCGGCCTGCACGCTGATCACGCCGTGGCGGGCCACCGCCGCGGCCACCGCCACGGCCACGGCCACCAGGCCGGCCAGCACCGCCATGCTCAGCGCCCGCAGCAGCCCGGCCGAGCGCCGCACCAGCAGCGACAGCGCACCGCCCGCCAGCGGCAGCGCGAACGGCAGCGGCAGCAGGACGTTCACCGCTCGTCCTCCTCGGCTTCGGCGGCGGCGTACTCTGCCTCTTCCGGGCCGCGCTCGGCGCGGATCCGGCGGTCCTCCACGTCGTCCTGCACCTCGTCTTCGCCCAGGAACACCCAGCTGCGGTAGGCCAGGGCCAGCAGGAAGGCGGTCACCCCGAAGGTGATGACGATCGCGGTCAGCGCCATGGCCTGCGGCAGCGGGTCGGTCATGGCCCCTTCGCCGTGGCCGTCCAGCAGCGGCGGCGCCCCGGCCGGGCCGCCCGCCAGCAGCAGCGCCAGGTTGGCGGCGTGGCCCAGCAGCGCGAACCCGACCACGATCCGCACCATCGACCGCTGCACCAGCATCTGAAAGCCGATCGCCAGCAGCACGCCGATCACCACGAGCAGCACCAGGCTCACCGGCGCCCTCCCGGTTCCTCCTCCAGGCTGGTGCCCAGGGTGCGGATCAGGCTCAGCACCAGCCCGAGCACCAGGCCGAACACTCCCAGGTCGAAGAACAGGGAGGTGGGCAGCTCCACGTGCCCGATCAAGGGCCAGTCGGCCCGCAGCACGGTCGTCTCCAAGAAGGCCCCGCCGGCGAGCCAGGCCGCGGCCCCCGAGCCGACCGCCAGTCCCAGGCCCCCGCCGATGAAGACCCCCGGGTTGAGCGGCATCGCGGCGGCCAGTTCGGACACCCCGCCGGCCAGGTAGCGCAGCACGAACGCCACNCCCGCCACCAGCCCGGCCACGAACCCGCCGCCGGGCTCGGCGTGCCCGGCCNGCAGCAGGTAGACCGAGACGACCAGGATGGTGGGGATGAGGATCCGGGCGGTCACCGCCAGCAGCACCGGGCGGACCCCCGGCAGCGGGGTGCTGGGCGAGGCCAGCCACCGTCCGGGCTGCCGTTCCCCGGTCTCGGCCGGCCAGGGGGTGCGGTCCTCCATGCCGGTCAGCACCAGCGCCGCCACCCCCACCGCGGCCACCGCCAGGACGGTGATCTCACCGAGGGTGTCCAGGGCGCGCAGGTCCACCAGGATCGCGTTGACCACGTTGCCCGCGTCCTCTTCGGCGGCGGCCTGGATGTAGCGCGGCCCGACCGGTCGCGCCGTCCGGCTGAGCACGGCGACCAGCAGGAACAGCGCGGCGAACGCGCCGATCCCGGCGCTGACGGCGGTGGAGGCGGCCCGCAGGCCGAGCGGCCGGCGGCTCGGCGGGAACCATTCGGGCAGCCGCCGCAGCACGAACACCAGGATGATCAGCGTCAGCGTCTCCACCACCAGGGCGGTCAACGCCAGGTCGGGCGCCCCGTGCAGGACGAACAACCCCACCACGCCGTAACCGGTGGCGCTCAGCAGCAGCGCCGCCGACAGCCTGCGCCGCACCCGGGTGGCCGCCAGGGCGGCGGTCACCACCAGCACCCCCAAAACGGCCTGCATCGGGTGATCCCACAGCCGCACCCGGCCGCTGCTCCAGGCGGGCCCCGTGCCGTTGAGCAGCCCGGCCACCAGGGTCACTCCCGGCAGCGCCAGCACGGTCAGCATGATCACCGTCAGGTAGACCGGCAGCGACCCGACCTGGATGCGCCGGGTCAGCTCCCGCGCGCCCAGCAGCAGGCCGCTCAGGCAGGCGTAGTAACCGGCCTCGGCGGTGGGCAGCCGCGCCAAGCGCCGCCGCAGCGGACGCAGCCGCGGCGCCCGCAGGTACAGCCACGTCCCCAGGGCCAGGACCAGCNCCGACAGCGCCAGCGGCCCCAGCCCGTGCCACAGCGCCAGCGTGTAGCCCGGTTCGGTGGTCGGCATCTGGTCGGCGTAAGGGGCGATCACCCGATGCCACACCCCGGGCCCCAGCCCGGCCAGCAGCCCGGCGACGGCGGGCACCAGAATCGGCCAGATCGCCTCCCCGGGCAGTCCTCCCACGCCCGAACGCGGGCGGTCGGGCGGTGGCGCCGGCCCTCCTCCCGCGCCTGGACGTTCCGGACCCTCGCCGCGGAAGGGCGCAGGAGACGGCGGTTNACCCCCGTCTGAACGCTNCGGATCACGTGGGCGATCGGGTGCGGCCGGTGGCGGCTCTCCCGCGCCCGGGTGTTCTGGGGTCTCGTCGCGCGAGCGGGCAGGTGCGTCCGATGGCGGCTCGTCCGGGGCTTCGCCGGGTGCTCCGGGGCCGCCGCCGAGGCGTCGGGGTGTCCGGGCTCTTTCGCGGAGGGCGTGCCATACGGCCGTCGCGTCGGCTTTCAGTTCCGCTCCGGTCGGCTCGTCGGCGTCGCCGCCGAAGGCCGCCTGCAGGAAGCGGATTCCATAGGCGACGGTGAACGCCGAGCCGACTGTCACGCCCGCCAGCACCAGCAGGTCCGCGCCGCCGTGGGCGAACGCCTCCAGGGCGGCCTCCTTGGCCGTGAAGCCCAGGAACGGCGGCAGTCCGACCATGGACGCCACCGCCAGCGCCGTGGCCAGGGCGGTGACCGGCAGCTGCGGGCCGACGCCGTGCAGCCGGCTGCCCCGGCGTGTTCCGAACGTGCGGTCCAGGACGCCGACCGCCAGGAACATCGGGGCTTTGAACAGGCCGTGCGCCAGCAGCAGGGCGTCCCCGGCCAGCGCGGCGGTGCGGTCGCCCGCGCCGACCAGCACCATCAGCAGGCCGAGCTGGCTGATCGTCCCGTAGGCCAGCAGGCGTTTCAGGTCGTCCTGCCACAATGCCTGCCATCCGGCGGCCAGCAGGCTGACCAGGCCGACCGTCACCACCAGCGGGACCCACACCCCGGTGCCGGCGAAGCCGGGCGTCAGCCGGCCCACCAGGTACACGCCCGCCTGCACCATCGCCGCCGCGTGCAGGTAGGCGCTGATGGGGGTGGGCGCCACCATCGCCGCCGGCAGCCAGGAGTGCAGCGGCATCTGCGCCGATTTGGCGAACGCGCCCAGCAGGATCAGCACCAAGGCGGTGGTGACGGCGGCGCCCTCGGGCGGGTCGGCCAGCAGCACCGAGATGGTGTAGGTGCCCGCGGCCAGGCCGAGCACCACGAACCCGGCCAGCATCACCAGCCCGAACCCGGTGGTGATCAGCAGGGCCTGGTTGGCGGCGCGGCGGTGCTCGGGGTCTTCGGGGCGGTCGGCGGCGATCAGCAGGTAGGAGCACAGGGTGGTCAGCTCCCAGAACACATACAGCACCAGGAGGTTGTCGGCCAGCACCAGGCCGGTCATCGCCCCGGCGAAGGCCACCAGCACCGAGATGATCAGCGCCGGGGGCCGGGGGAAGTACCAGGCCGAGTACACCAGCACCAGCACGCCGACGCCGCCGACCAGCAGCAGCATCACCCAGGACAGGCCGTCCAGGCGGAACTGCAGCACCAGCCCCAGTTCGGCGGCCCAGTCCACCGTCTCGGCGATCGGCTCGCCGGCGGCGACCGCCCCCGACTGCCGCACCGCCCAGATCACCGTGGCCAGGGGGGCGAGCGCCGCCACATACGGCATGGCTCTCCGGTCGTGCCGCAGCGCCCACGGCAGCAGCAGTGCCAGGACGGCGTGGAACGCCACGAGCGTCACCATGGCCGCAGGCTCCCCACCGCATCCCTCCCCAGCGCTCGCCGTGCGGCCGGTCCCTTCCGGCTGAGGACCGCAAAGCAGCCCGCATTCACGCATGTCCCCGCTCCCGGGGGCCGTCGCGTGCCTCCTGCGGGGAATTGGGCGTCCCTTGCGGCACTGTTTGCCGAGCCGTCCCGCCGCCGGGCCGGGCGGCGTAAATCACTGGCGTGATCAGCACAAAGGCCGTTGGATCCTGTTTTCGGCCTTCCCGAACCACCGAAACGTCCTATGATCTTTCTCGGCCGGGGCGGCCCCGTCCCGGCCAGGCCCCGGGAAAGTCGGTGTTAGCCCCACCTGCCGGGGCCGTTTTGCTTTGCGGGAGGCCGCCGGCCGGGGCGTGTCGGTGCGGTCTGCCAGGATGTGCGGCGTGGGCAACCTGTATGAGTACTTCTCGGCCGCCGATGACGAGGAGGCCGCGGCGGCGCTCGGCCGCAAAGGGTGGACGCAGGACCGGGGAGCCCGCACCCTGGCCGTCAAGGGCATCGACCCGGCGGTGCAGATCGGCAGGCTGGAGGAGCTGCTGACCGGCCGCCCCTACGCGCAGATCACGGCCGACCCCCGGTTCGCCCGGCGGATCGGCCCGTCATGGGCCGACCGCGGCGTGGTCACCCTGACCGATACGCTCACCCGGGCCCTGGCGGCGGGCGAGGAGAGCGACCTGGCGCAGGTCACCGTCGACTGGTCGCAGATCGCGGAGTTCGACGGCCAGGCCGACCCCATGGACCTGGCCGAGTTCCTGTTCGAGCTGTCGGCGATCGCCGCCCGCGCCANCGAACGCGGCCACCGCCTGTACTGCCGCTGGAGCCGGTGACCATGAGCAAAGACGGGCAGCGGCCGGCGGCGCGGCCTTTCCTGCGGGCGCTGGAGCAGTTGCACAGCGACGATCCCCGGGCGCGGGAGAGGGGCTTTGACTTCCTGCGCGAGCACGCCGACTCCTACGTGGCGGAGCTGATCGAGGCGTTCGGCCGGGAGGACGACGCCGAGATGCGCTGCCTGCTGCTGGAGCTGCTCGCCGAGGCGCGCGACCCCACGGCCCTGCCGGTGCTGGCCGAGCAGCTCGCCTGCCCGGACGAGTCCGTGCAGTTCTGGGCGGTCCGGGGCCTGGAGATGCTCGGCACCCGCGAGGCCGGCCAGGCCCTCGACCGCGCCCGCGCCGAAGGGTGGATCTTCTAGCGGGCCTTGCGCCACGCCGCCGCCACGGGCCGGGACGGGGATGCCGCAGGAGGCCGTCGGGCTCCCGTCCGCGGCGCCTTGGGCCGGGGCGTTGAAAAGGTTCAGTTGGGGAAGGCGCCGGGGTCCACCGAGCGGGTCCGGGCCTGGCCGCCCAGGACCGGGTGCAGGGTGATCCTCCAGTTGCTCCAGCGGATCTGGGTGGCGGTGTAGACGGTCTGGAAGCGCAGGCTCTCTTCGAAGCGCTGGAAGCGGCAGTCCCGGCCGAAGGAGCGGTTCTTGGGGTCCCAGGCGGAGCCGCTGGCGAAGTAGATCCGGTAGGTGCCGTCGCTGATGCCGCGCACCGTGTACGTGCCGCCCCTGCGCACGTAGACGGAGATGCGCGGGCTGCCGCCCCGGACGAGGGTGACCACGGCGTCCCCGCTGCCATTGTCGATGGTCAGACCGCCCCGTCCGCCAAGGCCGCTGGAGCGGATGAACGTCCCGTTCGAGGGGCGCGAGCTGAACTTGTGGCCGGCGGGCGGCAGCGCCAGGCCGGGCCGCTTGCCGGGCAGGACGGCGGTGACCTCGCGCAGGGCGTCGCGGAGTTCGTCGGTGGCGTCGGCCTCTCCCAGGTCGGCCCAGACCGCCGGACCGGTGCACAGATCCCGGCCCTTCACCTGCCGTTCCACGACGCCCACGGTTTTGTGGAATTCCTCCAGCGCCGTGAGCAGCCGCGGGTGCCGGCCGGCCAGTTCGGGCGGCGGGGTGATGTCGCGCAGCATGGCGGCGGCCTCGACGGCGGCCTCCTCCACGGGGGCGACCCGCCCGGCCAGCCCTTTGTACTTGCCGGCCTTGCGGAGGTCTTTGAGGGGCTTGTCCATTCGCCGCAGGGCGCTGCGCAGCGTCGCGGCGTATTCCTGAAGCGAGGCGGGCTGCGGGGTGGAGACGGTCGGCGTGTCCAAGCCCGCCGGTGTCTGGGAGATCGCTGTCCCGGTGGTCCCGGCGTCCTGGGTGCAGGCCCCCACGAGCAGCATGCCCGCCGCCACCGCCGCCGTGCCGCACATGCGGCTTCTTCTGCTCCGGAGGAGACTCCCGGACGCCCTTTCCCTGCCTTTCTGTGTCACTTCATCACGATCCGCCAAGCCCAGCCGCCCGATATAGGTATTTGTCCGCAGAACACAACTCAGGACGTGGCCGGATCCGGCCGTTCTCCGCCGGGGAGGATGAACGGCGGCTTCACCGAACGACGGCATGCGCACAAGCCGCACCACAAGACGTCAGACGACTCGCCGGGCACAAAGGGCGACCACAGGCACCCGTCTGCAGAATCACGGGCCGAAACACGGCCGCATCCGGCCGTCTCCGCCAGGGCGGATGGGCAAAGGTCCACCGAACGGCGGCGCGCAAGCAAACCACGACGCAAGACACCGAGCAGAACCGAACGGGCATAAGCACCCGTCCGCAGCCCACGGCACAGAACGCGACCGGATCCGGCCATCCCCCAGGCGAGCGGATGTGCAGACGGGCGGCGACATGTGGCCAGGTCGCGATGCGCACGAGAGAGATTCGCGCGTTGTGCGGAAATATCAGGCGGCGGGCCTCCNCGACCTCGATCAGAGGATTTTCTGCGGATTTCAGACGATGCCCGCCAATACGATCATGATCATGACACGACGCCTCCTGTTCGCCGGTGTCGGCTTGTCGCTCGCCATTGCCGTACCGGCCACCGCCCTGCCCGCCCACGCCGCACCGACCCCCGCTTGGCGGCCGGTGTATCAGACGCCCGCCGGCGACGGTCACGGCGGGTTCGACGACGTCTTCGCGCTGGGCCCCAAGAAGGCCTGGGCGGTCGGGTCGCACCAGAGCGGAGGGCTCATCCGGTTCGCGCAGTGGAACGGCACCGCCTGGCGGCCGGTGGAGGTTCCCTCTTCCGTCTACTCCGGCCTGCGCTCCCCGGCGCTGCACACCGTCACCGCCTCCTCGCCCGCNAACGTGTGGGCCTTCGGGGACGCCCGCCGGGGCGGCGCCGACGTGGGGTTCGCGCTCCGCTGGAACGGCACCTCATGGACCCGCAAGGTCTTCGCCGCCGGGATGCGGATCAGCGACGCGGCCTTCGTGGGCAAGCAGCTCTGGATCACCGGTTCCCGCTGCACCAGCAGCGGCTGCCAGGGCTTCATCCGCCGGTTCGATGGGAAGGCGTGGCGGGCCGTCCCGCTGCCCAAGGTGAAGACCAAGGGGAAGCGGATCGGTTTCAACCGGCTGAGCCCGCGCCCCGGCGGCGGCGTCTGGGCGGCCGGCTCCGTCCATTCCACCTCCGCGCCCGTCTCGACGCCGGTAGTGGCGTACTGGAACGGCAAGAAGTGGAAGACCCTCCCCAAGCCCAAGGTCTCGCTGCGCAAGGGCCTGGCCTACGGCTTCACCGACCTTGCGGCGCAGGGCTCGAAGACCGTATGGGCCACCGCGACCGTCCTCTCCCCGGGCGAGGGCAGCACCTACGCGGGCCTGCTGCTGCGCTGGAACGGCAAGAAGTGGAAGCACTTCCGCATCAAGGACAAGCAGGGAATCGCCAAGTTCGCCCCCGACGGCAAGAAGGGCTTCTGGCTGCTCAACGGCTCCCACCGCGCTTTGCTGCACTTCAACGGCGGCAAGGTGGACCGCCGCTACGCCCCGAAGGCCGGCGGCAAGAACGGCCGGGCGTTCGGGTTGACCCGCATCCCCGGCACACGCTCCCTGTGGGCGGTCGGTGTCGCCGGTGAACGCGGCACCGTCTGGAAGTACGGCCCCTGACCGCCTCTTCAGGGATCAGAACGCGGTCGTCGCCCAGGGGCGCGCAGGAGTCGTTCCCGCGCGCCCCGGGCGGATCGCCGCGGGTCAGGTCAGGCCGCCGCGGCTGATGAGCTGCTTGATGATGACGTTGCGCTGGATCTCGTTGGTGCCCTCCCCGACGATCATCAGGGGGGCGTCGCGGAAGTAGCGTTCGACGTCGAACTCGGTGGAGTAGCCGTAGCCGCCGTGGATGCGGATGGCGTTCAAAGCGATCTCCATGGCGGTCTCGGAGGCGAACAGCTTGGCCATGCCGGCCTCCATGTCGCAGCGCTCGCCGGAGTCGTAGCGTTCGGCGGCGTGCAGCAGCAGGCGGCGGGCGGCGGTCAGCTTGGTGGCCATGTCGGCCAGGTAGTTGCCGATGGACTGGTGCTGCCAGATCGGCTTGCCGAAGCTTTCGCGCTGCTGGGCGTAGCGGAAGGCGTCGTCGAAGGCGGCGCGGCCGACCCCGGTGGCGCGGGCGGCGACCTGGATGCGGCCGATCTCCAGGCCCTTCATCATCTGCGCGAACCCTCGCCCCTCCCGGCCGCCGAGCAGGGCGGTGCGGGGGACGCGGCAGTCTTCGAAGGCCAGCTCGCAGCTTTCGACGCCCTTGTAGCCGAGCTTGGGCAGGTCGCGGGAGACGGTCAGGCCGGGGACCTTCTCCACCAGCAGGATGCTGATGCCCTTGTGCGCGGGCCGGGCCTCGGGGTCGGTCTTGCACAGCAGGGCGATCAGGCCGGCGCGGCGGGCGTTGGTGATCCAGGTCTTGGCGCCGTTGATGACGTAGTGGTCCTCATCGAGGGTGGCCGTGGTCCGCATGGCCTGCAGGTCGGAGCCGCCGCCGGGCTCGGTCAGCGCCATCGCGGCGCGCAGCTCCCCGGTGGCCATGCGCGGCAGGTAGCGGCGTTTCTGCTCCTCGGTGCCGAAGTCGCAGATCAGCTTGGAGACCACGGTGTGGCCGCCCATCGCCCCGGCCAGGCTCATCCACCCGCGGGCCAGCTCCTCGGTGACCAGGGCGAAGCAGGGGGTGGAGACCTTGGTCTCCCCGTACGGCTCGGGGATGGCAAGCCCGAAGATCCCCAGGCGTTTCATCTGCTCGATGAGGTCTTCGGGGTAGGCGTTGGCGTGCTCCAGGTCGCGGGCGACCGGGCGGACCTCGCGGTCGACGAACTCGCGGACGGTCTCGACGATCGCGCGCTCTTCGGGGGCCAGCTCGTAGCCGATCATGACAGTTCCACCTCCGCCTGCGCCCGGGCCTGCCCGGCGGCGTCCACCACGGCCAGCCTCCCGTCCGGCCCGCCGGTCACCAGCACCGCCTCCCCGGCGAACACCGGACGGCGGAACCGGTAGGCAAGGCCCGTCACCCGCCGCCCGGGGGCGTTGCGGCGCGGCAGCTCGGCCATCAGGACGGCCAGCAGCGGGCCGTGCACGACCAGGGCGGGGAAGCCCTCCGCGTCCCGGGTGTAGGGCAGGTCGTAGTGGATGCGGTGGGCGTTGGCGGTCAGCGCGCTGAACCGGAACAGCAGCGGCGGCTCGGCCGTCAGCGGCAACTGCCAGGGGTCCGGTGAGGAGGGCGTCCCGCTTTGCAGCTCGTGCCGGGCGGGCGCCGAACCCGACCGGTACACCAGGTCCTGCTCGTCGGTGACGCGCAGCTCGCCGTCCTGCCGGATCTCATGCCGGACGGTCACGAACAGCAGCTCGCCCGCCCGGCCCTGCTTGACGTTCACCCCGGCGAGGACGGACGTGCGCTCGGCCGCCCTCCCCACCCGCAGCGGCGCGTGCACCCGCAGCCGGCCCCCGGCGAACATCCGGGTGCGCTCGGGAATCGGCGGCAGAAAGTGCCCGCGCGCCGGATGCCCGTCGGCCCCCAGCTCCGCTTGGGGCACCCATTCCAGGAAGTACAGCCAATGCCACAGCGGCGGCAGTTCTTCCCCGGCTTCGGGCGCGTCCCCGGGCCGGTCGAGCACCGCGGCCAGCGCCGCCGCCGGCCCGGGCGGCAGCTCGTCCGTCACGGTCTGCGGCCCCGGGTTCCACCCGTCCACATGCGCGGCAAGCCCTTCGCTCACCTCACCGGCCTCCCGATGCCCGCGGCCCCGCCCCCATGGCGGAGCCCTTCACCACTTCCCACATCCCGCCGGGACTCCCGCGCTCCCGGCGCACGGGCCGCCGTTTCCAGGCGGCGGCAGCCTTGCAAACGACCGACTCTCGGACGCATCCGCCTGCCCACCGGGCCTTCCACGCACATCGATCGTGGGCGGCCTATTCCCGCTCCCCGATCACGCGGCGGGCGCGCAGGTCGTCCAAGGCGTCCTTGGGCAAAGAGAGCAGTTCGCCGAGGACTTCGTCGGTGTGCTGGCCCAGCAGGGGCGCCGGGGCGGGAGGCCGCTGGAGACCGCCGAGCACCAGGGGCGAGCCGGGGGCCAGGTGGCGGCCGATGCCGGGCTGGTCCAGCTCCCCGATCAGCGGTTCGGCGCGCAGGGCGGCGCTGTCGTCGGCCACCAGTTCGGCGAAGTCGCGGTACCGGGCCCACAGCACGGAGGTGCCCTGGAACGCCTCTTCGATCTGGCCGCAGGTGCGGGCGGCGAACCAGGGGGTGAAGATGCCGCACAGCGCCTCCCGGTAGGTGTAGCGGTCGGCGGCTTTGGTGAAGTCGGCGCCCAGGGCCCGTTCCAGGGCTTCGGCGACCTCGCCCAGGCCGGTGGCGGCGAGCAGGTCGCGCCAGTGCCGGGCCGAGAGGGTCAGCACCAGGACGCGCCGGCCGTCGCCGGTGGCGAAGTCGCGTCCGAAGTCGCCGAAGAGGTGGTTGCCGATGCGCCGCCGCGGCTCGCCGAACTGGGCTTCGGCCAGGTAGCCGAGGTTGCCGGCGGTGGCCAGCGCCACGTCGCTGAGGGCGACCTCCAGGTACTGCCCGGCCCCGGTGCGCAGCCGCTGCCGTTCGGCGGCCAGCAGCCCGACCGCCAGGTACAGGCCGCAGGCGATGTCCCAGGCCGGCAGCACGTGGTTGACCGGGCCGTCGTGGTCTTCCGGACCGGTCACCAGCGGGAAGCCCAAGGCGGCGTTCACGGTGTAGTCCACGGCGTTGCCGCCGCCGCGCTTGCCGACGAGCTGCACGTAGATCAGGTCCGGCCGCCGCTCCCGCAGCTGTTGGTAGGTCAGCCCGTCCCGCCGGGGCGCGTTGGTGAGGACGATCCCGCTCTCGGCGATCAGATCGGCGACGATCTTGCGCCCTTCGGCCGACCGCAGATCCACGGTGACCGACCGTTTGCCCTTGTTGAGCCCGGCCCAGTANAGGCTCCGCCCGGACGGCGCCAGCGGCCACCGGTCGATGTCGGGCCCGCCACCGATCTGGTCGACCCGGATCACGTCCGCCCCGAGCTGGGCCAGTGTCATCCCACCCAGCGGCGAGGCCACGAAGCTGGACAGCTCGACCACCCGCATCCCGTCCAGCGGCAGTCCCATCGCGCTCGCCTCACCGGCCACCGGCACCCCTCCACGGCTCGGGGACGTCTCCAGACCGCGGCACGCTCCTGGAGATTCTGGATTCTATAGAATATCCACACGCTTTCCAGAGCCCCCGGCGCCCCGCCCGGTCCAGAATCGACAGGACGTCGGCGGGAGGGAGAAACGGTGCCCGGCAAACGCCCAGCAGCCCCCAACGGTCCCCGCACCACGCCCGGACCGGCCGTCCCGCATGCCGCCCCCGCACACCCCGCCGCGGAAATCGCGCGCCGGCCCGCGCTGGACGGCAGGCAGCTCAGCGAACGGGTCGCCGGGCATGTGCGGGAGGCCATCATGATCGGCGAACTGCGCGCCCCCGCCTACATCCGCACCGAGCACCTGGCCGCCGAACTGGGCGTCAGCGCCACCCCGGTGCGGGAGGCCCTGATGATCCTGCACAGCGAGGGCGCCGTCCGCTGGGAGCCCCGCCGCGGTTTCCGCGTGCTGCCGCTGACCGAACGCGACGTGGCCGACCTGTTCGACGTCCAGGCCCACCTCGCCGGCGAACTGGCCGCCCGTGCCGCCACCGCCCTGCCGGAGGAGGAGCTGGACCGTCTGGAAGGCGTCCAATCCCGCCTGGAGCAGGCCGCCCGCGACGGCGACGCCGAGCTGGTCGACCGGCTCAACCACGAGATCCACCGGACGATCAACCGCTCCTCCGGGTCGCACCGGCTGACCGCGCTGCTGAAGTCGACCGTCCACTACGTGCCGCTGCGCTTCTTCGGCACCGTCGAAGGCTGGCCCGAGGCCTCGGCCCGCGACCACGCCCCCATCCTGGCCGCGCTGCGCGCCCGCGACCCCGAGGCCGCCCGCACCGCCATGTCCGCCCACATCCGCCACGTCGGCCGCCTGCTGATCGACCACCTGCGCGCCCGGGGCGTCCTGGAGAAGTCGGCATCGCAGTGAGGGTTTTCAACGAAAGCCACGGTCAAGCACGGCCCGGCGCGGTTTGCATGCCGAGCACTGTTCGTCCCTTTACCCCCGAGAAAGGGTCCACTTGCCAACGGCGTCCGAAACCCGAAGAAACCCCCAACGGCAACGTTCACGCCGATAATCTGATCTTGCCGAGATCCGGTGCAGGATCCTCGTGAAGCATGGGAGCAGACCTTGGGCGCTGACGGCGCCGTCCCGACCGACATCCCCACCGACGTGCCGACCTCCGCCCGGGTTTACAACTGGCTCCTGGGCGGCAAGGACAACTTCGAAATCGACCGGCAGTTCGTGCGGGACACCATCCGCCTCACCCCGCACGTCCTCGACGCCGCCCGAGCGAACCGGCTGTTTCTGTACCGGGTGGTGCGCTACCTGGCGGCCGAGGCCGGCATCCGCCAGTTCATCGACCTGGGCTGCGGCCTGCCCACCGAGAACAACGTCCACCAGGTCGCCCGGCGGTTCACCTCCCGACGCCCGGGTCGTCTACGTGGACATCGACCCGATCGTGCTCGCCCATGCCCGCGCCCTGCCGGCCGGGGACGGCTCCACCGTGGTCATCACCGCCGACATGCGCGACCCCGAGGCCATCCTGGAGCACCCCGACACCAAGCGCCTGATCGACTTCAGCGAGCCNNTGGCCGTGCTGTACCTGTCGGTCGGCCACCACCTGCCCGACTCCGACGACCCCCACACCGTCCTGCACACCTACATCGACCGCGCCGTCCCCGGCAGCCACCTGGCCTTCACTCAGATCGTCAGCACCCTCCCCGCCGAACGGCGCGCCGAACTGGACGCCATCGTCCCTCCCAACATCCCCTGGCAGACCCGCAGCCCCGAAGAGGTNGACGCGCTGCTGCTGGGGCACGGCCTGGAGCCGGTCGAACCGGGNCTGGTCGACATCAACAACTGGCGCCCCGACCCCAACCAGCCGCCTCTGGCCCCCGTTCCCGAAGAGCTGAAAACTTACGAGGGCGCCTCCAAGCTCCACAAGGAACTGTTCGAGTACGGCGGGCTGTTCCGAAAGCCGTGACCTGAAACGACGGGGCGCCCGGAATTTGAACGTTCTCGCCGCACGGCCCCAGGGGGCCAGGCCCGGATGTCTCCCGCGGAGCGAGGTGCCCGCCTTGACACGTGGACGCGCATCCACCAGATGCGGCCGGTTACGGCCAAGGAATCCTCGGAAGGGGGAACTTGCGCGTTTTCCGAACGCGTGTGGTTGATCATGAAAGCATGACGGGGCGCGTACCGGCACGGGTCTGCGGTGGCCGGGCCGTTCACCGGACGGCACGGCGAGGAGAGCGGACAGCGGCCACCGCGAGCGCCGGCCACGGGAAAACGGCCGGCCGCCTGCGGTGGGGACGCCACCGGAACCATCCCCACCGCGGGCGAAAGGCCCCTGCGAGGGCGCGGTGGTGAAGCGGCCACGACGCAGCCCGCCCCGAAGGACCCGCCGGGCTCTGCGGGCGGCGACGCCGCTCCGTCCTCAGGCACCACGGCGGACGCCCCGGGAGCGGTGGCGATCGGCAAGGACAACTGGGGCATCGTGTCCACCGGCCCGAACGCCACCAACGTCCAAACGGTGCTGCCGCCGGAGGCGCTGCGGCCGGTCAGTGAGGTGACGGCCCCGTCCCGGCTGGTGAATGTCCCTTCCGCCGCGCGGCTGTTCGTCGGCCGCCACGACGATCTGACCGCTCTGCAAACAGCACTGGACGAGTCCGAAGATCCGGTGGTGGTGCACGGCCTGGGCGGGGTGGGCAAGTCCACCCTGGCCGCCCGCTACGCCACCGCCCAGGCCGACCGGCGCAACCCGGTGTGGTGGATCACCGCCGACACCCCCGCCTCCCTGCAAGCCGGACTGGCCGCCCTCGCCACCGCCTTGCAACCGGAACTGACCCGGGCGCTGCCGCTGGAGGCGCTGGCGGAACGCGCGCTGACCTGGCTGAGCTGCCAGAACGACTGGCTGCTGGTGTTGGACAACGTCACCGACCCCGCCCACCTGACCCCCGTGCTGGACCGCGCCCTGAGCGGACGGGTACTGATCACCAGCCGGCTCGGCACCGGCTGGCACCGCCTGGGCGCCCGCGTCCTGCACCTGGACGTGCTCACCCCCGCCCAGGCGGTCGAGCTGCTGNCCCGCATCACCACCGGAGGCACCGACCGCCACGATCCCGCCCTGGAGGGCGCAGCCGACCTGGTCGAAGAACTGGGATGCCTGCCGCTGGCGATCGAACAGGCCGCCGCCTACCTCCACCAGACCCGGCTCACCCCACGGGCCTACCTGGAACTGCTGTCCCNACAGCCGGCGGCGATGTTCGACCAGGCCGCCGCAGGCGGCGACCCCGAACGCACCATCGCCCGCCTCTGGCGACTCACCCTGGCCCGGCTGACCGAGGTCCCCCATGCCTTGCAGGTGCTGCGGGTGCTGGCCTGGTACGGCGCCGAAGCCGTCCCCCGCACTCTGCTCTCCCCGCTCGCCGCCCCCGCCGAGCTCACCACGGCGCTCGGGGCACTGGCCGCCTACAACATGATCACCCTCACCCCGCAGACGGTCACCGTGCACCGCCTGGTGCAGGCCGTTACCCGCGCCCCCGACCCCACCGACCCGCACCGCCGTCCCACCGACATCGACCAGGCCCGCCACCAGGCCATCGACCTGCTCGGCCAAGCCCTGCCCCCCGACCATCAAGACCCGACGCACTGGCCCGCCTGGCGCACGCTGCTCCCCCACATAGACGCCCTGGCCGCTCGCACCACCGTCGACGACGACGGCCTCGCCCTCCTGCTCAACGAGGCCGGCACGTTCTTGCACGACCAAGGANCGATCCATCGCGCCATCGCCTACCACCGGCGCGCCCTGACGGACTTTCAGCGACTGCTGGGTGACGACCACCCGCTCACGCTGACTTCCCGCAACAACCTGGCCCTGGCCTACCAGACAAGCGGCGATTCAAAGCGCGCCATCCCGCTTCTGAAACAAACCCTCACCGATAAGGCACGAGTACTGGGCGCCGACCACCCTCACACTCTGACCACCCGCAACAACCTCGCCCTCGCCTACCAGGAAGCCGGAGATCTCAAACGCGCCATCCCGCTTCTGGAACAGGCACTCACCGATAAAGAACGAGTACTGGGCGCCGACCACCCGCGCACCCGCGCTTCCCGNGACTATCTCGCCGACACCTACCGACAAGCCGAAGAGAGAAAACGAGCCATTTCCCCCTTCCCCCTGGAGGGGCATGGCCGATGATGAAACCATGACGAGACGTGGGCTGGTATGGGCCGGCACCGCCCTACTGGTGGCGGCCTTGATCGGACTGGGCGCGTACTTCGCCACGGTAGGCCTGGACAAGGCCGACAAGTGGGCCAGCGTGATCGGAGTCTTCATAGCGATCATCGGCCTGGCAGTGGCGGTGGCCGGCCTGTTCACCGGCCAAAACACCACCGAACAAGCCCCACCCCAGGTGTCGGCCTCGGGAGAACGCTCGGTCGCCATCGGCGGCGACAACACCGGAACCATCTCCACCGGAGACGGAACAACCAACACCCGATCCCCATGAGACCGCCCCGGTGAAACCACCACGGCACAGACGAACCCCGGGCACCCCCCGCGAAGGACACGGCCCCAGATAAAGACGCCCAGACTCGTCCACGCGGAACACCGGCAAAGATCACAGCAAACGCCTCAAGAACAGCAGCGATCGGCGAGAACAACCGGGACATCGCGTCCCCCGAGCCGTATGTGAAGCAGAACGCGCTGATGCCGCTCATCAGTAGCGTCAACAGCGTCTCCTCCAAAACGGTTGCAGCGGCACGGTTGGATGGTGGAGATGCCTTCGTCGTCTTCTTCCAGTGCGCGGGCCGCGCGGCAGCGGCTGGCGGATCAGTTGCGTGAGCTTCGCATGGCCGCGGGGATCTCCGGTGTGGAGTTCGCCCGGCGGGCGGGTTGGCGGGACTCGTCGAACGTCTCGAAGATCGAGCGGGGTGTGCGTCCGGCGTCGGCGGAGCATGTGCGGCTGTGGTGCGCGATCTGCGGGGCGTCGGAGCAGCGTTTGAACGAGCTGCTGGCGGAGCAGGCCGCCGTCGAGCGGATGTGGCTGACCTACCGGCAGCTCAACCGCGGCGGCCTCAAGGGTGCTCAGGAGTCGGTGCGGGACCGGTACGAGCGGGTCAAGCTCATGCGGGTCTACTGTGCGCACGTGATCCCCGGCCTGCTGCAGACGCGGGCGTACACGACGGCGGCACTGCAGTCGATCCGCGTCGAGCAGCACGTCGAGGTGGACGACGTCGCCGAGGCGGTGGCAGAGCGGATGGACCGGCAGCGGGTGCTGCGGCGGCCGGACGCCCGGTTCGTGTTCGTGCTGGAAGAGCAGGTCCTGCATCACCGGGTCGTCCCGGCCGACGTGCACGCCGAACAGTTGGAGCATCTGCTGGCGATGGCGCGGTGGCCCTCGGTATCGCTGGGGATCATCCCGCTGGACNCCGACCGCACGCTGGACGACGGGCATCGGGTGTGGCCGGAGCACACCTTCATCATCAGCGACACCGAGCTGGTCACCGTGGAGCTGGTGTCGGGGTTTCTGTCGGTGTCCCAGCCATCGGAGATCGCCGATTACCTGGCGGCCTGGAAGCGGCTGACGTCGCTGTCCGTCACGGGAGAGAAGGCCCGGCGGATCATTACCAGAGTCCGCGAATCGCTTGACGCCTGAAGCCGGCGCGGGTGAGGG
>JGI25326J35508_1000966_pt1 | contig 21908 bp, 18 predicted proteins | sample HigsolmetaAR201D_FD_35508 | JGI IMG/M metagenome (IMG submission 35508)
GGCGAGCGCATCGCCGATCGGCGCGGCCTTCCACTGCGGATTGGCCTTGGCCAGATGGCCGTAGAGGGTGCCGTGCTCGCCTTCGTCGGGGACGAGATAGAGCGGCAGCGGCGTGGACATCAGCCCTTCGGCCGTCGCCGTGACGAGATTGCAGAGCCGCGCCTCGCGGATCATCGCGCGGAGCGCCTCGGGATCATCCTCGCGGAAGGCGGGTGGGGTGTACATTGTTGAGGCACTGGGCGCTCAATTTGCCCATTCAAACCTAGCTTTCAGATGATTGAGATTACGATATGGCACACACCTATAATGTTGAAGCATACCCACAACAATACCTGGGTGGAGATCTAACTCGTCCGCGAGGCGACGCACGCCAATTTCAGTTTGCGGGGGATTGGCAAGTATGCGGCGAAGCTGACCACGGTATAATAACGACTCCGCCCAACGATCGGCTTCCGCTTCAAGCCCGTCCCCCTGCGCATTGTCATCGTCAGCAAAATTCTTCCCTCGATGGAGCAAGATATGTCCGCACTCGTGGAAGAACGTCCACCAGAAATGGTCGTTGGTTTTCATCCGCAAGGACATCTGGATCACGGCACGTTGCTTGCCGTCAAACCACCACGCTGAGCCAAATAGTCGAGTCTTTCCCAGCGGTCTTCTAAACAGTACGGCGACCCCCGCGTCTGCGCAGAGGCGCTGCATACGCGGGACGAACGTACTTGGCGTTTCACGAGTCAGACCCCGAATTTCATGGACAGCATCTTGAAATTTTTGCTCGTTGAAAGGTGGAAGGTTCATTGCTCGTGCGCATTGCTCACCTAGCACGAGCCAAGTGAACACATGGTCTTGCGAACTTTCGTAGGAGCGCGACTGTCGGTGTTGAACGGCAAAACTCTCACACTTGGCAGCGTAGGCGGTAAAATCACCAACACCCAACAGCTGAAGAAGCGCATCGAGCAAGGTTCCTTTGTTATTCGTGTTGGGTAGATAGCCCTGCGCTTTCATTTCCCTGATAGGAAAACGGGCGAGCCAGGATTCCTGCTCTGGCGCCATTTTCATTGCTTTCTGGCGGGCCTGATACAAATCCCAATCACGCTGCAAGCCCAGCCAAATGTAGTCCTTCAGGCCAAGTACGCGCTCCAACTTGATTGCGGTTTCAGGCGTTATAGGGTTCTTTCCGTTAATAATCTCACTGACGAGTTTCGGTGTGAGATCGGCAAGCCGAGCGAACTCAGCCTGCGACCATCCCCGGGCCTCAAGGTACTCTGCCAAATGTTCTCCCGGATGAACGGCCCAGTCTGGATTCCACCCATTCCTCTCTTCAACCATCGTCGCCATGAGAGTCGCCCTTTCTCCCCGCCCTGAAAGATAGATTTTCAATCGTATCGCTACCTACCTCCTCTCATCAGATTACTTGCCGTGGTAATCAACAATCTCTAAGAGGCGAATCTTCTTAACCGACGTCAAATCGACGGTTCCCTTGACCGCAGGATCAGGCTCAAATACCAATCGCCAGTTGTCGACAAGTACCACTGCGAACTGGCCTTTCCTGTCACCCGTGAGTTGATGGCACCTCACTGGTGGAGTAACTGGCACGTCAGCAAGTGTCTTGGCGTTAGCGAGGACGCCGAGTCTTAGCTGTAAGGCCTTCGCTCGTCGGTCGCCAAATGTCCTCCGCATCGCTTTCTCGGAGCTGAGGAGCTTCTTCAGCTTCCCACTGAACGAGAATTCCATCGACGCCTCGTTACCCGATAGGTAATATCAGAGAGACTGTTACGCAATAGGTAACGATTCGTCGCGCGTCAATCAGTTTCCAAACAGCGGGTAGATCAGGTTGTCGGAAACTAGCGGAGTAGGTCGTCACATATAATTACGGAACTCACCTCATCAACTCCCTCATCGCCCTATCCAGACCCTCCAGCGTCAACGGAAACATCCGTCCCTCGAATATATCCCGGATTATCTTGATCGACGGCGTCCAGCCCCAGTGTTCCTCAGGCACGGGGTTGAGCCAGACGCAGTGCTCGTAGATGTCCGTGACGCGGCGGAGCCATAGGGCGCCGGGCTCCTCGTTCATGTGCTCGACGGAGCCGCCGGGCAGCGTGATCTCGTAGGGGCTCATGGAGGCGTCGCCGACGAAGATCACCTTGTAGTCGGACGGATAGGTGTGCAGCACGTCCCACGTGGGCGTCTTCTCCGTCCAGCGGCGCGCGTTGTTCTTCCAGACGCTCTCGTAAAGGCAGTTGTGGAAGTAGTAGTACTCGAGGTGCTTGAACTCGCTGCGCGCGGCCGAGAACAGCTCCTCGACGGACTTGATGTGCCAGTCCATGGAGCCGCCGACGTCGAAGAACATCAGCACCTTCACCGTGTTGCGCCGCTCGGGCCGCATTTGCACGTCGAGATAGCCCTTGTGCGCGGTGCTCCTGATGGTGCCGTCGAGGTCGAGCTCCTCCGCGGCGCCCTCGCGGGCGAAGCGGCGCAGGCGGCGCAGCGCGACCTTGATGTTGCGGGTGCCGATCTCCACCGAGTCGTCGAGGTCGCGGAACTCGCGCTTGTCCCACACCTTGATGGCGCGGAAGTTGCGGTTCTCCTTCTGGCCGATGCGCACGCCGGCGGGGTTGTAGCCGTAGGCGCCGTAAGGGGAGGTGCCGGCGGTGCCGATCCATTTCGAGCCGCCCTGGTGACGGCCCTTCTGCTCGGCGAGGCGCTTCTTCAGCTCCTCCATGATCTTTTCCCAGCCGCCGAGCTCTTCGATTTTCCGCTTCTCCTCCTCGGACAGGTAGAGCTGGCTGATGGCGCGCAGCCATTCCTCCGGGATCTGCGCCTCGATGGCGTCGCTCATCAGCTCGAGGCCCTTGAAGACGTGCCCGAACACCTGGTCGAAGCGGTCCAGGTGGCGCTCGTCCTTCACCAGCGCGGCGCGGGAGAGGTAGTAGAAGTCCTCCACGCTGCGGTTGGCGAGGTCGGCCTCGAGGGCTTCCATCAGCGTCAGATACTCCTTCAGCGTCACCGGCAGGCCGGCGGCTCTGAGCTCATGGAAGAAGTTGACGAACATCGCGGAACCCGCCCTCTCGCGCGCCGCTCCGCATAGGGGGCAGCGCGCAGTCCATGAAACCGAAAGCGGGCGCCAGCTTCAGTCCTGGCGCGCCGGATTGCGGTTTTCGCGCGAGCGGCGCGGGAGCACAAGACCCTCCCCCGGCACGAAGGCGCCCTGCTTGATGGCGCTGACGACGGCCTGCATGCGGGTCGCCACCCCGAATTTCCGCTTCAGGTTCTCGGTGTGGTAGTTCACGGTCTTGGCGGAGATGGAAAGGATCTGGCCGATCTGCCAGTCGGACTTGCCCTCGGCGATCCAGTGCAGCACCTCGATCTCGCGGCGGCTGAGGCGCTGTCGCGTGGTCGTCGCGTTCAGCGCGTGCAGGCGGTGGTAGACGTAGTTGGCGACCAACGTCAGCGCGCTGCGCACGCGATTATCAGCACAGGGGTTCGGGCCGGAAACGCTGATGAACCCCAGATTGCCGCTCACCTCGGTGATGGGGATGGAAAGCCCGTAGCAGAGCCCCGCCTTCCTGGCCTGCTCCAGCACGCGCGCTTCCTTGCTTGTGAGGCGGCGCTTTTCGAGCCCCTGCGGCCAGTCGAGGGCGTGGCGAACACGCACGATCTCCCCGAGGATCGGGTCGTGCTCCGCATATCCGCGAGTCTGGTAGGCCTCCCGGAAGCCTTTCGGCCAGGTGCACATCAGGACGTTGAGCGGGTCGTGTTGGCCTGCGGTCAGCCGCGCACATATTACGTACGAGAAGCCGAGCTTCTCGATGAGCTCCTGGAATGCCTGCTGAATGAGGCTCGCGTCAGTTGCGCGGTCGATTGTTTCCACGAACTGGACCGCAAGCCGCTCCGGTTCCTCCCCCCAGCCTCGCGTCATGGGCCCCCCATTTCCCACTACGCACTTGAGGCGCGCAAAATAGGGGAAAAAATGCTTTACTGAACAGTGTTCAGAAGTAGTGCCTTGCGGCCCAGCGCAACCGCGGCGGAGGAACCGCGACCCCAGCCCGGCGGTTCACCCTTTTACGCTTGCCGTTTCGCGCGGGACTGCATGAAGCGGCGCCAGAAGAGGGCCAGGAGGACGACGCCGAACGCCATGCTGTGCGTGACCGAGATCATGGGCACTCGGCCGTCAAAGTTTGCGAGCACGAAATGATCATAAAGCGCGGGATGGAAACGTTCAGGCTGGCCAAAGTCGGCGCGATACTGATGATGCAGCGCGTCGAGGAGGGTGTATGCGCCCTTGAGCGCCTCGGCGTTGATCCAGTCGAACAAAGCCACGGCGCCGATGGCCAGCATCCGGGCGAAGGCGTTCAGCTGCTCCACCGCCTCGTCATAGATGAAGATGAGGGCGAATATCGCGATCTGCACGGTCATGAAGAACTGCCAGAGGAAGTCGATCTGCGCGCGGACCTGCATGATCGCATCAATGAGCGTCTGTTCCTGAATTTGCATGCCCCACCCCGTGACGTCTCCGCCATGCCGGTCCACAAGATCGCGGCGGTGGCCACATTTCGTTGGGCGCAACGCGACAAGCTCGACCAACCATGACACTCAAAACGGAGACATATCTCATACGGGATGATGGCACCATTCCGAACAATGAGCGGCTGCCGTTGGTGGTCTATCGCTCGGCCATTGTCGTTCCGTCGACTGAGGAGGCGGTCCAAGAGTTTCGGCGGCGCTTCACCGGCCACGGCTGGGGCGGGCTGTGGGTGAACGGGATCTACGACTTCCACCATTATCACGCGCGCTCCCACGAGATCCTGGGGATTGCCGGTGGCGAGGCCGAGGTGCAGTTCGGCGGCCCGAGCGGGCCGATTCTCACGCTTCATCCTGGTGATGCCGTCGCCATCCCGGCGGGCGTGGGTCACTGCCGACGGAGTGCGGCCGAGGGTTTGGTGGTCGTAGGGGCCTATCCTCGCGGCCAAGAGGACTGGGACCTGAAACGGGCGACGGCGGCCGATCGGACACAGGCCCTCAAGGAAATTCCGCAGGTCTCACTACCGCCCAATGATCCGATCACAGGGGAAGTGGGCGGCATCGTCGACTACTGGCGATGATTGCTCACCTGCCATGTGAGAAAGACATGGCTGGGCGTCACCGAAACTGTCGTAATTGGCAGCAAAACCGCCACATTGATTTGGCAACGGATGCATTCATATGGGGTCGGCCTAATCGTCGCGAGTTCAGGAGGTTGTCCGGAGCCGGCAAGTCGCGCTGGCAAGCAGTACGGGGGTGCACGCCGGGCAGCGTCGAAGAATTCACGAGCGGGAAGAACGAGGGATTCAGGACAGCGACTGAAATGGGAAGAACGGGCATGGACCGTCGCACGGTTCTTCGCCATGCAGGTGCATGGGCGCTTGCGGGCGGAGTGCTGTCCTTAGCAGCGCGGCTGGACTGGGCCAGAGCCGAGGTGACTGAGGAGGCCCAGGCGAACGCGCCTGATTTCACCGCCGATACCGTGAAGCGTATCGCTGCGGACCTTGCCGCGCGCCCCTTCTCCAAGCCGGAAGCGGAGCTGCCTGAGCCCTTCAACAAGCTGAGCGCGGAGCAGTACAGGGACATTCGTTTCCGCCCGGAGCAGGCGATCTGGCGGGACCAGCACCTGGACTACGAGATACAACTCTTCCCGCTTGGGTATCTCTACGACGTTCCCGTCGACATCTGGCTGGTTGAGGAGGGCGTGCCGCGGAAGCTGAAGGCGGACGGCACTCTGTTCACCATAGGACCGCAGATCCCCAACGCGCCTCAGGAAGCCCCATTCGGATTTTCAGGGTTCCGTGTACATGGGCCGATCAACCGCGCCGACGTGATGGACGAGTATGTCGTCTTTCAGGGTGCGACATATTTTCGAGCGGTTGGCCGTGATCAGCGGTACGGCTTGTCGGCGCGCGGGCTCGCCATAAATACCGCGAAGCCGCCTGGAGAGGAGTTTCCGATTTTCCGGAGTTTCTGGATCGAGAAACCTGCTCCCGGCGCGCCGGAAATCGTCGTGCATGCGTTGCTCGACAGTCCGTCGACAACGGGTGCGTATCGTTTTGTCATCCGTCCGGGGCCGTTCACGGTCATGGACATCGATGCCACGCTCTATCCGCGGAACGAGATGCCACACGTGGGCCTCGCCCCGCTGACGAGCATGTTCTTACACGGTGCGGCGCACAGACGCGTGCGCAACGATTACAGGTCAGCCGTTCATGACAGTGAAGGTCTGGCAATTCTGAACGGCAATGGTGAACGCATCTGGCGCCCCTTGACAAATCCGAAGCTGCTGCAGGTCAGTGCCTTCGTGGACAAGAATCCGAAGGGGTTCGGGCTGGTGCAGCGCGACCGGTCTTTTGAGAGCTACGAGGACCTCGATGCGCATTACGAGCGCCGTCCGACGGCCTGGGTGGAGCCCAAAGGAGACTGGGGCGAGGGATACGTCGAACTGATCGAAATTCCGACCGACGAGGAAATTCACGACAACATCGTCGCTTATTGGAAGCCGGCGAAAGGAATCGCTCCCGGAAAGCCGCACGAATTCAGCTACCGGCTGCATTGGGGCGATTCCATTCCCGTGGCGTGGGCCGGTGCGCGGGTACGCAAGACGCGGCGCGGAAGCGTTGGTCGCAAGGGTGAGGTCGTTCTGTTCGTGCTCGATTTCGATGGGCCTGCGCTGAAGGAGCCTGAGCTCCCTGTCGCGCAGGTGTCGGCAAGCGCAGGCACAATCTCGAATGTCGTGGTCCGACGCCATCTCGAGATCGAAGGGATCAGATGCAGCTTCGAGCTGGACCCCGGGTCCGCGGATCTGATCGAGCTCAGGGTCGTTCTGAAACGGTCGGAACGGGTGATTTCGGAAAGTTGGCTCTATCGCTGGACGAGTTAACACAATCATGAGCGATAAAATCGCCCAATGGGCAGCTCAGGTGCAGCGGCTGGATGCCGGCCGCTCCTTCTTACCCCCTGAGCAACCGCTCGACATGCCGGCTCAGGACTTCGACGTCCGACCGCAACCGACAGTGCGCGGGGACGCAAGCGTTCATTGGACAACGCGCGCTGCGCTCTTCGCCGGTGTCATCCTGCTGATTATTGGGTTCGCCCGCGAACTCTACTTGGTCCTGTCCTTCGTTCAAATCACGCCGGTTCAGATCGTCTTCCTCATACTATCAACGCTGGCTTTCGGCTGGATTGCGTTGGGGTCGCTTTCGGCGGTCGTCGGCCTCATGCCGCTCTTCGCAGGCGAGCGGCCAGATACGCTGGAATTGCCCGACGTTTCGGAGCCGCTGTATTCGCGAGTCGCGCTCCTGTTTCCCGTCTATCACGAGGATTGCGCGCGCATCGCCGGCACGATCGAAGCGATGGCGCAGGATCTCGCCAGCCTGGGTCGCGCCAAAAACTTTGACGTTTTTATTCTGAGCGACAGCCGTAGTCTGGAAGCTGGGCTGGAAGAGGAGCGTGTCTTCTCCCAGCTGGCTGAGCGACTGCAGGGTATCATCCCCGTCTATTATCGTCGTCGCCTTCAGAACACCGCCAAAAAGGCGGGCAACATTGCTGACTGGATCAAGCGCTTTGGTGGTGGCTACGAAAGTTTCGTGGTTCTCGACGCCGACAGTGTCATGTCCGGTGAGACGCTGGTGCGGCTGGCGATTGCCATGCAGAACAGGCCCTATACCGGCCTGATCCAGACCGTGCCGAAGCTCATCGGCGGCTGCACCATTTTCCAGCGGCTGCAGCAGTTCGCGGGCGGCGTTTATGGTCCGGCCGTTGCGGCAGGGCTTGCCGCGTGGCATGGGCCGCAGGGCAACTACTGGGGCCATAATGCCATCATCCGCACGGTTGCGTTTGCTTCGGCTGCCGGCTTGCCTGAGCTTCCCGGAAAACCGCCATTCGGCGGGCATATTCAGAGCCACGACTTCGTCGAGGCCGCCTTGCTGCAAAGGGCCGGTTGGGAAGTGCACATGGCGCCATCTCTGGAAGGTTCGTACGAAGGCGCCCCGCCAGCTCTGCCTGAGCTCGTAGCGCGCGATCGCCGTTGGGCGCAGGGCAATCTTCAGCACCTTGCCATCGTCGGAAAGCGCGGCCTGACAATGATGGCGCGCGTTCATCTGGCAATGGGGGCCTGCGCCTATCTGGTTTCCGCCGTCTGGGCGGCCTCCTTGGCCGTCGGCCTTGTGCTCGCGCTGCAAGGCACGCACGTCATCCCGACCTATTTCCTCGACAGCAAGACGCTGTTCCCCATCTGGCCGACGATTGATCCGGGCGCCGCATTCCGGCTGTTCCTGGCGACCATGGTCGTGGTGATGATTCCGAAGGGGATTGGCCTCATCCTCGAGCTGCGCCGGGCAGCAGACAGTGGCGAGATCAGCGCAGCCCCGCGCATTACGGCCGGCGTGCTCGTCGAAACGTTGCTTTCAATGCTGCTGGCGCCCATCCTCATGGTGACTCAGACGACCGCTGTCGCGCAGATCTTCGCGGGCATCGATTCCGGATGGAAGCCGCAGAAGCGCGATGAAACGAAAATGCCCTTCACGACCGCGCTGTATTTCCATGGCTGGCACATGTTGCTGGGCCTTGCGCTAGCGGCAGTCACCTATCTCGTTTCCTGGGAGCTGATGGCGTGGATGTCGCCCGTTCTGTTGGGGCTTTCCCTTTCAGTCTTTTTGAGCTGGTGGACAGCGCGCCCTGCAGGGCGTCTGCTTTCCCGGTGCCTGGCGATCCGGGAAGACCTCAGTCCCCCGCACATCCTGGCTTCCGCGCGGGCCTGTGCCGCGGCCTGGGCAGCTCAGACGAGTGATGGGACGCGCAAGGATGTCGTAATTTCCCCTGTATCCGACGCCGAAGTGTCAGGACCGCCGTCTCCCGGTTGGGGCAGGGATGGAGCGAAAGAGTTCGCCGAGGAAATCGCGCACGCGCACCGGTGAGGCCTCCAGGAAAGGCAGCGGACGGATCACCTGAATGGCGGCTGCGCCGATCCGTGCCGTCAGCGCGCCGTTGAGGGCCCCTTCGCCAAGGCGCTGAGACAAACGGCGCAGCAGATCGTGCCCGAGCACCTGTCCCACGAGATCGTCCGTTAGAGCGATACCACCCGTCGCGACGAGGTGGGTCACCACCATCCGGCCCAGCTTCAGCGCAGCCATAATGCCTGGCCGTCCGCCATACAACGTTGCCAACCCCCGCAGCATGCGCAGGTTTTCCAGCAGCACGAAGACGACATCGACAAGCGGCAGGGGGCTGATCGCCGTAACAACGCTAACCCGCTTCGCTGCTGTGAGGACGATCCGTTTGGCCCGCTGATCGAGTGGAGCGAAGATTTCGCGATCCGCGAGCCGCGCCAGATCGCCGGGATCGCGCACATCGGCCTCGTGCTCACGGAAGCGGGCGATGCTCCATTTCAGGTCATCGCGTCCGTGGAAGCTGGCCAGCAGCTGCCGAAGAAACGCCTTCTCCTTTGCCGCATCGCGCGCGTCGAGCGCATCCTCGAGCCCACGGCGGACGCGCCCCAGTCGGTTGAGGCGCATGATGCCGATCGTTTCACGAAGCACGATGGCGATTGCCGCAAGACCGGCGATGGCAACCAAGGTAACGGCGATCCAGCCTATGATGTCATTGCGCGTGAGCGCATTGAGCGCGAATTCGGTGATCCACAGGCTTGCGGCGAGCAGGGCGAGGCCTAGCAGCGCCGAGCCCAGAATCGCGCCCCAGCGAACGCCCGTTCTCGGCGCCGGCGTTGGCGCGGCGACGGTCTCCGGTTCCGCCAATGGCTCTCCCGCCATGTCATCGATCGCCTCTGGCTGCTCGGGCGCTTCGAGCAGGGAGGGATCATCGGGATCGAAAACACGGGGCGGGCGCGGTCGCGTTGGCTCGGTCATTCCAGCCAATCTCCAATGAGGAATTGCAGCGCGCGATCGAGCCTCACGTGTGGCCAGGTACGCTGCCAAACTTGCGTCTCGCTATGTCCTCCTTTGCCGAGGCGTGGTGGGCGGAAACGCACGAAGCGTACGCGGCCTTTGAGATCCTCCCCTCCGTGCTCGAACAGTGATTGCGGATCTGCGGGCAGATCGCCAGGGAAAAGAGCAACCTCCGTTGCGCCGTCGAATGCTTTGTCTCCGACCTTTTCGCCAGGCATTGGCACGCCGCGGATGCAGGCAAGACGTTCTCCGTTCTGTTGCGCCTCGACCTCCCGCGTGGCGCGCAATGCTGCCAGGGCAATGACGCCGACTGTGGCGCCCGCGAACTTGGCCCGATCCGCCGCTTTCTGCGTCATCAGCCGAAGGACGGCCTCCAACCGGTCGTGGCTCGCGCTGGGCAAATGATCGGCTTTGCTTGCCGCGAACAGCACCCGATCGATCCGTCGAGGGAGTATACTTGCGAGCCACGTTCGTGCGCCTGGACGGAAAGCGCGCAGGGAGGCCTCCAAAGCTCGGCTCAGGTCTTCGATGGCCTCTCTTCCCGCATTCAGTGCTGCAAGCACGTCGACAAGAACAATCTGTCGATCAAGCCGGCTGAAATGGTCGCGGAAAAACGGCTTTACGACGTGCGTCTTATAGCTTTCGAACCGCCGCTCCATCATGGCCGCGAGGGAATTGCGCGGCGGCGAAAAGCCTTCAGGCATATTGAGCGGAACAAATGTCAGAAGGGGCGAACCCGCAAGGTCTCCCGGCAAAAGAAAGCGGCCCGGACCAAGCGTTGATAGTGCTGGTTCGGCCGCGCGTGCAGCGGCGAGAAAGCGGGTGAAAACGTCTGCGGCTTCGAGTGCCACCTGTTCGTCTTGTGGAGCCGCCGGATCAAGCTTCGCGAGATACCTCCGCCATTCTTCGCTCACGGCGCGTCGCTGTGGGGCGGATGCCAATGCGATAGCCTCGCGAGACCATTCGATGTAGCTCTGATCGAGCAGCGCGAGATCGAGCAGCCACTCACCGGGATAATCGACGATGTCGACATGCAACTTTCCGGTGCTCACGGCGCGCTTCAGAAGCCCGGTGGGGCGGTACTCGATCGTGACGCGAAGCTCGCTGATGCGTCGCGTGCTTTCAGGCCAGCGCGGTGGGTCATCCATCAGCGCGGAAAGATGCGCTTCATAATCGAAGCGCGGAACGTCATCGTCCGGCTGCGGCTGGAGATAGGCGCGGCTGATGCGCCCTTCCGCGTAGGCGTCGAAAAAGGGAAGGCGGCCGCCCACCGTGAGATTCCGGATGAGCGCCGTGATGAAAACAGTCTTTCCCGCGCGGGCGAGGCCCGTGACGCCGAGCCGAATCGAAGGCGTCGCAAGATCGGTCAGATAAGCGCCCGCGCTCCTCAGCGCGTCGAGGGTGCCGTCAGCAAGATCGGTCAGGCGCAAGGCGTCGTGCTCACCCTAGTTGCCGCATCAGCGCCAAACTGGCTTGCCGGCGCCTCAGGCACAAGAGTTCATGATGCCTCGCATCGACTTTCGAGCACGAGGTGTCGACGCCTACCGCTGCCCGACAGCCCGTTTCAGCTGCGCCTTCGACATGCGCGAGCGGCCTGGAATATTGCGCCGTCTGGCTTCCTGATAGAGCTCGGCTCTGGTCATTTCACCAGTGCGACTTGTCGAACTGCGGCCACCGCGCATTGATGTCCGCTGCGTGGTGCGCTTTGTGCTGGTCCGCGTGGCGGTGCCTCTCCGAGCAGCGCCGGAACGCGAGGTGCTCCGTGTCGCCGTTGTCTTGCGGCCGCGGCCCTCGGCGCGGGCTCTTCCTGTTGCACCACGCGCTTCCTTGGCCTTCGTCTTCTGCAGTTGCCGACGCTTTTCGGCCGGAGTTTGTGAACGCGACGCGCCCGCCTCTCTCAACGCAATCGCAACGGCCTGTTTGCGATTCTTCACTTTGCGGCGGCCACCGCTCTTGAGCTGACCATGCTTGTATTCGTGCATGACTCGCCCAACTGTTTTCTTCTGCGGCCTGCTTTGCCTTGCCATCGTGTTACTCACCTGTGTGCTGTAATGGATGCCGCTGCAACGTGCGCGACGCCCTTGCGTTCCCTGCACTTGCGATTTGGGTGAATGAGCCGCAGCTTTTTCCTCAGACGTCAAACATTTAGATGGGCTTGCTCAATGCGCGGGTCCGGCCGATGATGAAGGCATGTACGATGCGGCAGATGATGAGGAGGCCACTTCATGAGCGAACTGCCATTCCGCTCGGCGCGCGAACTGGCTGCGGAAATCAAGAGCAAGAAAATCAGCGCGCAGGAACTGCTCGAGCTGTATCTCCGCCGCGTCGAAACGTACAATCCCAAGCTCAATGCCATTATCGCGACGATCCTGCCGGAAGCGCGCGCACGCGCAAAAGCCGCTGACGAAGCCTTGGCGCGCGGTGAAGATTGGGGGCCGCTGCACGGCGTTCCAATGACGGTGAAGGAGAGCTTCGATCTTGTTGGCACGCCGACAACGTGGGGCGTGCCGGAATTGAAGGACAACTATCCGCAGCGCAATGCGCTTGCTGTCGACCGCTTTCTGAATGCCGGCGCGAATATTTTCGGCAAGACCAACGTGCCGCTCTATCTGGCAGATTGGCAATCGTTCAACGCCATCTACGGAACGACGAACAATCCGTGGGATCTGTCACGATCTCCGGGCGGATCGTCAGGTGGATCTGCGGCGGCGCTTGCAGCAGGCCTTACCGGAATCGAAATCGGAAGCGACATCGGCGCCTCCATTCGTAATCCCGCACATTACTGTGGCGTCTACGGCCATAAACCGACGTGGGGCATCTGTCCGCCCCGCGGCCAGGCGCTGCCCGGCGTCGTCGCGCAAAGCGACATTTCCGTCATCGGCCCGATGGCTCGCAGTGCCAATGATCTAGAGCTCGGCCTTTCCATCATGGCTGGGCCTGATGATATCGATGCTGCAGGATGGCGGTTGGAACTCGCTCCGCCTCGCCGTAGCAAGCTGAGCGAGTTCAAGGTTGCTGTGATGCTGAACGATCCCTGCGCGGAAGTGGACAACGCCGTGCAGGAGCGCATTGCTGCGGTGGCCGATTTCCTCGGCAAGAAGGGCGCTACCGTAAGCTTCACCGCAAGGCCTGCAATCGACACGGCTGAAGCGAACCGCGTCTACATTCTGCTGCTGCGCGCAGCCACATCAGGACGACAGAGCAACGAAGTTTTCGCGAAGAACAAGCAGATTGCCGCCGAGCTTGACCCGAACGATGAGAGCTACTTCGCGCGAATGACGCGGGCCAACGTCATGCATCATCGCGATTGGCTCGCGCTCAACAACCGGCGGCATCAGATGCGGCTGGCCTGGGCGGAATTCTTCAAGGAGTGGGACGTGCTTCTCTGCCCGGCAGCAGCTTCTGCAGCATTTCCCCACGACCAAAAGGGCGAGCGCCACGAGCGCACCATCACAGTCAACGGCAAGCAGGTGCCGACCACGGATCAGCTGTTCTGGGCCGGTTTCTCCGGCGTCGTTTACCTGCCGTCGACCGTGGCACCTGGGGGGGTCACGCCCGAAGGGTTGCCGGTTGGCGTCCAAATCGTCGGCCCGCAGTACGGCGATCTCACCTGCATTGCCTTGGCCCGCATGCTTGAGCAGGAGTTCCAGGGCTTCGTGCCGCCGCCAGGGTACGAGTGATCCGACGAACAGGTGCGCAGCTTTGAGCCTTCGCATAGGCTATGCGTTCGGGAAGACCTAACTTCCCGAGCGCAGGCTCACCGCAGGAGCACCCATGTACAAACACATTCTCGTCCCAACCGACGGCACAGAGCTGTCGAAGCTCGCTGTCCAGTGCACTCTCGACCTTGCAAAGGCGCTCGGTGCGAAGGTCACGGCGGTGCGCGTGTCAGGCAAGCCGGCGCATATTGTCGTGTTCGGCGTGGACATTACGGAGCTGCCGGAGGATGTCCGGCAGCGTATCGATCGCGAAATTGCGCAGCATCTCGATTGGGTGCGAGCCGAGGCCAACGCGCGAGGCGTTGACTGCGAGGCAATCCGTGTCGAGAGCGAGCAGGCCTGGAAAGGAATTCTCGAGACGGCCGAGGCGCGTGGCTGCGATCTCATCGCTATGGCTTCACACGGCCGCGCGGGCGTTGCCGCAAAGCTCTTGGGCAGCGAGACGAAAAAGGTGCTGACGCACAGCAAGATTCCGGTGCTCGTGTATAGAAATGAGACGTAAGAGTCAGCGCAGTCCCGAAAAGCTCACGAGCGCCGCGCCCGTTCCAGGATCATCGCAAGGCGGCCAAAGTCTTCGACAGAGAGCTGTTCGCCGCGCAGCTCGGGCGCGAGTCCCGCATCTTTGAGCAGCAACTCAGGCATGGCCGTCAATGATTTGAGGCTTGTGCGCAGCATTTTGCGCCGCTGGCCAAACGCAGCGGCAGTGACTTCACCAAGCACCTTGGCAGAGCAGGGTGGTTCGGGATGCTCGCGCGGGATCAGCTCGACCACGGCCGACGAGACTTTCGGCGGGGGCGTGAAGGCCTCCGGTTTCAGACTCATGACAATCCGCGCGCGCGTCCGCCACTGAGAGATAACAGCGAGCCGGCCATAGGGCTTGGTTCCTGGCTGAGCGACAATCCGTTCGGCAACCTCTCGTTGGAACATCAGCACCATGCGTGCGTACCAGGGAGGCCAGGGCTCCGTTTCAAGCCAGCCAATCAACAGCAGAGTGGCGACGCTATAGGGCAGGTTGGCGATGATGAGCGCGCGTCCCGGCCCGAAATCCGAGCCGAGGAGGGCGGGCCAGTCGGCTTCGAGAGCATCGCCCAAGTGGACTTGGAGGCGGCCAGGATATCTTTCTGCAATTTGCTGCAATGCAGGCAGACAACGCTGATCGCGTTCGACGGCAATGACGCGTTTGGCGCCTTCGAGAAGCAGCGCGCGGGTTAACCCTCCCGGCCCCGGCCCAACTTCGACAACCGTGCGACCGGTTAGATCTCCAGCAGTGCGGGCAATCTTGCGCGTAAGGTTGAGGTCCAGAATGAAATTCTGACCCAGGCTCTTCTTCGCCGATAGTCCGAGCGATGCGATGACCTCCCGAAGCGGCGGCAAACCGTCCGGGCTTGCGCCAGCGCGTGGGGGCTCGTCGAAAGACTGGATCATGGTTGAGAAGGGAAGGCAGCTCGATTGGCTGCAAGCTTTGCGGCGAGCTCGAGAGCCGCTGAAAGAGACGCAGGGCTGGCCCGACCTGTCCCTGCGATGTCGAACGCTGTGCCGTGGTCCGGCGATGTGCGCACAAAAGGCAGGCCGATCGTCACGTTCACGGCCTTATCGAACGCGAGCGTCTTGATCGGGATGAGCGCCTGATCGTGATACATCGCGATGACGGCATCGTAGCGGGTTCGTGCTTCCGCATGAAATAGCGTATCCGCCGGATGCGGTCCGGTCACGTCGAGGCCCTCCGCTTTCAGGGCGGCGATGGCGGGGCTGATCGTGTGGATCTCCTCTGTCCCCATAGAGCCGCCTTCGCCGGCATGCGGATTGAGGCCCGCAATGGCAATGCGAGGCCTTGTCGTACCGCCAAGGCCGAAATCGCGGCGCAGGGCGTCATCCAGAATGCGAGCGGTTTTAATGATGAGCTCCTGGCTCAAGGCTTTCGGAACGTCCGCAATCGGGATGTGGATCGTGAGAGGTACAACCCGAAGCTCGTCAGAAGCCAGGAGCATGACGGGCTGCCACGGACCACCGCCGACGAGGCGCTGAGCCAGTTCAGCCAGAAATTCTGTATGGCCCGGATAAGAGAAGCCAGCCTCGTGCAAGACCCGCTTGGCGATGGGATTGGTGACGATTGCGGCAGCCTCGCCGCGCACGACGGCAGCTGTCGCCTGTTCGATGGAGGCGATGACGGCTGCACCGTTTGCCGGATCAGGACGGCCCGGTTCAACGTGCCGCGCAAGGGGAACGGGAATTACCGGCAAGTATTGCGGCCACAGTTCCTGGGCCTCGGACGCCGAGCTCACGATCTTCGATGGATCAGAAACTCCTGCTCGTTGGGCGTAATCGGCAACCGCGGCAGGATCGGCATAGAGGAGGGGCACATACGCGGGCGCAGCCGCACGGTCACGCGCCGAGCGCCAAACCTTCAAGGTTAGCTCCAGCCCAACACCAGCCGGCTCGCCCATAGTGAGGGCGAGCACCGGGATCTCGGAATGAGGACGCCTCTCGAGCACGGCTCAACGATACTCGATGTGCGCGTCCTGGCGTAGATCCCTCAAGTGTCTCTCTGCCAGAACCTCGAATTCCTTCTGTTGAAGCTCTTGCGCTACCTGCTCGCGAACCTGCTCGTTGGCCTTGATGACCTTGCGGCCGCAGACGGCGTAAAGCTCAACGCCTTTGCTCGACATGTTTGGCGGCACCATCTCGCCGTCCTTGGCATTGAGCAGCAGGCTGCGCGTCGGTTCAGGCACTGCGGATGGCTTGGTGGGCCCAAGATCTTCGAACTTGGCGCCAATCTGCTTGCTCAAGGCGGCGGTCGAAGAGCAGCCCTTGAAATTGCGCCAGACCCGCTCTGCTTCATCGAGCTTCTGCGCCATCACTTTCTGATCGAGCTTGCCGGTCACCGGCAGCGTAACGCGGTGGAGACGCAACTCGACCTGATCCTCGGCATTGCCCGCGGACGAGGAGATCATTCGATCGATATCCCGCTGGCTCACGGCGACCTGCGCGCTGAAGCGCCTGCGGACGACCGCGTTCCAGGCCAGCGTCGCCCGGAACCGCTCGCGCATTGTGTTGACATCGACACCCATGCGCTTGAGATCCTGGGCAAACTGCTCCGGCGTCTTCTTGTTGCGGGCGGCGATGTTCTTGATGATGTCGTCGACCTGGCTGTCGTCGATGGTAATCCCAAGCCGTTGAGCTTCCTGTAACTTCAGCCGCTCTTCGATCAGTTCATCCAGAGCTTTCTTGCGGTAGGCCGGAATGGCCGCTGCTCGCGCGCTCTCGATCGCCTGCCGCTGCAGCTGCTCAGCGAATTGCTGCTTGCGCCGCTCGAACGCTGCGAGGATCTCTTCACGGGATTTCCCCGGGTTCGCCTGAATTGTCTCGTGGAGGATCTGGCGCAGGCGCTGGTTGGTGCTTTCCTGCTGAATGAGGCGCTTGAAGTTGGCCTGCGCCTGCTCACCGATGTTGGCCTGCATGGCCATCAGGCGACTTCTTTGTTCTACTTGGTAATCCGTAATGGGGTCGTCGTTCACCAGAACGACGATGGACTGCCTGGCACCGCGGCGCTTGCCGGAGCCGCTGGAATCGAGAGTTGCCGACTTGTTCTTGTTCGACCCGGCATTCTTCCGGCCCTTGGTGCTTTGTTCAGCGGGCGCCTTTTGGGCGGGCTGGGATTCTTCTGCAGGGGCGGGTGTGGTGGGCGGAACCGTGACGATGAGCCCCGGCAAGGTCTGTGCGCCTTGTGCCTGGGCCGCAGCGATTGGAACAATCGTCCCCAGGAGGAAAGTAACCACCCCGCGGCAGGTCCAGTATCCCTGGTTCGTGCCTCGCCTCATACCCCATCCGATCAGTTACGGCAAAATCCCCGACTCGACTCGCTAGCATAGGGCAAGCGAACGCGTTCGTATGGCACTATCCACACCGAAATGGCGAGGGAAAGGCAACAGAGGCAATCAAGCCCGAGAGTTAACGGAGCGCCGCCCTACGTTCCAAACAATGCGATAGTAATTACTTCGGAGTGGTCTGGTTCTCCGCGAAGAAGTGGTCGAGTACGTCGGTCTTGTAGCGGAACTCGCCGAGGTGCTTCAGCTCGAACCGCAGCATCAGCGTGCGATCTTGCTCAAGCTGCCGCTTGGGATCGTCAATGAACGTTTCTGTGTAGGTGGCCGTCAATACGAAGCAATCATCCGCGTAACGAAGCTGGATGGCATCCTGTATGACCGCGCTCGCATCGAGGTCGTAGCGGATCGAGCCAAGAAGGCTCCAGCGGTCGGTGAGCTGCAGGCCGGCCACGCTAAAGATGTCCTGCTGGTCGGTCTTCTCACCATTAAGCGGGTCGAACGTGGCGTAGCTGTATGTCGCCTGAGCGATCAGCGGCCCGTAATTCACTTCGCCGAAGAGATCCATCCGCCGAAGAGCGAAGTCATCCTCATCCCAGCGGGTTTGGGCAATGGTGCGGAAGACAGAGGAGGGCGCGAGGTAGGCCGCGAGGACGTAGTCGGAACGGTCGGTATCAAGACCATTCTCCGGTGAATAGAGGGGTTGGTTCGGGTTACCGTCCACATACGTATGGCCCGGATGGCGATAAATGTTGTCGCCGCTCAGGTGGTAGCTTTGTCCGGCCAGGAACCGCGCGAAACCGCCGGTGCTCGCCTGGTAGGTGTACTGCAAACCAATGTTTGCCCGCGAGCCTGTTTCAACCCGGTCGTATCCCGACATCTTGTCGAGCTCGAACAGGTTGGTGTCATCGAAGACAATACTGCGCGAGTCCTCGTTCGGCAGATGACGCTGTGAGCCGGAGCTCGTGCGCGCGATGACCTGGGCCATAGGCTCAATCACGTGAGCACCGCTCGCGGTGTGCGAAACGAACGGATAGGAATACAGAAGTCCCGCCGCAGCGACGCCCCTCGTTTTCGCTTCATCATCGATGACCTTACCATCTACCGGATCGATGATGTCGTGCAGCGTGTAAATATCGCCGCGCACGTTCGCAAACGGTGTGTATGTCTGTCCCAGCGGGTCGATGAACCGCCGGCGCCAGTTGACTTCGGCAACCACGCGATTCATCGCGGATTCGCCTGGTCCGCCTACTTTGGAATAATCGCGCGAGAAGCTCAGTGCGTTGGCATTGAAGCTCAGTTCGCCCCCGAGGATGGGATCAGCGAAGACGTAGTTGTAGTCGATGACAGGGTGCACGCGTCCTTCAGACAGGGACGTGTCGTCAAACCGCAGACCACCGAAATGGTAGAAGTAGGCGCCGAAGTAGTTTCGGTCGCTGATGCCCGTCAGGTAGACCTCGTTGATGCGGTCCGTTTGGAGAATGTTGTCGAGCTTGTAGAAGCGCCGGAAGTAGTCGTCGCTCTCCAGCGTGATATCCCAGCCGAAGTTCCACCACGAGGATAGGGAGAACCTACCTTTGGTTTCGATGCTCCCGCGCCACCCGTCAAGGTCCTTGGGCTGACCAGGAAGATCCCGGTAGTCCTGGTCAATGGCGGCGACCTTGACCGTGTACGTGCCCGTGACGTTGCCAAACGCAACGCGGTGCCGCCAGTCCGCCTGCCACAGGATGCCCTGCTTTGCCAGGTACATCGGGTGAAACGTCAGGTCATAGTTCGGCGCCAATGCGAAGTAATAGGGCACCTCAACGCCGAAGCCCAGTTCCTCTGAGGTCAGATAGGAAGGCGTGAGGAAGCCGGACTTTTGCTTCACCGACGGGTCGGCGTGCTGGAAGTACGGCAGGCCGATGATGGGCACGCCGAAGAGCTCGAACCAGGCATCCTGGTAGGTGATCGTGGCTGCCGCCTGGTCGTGAATCACCCGGGCAGCGCTGATGCACCAGAGCGGCGGCATCCCTTCCTGTGCCTTACAAGGCGTGAAGCGGCCGTTCTGAAACTCGGTGATGTTCCCTTCACGACGTACGGCCCGTTCGGCGGAGATTCGCGTGTCATCCCGGGCCGTGACGCTCAGGGATTGCACGAACCCGTCACGAAAATCATCAGTGAGCGTAATGCGCTCGCCGCGCGTGATGAGGCCGTTCGGTTCCTTGAGGGTCACGTTGCCGACGGCGCTCAACGTATTGGCATTCTGGTCGTAGATGACCTCGTCGGCGGTGAGAATGTAGTTGTTGAAATAGATCTCGACGTTGCCGCGGGCAATGATCCGGTTGCCTTCACTGTCGTAGATCAGCTCATCGCCCTGAAGATAGAGCGGCTGGCTTTTGTCCACCCGCTGCACCGGCCCGAACAGCGGATTCTTGCCTTTGCCAAAGGCGCGGGGGGCTTTGGGTTGCTCGAGCGAGTTGGGAAGAGCGTTGACGGCCGGAGCGACGACCTCCGGATCCTGCGCAAGCGCGGGTCGGGCAACACCAAGCGAAAGGCTGGACACGAGCGCAAAACACGCGACGCCCGCCAACAAATGGCGGGTCGCAGCACGTCGCCCGGCGCCACGACCTTCCGGTGTTTGCGCTCGACGCATCACGTCTAACCGTCCTCCTGGTGCAAAAGCACCGTAGTTGACACCAGGGCGGCTATAATCACCGGCGCCCATATCGCCACCCTCGGCGATACGAGACCAGCAACTCCAATCTGTCGGGATACCTCTGCCAGCAGAAAGAACCCGAGCCCCCCTAACATTCCGACGGCAACCATAGTCTGAATGCCGCCCGACCGGAATGACTTCAACGACACAGTGGCGGCAAAAAGTACCATGCAGATCAATAGGAGAGGCCGCGACAGCAGCATCTCGTACTGGACCCGATAGGGAGCGGCGGAGAGGCCCGCCCGCTCCACCACGTCGATGACGGCCGGAAGCTGCCAGAAGGATAGCGAGATCACGCTGCCCAGCGCATCCTGTACGCGTTCCGGGGTGAGGTACGTGCTGACGAGATACCGCTCGTAACGCTCCGGTTGCCGGCCGACGCCGGCGACGAGAGCATCCTGCAGCTCCCAGTAACCGTCCTGCAGAGTGGCTTGCTTTGCCTCGATTCGCTCGACGAATCGGCCCTCGCGATCGAACTGGAAGATCGTGACGGTAAATAGCCGGAGGCCGCCATCCGCTACGCCGCCAGCGTTCAGGACCGAGGAGCCATCAGCGCCGTCCTGTCGAAGCCAAGAGCCGGCGCGCGTCTTGAGGAAGTTGGATTCCTTGCCGAACACCTCGGCAAAGAGCTCNTCGGCCTGCGCGCGGGCCGAGGCTGCCAAAGGGTTGTAAAAAACGACAGTCAGTACGCCGAGAATGAAGGCGAGTACGATCCCGGGGCTGATGAACTGCCATACAGACATTCCCGCTGCCCGGATGACCGCAAGCTCACTCCGCCGACTGAGCTGCAACATGCTGGCGATGCTGCCCACCAATACGGCAAACGCGAGCAGGATCTCTGTATAGGCCGGCAATCGCAGAAGGGTGAGCCATACAAGTGTGGCAGCAGGCACGCTGCCGTGCTTGCCGGACTGGCGCAGCACCTCCACGAAGTCGATCATGAAGATGAGCAGGGCACAGACAGCAAACGTGCCGAGGATGCCAATGATGAAGTGCCGGGCGATGTAGAGCTTGAGCGTGAGCGCGCGCATGCTCACCTCGCTCCCTGTCGCCGCAGTGCGCGGGCGTTGCGTGCTGCTGCCAGTGATGCGGCCAATGCCCGGATCGGGGCAAGCAGCACCATTAATCGATCTGTCACGCTCGGTCCGCTCCGCGGCACCTCGTTTCGCCGGATGAGGAAGAACGCCAACGCCATCCCTCCAAGTGGCATCAGGTAGAGAAGGGGAACGGCCCAGGCGTGGATGACCGTGAGATTGTTGGCTGCAAAGCCGCCGATCCGAAACAGCGCTGACACAACAAAAGCCAACACCAGAGCTTCCACGCGGCTCTGACGGTTCGAGCGCGCCTGACCGATGAAAGCCATTGTCAGAAGCACAAAAGTGAAGGGATACAGCGGGTTGGCGAGCCGCTCATGGAACTCGGCCCGGAATTCGCCAGGACGTTGGCGGTAATAGGCATCCTCAGGCGATGGCCAGGCAAGATCGCTGAAATAGCGCTCNCGGGGCTTCAGCACACCGCCACCCAGCCCTTGAGGCTCGAACCGGTCGAGATTGATGGTGTAGCTGTCGAAGGTGATGATCTGGGGCGCGTCGCCGTTCTTCTGGCGAACGATGTGCCCGTCCGTCATCACGAGGAAGGCTGAATCCTCCCGCTTCACGAGGATGCCGCGCTCGGCGAGATAGGCCATTGTCTGGTCCTTGTCGCGGGCATCGTTGAGGAGAATGCCGCGCAACTCACCGTC
>JGI25326J35508_1001083_pt1 | contig 20720 bp, 16 predicted proteins | sample HigsolmetaAR201D_FD_35508 | JGI IMG/M metagenome (IMG submission 35508)
GCGCTTTCCAGATCGAGTTCGATTTCGTCGACCACATCTTGCGGATTCGCGTCGTCGACGGCGGCGAGGCGACGTTACCGCTAGAACCGCAGACCACAGCGTATTTCTATCGAAGCGTCATGCAGACGCTGCAGCGGTTGGGAGTCGGCGTCGAGATCAACCGCGTGCCCAGCGAGCTGCCGGATCCGATTGCATTCGATGTCGACGAGGTGCACGGCTCGTACGATTCGGAGTACGCGAATCGCTTCTGGCGAGTGATGTACCAGGCCGCCCTAGTATTCCAACAATTCCGCGCCCGGTTCATCGGTAAATGCAGTCCCGTTCATTATTTCTGGGGCGCCGCCGATCTTGCGGTCACCCGATTCTCTGGGCGAACCGCGCCGCCACATCCTGGCGGCATACCGCATTTTCCGGATTGGATTGCGCGCGAAGCCTACTCGCATGAAGTCAGTAGCGCGGGCTTCTGGGCGGGCAACGAGCAGTACCCGCAAGCGGTGTTTTATTCGTATTCCTACCCTGAGCCGCCAGGGTTTTCGGAAACGCGCATTAGGCCGGCGAGCGGCTACTACGATGCTGGGCTCAGAGAATTCGTGCTTCCGTATGACAGGATACGAATGTCAGTTTCGCCGGAAAGAGAGTTGATCGAGTTCTTGCAGAGTACGTACGAGGCAGCTGCGGATAGCGGCCGGTGGGATCGCTCCGCGCTCGAAAGATCGCGAGACGCGCTTACGATCGGCTGAAAGTGAAGAGGGGAGCGGAGCGACGCCGAGTTGATGGGTTGCGCAGCTCCGCGTGATGTTCCGGCTTTCCGTTCGATCAGAAGGCATACGTGTACCGAAGGTGCGCCGTTCTCGGTACGCCTAGCTGCACGACTTCGTAAGGCGCGTTGCCGACGTCGGTGCGTGCCGTCGCAGGTCTGCCGTGCTCTTCGTCGAAGACGTTCTCGATTCGCAAATCCAGCCGATGCTTTCGCGCCTCGCCAAGGAAGTAGCGAAATGCCGCGTCGACGACACTGTAGTGCCCGTAATCGCGCGTACCGGAGAAGATCGTGTTCGTCACCGAGCCGACGTAATTGATGTTCAGCGTGGCGCCGAACGGTAGCGCTGCCGGGCTATAGTCGAGCGTCGCTTGTGCGCTCGACTTCGGCACGCGGTCGAGCTGCCGGTTCGAACCTTCGCGTTCCGACTTCGTGTATGTGTAGCTGGCTCGCAACGATAGCTCGGAAGTCAGGTTCGCATTCAGTGCAAGCGTCCCGCCGGTGAACTCCACGGTGCCGGGCACGTTCGTGGCGATGTCGAGATCCTCCTCTTCGTCGTACACCCACTGAATCAGGTCGTCGACTTCGCGCCGGAAGCCGATCAACTCCCAGTCGAGCTGTCGCATATCGTTCAGTGGAATCGTTCCGCCGATCGATAGGTTGAGATTCTTGCTCGTCTCGGGTTTCAGATTCGGATTGCCGCGCTCGAACGGATCGATCGCATAGAGCTCTTCCGCGCTCGGTAAGCGCATGCCCGTTCCGGCAACGCCGCGCACGAACAGATTGGGAGAGAAGTCGTGGCGTCCGGTGACCGTCCACACCGCGACGTCGCGCGCATCGGACGGCGAGTTGTATCGCGCGCCGGCGGACAGCACCGTGTTCGCCAACAAGGCCGGCGTCGTTCGAACTTGAGCGAAGACCGCGTGGGTTTCCTCGGAGTTCGGTGCGATCAGCAGCACGTCGTCCCTGCCGCCGTACCGCTGCAGGTCGTAGCCGACGAAGTACTCGAGACCGGCAGCCTGTTTGATGCGTACCATGGCATTGAGGCCTTTGTCGTCGAAGCCCCAGTAGGTGCCGGGCGGGTACACGACTTCGATCGCACCAGGAGTCGTCAGGCTGTTCCACAGGGTGACGTAACTCGTATCCCAGTCGTGATAGTAGCCCTTGAGGTACAGCTCGATGTTGTCGTTGATGCGATAGTCGAACTTCGCGCTCGCGATTTCCTCGTTGCGCGAGTTGATGGCCTTGCGCACGCGCATCGGCGAGAGCTGATCGAGATCGGCCTCCGTGTGCTGATAAGAAATGCTGAATCGAGCGTTCTCGGTGAAGTCGATGGCATAGCGCAGCCCGCCGACGCGCACGTCGTACGAACGGTCGCGGTCTGTGGCGCTCGGTTGGAAGTCGCGGTCGCGGTAGGGCTTGATACCGTCGGCTTCGTCCTTGGATCCATATACGACGAGCCGATGCTTGCCGGCGAAGGTTCCGCGGAAGTTGCCGCTCACCGAATAGCCGTCGTTCGTGTGAAACCCGCTGCTCAACGTGACGCTCGGTCGATCGGTCGCTTCCTTGGTCACGACGTTGATGACGCCCGCGATCGCTTGCGTACCGTAGAACAAGCCTTGTCCGCCTTCCAGTACTTCGATGCGCTCGACCATGTGCGCCGGCAACGTGTCCAAGGGCAGGGTGCTCGTGTACAGGCGATTGTTGATGCGCACGCCGTCGACGAGCCACAGGATGTCGCCGCTCCGGGAGCCCTGGAGCGATGCGTCGACGTAGCTGAAGGGGCCGCTCGACGGTGCGACGAAGAGGCCGGGCACCGTGCCGGACAGCGTCTGGCTGATGTCGTTGTACACCCCGTTGGCGACGAACTCTGCCGGAAGCGTCGTCAGCCGCGATCCGGCCTTCTCCAACTCCACGGGAATGCTTTCCTCGAGTCGCCGGGCTGTCACGGTCACTTCTTCGACAGGCGCAGCCTGAACCGACTGAACAAGGACGAACGCCAAGGCGCCGGCGGCCAATGGCCGCAGGTGACCGAATCTGATGTTCACGGAAACCCCGAAACGCAAATCGAATGAGCGCTGAGCGATACGCCCCAACTCGATGGGGCGTGCGCTACTTTCGGCAAGTAAGAGTCCCCGAATCGAGTTACTTACGGTTATCGTTAACAGCGCTCCGAAAGAATTGTGGTCTTCGGCCGCATCCGTTCTCGTTTGCCGTTAACGTTACCGTCATGCGTAACTAGTGATCACATATAGGTTCCCGAGTCACAGCGTTGCGCTGTTTCTCGACGAGCAGCGCCGTTCGGTACGGCACCTCGATGTCGACTCGAGATGATCCGAGAGAGGACTCGGGCTATCATCCTGCGGCGGCCATGTCTTGCCGCCTTCCTTCATTATCCTAACCGCCGAGCAACCTCGCGCGCCGACGCATCGTGGAAATCGCCAGGATCACAAACCCCTTGCAGCGGGATGCCTCGAAGTGCCTAGACCGTCGCGTCTGTGTAGCGCCCATGCTCGACTACACTGACCGGCATTGCCGGTATTTCATGCGGCTGCTCACGCCGAGCGCGCTGCTTTATACGGAGATGATCACCGCTGCGGCGATCGTGCGCGGTCGCCGTGAGCATTTGCTTGCCTACGATCCGAGCGAGCATCCGGTGGCGTTGCAATTGGGTGGATGCGATCCGTCGGAATTGGCAAGTGCTGCACGGATCGGCGAGGACTTCGGCTACGACGAGATCAATCTCAATTGCGGGTGTCCGAGCGATCGCGTGCAGAGCGGCCGTTTCGGTGCATGTTTGATGGGCACGCCGGAGCTGGTGGCGGAATGTGTGTCTGCGATGCGCGCGGCCGTGCGCGTTCCCGTCACGGTGAAGTGCCGCATCGGTATCGAGCCGATGCCCGATCCGAACGCGGACGAATACGAGTTCCTGCATCGTTTCGTGACGACGGTGGCAAGCGCAGGCTGCGAGATCTTCGTCGTTCACGCGCGGAAGGCGATCTTGAATGGACTCAGCCCGAAAGAGAACCGCGAGATTCCGCCGCTCAGATATGACGTCGTGCGGCGCTTGCGCGAGGACTTTCCGCAGCTGACATTGGTCCTCAACGGCGGCATCCGCTCGACGGATGAGGTCAAGGCGCACCTCGCAACCTTCGATGGCGTCATGATCGGCCGCGAAGCCTACTCCAATCCCTACTTGCTGGCAGAGCTCCACCGCGCGGTCGTCGATCCGAATGCGCCGCTACCGAATCGAGAAACGGTGGTCGAGCGCTACGTCGACTACGTGCAGGCCCGGGTCGACGAGGGGCATCGATTGTCCTCGTTGCTCCGCCATGTGCATGGACTCTATGCAGGGCTGCCCCGAGTGCGTTCCTGGCGGAGGTTCCTGTCCGAGCAGGCTGCACGCAACGAGGCCTCGGCTCGGGTGTTGATCGACGCGTTACGCATCGTCCGGGCCGCCTAGCAGGCCGGAAGCTGCCACTTCACTTTATCTCTCAGGCCCCATCCCATTGCCGAACCGGGACTTTCTGCTGAGCAAGGTTATGTAGTGTTGTGTATATAATGCCCACGCCCAGGCACATCCGGCTCCCTGCCGTCATCGCCGGTGACCCGCGACGACTGGAAAGGACGCGAGGTTGGCACGGGACCTGAGCCGATCGAGCGCTTAAGAGGTCATGGGAAAAGACATCGAACTAGCCATTTTGTTTGCCGACGTGGTCGGAAGCACGCGGATTTATGAGGTCATGGGCGACCTGCGTGCTCGCGACATGATCCTGACTTGCGTGGAGATCATGCGATCGGCCACCGAGCAGAACCATGGCACCGTGATCAAGACGATCGGCGACGAGATCATGGCGACCTTTCCGACGGCGAACGACGCCATGAACGCTGCAAGCAAGATGCAGCACGACATCCGAATTCATTCCGAGCTGAAGGTCGAAGGGCAGCCGATCGCGATCCGCATCGGCGGGCACTTCGGACCGGTCGTGCTCGAGAACCGCGACATCTTCGGAGCCGCGGTCCATACCGCGAACCGTATGACCAGCCAGGCCAAGGCCGGGCAGATCATGGTTACGAGCGCGATGGTCGAGCGGCTTGCGCCAGAGTGGAAGTCTGCCGTCCGGCAAATCGATGTGGCGACGCTCAAGGGCAAGACGAGCGAAGACGAGCTCTACGAGGTGCTTTGGCAGAAGGAGGATGCGACGAGCATGCTCCCGGCCATTGCACTCGGGGCGATCGGCAAGGAGGCCAAGCGTCCGCGGCGTTTGCGCCTGCGGTTCCAGGGCAAGGAGATCGTCGTCGACGACAGTCGGACGAACATCGCCATCGGACGCGCCGAAGAGAACGACGTCGTCATCAAGGGCAATCTGATCTCGCGCCTGCACGCCCGCATCGAGCTCACCCGCAACAAGTTCGTGCTGATCGATCAGAGCACGAACGGCACGTTCGTCACGACGCGGGACGGCGAAGAGGCCTTCGTCCGCCGCGACAGCATGCAGCTCAAGGGCGAGGGGATGATTGGTTTCGGCCGCGTTCCCGAGAACGGCGCGGCGCTCACTGTGCGCTACTACTGTGAGGAGTAGTTGCTCCGCGTGACTCGTGACTCGCGGTCGTGGCGGGTGCCGCACTGTGGTCGTGAGTAGTGAGTAGTGAGTGCGATCGCGCCCGATGTAGCCCGTAGCCTGCCGCCTGTAGCCTGAAACGAACTGGGCCGCATTTGCGGCCCAGTTCATTTTCGTCATCGTGCGAGCTGCTGTGCGATGTCTTTCTGGATCCGCCGCAGCGCTTCGGGTACTCGATCCTTGAACTCGTCGAGATAGGTCCCGATTGCCTCGATCTCCTGGCGCCACGCAGCCGGGTCGATCGAAAGCAGGGTCTTCAGCGTGTCGTTGTCGATCTTCAGACCGCGCGTGTCGATGTCCTCGGGGCGGGGCAAGTAGCCGATCGGAGTCTCGATCGCATCCACCTTGCCGTCGCAGCGGTCGGCGATCCAACGCAGAACGCGCAGGTTGTCGCCGAAGCCCGGCCACATGAACTTGCCGTTCTTGTCCTGACGGAACCAGTTGACGTGGAAGATGCGCGGCAGGCGCTTCACGCGCGATTCGAACGACAGCCAGTGCTGCCAGTAATCGCCGAAGTTGTAGCCGCAGAAGGGCTTCATCGCCATCGAGTCGCGTCGCACGACGCCCATTTGGCCCACCGCCGCAGCCGTCGTCTCCGACGCCATGCCGGCCCCGACGAGTACGCCGTGCGCCCAGCTCTTCGCCTCGTAGACGAGCGGGGCAACTTCGCGGCGACGACCGCCGAACAGGATTGCGGAAATCGGTACACCCTCGGGCGCTTCCGCGAGGTTGGAATAAATGGGGTTCTGTTTCGCGGAGACCGTGAAACGCGAATTCGGATGTGCGGCCGGACCGTTGCCCGGCGTGTACGGTTTGCCCTGCCAATCGAAGGCCGGCGTTCCGGACTCGAGACCTTCCCACCACGGCTGACCGTCGGCCGTCATCGCGACATTCGTGAAAATCGTGTCGCGCTGAATCATGTCGAAGGCATTGTGATTGGTCTTGCGATTCGTGCCTGGCACGACGCCGAAGTAGCCGGCTTCGGGATTGATCGCGCGAAGTACGCCGTCTTCGCCGATGTGCAGCCAGCTGATGTCGTCGCCGAGCGTCCAGATCTTCCAACCCGGCATCGACTCGGGTGGCACGAGCATCGCGAGATTCGTCTTACCGCAAGCCGAGGGGAACGCGGCGGCGATGTAATGCGTCTGGCCCTCGGGGTTCTGCACGCCCATGATCAACATGTGTTCGGCGAGCCAGCCTTCGTCGCGGGCCTGCCAGCTTGCGATGCGCAGCGCGTGGCATTTCTTGCCGAGCAGCGCATTGCCGCCGTAGCCGGACCCGATGCTCTTGATCGTGAGCTCTTCGGGGAAGTGCATGATGAAGCGGCGGTCGGGGCTCAGATCGCCGATCGAGTGCAGGCCCTTCACGAACGTGCCGTCGCGCTCGATTCGACGCAGGGCTTCGGTGCCCATGCGCGTCATGATGCGCATGTTCGCAACGACATAGGGGCTGTCGGTGATCTCGACGCCGCAGCGTGAGAACGGCGAATCGATCGGACCCATGCAGTAAGGCACGACATACATCGTGCGGCCGCGCATGGCACCGTCGAACAGTGCGTCGACCTTACGGTGCGCTTCTTCGGGGTCCATCCAGTTGTTGTTCGGACCCGCATCTTCGCGCGAGCGTGTGCAGACGTAGGTCAGATGCTCGACGCGCGCGACGTCTGAGGGGTGCGAACGGTGCAGATAACAGTTCGGGTGGGTGGACTGGTTGAGCTTGATAAGATCGCCCCGCTGCAGCATCAGGTCGATGAGAGCTGAGTTCTCGGCCTCCGTTCCCGTGCACCAGTGAATCGAGTCAGGTTTGGTCAGACGCGCGACTTCTTCAACCCAGTTCTTCAACGACGCATTCGACGTGCCCATTTCGAAGGATTCCTCCACATTTTGTTGCGACCTCGTGCACATCGAGGCTGCGAAAATCGGGGCGGCGATTATACCGATCGGCTTCGCTCCGATGGCGACACGATGTACGACATAAACCTAAGATTGTGCCCGCCGATCCGCGGCCGTTGCGCTCGCCAGGGCGCCCATGTGATGCAGGTGCTGCGATGCAGAATCCTGCGCGCGGCTCCGCGTGCATTGTGTGCCGCGCTGTGTGCCCTAAGTGCGGTGCTGTCGTCTTACGCGCTCGCTGAAAACGAGGTTCCCGTCGAGACGAAGCTGATCGCCGAGGTTCTGGAGACAATCGAGACGCCAGAAGGTAAGCAAGTTCAGCGGCTCGTGCCAGCTCAAAAGATCACGCAGGGCCAAGTCGTCTACTACACGGTGCAGATTCGCAATCCGACGACACAGCCCGCGCGCAGAGTGATCGTGGAGCAGCGTATTCCCCTGAACACGACGTACGTGCCGAACTCGGCTTCGGGACCGGCTGCCGAGATCACGTTTTCTGTCGATCACGGTCGATCGTTCGGACGCGCAGAGGAGCTCACCGTGACGGGCATAGGGGGGCTTTCGCGCCGCGCGACACCCGAGGACTACACGCATATCCGTTGGCAGTTGCGCAATGTGCTCGCGCCGGGCGCCGTGGCGCTCGTGCGTTTTCAGGCAGTGTTTCGATGAACGCGCGACCCGATTGGGAAGAAATCTTCGGCCCTGACGGCCCGCTCGCACGTGCGATTCCGGGGTACACGGTGCGCGAGGAGCAGATCGGTATGGCTGCAGAGGTCGATCGCGCTTTGCGCACGCGCGGTCGTCTCGTCGTCGAAGCCGGTACGGGAACGGGCAAGACGTTCGCGTACTTGGTTCCCGCGCTGCTATCGGGCCAGCGCGTCGTGATCTCGACGGGCACGCGCACTTTGCAGGACCAGCTCTACACGCGAGACGTACCCACCGTCGCCGCCGCGCTCGGACGGCCGGTGCGTATCGCGTTATTGAAAGGTCGGGCGAATTACTTGTGCGTCCACCGACTCGAGCTCGCCGAGCAGCAGGCGAGGATGCGCGGCCTGCCGCGCGAGGTCGCGATCGCGCTCGCGCGCGTGCTCGAGTGGGCGCCGACGACGCGGCGCGGCGATATCGGCGAACTGGCAAGTTTGAGCGAATCGTCGCCCGTGTGGCCCTGGGTGACCTCGACGCGGGACAACTGTCTCGGCGCGGACTGCGCGGCGTTCGAGCGCTGCCATGTCGTGCGCGCACGACGCGAAGCGCTCGCCGCGGATGTCGTGATCGTCAATCATCATTTGCTGATGGCCGATCTGGTGCTCAAGGAAGAAGGCTTCGGCGACCTGCTGCCGAGCGCGGACGCCGTTGTGATCGACGAGGCACATCAGCTTGCGGACGTGGCAGCGATGTTCCTGGGATTCGTGGTTTCGACGCGTCAAATGCAACTGCTTGCGCGCGATCTGGCGAGCGAACTCGTGGCCGGCGCGCCTGCCGTCGAGATCTCCGCGCCGCAGACGATCGAACGCCATATCGCAGAATTGCAGGATGCATTCGCCGGAATGCCCGAGCGGCAGGAAGCGGAGCATTGGTCCGCCGGTGCGATCGAGTGTCTGGACCGTATCCGCGTCGTCTTCGAAGATCTCGCGCGGTCGCTGGCTGCGTTCGAACATCCTGGTCTTGCTTCTGTTCGGCAGCGTGCGCTCGAGCTTGCCGCGCGCGTCGACACGTTGCTCGCGCAGGACGACGGCGAGAATCAGGCCGTGCGCTGGGCTCAGCTGTCGAACGCCAATCTGTCGTTGCATTACGCCCCGATCGATGTGGCGACGCCGCTCGGCCGATTGATCGGCGCACATACTGGCGCGTGGATCTGTGCGTCGGCGACCTTGTCCGTCGCGGGCGATTTCTCGCATTTCACGCGACGCATCGGCATGGCCGACGCACGCGCGGTGCAGTTCGGCAGCCCGTTCGATTTCGAACGGCAGGCTCTCTTGTACTTGCCGCAGGGTCTCGACACGCCGAACTCCTCGCGACACACGCAGCAGGTCATCGACGCTGCGTTACCCGTGCTCGCTGCTAGCGGCGGGCGTGCGTTCTTGTTGTTCACGAGCCATCGCGCGTTGCGCGAAGCTGCAAACATCCTCAAGGAACGTCTTGGTCCGAAACCGCCGTTTCCGATCTTCGTCCAAGGCGATGCGCCGCGGGATGTGCTGCTGACTAGGTTCCGCGAGCACGGCGCGGCGGTATTGCTCGGTACGAGCAGTTTTTGGGAAGGCGTGGATGTGAAGGGTGCTGCGCTGTCGGTCGTGGTGATCGACAAGCTCCCGTTCGCAGCGCCGGACGATCCGGTGTTGAAAGCGCGCCTTGCGGCCATCGAACGCAATGGCGGGAACGCCTTTTTCGACGAACAGGTCCCGCAAGCGGTGATTACCTTGAAGCAGGGCGTCGGACGGTTGATCCGCGATCAGGACGATTTCGGCGTGATCGTGTTGTGCGATCGACGCGTGCGTTCGCGCGGCTACGGCCGGATATTCCTGGATAGTTTGCCGCCGATGCCGCAGACCGAGGACGTTGCCCAAGCTTGTGCATTCCTGCACGCGAAGCTCGCTGCAGCCGGCTTGAGTGCGAGCCCGTCCGCGGCGGCGCAAGCCGGTTGAGACATATCTTATGAACTTGATAGCAATCGATACCGCGACGGAACGCTGCTCGGTCGCCGCTCGTATCGACGGACGATTGTTCGAGCGTAGCGTGGATACGCAGCGCGGGCACGCCGACATCGTCCTCTCGATGGTCGATGAGGTGCTCAAAGAAGCAGGCGTGCAGCTCCAGGCCCTTCAAGGCATTGCCTATGGACGAGGGCCGGGCGCTTTCACGGGCGTGCGTATTGCGATCGGCGTCGTACAAGGATTGGCGTTCGGCGCGAACCTGCCGACGGTCGGGATTTCTGATCTCGCGGCCGTTGCACAACAAGTTGCTGAACGCGGTCGACGCATCCTCGTCTGTATGGATGCGCGTATGAACGAGGTTTATTGGGCTCGGTTCGAGCGGCGCGAGAGCGGGCTCATGGAGCTGGTCGGCAACGAATGCGTGTCGTCGCCTTCGGTCGTCGAGACGGCAAATGTCGATGTCGTTGCAGGAACGGCCATGGCTGCGTATCCCGATCTCGCGTTGAGATTTGAGGGCGTGCCGCAAGTGTGGGCTTTGCCGCACGCGCGTGACATTCTGGTGCTGAGCGAGCCGGAATTTCGCGCGGGGCGAGGCGTGCCCGCGTACGAAGCGCAGCCCGTGTATTTGCGCGACCAAGTCGTTTTCGTGAAGGGCGCGTGACGTTTCATCGTCCTGTAACACTGACCGGTTGTAATCCGTTGTCATCTCGAAAACGCCGCGGTGTGATCCATCCATGCCAGATAAACAGATCCTCATCGTCGAGGACGAGCGTCCGATCCGCGAAATGATCGCATTCGCCTTGCGCCGCGCTGGCTTCGAAGCGCGCGAGGCAGGCGATGCGAATTCGGCGCTCGCCAGCATCGCCGATCGACGCCCCGATCTCGTGCTGATCGACTGGATGCTGCCGGATACGAGCGGACTGGAGCTCACGCGCGCATTGAAGCGCGACAAGGAAACCCGCGACTTACCGATCATCATGTTGACCGCGCGCGCCGATGAGCAGGACAAAGTCATGGGGCTCGACGGCGGTGCGGACGACTATGTCACGAAGCCGTTTTCGCCGCGCGAGCTCTTGGCGCGGATCCGTGCGGTGCTCCGGCGCGCGGCGGCAAGCGAAGATGCGGAAGTCATCGACATCGAAGGGCTCGTGCTCGATGCGGCGAGCCACCGCGTCCGTGTCGGCGAAAAGACGATTCAGCTAGGACCCACGGAATACAGGCTGTTATCGTTCTTCATGACGCACGCTGAACGGGTGTACAGTCGTGCGCAGCTGCTCGACCGCGTGTGGGGCGGCAACGTGTATGTCGAAGAACGCACGGTGGATGTGCACATCCGTCGTTTGCGCAAGGCGCTCGAGGCCTTCAAATATGACCGTTTCATCCAAACCGTTCGCGGCTCCGGTTATCGATTCTCGACTCGTACGGAGTGAGCCTTGAATTTTCTGCGCGGCATCTCTCCGACAGGCTGGAAGGCGCTGATCAAGCTCGGGATCGCGCTGTTCGCTGCCTTGCTGATCGGACTTGCGGTCGGGCACGTCGCGCTGGCAATCGCGATCGTTCTGGCCGTCGTGCTCGCGATTCAGGCACGCAACTTCCTCCGCGTCGAACGTTGGGTGCGTCCTCGCCATCTCGGTGAAGCGCCCGACATCAACGGCGTGTGGGGCGAGCTCGTCGCGAGCATCGATCGCATCCAAAGGCGCCGGCAATATCACAAGGCGCGCGTCATGGAGCTGCTGCGCGAGTTTCGCAGGCTCACGACCGCGATGCCGGAAGGTGCCATCCTGCTTGGGCCCGGCAACGAGATTCTTTGGTTCAATCCGCGCGCCGCCGAATGGTTGAATCTGCGTCGCAAGCGCGACTACGGCATGCGCGTCGAGAATCTGATTCGCCATCCGAGCTTCATCGAATACCTGGCGACGGGCAGACCGGAGGAGGGTGTCGTCGTTCAGGAGCCGGGTTCGAGCAATCGATGGCTGGCGTACAACGTCGTTCGCGCCGGTGAGCTCGGCCGTCAGCTCTTGATCGTGCGCGACGTCAGCAGAGAAATGCAGCTCGAAACGCTGCGCAAGGATTTCGTCGCCAACGCATCGCACGAGCTGCGCTCTCCGCTCACGGTCATCAGCGGATATCTCGATGCGCTCGCGGAAGATTCGAAGCTCGATCCGACGTGGCACGGTCCAGTGCTCGAGATGCGTCGGCAAGCCGAACGAATGAGTCTCATCGTCAGCGATCTATTGGAGCTTTCGAAGCTCGAGTCGGGCCAACGTTCTTCGCCGGAAACGACGGTCGACATCGGCGGATTGTTGGCGGCAGTGCGCAAGGAGGCCATGGCGCTCGAGCAGCGGCCGGAGAAGATCATCCTGACGCTCGACAGCGACGCATTGCTGCGCGGGAGCGAGCCCGAGCTGCATTCGATCGTGTCGAATTTGATGACGAACGCGGTGAAGTACACGCCGCCGGAAGGTGAAATCGAGCTGCGTTGGTGGACGGATGACGAGGGCGGCCACATTGCAGTTCGCGATACTGGAATCGGTATTGCGCCTGAGCACATCCCGCGCTTGACGGAACGTTTCTATCGAGTCGATGCGGGTCGCGCCCGAGAAATGGGCGGCTCGGGACTCGGGCTCGCAATCGTGAAACATGCGTTGCAGCACCACGACGGCACGTTGACGATCGACAGCACCGTCGGGCAAGGCAGCACGTTCGTCTGTCACTTTCCGACCTCGCGAATCGTTCAGCGGTCGAACGTGACCGAGTTGCGTCAAGCAGTTGCCGAATAGCAGGCGATTCGTCGACGGTGCCGCTGCGAATGCGCGAATCGCGCTCGCATGCACCCGAGACCTGTGCCGTCGTCTTCCTGATCTCTATCTCCCTCGAATCATGCCCGTGCATGGAAGCATCGCCTGTGCGAGCGATTGCTGTTGCGCCGAACGTTCAACGCGAAGGCTTCATTCGCGCATGTGACAAGCCCCGGTGACATGATGCTGTAACGAACGATGCTTATAAAACGTCCGGTCAATCGATCATCCACGACCGGAGGCATCAGTGACCAAGCTCAGCATCGCAGGGACATTGGCGGCGGCCTTGGCGGTACCGATCGGCATTGCGCACGCAGCGAACAACGAAGAGATCGCCGCAATCCGCGCAGAACTCGAGCGTCTCATCGAGCGTGTCGACAAGCTCGAGCAGGAGAACGTGACGCTCAGGGCGGAGAACGAAGCGCTGAAAGCGCAGAGTGACTATCTCAGAGCCGAGACCCGCGGATTGCGCAAGGATTCGGCAACGCAGGCGGTCGAAGCGGCGAAGGTGAAAGGTGCCGATTGGGCGAGCAGAGTGTCCATCAAAGGCGATCTGCGTTATCGCTACGAGTACATCGGCGACGAGTCGTTGAATGCATCCGGTGTGCAAGCGGCGGCAGATCGTTATCGCGATCGAATCCGCGCACGCATGCGGCTCGAAGCGAAGGCAACCGAAACGCTGTCGGTCGGATTCGGAATCGCAACGGGCGAGAACGGCGATCCCCGCTCGACGAATCAGTCGCTCGACGGCGTTCTTTCGCTCAAGAGTCTCGACCTCGATCTCGCTTATTTCGATTGGCGATTTGCGAATGGGGGCCAGCTCATCGGCGGCAAGATGAAACAGCCGTTCGTGAAGCCCGGCCAAAGCTTGTTCTGGGACGGCGATATCAATCCGGAAGGTTTGGCGTTGGCATTTTCGCGAGGCATGTGGTTCGGCTCGGCGTACGGTTACTGGATCGATGAAATCTCGGGCGCCGAAACAGCAAGGACCTCGGACGTCATGCTGTATGGCGGTCAGATCGGCGTGAAGGTGCCGATCGGCAGCTCATCGCTGACGGTGGCGGCGCATTACTATGACTTGAGTGGCGGGGTCGGCCGTGCCCCGTTCTATGCCGGCAATGCCAACGGGAACACCACCGTTCTGGCCGGCGCGACGCCCGTGCTGGTCTACGACTACGAAGTGATCGATCTGATGGCCGAGCTGAACTTGCTGCTCGGGTCGACGCCGCTGCAGTTCTGGATGGATGCAGCGCAGAATCGAGACCCTGACGATCACGACACCGCGTGGGCCGCCGGTGTGCTGCTCGGCAAGGTCGGGAATCCCCGCAGTTGGGAAATCGGTATGTCGTACCAAAAGATCGAGAAGGATGCGTTGTTCGCCCAGCTGATCGATTCGGACTTTGCCGGCGGTGCGAGCGACAGCGAGGGTTGGGTGCTGCGGGGTGGGTTTGCGCCCACCCGCAATTGGACGCTCAACGCGACGTACTACATGAGCCGGCGCAACGCGGAAACGGGCCCGGAAGCGGATTACGACCGCCTACAGCTCGATTTCAACGTTAAGTTTTAGCGAGTTAGGGGCTACGCTTGCGGTCGTCTCGAACCGCAGGGTATACAGCAACATGCGGCTTGCGAAGAGATGCTCATGGAAAAGTCCGATCTGTCTCATCACATTCTGAGTCGGTACAACGACGACCTCGAGCGCGTGCGTACGAACGTGCTGCGCATGGGCGGCCTCGTGGAGGAGCAACTCAAGCAGGCCGTCCAGGCGCTCGTCGAAGGCGACAGCCGGTTGGGCGAGCAGGTCGCGCTCGGCGATCAGAAAGTCAATGCCATGGAGGTGGCGATCGACGAGGATTGCAGCCGCATTCTGGCTACACGCAGCCCTGCAGCCAGCGACCTGCGGTTGATCGTTGCCGTGATCAAGACGATCACGGATCTCGAGCGCATCGGCGATGAAGCCGAGAAGATCGGTTTCATCGGTTCGCGGCTTGCCTCGGTCGAGCGTCCGGCGGACCGTTACCGCGAGATCAAGCACCTGGGACGCATCGTGGGAGACATGGTCCACGAAGCGCTGGATGCATTTGCGCGTATGGATCCCGAAGCGGCCGTCGCCGTCGCCAAGAAGGATCGGCTCGTCGACGAGGAATACGAGTCGATTCAGCGGCAGATCATCACGTTCATGATGGAAGATCCGCGCACGATTCGCCGCGGTCTGGACGTGCTTTGGGTTGCGCGGGCGCTCGAGCGGATCGGCGATCACGCCAAGAACGTCTGCGAGTACGTCATTTACATGGTGTACGGCAAGGACATTCGCCACGTCGCACTCGAGGATGTCGAGGAGCACATCCAGGCGCGCGTCCAGCGCAATCGGGGTAGCTGAAGGAGCGGTCCCCTGGGACGAGCGGCCTGCCTAATTGGATAATCGGGCGCTCCTTCGACCTGACTGAACATCATGCTCAATCGTCGGCTTGCCAATGGCCTCGGGTTCCTAGCTTGCGTGGCGCTCATGGCCTATGCGCTGTACGCGGAGCATGTGCTGGGCCTCAAGCCCTGCCCGCTGTGCATCTTTCAGCGCGTTGCCGTCATCGCGGTCGGCGTGCTGTTTCTGATCGCGGCGCTTCACAATCCGAGAGGTACGCTCGGCGCGCGTATATATGGCGGGCTCATCGTGCTCGCTGCCGCGGGCGGTATCGGTATCGCTGCACGGCACGTGTGGATTCAAGCGCAGCCGCCGGGCACGGTGGCGGCGTGCGGCGCCGATCTCGACTTTCTGCTCGACATCATGCCGCTCACCGAAGTGGTCGCGAAGGTGCTGACCGGTTCTGGCGAGTGCGGGAAGGTCGATTGGCAATTCTTCGGCCTGTCGATGCCGTGGTGGGTTTTGATCAGCTTGGTCGTGCTCGCCGGCTGGGCGGTCTTCGCCAACTTCCGGCGCACGACTTGATCCGCTAGCTGCCTCGTCTAGGGCTCGACGAGCAGCAGCTCCATGATGCGCTCGTAGATCTTCGACAGCGTTCCGATATCCGCGACGCGCACGCATTCGTTCACTTTGTGGATCGTCGCATTGACGACGCCGAGCTCCACGACTTGCGCGCCGGTCGGCGCAATGAACCGTCCATCCGAAGTGCCGCCCGTCGTCGACAATTCCGGTGTACGGCCGACGTGTTCCTGCACGGCGCGTTGCACGGCATCGGACAACTTGCCGGGCGGGGTAAAGAACGGCAGCCCCGACACGAACCATTCGAGCGTGTAGTTCACCTTGTGCCGGTCGAGGATCTCGGTGATCGTCTGCTGCAGGCGCTCGACCGTTTGCTCCGTGGAGAAACGGATGTTGAAGCGCGCCTTGAGCTCGCCCGGAATGACGTTCGGTGCGCCCGTGCCGGCGCTGATGTTCGAAATCTGAAATGTCGTCGGCTGGAAGAACTCGTTGCCCTTGTCCCAGGTGCGGCTCGCGAGCTCGGCAAGGGCCGGCGCGACCGCGTGGACGGGATTCTCCGCAAGATGCGGATAGGCAACGTGACCCTGAATGCCATGCACCGTGAGCTTGCCGGACAACGAGCCGCGACGGCCGATCTTCACCATGTCGCCGAGGGTCTCGCTGCTCGTCGGTTCGCCGACGATGCACCAGTCGATTTTCTCTTCCCGGGCGTTCAGTACTTCCATGACTCGCCGCGTGCCGTCGACCGACGGGCCTTCCTCGTCACTTGTCAGTAAGAAAGCAATCGTGCCGGCGTGTTGCGGATAGCGGGCGACGAAGCGCTCCGTGGCCGTGATCATTGCGGCGAGCCCGCTCTTCATATCGGCGGCGCCGCGGCCGTACAGAATGCCGTCCTTGATGACCGGCTCGAACGGATCGGTGTGCCACTCCTCGCGAGGACCCGTCGGCACGACGTCCGTGTGACCCGCGAAACAGAGTACCGGGCGGCTGTTGCCTCGACGTGCCCAGATGTTCTCCACCGGGCCGAACGGCATACGTTCCACGTTGAAGCCCAACGCTTCGAGTCGTGCACCGATGACTTGCAGGCATCCCTGATCGTCGGGGCTCACGGACGGACGCCGGATCAGTTCGCAGGTCAGTGCCAGGGTTTCGGCAGACGCGTCGGGCGTGGACAAGTGCGCAGCTCCGGGTGGGTCGAGGGAGGCGCGACTTATAACGAAGGCAGTCGGCAGCGGCAAGGGTCGCGTCGTCGATGCGCTCCAAACAGCCGTGCTCGTGTCATATGTCTGTAATGAAACGCCGCCACACTTCTGCCCCGTGAAGCGGCGCGGCCTTCGCTGCCGCATCGTTCGAGGAGTGGCGATGAAGTCGTTGCGAATGTGGAGTGCGCCCATTCTGGTCGGATTGGCATCGCTCGGAGCCCAGCCGGCGGTAGCGCAGAGCGTCATCAAGATCGACGGCTCGAGCACTGTGTTTCCGATCGCCGAAGCGGTGGCGGAAGAGTTTCAGATCGCCAAGCGCGGCAAGGTTCGCGTGACGGTCGGTATCTCCGGAACGGGCGGCGGTTTCAAACGGTTTTGCCGCGGAGAGACGGACATTTCAAATGCTTCCCGGCCGATTCTGAAAGAAGAAATGGAGGCGTGCCGCAAGGCGGGGGTGAAGTACATCGAGCTGCCGGTGGCTTTCGATGCGCTCACGGTGGTCGTCAATCCTCAGAACACGTGGGCGAAGTCGCTGACGCCTGCGGAGCTCAAGAAGATTTGGGAGCCGGCCGCGCAAGGAAAGATCACCAAGTGGAGCCACGTGCGTGCGGATTTCCCCGATGAGCCGCTGCTCCTGTTCGGACCCGGCGCCGATTCCGGCACGTTCGATTACTTCACCGAGGCTATCGTCGGCAAGTCGAAATCGAGCCGCACCGACTATCAGGCGAGCGAGGACGACAACGTGCTCGTGCAGGGCGTGAGCTCGAACAAAGGGGCGCTCGGCTATTTCGGCTACGCATATTTCGCGGGTAACCAAGCGCGTATCCGGGCCGTGCCGATCGTCAACTCGGCCGGCAAGGCAATCGCGCCGAGCTTGGCGACGGTCGTCGACGGCAGTTACGAGCCGCTCTCGCGTCCGCTCTTCATCTATGTACGCGATGCTGCCGCGGAGCGTCCCGAGGTGGCCGAATTCGTGCGTTTCTACATGACCGATGGTCCCGAGCTGGCGAAAGAAGTGGGCTATGTTCCCTTGCCGGCCGAGGCTTACCGGATCGCGCTCGAGCAGTTCGCGAAGCGCAAGCTCGGCACTGTGTTCGGCGGCGTTCCAGAAGTGGGCGTCACAGTCGAGGCGCTGCTGGCGCGCGAGGCGAAGCTTTGAAGGGGCGCGCCGTTCGTGGCCATGAAGAAAAAGTGACCGAAAATCAACGTCGACGTAGCTGCCCGTCAGCGATTAAAGTGCGCCCCGCGTTCGTGGCGGGCGCACTTTCGTCCGGGCGGCAATAAAAGCTGCCGTTTTGAAGGGTTCGAATTTGAACGAGGCGATCTCGAAATCAGTGATCTCGCGTTCGGCTTTGCGGTATCGCAAGCTGCGTGATCGAGTCGTCGAGAGCTTCCTGCTCCTGGCCGGGCTCGTGGCCGTCTTCACGACCATCGCGATCGTGGCGATCCTGCTCATTGAGTCGAGTGCGTTCTTCGAGCACGTTTCGCTGGTCGAGTTCTTCACCGACACGATGTGGACGCCGCTCTTCGCGGACGCGCACTACGGCATTCTGCCGCTCGTGGCCGGCACGCTCACGACGACGCTCGTCGCGCTCGCGGTGGCTGTTCCGCTCGGGACCACGATCGCGATCTATCTCAGCGAGTTTGCACCCACTCAGGTGCGCGAGACGGTGAAGCCCATCCTGGAACTGCTCGGTGCAGTGCCAACCGTCGTGTACGGCTACTTCGCACTGACGATGGTGACGCCGGTGCTGCAGAAGCTTATTCCCGAGCTGCCCGGCTTCAACATGCTGAGCGCCGGATTGGTCATCGGCTTGATGATCGTGCCGTACGTGAGCTCGTTGAGCGAGGATGCGATGCGCGCCGTGCCCCGTTACATGCGCGAAGGTTCCTATGCGATGGGAGCGACGCGGCTGCAAACCGCATTGCGTGTCGTCGTGCCGGGCGCATTCTCGGGTCTTGCGGCGGCTTTCATTCTCGGGATCTCGCGTGCCGTCGGCGAGACGATGGTCGTCGCCATTGCGGCCGGCATGCAGCCGAACTTCACGTTCGATCCTCGCGAACCCGCGGCGACGATCACGGCGTATATCGTGCAGGTGAGTCTCGGCGACCTGCCACACGGCAGCATCGGCTATCAGAGCATCTTCGCTGCTGGTCTCGTGCTCATGGCAATTACGCTGGTCTTCAACGTCATCGGCTTTTCGTTGACGCGCCGCTTCCGGGAGGCCTACTGATGAGCACATCGTCGGCCTCGTATCGCGATATCGATGCGCTTCGGCAGGATCTGTCGCGCCGCAAGCTGATCGATCAGCTCTTCGTCATCGTCGGGCTCATCGTCATGCTGGCGTGTCTGGCGATTCTGGCCGTGTTGTTCATCGATCTGATTCGCGACGGCGCGCCGCGTTTCGGCTGGGATTTCTTCACGAACTTCGCATCGCGCAAACCCGAGCGCGCCGGAATCTTGGCGGCTTGGGTCGGCACGTCGCTCATCATGCTCGTCACCGCGTTCTGTGCCGTGCCGGTCGGCGTGGCTGCGGCGATTTATCTAGAGGAGTACGCGCCGAAGAACTGGTTTACGGCCATCATCGAAATCAATGTGACGAATCTTGCGGGCGTGCCGTCGATCGTCTACGGACTGCTGGCGCTCGGATTGTTCGTGTATCAGTTCGATCTGGGCCAGAGCATTGCGGCTGCCGGGTTCACGCTGGCGTTGCTGATCCTGCCGATCGTGATCGTGGCGACGCGCGAGGCGATTCGTGCCGTTCCCAACGCAATTCGCGAAGCCGCTTACGGTCTCGGTGCGACGCGTTGGGAGGTGACGAAGGATCACGTGTTGCCGTATTCCACGGGCGGCATACTGACCGGCATGATCCTGGGGCTTTCGCGTGCCATCGGCGAGACCGCGCCCATCATTACGATCGGTGCGTTGAGCTTCATCGCCTTTCTGCCTCAGTCGCCGGTCAAGGGGGAGTTTCCTTTCCTGTCCTTCGAGTGGCTGAAGGACCCGTTCACGGCGATGCCGATCCAGATGTTCAATTGGGTGTCACGCCCGGATCCCGAGTTCCAGGCCAACGCCGCTGCAGCCGGCGCCATTCTGCTCGGAATGACGCTGCTCATGAACGGCGTTGCGATCTGGATCCGTTATCGGTACCGCAAGAAGATCAATTGGTGAGGGATCGTCGTGACAATCTCCGAACGGACCCCAACGACGCGTCCCGGTAGTTTGAGGGTGAGTGCTGCGCCTGCGCGCGTGGCATGAGGTTTTGGATACCATTATGGCGACGACGCTGACTCCATCCTCGCGCCCTGTGCAGGAGACGTCTTTGCAAGACACCAACGAGCAGAGCCCTGCGGCCGGACAAGCCACCGGACCGCGAATCTCGATCACGGTCGACGATACGCGGAAAGTGAAGCCGCCCCACGTCAAGGCCGCCGTCGAGAACTTGAACTTCTATTACGGCGAACACCGTGCGCTGAAGAATCTGACGATTCCGATCGCCGACAAACAGGTCACGGCGCTCATCGGTCCCTCCGGCTGCGGTAAGAGCACGTTCTTGCGGTGTTTCAACCGCATGCACGATTTGCAACCGAACACACGCTACGAAGGCAGCATTACGCTGTATCCGGACAAGTTGAATCTGGTCGGCCCAGGCGTCGATCCGATCGAGGTGCGCATGCGGATCGGCATGGTGTTCCAGAAGCCGAACCCGTTTCCGAAATCGATTTTCGAGAACGTCGCCTATGGCTTNCGTCTGCGGGGTGTGCGCAGCCGTGCAACGCTGGCCGAGGAGGTCGAGAAAGCCCTTCGCGGCGCAGCGTTGTGGGACGAAGTGAAGGATCGCTTGGACGATTCCGCGCTCGCG
>JGI25326J35508_1001128_pt1 | contig 20215 bp, 18 predicted proteins | sample HigsolmetaAR201D_FD_35508 | JGI IMG/M metagenome (IMG submission 35508)
ACAGCGATCGACCGGAGGCGCACAACCCTAAGTGCTCGAGCCCTGCATCGCAGGGCTTTTTTTTGCCTCGCGTCAACCGGCGGCGCGCAACTTGCTGCATCNGGCTCCCATGAGCTCGACCGCCTGGGAAGTCGTCATCGTCGGCGGTGGACCTGCCGGTCTCTCCGCTGCACTGACCCTCGGCCGTTGCCGCCGGCGCGTGCTCGTGTGCGACGCCGGCCGCTATCGCAACCGGGCCTCGCGCCACATGCACTGCTTTCCGACGCGCGACGGCTGTCCGCCGCACGAGTACGTGCGCCTTGCCCGCGAAGAGCTGCGGGCGTACGGCACGGTCACGGTGCGCGACGTCACTGTCGTCGATGCGGGCCGGAACGACGACGGCTTCGAGGTGACGCTCGAGGACGGAACGCGCGAANGCGCGCGCAAGCTCCTGCTCGCGACCGGCGTCGTCGACGAGCTGCCGCCGCTGCCGGGAATCGAACGCTTCTACGGCCGCAGCGTGCATCACTGTCCGTACTGCGACGGCTGGGAGTGGCGCGATCAGCCGATCGCCGCATACGGCCTCGACGAAAAGGGCGCGGGACTCGCGCTCATGCTCAAGCAGTGGAGCGCCGACATCGCGCTGCTCACCGGCGCACCCGGGCAGCTCGACGAGAGCTGCCGCGCGCGGCTCGCCCGACACTCCATTCCGATCTACGAAGATCCGATCGCAGCGCTCGAAGGCAGTGACGACGGAATGCTCGAGCGCATCGTGTTCACCACGGGCCGCACGCTCGAGCGTCGCGCGCTGTTCTTCAACACCGGTCAGCACCAGCGCTCGCCGCTCGCCGCGCGACTCGGGTGCGANTTCAGCGACAAGGGCGGCGTCGAAGCCGGCGACTACGACGTGGCGACGAGCGTGCCGGGGGTCTACGTCGCCGGCGATGCTTCACGCGACGTGCAGCTCGTGGTCGTCGCCGTCGCCGAAGGCGTCAAGGCTGCCTTTGCGATGAACAAGGCGCTGCTCGCCGAAGACGGCCTCGCGTAGGACCTCGGCGTTGTCGACGGAAGACACGCGGCCGCTCGCGAGCGGCTCCGGCAGCGCAGTCCTCTTCATGCAGCTCGCGTCTTCGGCCATAGTGCGACGGCTGACGGACGGAGGTGCCTGATGGGCGAGCTCGTCATCACGACATTCGACTGGGTACCTGAGCTGCCTCGCGGCTACGTGCGCGACATCCGCATACGCTGGGCGCTGGAAGAAGCCGGACTGCCCTATCGCGTCGAAACGGTACCTTTCCGCGAGCGCAGCGCGGAGCACTTCGCGCACCAGCCCTTCGGTCAGGTGCCGTGGCTTACCGATGGAGACCTCTCNATCTTCGAAAGCGGCGCGATCCTGCTGCATCTCGGCAATCGCAGCGATGCACTTCTGCCGTCCGATCCGCGCCGCCGCAGCGAAGCCATTCAATGGGTGTTCGCGGCGCTCAACTCGGTGGAGATGGCGAGCCTGCCGTGGTTCATCCTGCTGCTCTCCGGCGAGAGCCGCGACACGTCGGCCTGGAAGCGCATCGACAGATTCCTCGAGTCACGTCTCCAGCACCTGGAGCCGGTGCTGGCGGAACGCGAATGGCTCGCCGGATCCTTCTCCATCGCGGACATCCTGATGGCGGACGTGCTGCGTCTCGTCGACCGCTTCGAGAGGCTCGAAGGACACCCGGCCTGCAAGCGCTACGTCGCGCGCGCCACGGCCCGCCCGGCCTTTGCGAAGGCCTACGCGGACCAGATGGCGCTCTACGCCACGACCGCGTGATCCCGGCGCGGCTGACCCGAAGGATCAGCTCACGCCGAGATAGTCGAGGATGCCGCGCGCGGCCTCGCGGCCTTCGAACACGGCGGTCACCACCAGGTCCGAGCCGCGCACCATGTCGCCGCCCGCGAAGACCTTGGGATTGGTGGTCTGGAACGCCCGCCTGTTGCCTGCGGTCACGCGCACGCGACCGTTCGGATGCAGGCGGATGCCGTGCTTCTCCAGCCACTCCGGCGGACTCGGCAGGAAGCCGAACGCGATGATCACCGCATCGGCCGGCAGCACTTCTTCCGTGCCGGGAATCGGCTCGGGCATGCGGCGGCCGCGCGGACCCGGCGCACCGAGCCGCGTCTGCACGACCTTGACGCCCTCGACGCGCTCGGAACCGACGATCTCGATCGGCTGACGGTTGAAGAGGAACTCGACGCCCTCTTCCCTGCTGTTCTTGTAGTCGCGGCGCGANCCCGGCATGTTCGCCTCGTCGCGGCGATACACGCAGGTGACGGACAGCGCGCCCTGACGGATCGCCGTGCGNTTGCAGTCCATGGAGGTATCGCCGCCGCCGAGCACGACGACGCGCTTGCCCTTCATGCTGATGAGCTGCTCCGCCGCGCCCGGCAGGCCGAGCTCGTGATTGATGTTCGAGATGAGGTAGGGCAGCGCCTCGTACACGCCCGGCAGATCCTCGCCCGGGAATCCGCCCTTCACGTACTTGTACGTGCCCATGCCGAGGAACACCGCGTCGTATTCCTCGAGCAGCTGCTCGAAGGGGACGTCCTTTCCGATCTCGACGCCGAGCCGGAACTCGACGCCCATCTCCTCCATCACCTGACGGCGCCGCTCGACCACTTCCTTCTCGAGCTTGAAGGGCGGAATGCCGAACGTGAGCAGACCGCCGATGCGCGGATAGCGATCGAACACGACCGGCTTCACGCCGTTGCGCACGAGGATGTCCGCGCANCCGAGACCCGCGGGACCGGCGCCGACGACGGCGACGCGCTTGCCCGTCGGCCGCACGTTCGACATGTCCGGCCGCCAGCCGCGCTTGAAGGCCTCGTCGGTGATGTACTTCTCGATCGCGCCGATCGTGACCGCGCCGAGCCCGTCGTTGAGCGTGCACGCGCCCTCGCACAGGCGGTCCTGCGGGCAGATGCGCCCGCAGACCTCGGGAAGCGAGTTCGTCTTGTGCGACAGCTCCGCCGCCTCGAAGAGGTTGCCCTCCTGGATGAGCTTCAGCCAGTTGGGAATGTAGTTGTGGACCGGGCACTTCCACTCGCAGAACGGATTGCCGCACGCGAGGCAGCGTCCGGCCTGCTGCGCAGCGCTCTCNGGATCGAACGGCGCGTAGATCTCGCGGAAGCTCTTGATCCGCACCTCAACCGGAGCCTTCTCCGGATCGGTGCGCGGGATCTCGAGGAACTGCAGTGTCTTGTCAGCCATTACGCCGCTCGTCTCAGATTCTCGATCAGTGAGTGGATGGAAGCCGCCTTCGGCTTCACCACCCAGAACTTGCCGATGAAGTTGCGGAAGTCGTTGAGGATCTCCTCACCCCATGTGCTTCCCGTCTCCGCCACGTGCTGCTCGATCAGGCTCTCGAGGTGCTGCAGGTGCGCCTGCATCGCCTCGGGATTGATGCGGCTGATGTCGATGAGCTCGTGGTTGTAGCGGTCGACGAAGTCGCGCTCGAGATCGAGCACGTACGCGAANCCTCCNGTGAAGCCTGCACCGAAGTTCACGCCCGTGCGGCCGAGCACGCACACCACGCCGCCGGTCATGTACTCGCAGCAGTGGTCGCCCGCGCCCTCGATGACCGCGATCGCGCCCGAGTTGCGCACCGCGAAGCGCTCGCCGGCGACGCCGGCCGCGAAGAGCTGTCCGCCCGTCGCGCCGTACAGGCAGGTGTTGCCCATGATCACCGTGTTGCGCGACTCGTAGCGCGCGTTGCGCGGATGGCGCAGCACGATCTTGCCGGCCGCCATGCCCTTGCCGACGTAGTCGTTCGCATCGCCTTCGAGGTAGAGGTGCAGACCGCCGGCGTTCCACACGCCGAANCTCTGACCGNCACTGCCGGTCAGGCGCACCACGATCGGCTTGTCCTCCATGCCGTAGTTGCCCCAGCGCCGCGCGATCTCGCCGGAGATCCGGGCACCGATCGAGCGGTGGTAGTTCTTCACCTCGTAGTGCCACTCGCCGCCGGTCTTCTTCTCGATCGCCTCNCGCATGTCGTTCAGCATGCGCTCCGCGAGTTCGCCCTTGTCGAACGGCGGGTTCGACGGCGTGAGGCAGAAGTGCGGCTTGTCGTCCGCGAGCCCCGCGGTCGAGAGGATCGGCGTGAGGTCGAGCTTGCGCTGCTTCGGCGTCTCGCCCGGCAGGATTTCCAGCAGCTCTGTGCGGCCGATGATCTCCTCGAGCCTGCGCACGCCGAGCGAGGCGAGGATCTCGCGCACTTCCTGCGCCACGAACCGGAAATAGTTCATCACCATCTCCGGCATGCCGATGAAGTACTTCGAGCGCAGCACGTTGTGCTGCGTGGCGACGCCCGTCGCACAGTTGTTGAGATGGCAGATGCGCAGGTACTTGCACCCGAGCGCCACCATCGGCGCGGTGCCGAAGCCGAAGCTCTCGGCGCCGATGATCGCCGCCTTCACCACGTCGAGACCGGTCTTGAGACCGCCGTCGGTCTGCAGCCGCACGCGGTGGCGCAGATCGTTGATGCGCAGCGTCTGGTGCGCCTCGGCGAGACCGAGCTCCCACGGCGTGCCGGCGTACTTGATCGACGAGATGGGGCTCGCACCCGTGCCGCCNTCGTAGCCGGAGATCGTGATGAGGTCCGCGTACGCCTTGGCGACGCCTGCCGCCACCGTGCCCACGCCGGGCTCGGCGACGAGCTTCACCGACACGAGAGCGTCGGGGTTGACCTGCTTGAGATCGAAGATGAGCTGCGCCAGGTCCTCGATCGAATAGATGTCGTGGTGCGGCGGCGGCGAGATGAGGCCGACGCCGGGCCGCGCGAAGCGCAGCTTCGCGATCATCTCGTTGACCTTGTGGCCGGGCAGCTGACCGCCCTCGCCGGGCTTCGCGCCCTGGGCGATCTTGATCTGCAGCACCTCGGCATTGATGAGGTATTCCGGCGTCACGCCGAAGCGGCCCGAGGCGACCTGCTTGATCTTGGAGTTCTTCTCCGTGTGGTAGCGCTCCGGGTCCTCGCCGCCCTCGCCGGAGTTCGAACGTCCGCCCAGGCGGTTCATGGCGATGGCGAGCGCCTCGTGCGCCTCGGGCGAGAGCGCACCGAGGGACATGGCCGCCGTATCGAAGCGCTTCACGATCTCCTCGACCGGCTCCACCTCCTCGACCGGAACAGGCTTGCGCGGGCTGCGCAGCCGCATGAGGTCGCGGAACGTGGACGGCGGACGCTCGTTCACGAGCTTCGCGAACAGCTTGTAGCGCTCGTAGTCACCGGAGATCACCGCCGCCTGGAGCGTCGCGATCACGTCGGGGTTGTACATGTGGTACTCCCCGCCGTGCACGTACTTGTGCAGGCCGCCCTGCTCGAGCGGCTCNCGCGGATTCCAGGCGCGCTCGGCNAGCTGCTTGAGGTCCGCTTCGATGTCGGAGAAATCGGCGCCCTGCACCCGGCTCTCGGTGCCCGTGAAGCACAGGTCCACGACTTCGTCGTGCAGACCCACGATCTCGAAGAGCTGCGAGCTGCGGTAGCTCGCGATCGTCGAGATGCCCATCTTCGACATGATCTTGAAGAGGCCCTTGCGGATGCCGGCGCGGTAGCTGCGGCCGAGCTCGAGCCGCGTGGCGAAGTCGAGCTTCACGCGGCCCTTGCGCATCATGTCGAAGAGCACCTGATAGGCCATGTACGGATACACGGCCGTGGCGCCGTAGCCGATGAGGCACGCGAAGTGATGCGGATCGCGCGCCGTTCCGGTCTCCACCAGGATGTTGCACTTGCAGCGCAGACCGGTGCGCACGAGGTGATGATGCACGGCGCCCGTGACGAGCAGTGCGTGCGCGGGCAGCTTGCCCTTGACCAGATAGCGGTCCGAGAGCAGCAGCACGAGCGTCCCGCGGCGTACGGCCTCTTCGGCCTGGCGGCACATGCGCAGGATCGCGTTCTTGAGCCCCTCGGCCGGGTCGTACTGCAGATCGATGAACTCGTGCGTGACGCCGAAGTCCTTGAGGCCCAGGATCTGGCGGAGCTTGCGCTGCGAGAGGATCGGCGAGCCGAGCACGATCTGCCGCGCGTGCTCGGGCGCCGGCACGAACACGTTGCACTCCGGCCCGATCTGCGTCTGCAGCGACATCACGATCGATTCGCGCAGCGGATCGATCGGCGGGTTCGTCACCTGCGCGAACTGCTGGCGGAAGTAGTCGTACAGCGAGCGCACCTTGCGCGACAGCACCGGCATCGGCGTGTCGTCGCCCATGGAGCCCACGGCCTCGCTCTCGTCCTCCGCGAGCACGCGGATGATCTCCTCGCGCTCCTCGGCGGTGATGTTGAACATCTTCTGATAGAGCGCGAGCGTCTCGCGGTCCATCGGCTCGGCGGCGAGACGCGGGTCGACGAGATCCGTCTCGAGATAGCGCACGCCCTTCTTGAGCCACGTCTTGTACGGGTGGCGGTTCTTGAGCAGCTCGTCGATGTCGCGCGACTCGAGCAGCTCGCCCGACTGCAGGTCGAGCGCGATCATGTCGCCCGGTCCGAGCTTGCCCTTGCGCACGACGTCCTCGGGCTTGTAATCCCATACGCCCGTCTCGGAGGCGATCGTGAGCACGCGGTTGCGGGTGATGACGAAGCGCGCCGGCCGCAGGCCGTTGCGGTCGAGCGTGCAGCCCGCGTAACGGCCGTCCGTGAACACGATGCCCGCCGGGCCGTCCCACGGCTCCATGTGCGCCGAGTAGAACTCGTAGAACGCGCGCAGGTCCGGATCGATGAAGTCGAGACCGTGCCATGCAGGCGGCACGAGGATCCGCATCGCGTGCAGCACGTCGAGGCCGCCCATGAGCAGCACCTCGAGCATGTTGTCGAGCGTCTGCGAATCCGAACCCGTGAGCGACACGAGCGGCAGGATGTCCGAGAGATCCGGCAGCAGCGGCGAGCGCAGGATGGGACCGCGCGCCACCGCCCAGTTGCGGTTGCCCTGGATCGTGTTGATTTCGCCGTTGTGGGCGAGATAGCGGTACGGATGCGCGAGCCGCCACTGCGGCAGCGTGTTCGTCGAGAAGCGCTGGTGGAACACCACCACCGACGTCTCGAGCCGCGGATCGCGGAGATCCGGATAGAACTCCGCCAGGTGCTGCGGCATCACCATGCCCTTGAAGACGATGGTGGCTGCCGACAGGCTCGGCATGTAGAAGACCGGGTCCTTGCCCTCGAGCGCCTTCTCGGTGCGGCGGCGCGCGAGGAACAGCTTCCGGTTGAACGACGCCTCGTCGATGTCGGCGATGCGGCAGTTCACGAAGACCTGCTCGATGTGCGGCAGCGTCCTCAGCGCTTCCGGACCGCAGGCATCAGGGTTGGTCGGCACGACGCGCCAGCCGGCGAGCTCCAGCCCCTCACGCTCGAGCTGCGCGGCGAGCGTCGCACGCGCCGTCTCGGCGAGCGCCGGATCCGGGTTGAGGAAGGCCAGGCCCGAGGCGAATCTCTCCGCGAGATCGATGCGGGCCTCTCTGGCCACCGCGCGCAGGAACCGTTCCGGTTTCTTCAGGAGCAGACCGCAGCCGTCGCCCGTCTTCCCGTCCGTGGCTACTGCACCACGATGGGTCAGACGACCGAGCGAAGTGATCGCCGTCTCGACCAGCCAATGGCTGGGCGAATCGTCCAGGTTCGCGATCAGGCCGAACCCGCAACTGTCCCTTTCGTACGACTCCCTGAAGAGTCCGCGCTCATTCGTGCTCATCGTCATTGGCCCCGTCAGCGGTGTGCCGCGCACACCAAACATCGCGCCGGACTCGCGTCCGCCGCGTTCAATACCTGGATCGGTTGAATGGCTCGGGGAGACCCAGTGGCCGCCTCAGTTCGGGCACCGGATCCGTAAAGTGCCTCCTCAGTCGGCCGCGGGGGCTGGCGGCCGCTGACGCTCATGCGGACACGAGGCCGGTCCGAAGGCGTCGCACGCCCGTCTTCACCACTTAATAATGGTTCGGATAATACCGNCGCATCATATACGGTCAATGCAAACGTGCGGTCCTGCACGAAAACGGTGCAACCGGACGTCCGCGCCTCGACCCGCCGGAACCGGCCGATTCGCCGGTTTCGAGCGATCCGNATCGACGCCCCTCTGCGGCGCCGATCCCGTCAGAGCCGTACCCCCCTTCCTGCTGCNCCGCCCGCGGCCTTGAAAGGGCCACGCTTGCCCACATCTGGGGCTCACAAGAAGGCACGGTTCCGGCCGTGCGNTCGATCCGTTTTGTGGAGGTGAGCAGGTATGGCACTCATGCGGTACGAACCCTGGAGCCTGGTTTCACAGCTTCAGGACGAGATCAACCGCGTGTTCAGCAGCATGACGAACGCGGACAGCAGCGCTGCCACGGCCGCCTGGGTACCGGCCGTCGACATCCATGAGTTCGGAGACCGCTTCGAGCTCTATGTCGACCTGCCGGGAGTCGACCCGGAAAGCGTGGACATCACGCTCGACGACGGCGTNCTGACGATCTCGGGNAATCGAGGCGAGACGAAGAAGGAAGGCGACGAGGCGGTCAGATCCCGTCGCGAGCGCGGACACGGACGTTTCTATCGCCGGTTCGTTCTTCCCGACACGGTCGACGCCGACGGTGTGAAGGCGACCGGACGCAACGGCGTTCTCGAGATCACGATTCCGAAGCAGGCGAAGGCGATGCCGCGGAAGATCAAGATCGCGGCCTGAAAGCCCTGGCCGCACGGCGGCCCGCCGCCTGCCGCGGGAACGCGCGAAGGGGCCCTCTGCGGGCCCCNTTTCTTTCTGTGTCGAGCGTATCCGGCGGTTCTCGGCGCCGCGGCATCAGGTAATTGCGGAACCGTCGACGCACCTGTTCGCACTTGAGCTTCGCAGTCACCGCGAATCTGCGCGAACTCCGCGCGTTTGGCTCTTCGTGAACGCCNCGCGCGCCCGCTACGGTCCCGCGCAATGGAGCACGGTCTGCGTCGGGTCGTCCGGAAGGCGCGAGGAAACGGACGCCGGATCGCGCCGGTCGCCGCGGCAGGCGTGGCGGCTCTGCAGTGCGCCGCGGCACACGCCGAGATCGGCGGGTTCGTGCTGCCGCTCTATTCCGCGACGAAGGTCCGGGAGTCTCCGGTCAATCCCGGCAACTTCCTCGGTCAGGCGCGCTCGAGCGCTCAGCTCGCCGCGGGGCTTCACGGTGAGATGGGAGCACTGAGCTGGCGGGCTNGCGTCCGTCACAGCCGGGCGTGGAACGGTGACCGCGAGCATCGAACCACCGATGTGTCCCTGCAGGAACTCTCAGCGTCCTTCGCCTTGTCGGATCGCGTCACGCTGATCGCCGGCAAGCGCATCCTCGCATGGGATGTCGCCTTCTCTTCGACGCCGCTCGGCTTCTTCCAGAAGACACCGGATCTCACCGATGTCACCGATCGTCTCGAGCGCGCCGAAGGCCTGCCGCTCGTCGCGCTCGGCTTCATCGGCCGCGAGCTCGATCTCACGCTCGTCTACAGCGACGACAGCCGGCACCGCAGCGACGGTTTCAACCGCGGCCTGCGCCAGCTCGCCGCCAATCTCACCTGGACCCGGCCGCGTGCATCGTATTCGTTCGTCGTGCAGAAACCGCACGACCAGCGCGCCGGATTCGGGCTCGCCGCGTCCGTCACGCTGCGGGACGACCTCACGGCGCATGTCTCCGCATTCACGCGGCGAGGAACGCGGCGCCCGATCTCACTTCGAGTGCTCGAGCGCGAGCTCGTCTTCGATACCGTCGATCCGAACGGCTCGTGGCGCCTGCGCGAAGACGAACGTTACGACCACTGGGTCGTCGGCACGAGCTGGGTCGGCGCTTCGGGTACGAGCGTCACGCTCGAGTGGTCGCACGACGATGCAGGTCTCGACCACGCGCAATGGGGGTTCTGGAAGGCGCTCGTCGCCTTCCATGCTGCGGGACCCGCAGAGGATGCGGCACCGGGCATGCTCGAAGGGGTGCCGCCCGATCTCGCAGCAGTCAATCTCGCATACGACGCGAAGAGCCTGCTGCCGCGCGGCGCACGGCGCGATTATCTGTTCGTGCGCGTCGCATGGCCCGTGGGGACGGCTTCGCTGTCGGCTCTCGCACGGACGGGCATCGCGGACGGCAGCACGTTCGTGAACCTCTCGGCCGGACGCGAATTCGGCCGGCGCGTCACTGCGGAGATCTCACTCTCGATGCACCTGGGACGGAAGGGAACGGAGCTGAGCTTCCTGCCGTCCGAGGGCTCGCTGCAGGCGTGGCTCAAGTACGCGTTCTGATACACCATCACGGGTGCAGCTCGAGATAGCGGCGGGTGAACATCGCCTCCGGAAAGCGCTTCGGTTCGACCGACTCGATGCGGAGCACCGTATGCCGATGCGGCGCGTCCGTGCTCCGGAACACCCAGGTGTCGATCCGCAGACGGCCGTGCTCGACACGCGCATCGGGGAACTCGGCCGTCTTGAGGAGCTTGCCGCTCGCGACGTAGAACTCCGCACCGCGGGGCAGCCACGTGTCCTGAGTGACACGCACGCGGATCGTCCGGTACGTCGCGCTCGTGCGCCGTGCCTTGAGCAGCAATCGCCAGCGCATCTCGCCGTCGGCGCTTTCCTCGTGCGGAGAATCGAATTCGGCGTCGTAGTCCTGCGCCCAGCGCACCCGCGCGAGATCTCCNTAGCTCGCCTCNCCGAAGAGCCGTTGCGCGGGCGGAATGCGTATCGCGCGGCGGATGCGCGGCGTGATGAACCAGATGTCCTCGGGTGTCGCGAGCATCCGTTGTCCACGGTCGAGCGGATCGAGGAACTGGACGACGGTGTTCGCCACACCGTCGTCCAGCACGCGGTAGCGGCGCGTGACCGTACCGCGCGGCTCGACCGTGGTGAGTGACAGCTCCACCTGTGAAGGCTCACCGGAGGCACGCGCGCCTTCCAGAAAATGCAGTATTTCTTCTGGATCCGGCAGGGACGCGGGTGCCTGGGCACGCGCCGCCGCGCAGCCGATCAGCATCGCGAGGCCCACTGCTCTCATCGACGCTCCCCACATGGTCACTCCCGATGCATTGCCGTGACGATGGACTCCCGCGTCACGCGGAGACTCGCCGTCCAGCCCGCAGCGAGCCCCAGCAGGCACAGGGCGCCCGCGGTCAGAGCCGCAGTCGACGGGTCGAAGGCGATGAACAACGGATAGGACTCGGTCTGCCCCGGCGCCGGCGGCATGCGGATGCCGGCCGAGTTCACGATCCAGAGAATGACGCGTGCGCTCACGGCACCACCGATCCCACCGATACCGCCGAGCAGCGCGCCCTGGAGCAGGAACATTCGACGGACGCGCGCCGCAGGAATCCCGAGGCTGAGCAGGATGCCGATGTCCCTTCTGCGCTCCATCACGCCCATCGCAACCGATGTGAACACGGCGAGCAGCACGACCGTCGCGAGCACCACGGCGAGAACGGCCGCCTGGCGCAGATAGAGCGCGACGAGCTGTCGATAGAAAGGCGAAAGCTCCTGCCAGTCCCGCACTTCGAGATCCGGCAGCCGCTCGGCGAGCGCACGCTTGACGTGTGCGGTGGCCTCGGTGGACTCGAGCGCGAGCACGATGCGGCGGACGCGGTCCGACTGGAGGAGCTCGTGCGCCGCGGCGAGAGGCACGAGGAGCCGCATGCGATCGAGCTCGGGTGAGCCGGTCGCGAACAGCCCCTTGATCTCCACGTCGATGGCATTGAGGCCGCCGCTCGACGAGATCGCGAGCAGCGTGACGTAGTCGCCGGGCCCGATGCCGAGGAGCCGCGCCATCTCCCGCCCGACGACTGCCGTGAACGGTGAGGCGTCGGATTGCGGATCGAGACCTTCGCCCTCGACGATCGGTACGTACAGCGCCGAGAGCCTGCGCTCGGCACCTGAGTCGACGCCTTCACCGAGCATCACGAGGCTCCGTTCGCCGTTCGAGACGATGCCCTGAAAGGCGAGCCTCGGAAGCGAGAACGCCACCTCCGGCAATGANCCTGCGGCATCCTCGATGCGTGCGACGTCCTGCGGCGTGAGCGCGTTCTGCAGCACGCGGTCCTCGTACCCGGAGAACTCGTCCGCAGTCGCGATCTGCAGATGTCCGACGCCGCCGCGGATGGTCGACTCCCGCACCGCGGTGAAGGTACTGAGGAGATAACCGCCCGTCGCGATCGCTGCGACTGCACCGATGGCCGCGATGCCGACGGCGAACAGCGAACGGCGCGCGTTGCGGTAGAGGTCCCGCCAGGCGAGCTGCAGCCAGATCATGGAGTCAGCCGCCCATCGCAGAGCGTGAACCGCCGGTCCGCCGCCTCGAGCAGACGCGAATCGTGTGTAGCAACCAGGAACGCGATACCCGCCTCTCGCGTCAGGCGTTGCATGAGCGTGAGCAGCGCGAGCGCGTTCTGCGAATCGAGGTTCGCGGTCGGCTCGTCCGCGAGCACGAGCCGCGGTTTCTTCACGAGCGCCCGGGCGATGCCCACGCGCTGCTTCTGACCGCCCGACAGCTCGTGCGGGAAGCGGTTCGCGTGATCTGCGAGACCGACGGCATCGAGCGCCTCCAGTGCGCGCGCACGGCGGCTGCGCCGGGAGGCGTCCTCCATGAGCAGCGCCATCTCGACGTTCTCGGCGGCGGTGAGCGCAGGCAGCAGGCCGAAATCCTGGAACACGATGCCGACGTCGCGCCGACGCACGATCTCCAGCTCCGGCTCGACCAGGCAATGCAGCGGCGTGGCATCGAGCCAGATCTGCCCTGCGTCGGCACGGTCGATGGTGGCGATCACGTTGAGCAGCGTCGTCTTGCCGCTGCCCGACGGACCGATCACCGCTGCGAGTGTGCTCCGCTCTACCATGAACGAAACGTCACGGAGCACGGTGAGCGACCCCGCCCGCGTCCGGTAGGACTTGGTCAGACCGCGCACGTCGAGCATGGTCCGATGCAACCGGCTGAAGGCTCGCCTTCAGCCGAGATCNATGGCGAGATCGAGCGGCTTACCGTCGTAGTCGAACGCCGCGCTGTCGAACTTCGGCGGCCCGAAGCGGCCCACCGCATTGCGACTGAAGCCGACGGGCTCTGAAGGGATGCCCAGCATGTTCGTGTCGAGCTTGCCGTCCGAGTCGCGGTCCTGCACCACCTGCACGGCGTAGCGGCCCGGCTCGAGCCGCGCCTTCGGAACGATGATGACCTGAGGATTGGACTGCGCCGGCACTACCGTGGTGAACGCGCACCGCGATCCCAGGAACTCCGCCTGGCGGCACACGCCGATGAGGAGCTGACCCTTGCCAGGCGTNACGTTGCGCAGCGTCAGCCGCAGCGCGGGCTCTTCCTCGGCGTGCGCGACACCCGCAATCACCGCGGAACAACACAAAGGAAGCANAGCGAGTGATGATCGACGCATCGAGCTCTCCTATGGAAAAGGATGAGGGTCGGAATTGAGCCGGCGCGGCATCGGCACACCCCAGTGGCGCGCGATGCACGCGAGCCGGCGTGTGTCCTCGTGAANGAGGTTCCAGCCGACGCCGAGCGGATGCAGCCCCGGGATCAGCACGCGCACGGTGCGGAAACCAAGGCATCGCAGGTCCGGTGTGGTGGTCTCCACGTAGTGGATTTCGAAGCCGGCGCGCTCGAGATGCGCGAGTGCACGGGACAGGCTGTCACGCGGCGAAGCATCGGATTCCGTTGCGCCGCGAGCCGAACGAGGGACGGATTCNAAGAACCACTCGAGCTTCGCGAAGTTCGCGGGATCGAGGTAGAAGCGCACGTGATCCGCGAAATCGCGCACGTCCTCGCGCGCGAGCACACGCGGCGTGCGCTCGAGCACGATGGCCCAGTTGAGCGTCTGAAAGGCCTCGACGAGCGCACGAGCCGCGGCGCGCGCGAGCGCGAGGCCTGCGCNCGCACCCACGACGGCCGCGCGGCGGTTGCGTGGCTGCACCAGAGCGATGACGGCAGGCAGACCGATGTCCGTCGTGACTTCGAACAGGAGTACGCGAAAACCGGGATGATGCAGAAGCTCCCGTTCACGCGGCGCAAGGAGTGCATCGAGCTCGCATTCCGGCAGCGCACGAGGCACGTGCCTCAGGAGCCAGGCCGCCATGAACGCGTCGCGCTCGACCAGCTCGAGAATCCCGCCGAGCAGTGCCTGCTCCAGGGTACGTCCCGCGGCCATGCCGGAGCTGATTCCCGGTTGCAGAATCTCCTGCGGCGAGAGGGCCTCGTACCCGAGATAGACGAGCGACGCCGGCAGGAAGCTCGGCGTACCGCGGGTGAGATTCCAGCCCTCGATCCAGCGCATGGGTGCGTCCGGGTCGAAACGTGCGAAAGGAAAGCCGGCACGCGAGTACTGCTCGTCGGAGAAGCCGATGAGGCGCTCGACGGGTAGCGCACGCTCACCCAGCCGGCGGCGGGTAGCAGTAACGAGCCGTTCCGTCGGACAGATCCCTGCGGCGTAGCGCTCGGCCGCCTCACCGAGCGCACGCCAGAGGGCTTCCTCGTATTCGAAGCCCGCGCCGCCGGCCGGCACGGTGTAGTCCGTCGAAGCGAGACCGCAGGCATCGTTGCGCGCGAAGTAGCGCGGCCGCGTGCAGTGAGCCGCGACGATGAAGAGGCGCGGCTCGCCTGGCTGCAGCGGGACGGAGACCACCCGCCGCACGATGCCGAGCCGGGGATCGATCATGCGCGTGCACACCCGCCGCAGCTCTTCCGACAGCACGTGCCGCTCCTTCAGAGCCAGTCGCGGACCGCGGGAGGCGGTGCTGCATCGGTCCTGAAGCCGCAGACCTCACAGCGCGGGAGCTTCAGCACGCGGCCGATGGAAAGATCGATCGTGACCGGATCGAGCTCGATCACCGCATCGAAGGCGCAGTGCTGCAGAGCGCCCGCGAGAAAGCTCACGCACTGCGCGCAGGCGATCGCCGCGGCGATGCGCTCGTGCACGCNGGCTCTGACTGNCGCGCTGCCCTCCGCGCCAGCGGCCTGAGCCACGCAGGCGTCGAACTCGTCCCGGAAATCGAGATTCGCGCGCAGACGGTGATAGAAGCACTCGTAACAGGCCGTATCTCCCGGCACGACGAATGGCCCGATGCGCACGCGGAGATCGGTGAGGCAGGCGAACAGGATCGGCGTGCGCGCCGCAAGAGCTGCACGGTTGTGCTCGCGGAAGGCACGATGATCCTCGCAGTCGCGGCAGACGAGGACGACGGCATCCGCTTGCCCCGTGGGCGTCTCACCTGCCGCGGCAATGCCGAGNACCGAAAGAAGTTCCCGGCACTCTGCCGCCAGTGCGCCGCTTCCCACGACGCGCACCGACTGGAGCTGAGGCGCCTGCCGTGCGTCCAGCCGCTCGTCGCGCACGCAACGAGCGAAATGGCGCGCCGTGGCGACGATGCGATCCTCTGAGCGCGCCGGTGCACCGTCCACCAGCACGCGACGGACGGTGAAGAGCTGCAGGAGAGCGCACGCCGTGCGCGGATCGTGTCCCCTGCTCTCGAGCAGCTCGAGCACCCCATGTGCGCTTCGCGTGCCGTCGCAGGCCTGAAGGAGATCGCGCGCGATGGGCGCTTCCCGACCGATCGTGAGNCGGTCGCTCGGTGTGCGAAGCTGTATCCGGCCGTCGTCGAGCTCGATGACATGTACCACCGGGTCGACCGCCGGACGTGCCGGAAGAGACTCGAACGCACCTGCACGCTGCGCGGGTGCCTTCACNTTTGCGGATCCCTCAATCACGCGCATGTCCTTTCCGGGCTCAGGCCTCCTCGCCCGCCGCATCGCGGCGCCACGCCCACCACGCGAACGCCATGCAGCCTGCGGTGAACACGACCAGCATGCCGAGGCTCCTCGCCAGACTCGCCGCCGGCAGCGGGTCGACGAGGCTCCAGCCGAGGAGACCTAGATGATGAGAGGGCAGCCACGGCGCGAGGCTCTGGACGACGGAAGGCAGGTACTCGAGCGGCACGAACAGTCCCGAAGCGAAAGCCAGCGGCAGAAACAGGAGATTGGCGACCGCCGTCGCCGCGCCGGGTGTGCACAGATGGCCGAGCGCAAAGCCGAGCGCCGCGAACGGCACGACACCCGGGAGGAGCNGCGGCAGCAGATGCAGCAGCAGCTCGAAGACGTCGGCACGCCTCGTGCCGATTGCCGCGACGGAAAAGAGGAGAACGAGCGCCGCCGCGACGAAGCCGGCAGCTACCACCAGGCGCGCCGCGAGATGCGCTGCCGGGCTCAGAGGCGTCAGTCGCAGCAGACGCGCCCAGCCCGATGCACGCTCCGCGGCGATGGAAACACCGAAGGCGAACAGCCCCACCGACATCACGGCGAATGTCGAGTAGGCGACGAGGATGTAGTCGCCCACCGACACGTTGCCGATCGTACGATCGGCCTGCGGCAGACCGAACATGAGGTAGAAGAGCGCCGGAAAGAGCAGTGTCGGTACGCTGAACGCGGGCGCACGCCAGAGCTTCAGGAGCTCGCAGCGAATCAGCCAGCAGAGCGCTCTGACGGTCATGACATCCGCTCCCTGCGAAAGGCGGCAACCCGTCCGCGGTGCGCCTCCTCCACACCGTGGCGGTTGCGCGTCAGCGTTACGTCGGAGGTGAGCCTGAGNTCCTCGAGCGTGCCATTCATCACGAGCCGCCCGTTCGCGAGCACGAGCACGCGTCCAGCGATACCTTCGGCTTCGGTGAGATCGTGAGTCGTCAGGACGATGGTGCGACCCGCGCGGGCGAGCCCGCGCAGCGTGTCGAGAAGCGCTGCCCGCGAAGCGGCATCCAGAGCCGCGGTCGGCTCGTCGAGGAAGAGAATCTCGGGATCACCCGCGAGTGCCAGCGCGAACAGCAGGCGCCGCCGCTCGCCGAACGACAGCGTTCCTGCGGACTTACGGGCTCTGTGCAGAAGGCCCGCGCGTTCGAGCAGGGCGCGCGTGCCGACCGGCGCNGCGTGACAGCTCCGGAAGAGCTCGACGAGCTCGCGCACACGCAGGTTCTGCGGCACGTTTGCGTGCTGCAGCATCACACCCATGCGGCTTCGCGCCCGTTGGCTGCGCGGATCGTCACCGTATACACGCACCGCGCCGGCGGTAGGTGTACGAAGCCCGGTCATGAGCGCAATGGCGGTGCTCTTNCCGGCACCGTTCGGGCCCAGCAGTGCGACGACTTCGCCCGGCGCGATGCGGATATCGACATCGCGCAGCGCCCATGCATCGGCGAAACGCTTCGAGACGCCGACCAGCTCGACGGCCATGGAACCCGCGGCGCTCACGACACGCCCTCCAGGCTGCGCTCGAAGGCTTCGACCCAGCGCGACCACCCGGGCGCATGGCGTGCCTTCTCCATGCACGCACGCGCACACGCGCGGTCCGCNCCGTACGCGACCGGCCCCTGAGCATGGAGCGCGGCCACTGCGCACAGGATCTCGGGATCGTCCGCGTGATGAGCGAGCGCCCGTCGGCAGATCTCGAGTGCCCGCGACCAGCTCGAGATACACGCTGCCATCGAAGGGGCGGAGTGGACCTCGGTGAGCGACTGCCAGACTTCGAGGCACACGCGCTCTCTTTCCGGCAGACCGGGCATGCTCGTGAGGTCGTGCACCAGAGAACGCAGCTCGGCGAGATCGGCGAACGGCGATGCGGACGCACCGACGAAGACGCGCCGTGCCAGCGCGCGCACCAGGAGACCGCGCGGTTCGTGCGCCGGATCCGACACTGCGGTAACCGCCGCACGCAGTCCTGCGACCTGCCGCGCGGCCTCCTCGGCCGACAGCGGTGTGCAGAACACGCTTGCCGGCGTGAGCGCTCTGAGCTCATCCATTGGCAGAGCATCCGACGAACCCCGACCGCTCGAGGCACGCAGCAGCCGACGGTCGAGCGACTCGATGGGCTCGCCCAGGGCATGCGCCACGACGGACGGATGCGCAGAGGGCGCACGCGACTGCAGCGCCTCGCACAGCCGGCGCAGACCGTCCATTCCCAGGCGGTCGAGAGCATGCTCGACGAGCGCGTGCGCGGAGACGTAGACGCAGGGTCTCAGCGCGGCATCCGGCACGAGTCGCTCGAAGAAGAGATCGCTGCGCGCGTCATAGGCGAGCATCGCCCGCAGCGCGGGGATGGCGTGACCTCGCGTTCTGAGCAGCGTTTCGCCGTCGATACGCGAACCGACGAAGATGGACGTGCGGTCGTGCCGTGCCTGGAAGAAGACGGCGATGCCTTCGTCCAGAAAGCGGTTCCCCGAGCGCAGGTGCAGATGGGCGAGCTCGTGAGCGACGATGGCCTCGTATTCGCGGAGCGACCGAAGCGGCGAAAGCTTGATGTAGCCGATGCCGGCGACATCGCTCGCCGCGTGGTGCAGCCCCGGCAGGCGTTCCGTGAGCTCCACCACGAGCTTCGGACCCGGGACCCCGAAGAACCGCCAGGCCTCGCACAGCGCGTCCTGCACGCACTGTTCAGTGAGCTCGACGTGCGCGATGTCGAGCTGCGACGCGTACAGCAGATACACGCCCGCACAGCACCGAACGCGGAGCGCGCCCGTCAGCAGGGCGCCGAGTGCGGGCAGCATGCGGCGAGCAACGCCCAGACGCTCGAGCACGTGCAGGTCCTCGCGCGCCGCCTCGTGCCTGGCCGCGCCGCAGTGCAGGAGCAGCCGCTCGATGAGCAGATCGGGCCGATAGGGATCGGCGCGTAGCGCACCCGAGAGGGCATCGATCTGCGCAGACAGGCTCTCGGAGGCGATGGCCGATGCATCGGCTGCAGCGGGTAATGCGGACGAAGACGCGCTCATGCCGGCTTCTCCCGCGCAGCCTCACGCGCATGGCCGAGGAATACCGCATGAACGGCGGCCTCCACGAGCCCGTCCACGCCGAGCAGACGATTGAGCGCGTCGTCGAAGAAGCCGCCCCACGCGAGCGATGCGATGCCCGCTGCCGCGGCAGTGAGACATACGTTCTGCGCAGCATGACCTGCTTCGAGCAGCGCCAGGCGATAGGCGCGGTCCCCGTACTTGACCGACGAGCGCTCGAACACCGCCGTGAACACGAGCAGCGCCGCGGCTGCCCTCGAGATTCCGCTGTCCGCGATGAGCGCTTGCTCGAGTGCAGCGGAATCCAGCGGCTGGAGCACATCCAGAGCGCCGCCGCGCGGATCGAAGTGAGTGACGCATGGCGGAACTTCCGCCACGCGCAGGAGGATGGGATAGACCTCGACCGGAAACTCTCCCCCCGCGGACGGATAGCTCCGGAACCGCAGCTCTACGGAAGGCAGATGGCGCACGGCTGCCCGCCGGTTGCAGGCGAGCGCGGGAACGAGCACCGAAGCGAGATCGGCAAGCGACAGAGACGCGCCGGTGAATTCCCGGGTGCTCACCCGCGCACGCAGTGCCGCACCGAGCGGCATGGCGGGCTCCGCGGGTGGCCCGAGCGCCCGACGCTCCACGAAGCGGTACACCTTGAAATTGCGGCTCAGCGCTTCGATTGCGGCACGCGAAGTGAGCTCCCGCGCGATGGTGAGCGCCTGTGCCGGGTAGCGGCTGCGCGTGTACTTGGTGTTCTCGTGAAAGAGCTCGAGGAGCGGTGCCGACGCGCACGCTTCTGCGACTGTGGTACTTCCGTCGAGCGAGATCTTCCTGGGATTCATGAGACCTTCCTTGCTCTCGCGGAAGCAGAGAGTAGGTGCGGCGCCGGCGGCGCACAGCACGAGAATCTGGCCAGAAGCGCCAGGATTGCGTGATTGCCCGGCATGGCGTGCGGAGCGAGTCTTTCCGCGCCGGAGGGCGATCGTGCGCGCCCGGGCAGGCGCGGTCGCCCACCCGGAGCCCATCCACTTCAAGTCAACCCAGGGAAGGAGAGACTCATGTCGATGGAAGACCTGGACATCGTCAGATCGAGCGAGAACGACCTCGAGGACCTGTCGGTGCTCGACGACGCGAACGGCGGCAGCTGCTGCTGTTGCTGCTGCTGCTGCGCGTGCATCGGCTGCGAAATCGAGAACGAGAACTGATCGGGCGGACGCCGATCCCGGTCCCGGGCGTTCCCGCGTCCGGGACCGGTTCCGTTCGTCGGAACCATCGGTGTCGCGGCGGGCAGCGAGACGGGTGTGAGCGCGGCATCCGATGGGTTAAGCTTCGCGCGGGGGGAATAGAGAGGTGGCCGTCGCACCATAAAGGAAAGGCCACCGCAGAAACGAGGACGAACGATTCCCCGGAGGCCGCTGATGCGAACCTCTGGTGCAGCACGTGCCGCACCTGCCAGCTCCCCCCATCGCGCGACTGCCGAAAGCAGGCA
>JGI25326J35508_1001135_pt1 | contig 20171 bp, 19 predicted proteins | sample HigsolmetaAR201D_FD_35508 | JGI IMG/M metagenome (IMG submission 35508)
GCGGTGCTGCTGGTGCTGCAGGGCATGGACACCTCCGGCAAGGGCGGCATCGTCAAACACGTGGTGGGCGCGGTGAACCCGATCGGGGTGCGCTACACCGCATTCGGGCCGCCCACCGAGGAGGAGCGGGCCCGGCACTTCCTGTGGCGCATCGAGCGGGCGCTGCCGCCGGCCGGCCACATCGGGGTGTTCGACCGCTCGCACTACGAGGACGTGCTGGTGGTCCGGGTGCACAACCTGGTGCCGCCGCCGGTGTGGCGCGGCCGCTACGCGGAGATCAACGCCTTCGAGCGGCGGCTCACCGACGCGGGCACGACGGTGGTCAAGGTCAAGCTGCTGGTCTCCCCGGACAAGCAGAAGCAGCAGCTGCTCGAACGGCTCGAGGACCCGACCAAGCACTGGAAGTACAGCCCGGCCGATGTCGACGAGCGGCGGCACTGGCCGGCCTACCAGCAGGCCTATCAGGCCGCGCTGGACCACACCTCGACCGGGCACGCGCCGTGGTACGTGGTGCCGGCGGACCGGCGCTGGTACAGCCGGCTGGCGGTGACCGAGCTGCTCATCTCGACGCTGGAGCAACTCGAGTTGAGCTGGCCCGCACCCCATTTCGATGTGGCGGCGGAGAAGCGCCGGCTGCTGTCGGACCGATAGGGTTGCGCTCAGATTGATTTTTCCGGCTTCTCGACACCCGTCCCGGCGATAAGATCCGCCGACACACGGCATGCGACGAAGGGATGGACAGTGTCGGTCACCGACGAATACCTGAAGAACAACGAGGAATACGCCAAGACCTTCAAGGGCCCGCTGCCGCTGCCGCCGAGCAAGCACGTGGCGATCGTGGCGTGCATGGACGCCCGGCTCGACGTCTACCGCATCCTCGGGCTCAAGGACGGTGAGGCGCACGTCATCCGCAACGCCGGCGGGGTGGTCACCGACGACGAGATCCGCTCGCTGGCGATCAGCCAGCGGCTGCTGGGCACCCGCGAGATCATCCTGATCCACCACACCGACTGCGGCATGCTCACCTTCACCGACGACGAGTTCAAGCGCCAGATCCAGGACGAGACCGGCATCAAGCCGGAGTGGGCGCCGGAGTCGTTCACCGACCTCGAGGAGGACGTGCGGCAGTCGATGCGGCGCATCGAGGCCAGCCCGTTCGTCACCCTGCACACCTCGCTGCGCGGNTTCGTGTTCGACGTCGCCACCGGCAGGCTGCACGAGGTCACGCTCTGACCGGTCCCCCGGCAACGCGACCGGGCGCGCACCCCGACCGTGACGGCCGGTGCGCGCGCCCGATTCGCGTGCGTCCCCGATCAGCGGGCGGGCATCAGTAGGTGTAGAACCCCCGGCCGGACTTCTTGCCCAGATGACCGGCCTCCACCATGCGCAGCAGCAGCGGCGGCGGCGCGTAGCTCGGATCGCGGTACTCGTCGTACATCGAGTCGGCGATGAGCTTCATGGTGTCCAGGCCGATCAGGTCGCTCAGCCGCAGCGGGCCCATCGGGTGCGAGAGCCCCGCCACCACCGCGGTGTCGATGTCCTCGACGGTGGCGACCCCGGCCTCGACCATCCGGATCGCGGCCAGCAGGTAGGGCACCAGCAGCGCGTTGACCACGAAGCCGGAGCGGTCCGAGCAGCGCACCACCTTCTTGCCCAGCACCTCGCCGGCGAACTTCTCCACCCGGTCCAGCGCCGCCGCGTCGGTCACCAGGGTGTTGACCAACTCGACCAGCGGCAGCACCGGCACCGGGTTGAAGAAGTGCAGGCCCAGCACCCGGTTCGGGTGCTTGGTGGCCGCGGCGATCTTCATGATCGGGATGGACGAGGTGTTCGAGGCGAGCACCGCGTCCGGGTCGGTGATGAGCTCGTCGAGCTCGGCGAAGATCTTGCGCTTGACGTCCTCGTCCTCGACGACCGCCTCGATCACCAGCTGCCGGTCGGCGAAGTCGGCCAGCTTGGTGGTGAAGGTGAGGTTGGCCAGGGCCGCGTCGCGCTCCGGCTCGGTGATCTTGCCGGCGCTCACACCGCGCTCCAGGGACTTGACGATGCGGGTCCGGCCGGCGTTGGCGAGCTCCTCGGTGGGCTCGTAGACCAGCACGTTCACCCCGGCCCGGGCGGATACCTCGGCGATCCCGGCGCCCATCTGCCCGGCGCCGATGACGCCTACTCGTTGGATGTCGCTCACGCTGAATACTTTCCTTTCTTCAGCAACAGGCCCCGCCCAACATCGCCGGGCGGGGCCTGTGCTGTCAACTCCGGAACCCCGGTTCCACTCCCCGGTTACCCGATCAGTGGAACTGNGCCTCCTCCGTCGAGCCCTTCAGCGCGGTGGTCGAGCTGGTCGGGTCGACGGTGGTGGCGATCCGGTCGAAGTAGCCGGCACCCACCTCGCGCTGGTGCTTGGTGGCGGTGTAACCGCGCTCCTCGGCGGCGAACTCGCGCTCCTGCAGCTCGACGTAGGCGGTCATCTGGTTGCGGGCGTAGCCGTAGGCCAGATCGAACATCGAGTAGTTCAGGGCGTGGAAGCCCGCCAGGGTGATGAACTGGAACTTGAAGCCCATCGCGGCCAGCTCCTTCTGGAAGCGGGCGATGGTGGCGTCGTCGAGGTGCTTCTTCCAGTTGAACGACGGCGAGCAGTTGTAGGCCAGCATCTGGTCCGGGTACTCGGCCTTGACCGCCTCGGCGAACTGGCGGGCCAGGTTCAGGTCCGGGGTGCCGGTCTCCATCCAGATCAGGTCGGCGTACGGCGCGTAGGCCTTGGCGCGGGCGATGCACGGCTCGATGCCGTTCTTGACCCGGTAGAAGCCTTCCTTGGTGCGCTCGCCGGTGATGAACGGCTTGTCGCGCTCGTCGACGTCGGAGGTGATCAGGGTGGCCGCCTCGGCGTCGGTGCGGGCGATCACCACGGTCGGGACGTCGGCGACGTCGGCGGCCAGGCGGGCCGCGGTCAGGGTGCGGATGTGCTGCTGGGTCGGGATCAGCACCTTGCCGCCGAGGTGGCCGCACTTCTTCTCGGAGGCCAGCTGGTCCTCCCAGTGGGTGGCGGCGGCACCCGCGGCGATCATCGCCTTCTGCAGCTCGTAGACGTTGAGCGCGCCCCCGAAGCCGGCCTCGGCGTCGGCGACGATCGGCACCAGCCAGTTCTCCACCGAGGTGTCGCCCTCGACCTTGGCGATCTCGTCGGCGCGCAGCAGCGCGTTGTTGATGCGGCGGACGACCTGCGGCACCGAGTTGGCCGGGTACAGGCTCTGGTCCGGGTAGGTCTGGAACGCCAGGTTGGCGTCACCGGCGACCTGCCAGCCCGACAGGTAGATGGCCTTCAGGCCGGCGCGGACCTGCTGGACGGCCTGGTTGCCGGTCAGCGCGCCCAGGGCGTTGATGAACTCCAGCTCGTGCAGCTGGTTCCACAGGATCTCGGCGCCACGCCGGGCGAGGGTGTGCTCCTCGACCACGGTGCCCTGCAGGGCGACGACATCCTCGGCGGTGTAGTCACGCGTGATGTTCTTCCACCGCGGATTGGTGTCCCAGTCGCGCTGGATCTCTTCGGCGGTCCTCGGCTTGCCAACCGTCGACATCGATTCCTCCTCCTCCAAACGGGGCGCAAATCACCTGAGCCCGCAACGTCGCGGCCGCAGCGATGTCTGCGAAGCCGCCAGCGGGTTCGCTGAAGTGCTAACCCGACGATGGCACAGCGCATAACCGCAGGTCCAATTGTTTTCCGCTGCCAACTTTCGCCAACGCCGTGGCTTAACTTGCAAAGTTTGCGAAGCTGCACATCACTGAACCGGTTCAGAAGTTACCGGCCAGTAGCACATATTCGCAGGTCAGCAGGGGGATCGCGGGACCGCGACCGGAATCAGAGCGTGAACAGGGATGCGACGGCCTTGGTCTCGTCGCCGACCACATATGTGAGCGTTGTAACAGCGCGGTCGACGAGTTCCGGACCGAACTTGTCGGTCGAGCCCGGCGGGTAGACGTGCACCAGGATCTCGAGCTTGTCGCCCAGCGCGACGGGCGCGTCGTGCTCGATCGTCACCCGCAGCGGCTCCCGCAGCAACTCCGGTTCGGCGTAGAGGTAGTCCTCGACCACGCTCCAGTACACCGAGTTGTTCATGTGGTCGAACAGGTCGATGTCGCTGGCGCGGACCGGGAACTCGGTCACCCGCAGCGCGTCCTCGCGCCGGCCGGGCTTGAGGTAGGGGGTCCAGCGCAGCCGGTCGACGTCGGTGGTGCGGCGCAGCCCCTCGATGAAGTCGTCGGAGATGCGGGCCGGGCCCTGGGTCTCGCGGTTGATGTTGATCCAGAACCCCTCGGACTCCATCAGCCCGCCCTTGCGGCCGTCGATGCGCACCCGCATCTCGCACCACCGGGTGGAGGTGCCCGAGCACCAGCGCCGCAGCCGCAGCATGTCCTGGAACTCGATCGGCCGGATCAGGTCGATCATGGTGCGGCGGACAATCCACAGCGGATGGGTGGCCTCGTGCCCCATCTCGCGCAGCTGGTCCTGCCCGATGTCCTGGATGTGCCGGCAGGCGGCGTCGAAACGCAGCCGGCCGGTGCGGTCGATGTCGGCCACCCGCAGCGGCCACTGCACGTCGAAGACGTCCGGGTGCGGGTCGGGTACCGGCATCATCGCCTTCGCCAGCCCCGCCCGCTTCGCCGTGCCGGTGTTGTCCGCCCCCGTGTTGGCCGCCATCGAAAAAACTTCCCTTCGTCTGGCGCGATCATGCCAGTCCGGCCTCCATCGTGCCAAAGGTCCGCCGGCCGAAGCTGCGAAGATTGCGTTCGCAACCTTGTTAGGCTGCGTGCCGTGGCCAAGACGTTCGTGGGTGCCCGGGTGCGACAGCTGCGGACCGAGCGCGGCTACAGCCAGGCCGCCCTCGCGCAGATGCTGGGCATCTCCCCGAGCTATCTGAACCAGATCGAGCACGACGTGCGGCCGTTGACGGTGGCGGTGCTGCTGCGCATCACCGAGGTGTTCGGCGTCGACGCCACCTTCTTCGCCTCCCAGGACGACACCCGGCTCGTCGCCGAGCTGCGCGAGGTCACCCTCGACCGCGACCTCGACATCGACGTGGACATGTCCGAGATCGCCGAGTTCGTCGGTGCGCACCCGGCCATCGCGCGCGCCATGGTGAACCTGTACCGGCGCTACCGGCTGACCAAGACCCAGCTGGCCACCGCCACCGAGGACCGCTTCTCCGACGGCTCGGGCTCCGGCTCGATCACCATGCCGCACGAGGAGGTGCGCGACTTCTTCTACGAGCGGCAGAACTATTTGCACGAACTCGACACGGCCGCAGAGGATCTCACCGCCAAGATGCGGATGCACCGGGGTGAGCTGGCCGAGGAGATCGCCGACCGGCTGCGCAACGTGCACGGGGTGCGCATCGTCAAACGCATCGACCTGGGCGAAACGGTGCTGCACCGCTACAACCCGGACACCAAGACCCTGGAGATCAGCGCCCACCTGTCGAGCGGTCAGCAGATGTTCAAGATGGCCGCCGAGCTGGCCTACCTGGAGTTCGGGGATCTCATCGAAAAGCTGGTCGACGAAGGACGATTCACCAGCGAGGAGTCCCGCAGGCTGGCCCGGCTCGGGTTGGCCAACTACTTCGCGGCCGCAACGGTGCTGCCCTACCGGCAGTTCCACGACAACGCCGAGAACTTCCGCTACGACATCGAACGGCTGTCGGCCTTCTACCGGGTGAGCTACGAGACGATCTGCCACCGGCTTTCGACGCTGCAGCGGCCCAACATGCGGGGCGTGCCGTTCTCGTTCGTCCGGGTGGACCGTGCCGGGAACATGTCGAAACGCCAGTCCGCCACCGGATTCCACTTCTCGTCGTCGGGCGGCACCTGCCCGTTGTGGAACGTCTACGAGACGTTCGCCTACCCCGGCAAGATCATGACCCAGATCGCCCAGATGCCCGACGGGCGGAACTACCTGTGGGTGGCGCGCACCGTGGAGCGGCGCGCGCAGCGCTACGGCCAGCCGGGCAAGACCTTCGCCATCGGCCTGGGCTGCGAGCTGCGCCACGCCCACCGGCTGGTCTACTCCGACGGCCTGGATCTGTCCGGGGACAACGCCACCCCGATCGGTGCCGGCTGCCGGGTGTGCGAGCGGGACAACTGCCCGCAACGCGCGTTCCCGGCGCTGGGCCGCGAACTCGACCTCGACGAGCACCGCAGCACGGTGTCGCCGTACCTGGTGAAGCAGCACTGACCCGAGGAGCCCCATGACCGACACCGCCCCCGCCCGCATCCCGCTCGGCGGGTTCCGGGAACTCGGCCCGCTGAACTGGCTGATCGCCAGGCTGGGGGCGCGCAAGATCCGGGCCCCGCGGTTCAGCCTGTTTCACGTGCTCGGCCAGCACCGGCTGCTGTTTCTGGCCTGGCTGCCCTACTCCGCGCTGCTGCTGTACCGGGGCAAGCTGAGCCGGCAGGACGCCGAGCTGATCATCCTGCGGGTGGGGCATCTGCGCGGCTGCGAGTACGAGCTGCAGCAGCACCGCCGGCTGGCCCGCAGCCGCGGGCTCGACGCCGAACTGCAGGCGGCGATCTTCGCCGGGCCGGACGCCGAGGGACTGTCCGAGCGGCAGCGGGTGCTGCTGCGCGCGGTCGACGAGTTCGTGCTGGACCGGCAGATCTCCCCGGCCGCCTTCGCGGCGCTGCGGGCGCGCTACAGCCGCGCCCAGCTCATCGAGTTCTGCATGCTGGCCGGCCAGTACGACTCGCTGGCGGCGACCATCAACACGCTGCGGGTGCCGCTGGACTTCCCGGACTGAGCGGCGGCTACAGGTAGGTCACCCCGAGCACGGCCAGCGAGAACAGCACCGGCGAGACCGGCAGCGCCCAGATCAGCGCCGCCCGCACCAGCGCGCGGCGCCGATACAGCCGCCAACCGCGCCAGCCGGCCACCCCGCCGGCGGCCAGGCTGACCGCGGCGACGACCAACACCCAGGTGTTGACCGCCCCGGAGTCGGTCGCCAGGCTGATCGCCACCAGCCAGGCGATGTGGCCGAGCACCAGCCCGCCGACGGCGGCGAGCACGATGCGGCTCAGAAGTTGATCATGTGCCCGACCAGCCCGTGGAAGCACTCCTGCATCGCCTCGGACAGGGTCGGGTGCGTGTGCACGTTGCGTGCCAGTTCGTTCGCGGTCAGATCCCACTTCTGCGCCAGGGTGAGTTCGGGGAGCAGTTCGGACACGTCGTGGCCGATCATGTGGCCACCGAGCAGTTCGCCGTACTTGGCGTCGGCGATGAGCTTGACGAACCCGCCGGGGGCGCCCATCCCGTGCGCCTTGCCGTTGGCGGTGAACGGGAACTTGGCGACCTTGATGTCGTAGCCCTCGTCGCGGGCCTGCTGCTCGGTCAGGCCGAAGCTGGCCACCTGCGGCTGGCAGAAGGTGGCGCGCGGCATCATCCGGTAGTCGCCGAGCGTCATGGTCTCGGCGCCGGCGATGGTCTCGGCGGCCACCACGCCCTGCGCCTCGGCGACGTGGGCCAGCTGCAGCTTGGCGGTGACGTCGCCGATGGCGTAGATGTGCGGCACCGAGGTGCGCATGTGGTCGTCGATGGCGATCGCGCCGCGCTCGGTCAGCGCCACCCCGGCGTTCTCCAGGCCGTAGCCCTCGACGTTCGGCGCGAAGCCGATGGCCTGCAGCACCCGGGCGGCCCGCAGGGCCTCGCCCTTGCCGTCCTTGCTCACCTCGACGACGACCTCGGAGCCGTTGTCGGTGATGGACTCCACCTTGGTGCCGGTGCGGATCTTCACCCCGAGCTTCTTGAACGCCTTCTCGATCTCCTTGGAGACCTCGGCGTCCTCGTTCGGCAGCGCACGCGGCAGGAACTCGACGATGGTGACGTCCACACCGTAGTTGGCCAGCACGAAACCGAACTCCATGCCGATCGCGCCGGCGCCGGCGATGACGATCGAGGCCGGCAGGTCCCGGGACAGGATCTGCTTCTCGTAGGTGACGACGTTCTCGCTCAGCTTCGTGCCGGGCACGAGCCGGGTGCTGCTGCCGGTGGCGATGATCGCGTTGTCGAACGTGACGGTCTGGGTGCCGCCCTCGTTGAGTTCGATGTCGAGGGTGTTGGCGTCCCGGAACCGGCCGTAGCCGTGGATCTCGGTGATCTTGTTCTTCTTCATCAGGAAGTGCACACCGGCGACCCGCCCCTCGGCGACCTTGCGGCTGCGGTCGAACGCCGCACCGTAATCGAAGGTGACATCGCCGCTGATGCCGAACGTCTTGGCTTCCTTGGTGAAGATGTGCGCCAGTTCGGCGTTGCGCAGCAACGCCTTCGACGGGATACACCCGACGTTCAGGCACACGCCGCCCCAGTACTTCGGTTCGACAATGGCGGTGTTCAGCCCGAGCTGGGCGGCGCGGATGGCCGCGACGTACCCACCGGGACCGGCTCCAAGCACGACGACATCGAAGTGAGTCACGCCCCTAACCCTAATGGTCCGGTCCCCGATGCGAACGCCGTGTGACCGATTGCCCGGCCCCCGCGGGGAGGCCCCGGGGATCAGTACGGGATCAGCCCGAACAGGCAGCGTTCGGCGAACTCGCAGAACGCCAGACCGTGCACCACCGCCGCGCCGGCCACCGCGGCCACCGGGGCCGAAAGCACGGCCAGCGCCAACCCACCGACCGGTGGGCTCGGCCGCGCCAGCGAGAGCAGCAGCGCGCCGAGCGTGCACACCATGAGGAACATGCCGAGCGCGACCACCGCCGGCGTCTTGTCCAGGGACACGTACCACCAGCGGTACAGGCCCACCCCGGCGGCCGCGCCGACCACCCACACCGCCACCAGCTCCAGCAGGAACGCCCAGCGCCGCAGCGCGCGAACCGGCCCGGCCGGGGTGCCCGCGGCGGACCGCGGCGGTGCCGGTGGGGGCAGCGCCCCGATCGGCACGTCGCCGGTCTGGGCGGTATCGGCGTCGCTGTGGAGCCCGGTCCCGGGTCCGCCCCGCAGGGTGCCGGTGTCGTGTCTACCCACCGCCCACCGCCTCCAGCAGGACGAGCACGCCCAGCCAGCCGGGCGCGAGGGCGAGCAGGAACGCGCCGAGCGCGGTGATCCAGGGCCGGCGCGACAGCAGCACCAGCAGCGTGCCCGGGCCGCCCGGCCCGCCGACGACCAGGCCGATGACGATGTCCGGCCGCATGGGCGCGGTGACCAGCATGGCCGCCGCGACGCCCGCGATCATCCCGGCGGCGACGCCGAGGAGCATCGCCCCCGTGAGTACCGATGCACGCGGCAGCGGGATCACGGATTCGACGATAACGCGGCGACCGGCGTCAGTCGGGGACGCGCGCCGGGGTGGCCGGGCCCGGAATCGGGCAGGCGTCGGCGGCGGTCTCGACGATGCCCGCGCCGCACCGCGGCGGGCGCGCCCCGGCGGCGTAGGCCGCACCGGTGACGGGTTCCCGGCCGGCGAGCTCGGCGAGCTCGGCGGCGGTGAACGCACGGCCGCGGGACAGGAAGCGCACCCCCTCCGGGGCCTCCAGGCTGAACCCACTGCCGCGGCCCGGCACCACGTCGATCACCAGCTGGGTGTGTTTCCAGGCCGCGAACTGCGGGCCGGAGATCCACACCGGNACCTCGCCGCTGCCGACCTCGAGGATGCCGAGCAGCACGTCGCGGTCNCCGACGATGAAGTCCCCGGCCGGGTAGCACATCGGCGAGGAGCCGTCGCAGCATCCGCCGGACTGGTGGAACATCACCGGCCCGTGCCGGCGCTGGAGCCGCTCGAGCACCGCCGCGGCGGCCCGGGTGATCAGCACGCGCATCGTCGTCATCGCTGTCCTCCCGTCGAACCAGCCCGTTTCAGGGGAGCCTATGCCGGTCCGTTCGGTGCCGCGGGAATCCGGCGGGATCGGGGCAGAATGGCTGACCGTGGACGACCCGTACCTGTGGCTCGAGGACATCACCGGCGACGACGCGCTGGAGTGGGTGCGCCGGCACAACGAGCCGACGCTGGCCGAACTGTGCGGTGAACGATTCGAGCAGATGCGCCGTGAGGCGCTGGAGGTGCTCGACACCGACGCGCGGATCCCGTACGTGCGCCGCCGCGGCGAGTACCTCTACAACTTCTGGCGCGACGCGGACAACCCGCGCGGGCTGTGGCGGCGCACCACGCTGGAGAGCTACCGCGGCGACGCCCCGGACTGGGACGTGCTCATCGACGTCGACGAGCTGGCCCGCCGCGACGGCGAGAGCTGGGTGTGGGCCGGGGCCGACGTCATCGAGCCGGAGTGCACCCGCGCGCTGGTCAGCCTGTCCCGCGGCGGTTCGGATGCCGCGGTGGTTCGCGAATTCGACATGGTCACACGTCAATTCGTCGACGGCGGGTTCGAGTTGCCGGAGGCCAAGTCGCACCTGAGCTGGGTGGACGAGGACACCGTGCTGGTGGGCACGGACTTCGGGCCGGGGTCGCTGACCGAGTCCGGCTATCCGCGCCTGGTCAAGCGCTGGCGGCGCGGGCAGCCGCTGGAGCGGGCCGAGGAGGTGTTCGCCGGCGCGGCCGAGGACGTCATCGTGGCCGCCGGGGTGGACCGCACCCCGGGCTACGAACGCACGGTGATCCGGCGCGCGGTGGACTTCTTCAACGACGAGGTCTACGAGCTGCGCGACGGGGAACTGATCCGCATCGACGCCCCGACCGACGCGACGGTGTCGATCCACCGCGACTGGCTGCTCATCGAGCTGCGCTCCGACTGGGAACGGGCCGGCACCCGGTACGTCGCCGGCTCGCTGCTGGCCGCGCGCTACGACGAATTCCTCTCCGGCAGCGCCGAACTGGCGGTGGTGTTCGAGCCCGACGAACACACCTGCCTGCACCANTACGCCTGGACCCNCGACCGGCTGGTGATGGTGACACTGGCCGACGTGGCCAGCCGGGTGGAGGTCGTCACCCCGGGCGACTGGACCCGCGAACCGGTGCCCGGGATCCCGGCGAACACCANCACCGTGATCGTCGCCGCCGACGACACCGGCGACGAGATCTTCCTGGACTCCAGCGGTTTCACCTTCCCGTCGCGGCTGCTGCACGGTGCGGCCGGCGGGGCGCCGACCGAGATCAAGCGTGNCCCGGCGTTCTTCGACGCGAGCGACCTGGAGGTGGCGCAGTACTTCGCGACCTCCGACGACGGCACCGCGGTTCCCTACTTCGTGGTGCGCCACCGCGAGGCCGGGCCGGGTCCGACGCTGCTGAGCGGGTACGGCGGGTTCGAGGTGTCGCGCACCCCGGCCTACGACGGCGTGCTGGGCCGGCTGTGGCTGGCCCGCGGCGGTACCTATGTGCTGGCCAACATCCGCGGCGGCGGCGAGTACGGGCCGCGCTGGCACACCCAGGCCATGCGGGAGGGCCGGCACCTGGTGGCCGAGGACTTCGCCGCGGTGGCCCGCGATCTGGTGGCGCGCGGGGTGTGCACGGTGGCCCAGCTGGGCGCGCAGGGCGGCAGCAACGGCGGCCTGCTGATGGGCATCATGCTCACCCGGTACCCGGAGCTGTTCGGGGCGCTGGTGTGCAGCGTGCCGCTGCTGGACATGCGCCGCTTCCACCTGCTGCTGGCCGGCGCGTCCTGGGTGGCCGAGTACGGCGATCCGGACAACCCCGACGACTGGGCGTTCATCTCGAAGTACTCGCCGTACCACAACATCTCGGCCGACCGGGACTATCCGCCGATCCTGATCACCACCTCCACCCGGGACGACCGGGTGCATCCGGGGCACGCCCGCAAGATGACCGCCGCGCTCGAGGCGGCCGGACACCGGGTGCACTACTACGAGAACACCGAGGGCGGGCATGCGGGCGCGGCCGACAACGCCCAGACGGCGTTCCGGGCGGCGCTGATCTACGAGTTCCTGCACCGCACCCTCGGCGGCTGACCCGGGGCGCCGTGCACGGCGCCCCGGGGTGTAGCGTCACGCGCGGCGCAGCAGGGCGCCCACCGCCACGCCGAGCACACCGAGCCCGATGAGTCCGCCGCCGGCCGCCAGCGTCGCGTTCAGCCAGTGGTGGGCACTGTCGACGGCGGTGGTGACCATNACGTCGGCCACCTGGCGGATCGGCCCGGTGGCCCGCCTCAGCAGCGCGCCGACGTAGCCGCGCGCCTCCTCCAGGGCCGCCCAGCCGNCGCCACCCACGAGCAGTGCCGAGACCCCAAGTGCGACGAGGGCTTTGGCCCGCGATCGGGCCGCGATCAGGGTGAGCACGGCCAGCACGGCGGTCAGCACCGCGGCCGCGCCGGTGACCCAGCTCCCCCACCGCCCCACCTCGGTGAGCCGGCCCGGCCGGAACTCCACCGACGGCACGGTCACCGGCACCGCCAGGGTTTCGGGCACGTCGAGGTCGAGGGTGCCGGCCACCTCCCGGAACGAGGGATCGGAGAACATCGGCGCGATGTCGATCAGCCACTGGTTGGTCTCCGGACCGGGCGGCACGGTGTCGGTGAACACCCAGCGGTGGGCGATCCGGTTGGCCTGCGCGAACTGGCCCGGGAAACCGGTGCTGCCGGTGTAGGCGGCGGTGATGTCGCGGGCGGCCCGCGGCGTGAGCGGGTAGCCCTGTTCGGCGGCGAGCCGGCGCAGGGGCACGGCCAGCTCGTCGGCCATGGCCTGCTGCAGCACCGGGCTGCGGGCGGCCGCGGTGGACAGCGCGGCGTACCCGTCCTCGTCGACGACGTTGGACTGCAGCCACAGCGCCGGCACCGTGACGGCCAGCGCGACGGTGGTGACAACCCACAGCAGCGCCGTCACCACGAACCGCACGGTTCGAGGTTACTTGGCCAGGCGCCGGGGCAGGCGCACGGCCACCCGGGTGAGCACCGCGTTCATCCGCTTCAGCGCCTTGAGCGAATTGTGGTAATAGGTGCCGCCGGCGCCGATCGCGGTGCGCGGCTCCACCACGGTCTCGACCCGGCAGAACTTGCGCAGGCCGTCCGGGCCGCCGAACCGCGCCCCGATGCCCGACGCCTTCCAGCCGCCCATCGGCGCGGTGGTGCACATCAGGTTCGAGATCACGTCGTTGATGTTGACCGCACCGCAATCGAGTTGCAGCGCAATGGCTCTGGCCCGCTCGAGATCGCGGGAGAACACCGACGCGCTCAGCCCGTAGGTGCTGTCGTTGGCCAGCCGGACCGCCTCGGCCTCGCTGGCGACCTTCATGATCGGCAGGGTCGGGCCGAAGGTCTCCTCGGTCATGCACAGCATCGAGTGGTCGACGTCGACGAGCACGGTCGGCTCGTAGAAACTGCCCGGCCGCTGCGGGCGCTTGCCGCCGGTGAGCACCCGCGCGCCCTTGGCGATCGCGTCCTGGACGTGCCGCTCGACCACGGCGATCTGGGAGTCGTCGATGAGCGCGCCGAAGTGCCGGTCCTCGCCGGCCCCCATCGACAGCCGCTCGACGTCGCGCACCACGGCGGCGACGAACTCGTCGTAGACCGCCTCCATGACGTACACCCGCTCCACCGACACGCAGGTCTGGCCGGCGTTGAACATCGCGCCCCACACCGCGGCGTGGGCGGCCAGTTCGACGTCGGCGTCGTCGAGCACAATCATCGGGTCCTTGCCGCCGAGTTCGAGGCTGACCGGGACGAGCCGGCGGGCGGCCCGCTCCATCACCTTCGCGCCGGTGGCGCTGGAGCCGGTGAACTGGATGAAGTCGCTGTTGTCGATGACCGCCTCGGACACCTCGCGGGCGCCCTGCGCCAGCGCGAACACGTCCGGCGCACCGGACTCCAGCCAGCCGCGCAGCAGCAGCTCGGCGGTCAGCGGGGTGCGTTCGGAGGGCTTGAGCAGCACCGCACAGCCCGCCGCCAGCGCGCCGACGGCGTCCATGAGGGCGTTGGCCACCGGGTAGTTCCAGGGCGCGATGATCCCGACGACCGGGCGCGGCCGGTAGTGCACGGTGATCCGCTTGATCGACAGCAGCGGCATCGACGCCGGACGGCGCTCCGGCGCCAGGGCCCGCTCCATCGTGCGCAGGTAGTAGTTGATGATCATCAGGATCAGCGGCACTTCCTGCGCGGCGTCCACCGCGGACTTGCCGGTCTCCGCGATGAGCAGCCGTTCGATCTCGGCCCGGTGGTCGTTGAGCCACACCGCGTAGCGGGCCAGCACCTTGGCGCGGCCCTTGGGGCCGCGGGCCTCCCAGCCCCGCTGGGCCGCGCGCAACCCGGCGGCGATGCGGGTCACGTCGGCCGGGTCGGTCCAGCGCACCCGGCCGGCGACGGCACCGGTCGCGGGGTTGCGGATGATGCCGGTGTCGGGCGCGTCGAGTTCTGGCGTGGCGGTCATGGCTCCATGCTAACCACGCGGTGTGACGTAGGTCGCAGCGGCGTTGACAGGTGTCAAGTCGTGGCGATGCCGCGGACGTACTTGGCCTGGCCGAGGTGCTGGGCGCAGTCGTCGATGATGCTGACCAGCCGCACGCCCGCGGTGACCGGCGGCTCCCACCGGGTGTCGACGACACGGTCGAGTTCCTCGGCGGTGACCGAGGCGATGTACTGCAGGGTGGCCCGGTGCACGGCGTGGTAGTAGCCGGCCAGCAGGTCGGCCGACGCCCGCACCTTGCCGACCTGATCGGCGTCGTGGCCGTAGCCGGTGTCGTCGCGCGGCAGGTCCAGGCCGAACCGGTCCACCCAGCCGTCGCGGGTCCACACCGGTTCGGTGCCGGCGATGTCGGCGATCTGGACGTCCTGGATCCGGGCGCTGTGCCAGATCAACCACGCGATGCTGTTGGCGGTGGCCGTCGGCCGGTACCGGGCCAGCTCGTCGGTGAGCTCGTCGGTGAGGTCCTCGACGTGCTCGATCAGCCGGGTGAACGCGTCGCGCAGCAGTTCGCGGGCCGCCTGCGCCTCGGAGTCGACCATGCCCCGACGCTACCCGGCCGCGCCGTGGAACACCGCCTCGACGTTGTTGCCGTCCGGGTCGCGCACGAAGGCCCCGTAGTAGCCGGCGTGGTATTCCGGCCACCGCCGCGGGGCGTGCAGCGACTCCGCGCCCAACTCCAGGGCGGTCCGGTAGAACGCCTGCACCGCGGCCTCGTCGGCGGCCTGGAAGGCGATGTGCACCTCCCGGTTGGGGCCCAGGTCGGCGGCGGTGGCGTCGGCGATCCAGAACGACGGCTTGCCGTCGCGGCCGTAACCGACGGCCACGCCGACGTCCCGCTGCCGCGTGTAGCCCAGGACGCCGAGGACCTTGTCGTAGAACGCCTTGGACCTGGCGAGGTCGGCGCAGTTGATTCCGAGGTGATCCAGCACACGGCCATCGTATGTTCGATCCATGACATACGACCTCGTCATTCGCGGCGGAACGATCGTCGACGGCCTCGGCGGTGCGCCGTTCACCGCCGACGTCGCGGTCCGCGACGGGGTGATCGTGGCGGTGGGCCGGGTCGACGGGCGCGGGGCCCGGGAGATCGACGCCACCGGTGCGCTGGTCACGCCCGGGTTCGTGGATCTGCACACCCATTACGACGGCCAGGCCATCTGGTCGGACCGGCTCAACCCGTCGTCGGCGCACGGGGTCACCACCGCGGTGCTGGGCAACTGCGGGGTCGGGTTCGCCCCGTGCCGCCGCGCCGACCACGACGTGCTCGTCGATGTGATGGCCGGGGTGGAGGACATCCCGGGTGTGGTGATGGTCGACGGGCTGCCGTGGGACTGGGAAACCTTCCCGGAGTACCTCGACGCGCTCGACGCCCGCCGCCGCGACATCGATGTGGCCGCGCTGCTGCCGCATTCGCCGCTGCGGGTCTACACGATGGGCCGGCGCGGGGTGGAGCGGGAACCGGCGACCGACGAGGATCTGGCGCGAATGCGGGCGCTGGCCCGCGAGGCGGTGGCGGCCGGGGCGATCGGTTTCGCGTCGTCGCGGTTCGCGCTGCACAAGACCTCCAGCGGGGCGCCGATCCCGACCTACGGTGCGGCCTACGCGGAGATCGCCGCGATCGCGGCCGGGGTGGCCGAGGCCGGCGGCGGGCTGATCCAGTTCGTGCCGGACATCCCGGCCGGCGGGTACGAGTCGGTGCTGCGCGAAGTGTTCGAGGCCGCCACCGACGCCGGACTGCCGGTCACCTTCTCGCTGCTGACCGGCAACGCCGGGGATCCGGTGTGGCCGGAGGCGCTCGCGCTGGTGGAGAAGTTCAACGCGGCCGGCGCCGACATCTGCGCCCAGACCTTCCCCCGCCCGATCGGGATGGTGCTGGGGCTCGAGCTGAGCGGCCACCCGTTCGTCATGTACCCGAGCTATCAGGAACTGGCCGGGCTACCGCTGCCGCAGCGCGTCGCCGAGATGCGCAAACCCGAGGTCCGGCAACGCATTCTGAACGACCGGCCGACCGACGGCGGGCATCCGCTGTTCTTCATGACCCAGGCCTGGGACTGGATCTACCCGCTCGGCGAGCAGCCGAACTACGAACCCCCGGCGTCGGATTCGATCGCCGCCCGGGCCGCGGCGCGCGGGGTCACCCCGGCCGAGGAGGCCTACGACCGNCTGCTCGACGAGGACGGGCACGCCATGCTCTACGCCGCGCTGGGCAATTACGAGAACAACTCGCTGGACACCGTGGGCCGACTGATGCGCCGCGACGACGTGGTGCTCGGCCTCGGCGACGGTGGCGCCCACTACGGGATGATCTGCGACGCCAGCTATCCCACGTTCCTGCTGGCGCACTGGACCCGCGACCGCGACCGGGACCGGTTGAGTGTGCCGGAGGCGGTGCGGGCGCTCACCTCGGTGCCCGCCCGGGTGGCCGGCCTGGCCGACCGGGGCCGGATCGCGGTGGGCTACAAGGCCGATCTCAACGTCATCGACCATGCCGGGTTGCGGCTGCACCGGCCGGTGGTGCGCTACGACCTGCCCTCGGGCGGGCGACGGCTGGACCAGACCGCCGACGGCTACCTCGCCACGATCGTGTCCGGGGTGGTCATCGCCGAGCAGGACCACCCGACCGATGCCCGGCCCGGTCGCCTGGTCCGGGGGCGCCGTCCGGCGCCGCTGCGCTGACCGGTTCCGGCCCGGTCGCGCCGGGTCGCTGCGTGCCGACCGCCTTGCCCGCCCTGCCCGGCACCGCACGCGCCGGCCGGTCCGGCCCGGCCGCGTCCTCGGCCGGGGGATCGACCGGCACGCCGGGTTCCGCCCCGTCGGGACCGCCGCGCTCGTCCTCCGCGGCCCCGGTATCCGTACCGGCGATCTGCAGGCCGTCGGGTTCCGGGCCGTCGGGTTTCGGGCCGTCGGGGACCGCTTCGGCGGGGACCTCTTCGGATGGGGCCTCTTCGGCGGGTTCCGCACCGGCCGGACCCGGTCCGGCGGCACCGTCGGAACCGGACGGCCCGGTACCGGATTCCTCCGGCGTGGTCGCGGCCGGCTCGGGCTCGACGGTTCGGTGCGCGTCGCCGGCGGACCGGTTCAGCTTCACGGTGAACACCCCGGGTCCGGCCGTGCCGGAGAGCACGAGGTGGGGGTTCACCGGTTCGGGCAGATGGCTGAGCAGCCACAGCCCCGGCACCAGCGCCAGGGAGGGCACGATCGCCGCCCAGGCCGCGATGTCGCCCAGCGGGCGCGGTAACCGGGAGAGCACGCTGAAGACCGGGAACACCACGGACACGAACACGACCCCGAGCAGACCGGTCTTCCCGGTGAGGACACCGGCGTCGAGCACGCCGTGCAGGAGCCAGCTGACCAGGCCGGGAATCGCGCCGGGATCCCGCAGCGCCACCTCGACCACCGCCGACAGGTCGGCCGGCAGATGCGCGACGTAGGAGACCAGCGCCGCCACCGCCGTCGGGATCATCGTGGCGGCGAAATCGAGCGACTCGAGGAATCCGCCGAGATCGGTGCCGTGGAAGGCGGCGACGGCCAGCCCGCCGGCATCCGGGTCGGGCAGGGCCGCCGAGAGCGCCGCACCGATCTGCTCGGTGACGGCGTCGAGCAGGTCGGCCGCGGACGCCCCGATGACCGGAAGGCCGGCGATCAGCCGCTCGGTGTAGCCGGCGAGCTCGCGGGCGTAGCTGAACCAGGGCTGCGGATCCCGCTCGTCGCCGTAGTCGTTGTGGTTGAGGTAATGGTCCTCCGACGGGTTGGCGTACCGCTGTATCAACCAGCTCCACACGCTGGGCGCCAGTTCGGGCCGCTCGGCGCTGATCACCACGGCCGACACCACATCCAGCGGCAGGGTCAGTCCGGCCGAGACCATCGTGGCCGCCGTCCGGGCGATCAGCGTCGGGATCTCGCCCACGGCGTACAACAGGTCGGTGACCACCCCCGCGGGTGCCACCGCGACGGCGCGCACCGCATGGTCCGACGGCGTGGGGGTGACCAGTTCCGTTCCGGCGGTGGCCATCCCGGCAGCGACGATCGCCGCGGCGAGCTTGGTCGGCACCGGCCATGTGCGATCGCCCATCTCGATCCCCCCAGGTGTTCGTGCCCCACCGGTTGCCCGGCGAACCTGTTCCCTCGCGGTCAGAGCATATCCCCCAAATTGACACCTACGTAAGCGACGCACTCCGACGGTCCGGCGCCCGTCGGCGACCTACTCGCCCTCGACGGATGCGGAATCCGGCCCGTCGCCGCCACCCGACCCCTCGGCGATGGCATCGCCTGTTCCGGGATCGACTGCGCTGGAATCGGTTTCGCCAACCGACGGCGGCCGGCCAGCGGCGCCGGCGGCCGGCTCGGCAGCTGCGGCGGGCGCGCCGGGCACGAACTTGTTGCCGGCCCGGATCCGCGGGGCGAGTCGGGCGGTGCGCACCTGCCCGGCATCAAGTACGTCCTCGGCCGGCGGCTCGACCTCCTCGGTGCCGTCCGCGTCGGCCGGCGCCGGCCGGGTCTCCGCACGCGCGTCGGCCCGGTCGTCACCGGAGGCACCGACGCCCGCGACCGGCCCGCGAAGCGGCTCCGCGGTGGTGCGGTCACCGGCCGGTGCGCGTACCGACTCGATCTCCCGCCCGGGATCCCCCGGGGCGAGCAGCCGATACGGATTGACCGGCATGGGCAACTGCGCGAGCACCAGGGTGCTGGGGATCGCGAGGGCGAGGTAGCCGACCATCGCCAGGGTTCCGAGCGGGCTGGGCAGCGCGGCGACCGGATACACCAGGTCCCAGGCGATCCGGCCGAGCAACCCCGGATCGCCGCCGATGAGCAGCCCCGGATTGAGCAGTTCGTGGGCGAGCCAGCTGACGAGCCCGCCGAGCTGTGTGGGATCGGCCGCCGCCGCTTCGACGGTCGCCTCCAGGTCGGCCGGCAGATGCGCGACGTACTCGACGAAGTGCCGCACCGCCCACAGCGGGCCGGCGCCCACCAGCTTCAGGACGGCGATGGCGCGGCCCAGTTCGGTGTACTCGAACGCCTCGAACGCCACCCCGCCGGGGTCCGGGTCGGGCAGCGCCCCCTCGATCACGGCGCCGATCTCGTGGCCGACCCGGTCGATGGACTGGGCGATCGGCACGCCGATCAGCGGCACGGTGGTGGCGACCAGTTCGACGGCGGACAGCAACGCCCAGGGATAGCTGAACCACTTGCCGGTGCGGTGATAGCCGCCGCTGTCGAAGTCGGCGATGAAGTGGTCGTTGGACGGATTGGCGTAACGCTGCACCAGCCAGCTCACCAGACTCGGTGTCAGCCCNGGGTCCTGCAGCCCGACCAGGGCTGCGGAGACCACGTCGAACGGCAGCGCCCAGACGGCCTCGAGCCCGTAGGTGACGGCGGCGGTGATGCCGTAGGGAATGTCGCCGAGCGACAGCAGCAGGTCGGTGACCGTCGAGGCGTTGGCGACCTCGACGGCACGCGCTGCCGGCTCCCCCGCTACCGGGAGCGTCGCCGTCGCACCGCCGGCCACGAGCCCGGCGGCGAGGACCGCGGCGGCCAGTTTCGTCGGCAGCGGGCGGGCGTGTCCGGCCATGCGCGATTCCCCATCCCTACGTCGTTCGACGGCCCGTAGCGACAGCGGCAGCACCGGACCGGGACGGAGCATACCTGCTTTTATTGACGCGCACGCTAGAACTGGCAACGTCGCCGACCGCTCCCGAACCGACGACGGCCCGGCCCCCGAGGGGCCGGGCCGCGCCGCGTTCGCGGAAGGTTACTCCCCCCGGCCGAGGCGTCGGTGGCGTCCGCATCGGCGCCAGCGTCGGTGGCGTCCGCATCGGCGCCGGCG
>JGI25326J35508_1001144_pt1 | contig 20099 bp, 23 predicted proteins | sample HigsolmetaAR201D_FD_35508 | JGI IMG/M metagenome (IMG submission 35508)
GGCAGCACCGCGCGGACGTGCTTCAGCTCGCCGCCGGAGGCCACCTCGATGCCGTCCACGTAGGGCGCCACCGTCTTGAGGATCTCCGCGTCCGGGTTGGCNTTGGCGGCATAGAACAGCTCCGGGCCGCCGGNCAGGGCCTTCCGGATCGCCGCCACGTGCTCCCGCAGCGCCCCCAGGTCGTACACGAAGGCGGGCAGCCCGCCGCTTCCGGCCAGTTCCTCGGCCCGCCGCATCACACCCTCGGTCATCACAGGCCCCAGTGTCGCGGACCTCGAAGCGGCGCAAAGGCGTTGACGGCATCCGCCCCGGGCGGGCTTATCGTCACCTTCCGTGAGCCGACCCCGATGAGTGCGGAAACGACCGCCTTCACCGCAAGCGCAACAGGAACCGCCGCGATGCACAACCCCCGCGAAATCGTCCTCTCGGACAGCTCCACTTACGCGCCGCTCGGCATCGTCGCCTGCGTGTTCGGCGGTTCCATCGCAGCCGGGGCGGGCCTGCTGACCGACGGGTGGTACTCGGTCCCCCTGCTCGTGGTCGGTGTCCTGCTGATCGCTCTCGGCGTCGCCATCGGGGTGCTGCACCGGGTGCAGGGCGCCGCCCGGCTGCGGATCACCGAACGCGGCCTGATNCACTCGATCGGGGACGAGGAGCGAGTGCTTCCCAAGGAGGNGATCACGGGGATCGGGCTGCTGCGCCCGCGGGGCGGGCCTGCCGAACTGTCCGTGTGGTACGACACCGCCAAGGTCGGGGAGCTGCCGAAGCCGCTTCGTCACTTCGAACGGGAGCGGGGCAGGCTCCGGCTGGGCGTGGTCATGGACGAGGTGGGCGGCATGTCCCAGCGGCGGGTCCGGGAGATCCGGGAGTACGTTCAGCGGCATCGGCTGAGCGAGTGGCGCAACCGCCGGCCTTGAAAGCGCCGGTGCCTCACCATTCCCGGCGTTGGAAGCGCACGATCTCGGTGGCGATCACGAAGGCCACGACCAGCCTGGTCCAATCGTCGGTGATGCCGGGGCTCAGCCGGACGAACCACTCCTCCCCCTGCCGGTCGGCCGTGGCGACCCGCTCGCCGTCCTTCGTCGCCGCTTCCAGCTCGTCCAGCAGGGCGCCGCAGCGGGCGGTGCCGATCACCGCGCCGTCCCGGGAGATCTCGAAACGGCCGCCGGTGAGGGCGAACCGGCTGCGGCCCGTGAACACGCCGACGCGTTCCCCCGCGCCGTTCTCCACCCACAGGGACTTGATCGTCGGGCCGTCGGGGCGTTCCAGCCGCAGCAGCGTCGCACCGTCCGTCCCGACGACGCTCAGCCCTTCCCGGGCGGCGGTGAACGGCCTGCGCAGCGTCACCTTCGGCCGCTGGATCACCGCCAGCCCGATGCCGTCCATGTCGGTGATCTCCTCCTCACCGATCAGCAGTTCGGAGGTGGCGAACACCACTGTCCCTCCCAAGGGGTTTCTTCATCAGCGCGGCGACGTCCCACGGCGCGCCGTGGCACATCTTCCGATCTTGACCTGGGACGCCGCCGGTTCCTTGGGCGTCCGTTCTCGTCGCAGACGCCAGAGCCCGGCGCCCCGGGCCGGTGTCGCAAGGACCGTCACCGGGTAGATGGCAGCGAACACACGTACCGGATCGGGGCCGGACCCCGTAACCTCGGGAGGACGACAGACGTCCGGCGATCGGGGGTAGACCCTCCGTTGCGGGCCGAAAAGAACGGAGAAGCCGTGGAACCCGGTGGTCAGCTCAACATCCAGCACTTGCTGGAGCAGGCGCAGCGGATGCAGGCGCAGCTGATGTCCGCGCAGCAGGAGCTCGCCGAGGCGGAGGTGACCGGCACCTCGGGCGGGGGGCTCGTCACCGCCACCGTCAACGGGCAGGGCGAAGTGACCAAGCTGGTGATCGATCCCAAGGCGATCGACGTCGACGATCCGGCCGAGACCGCCGAGACGGTGGCCGACCTGGTGCTGGCCGCCATCCGCGACGCCGAGCGGGCCGCCGCCGAGCTGCAGCGGCAGAAGATGGGGCCGCTGGCCGAGGGGCTCGCCGGCGGGCTGCCGGGGCTGCCCGGCCTGCCGGGGATGTAGCCGGATCCACACCGTCGCGACCGACACGGTTTTCCAGGGAGGCACCCGTTGTACGAAGGGGTCGTTCAGAACCTGATCGACGAGCTGGGCAGGCTGCCCGGCATCGGCCCCAAGAGCGCGCAGCGGATCGCCTTTCACCTGCTGGCCGCCGACCCGGCCGATGTGGACCGGCTGGCCAAGGCCCTCAAGGAGGTCAAGGACAAGGTCCGCTTCTGCCGGGTGTGCGGGAACGTGGCCGAAGAGGAGGAGTGCCGCATCTGCCGGGACCCCCGCCGTGACCCCGCGGTGATCTGCGTGGTGGAGGAGTCCAAGGACGTCGTCGCCATCGAGAAGACCCGCGAGTTCCGCGGCCGCTACCACGTGCTCGGCGGGGCGATCAGCCCCATCGAGGGCGTCGGCCCCGACGATCTGCGGATCCGGGAGCTGATGCAGCGGCTGGCCGACGGCACGGTCACCGAGCTGATCTTGGCCACCGATCCGAACCTGGAGGGCGAGGCCACCGCCACCTACCTGGCCCGCCTGGTCAAGCCGTTGAACCTCAAGGTCACCCGCCTGGCCAGCGGCCTGCCGGTGGGCGGCGACCTGGAGTACGCCGACGAGGTCACCTTGGGCCGTGCGTTCGAAGGACGGAGGCTCCTCGATGTCTGACATTCCCGCCCAGCCCAGCAGTTCCCGGGAGTGGGAGAAGCTCGCCGAGCGGATCGCCGCGCACGTGCGCACCTACCTGACCGGTCTGGAGGCGGTGGCCCGCGGGGAGGCCGCCTCCCGCACGGTCCCCGTCCTGCTGCTGGAGGTCTCCCAGGTCATCATGGCCGGCGCCCAGCTGGGCGCCAGCACCGACGTGATCCCGCCCGACAACTGGGAGCCGGAGGTCGGCCCCGACCCCGATCTGGACGGCCTCCGCCAGGGCCTGGCCGAGAGCCTGGCCGTGGTGGACGACTACGTGGAGGTCTTCGACCCCTACAGCGACACCGAGCCCACCGCCTACCGTCTCTCCGACGACCTGGTGGACGTGGCCAGCGACCTGATCCACGGCCTGCGCCACTACGAGCAGGGCCGTCCCCTGGAGGCCTTGTGGTGGTGGCAGTACTCCTACTTCAACCACTGGGGCAACCACGCCGGCGCCGCCCTGCGCGCCCTGCACGCGGTCGTGGCGGGCGCCCGCCTGAAGGTCGCCGAAGAGGTCACCCCCGCCTAGGGCGCGTCGTCACGGCAGTCGGACGAAGCCCAGCGGGCGCGGCGATGCCTGGCAGATCACCCGGCGGAACGTCGCCGGCGCTTTCTGGGGACTTCGACGACAGGCCGCAGCGGCGTCGCGCAAGCCCGGTGTGCCGGGACGTCCCGGCACACCAGGGGCACGGGTCCGCCGCTACCCGCCGCCGGGCCCCAGCCGCGCCCACGCGGCCTGGCTGTAGACGATGCGGTAGCCGCCTTGCAGCACCGCGAGCGCGATCGGCCACCAGTGCAGCGCACACCACCACGACCCGTCCTGCGCCCGCACCACGGCCGGCACCGGCGAGTCCGCATGGACGATCGCCTCGCACGCCTGCCCGAAGGGCGCCACGTCCACCCAGTAGACCGCCTTCTCAGCCTCCCTCGGTGAACTCCGTCCACCCGGACCGCTCACGCCGAAACCGCCATCAGCCCCAGCCGGACCATGATCTGCCGCCACCGGCCGCACTCGCCCGGGGCGGCGCCTCGCCTCCGGCCGCCCGCCCGTCCGACCGAGACGTAGGACGAGCCCCCGACCGGCGCCCGGGACACCGCCGCCCCTTGAGGCGCCCGCCCCACGCCCCTGTCCGTCGCATGAGGGGGCACAGGACGAAAGGACCTCCCCGCCTCGTCCCGTTCACCCGGTAGGACATCGGCGGAGCCGGGAAAACCGCGTCGGGCGGACGCCCGCCCCATCGGGGCCTGCCCGCCCGAGCGTCCCCGCCCCGAACGGGATCGCTCGGGATGCCGCCGGTAGTGCTCGGCGAGCCGCCGCGCCAGCCCCGACGCCGTGGGCGCCTCCACCAGCCGCGCCGCCCCGACCGGCGCGGCCAGCCACAGCCCGGACGCCTCTCCGTACCAGCAGGCGCACGCGGGAACATCGCCCGCAGCTCCGCCAACTGCCGCCCGGGATCCACCGGCGGGACGCATCGCGCAAAGCGCGGCACTACAGTTGGGCTCACGTCAGGACCTGCCTTCCTGGCCAGGCCCCGGGGCGAGTGTGCCAGCGCCGCCCGGAGCCGTTTTCGTTTCCGCGGTTACGAACACCTTGCAACCAGTAACCATAGGCCGCGGTATGCCGCGGCCTATAGCGGTATGCCGCTACCGACCTATCCCCGCAGCTCAGAGCCGCCCTACAGTGATCACATGTCCGGTGTTCCGCCGTTCGCTCCCAAACCGTCGGCGTACCTCTACATGGAGGTCGCCGACCACATCGCTGCACGGATCGCGGCCGGTGAGCTACCGCAGGACGCACGCCTGCCGGGAGAACGTGAACTGGCCGAGGAGTACGGTGTAGCGATCGGCACCGCCCGCCGTGCAGTGCAGGAACTGCGCGAGCGCGGGCTTGTGATCACCGTCCCCGCAAAGGGAACCTTCGTGCAGCGAAACACCTCCGAAGACACCGGCAAGGCCGCTGAGGCATAGCACGCGCCAGATATCACCAAAGATGTGACCATCGATCCGACCGCAGACCGGCCCGTATACCACCAGGTGGCCGATATCCTCCGCGAGCAGATCCGCAGCGGTCGGCTCCAGCCGGGGCAGCCGCTGCCGTCCGAGCCGCATATGGTGGCCGAGTTCGGCGTGGCCCGATCAACTGCTCGTCAAGCTCTGGCGGTACTGCGCGCCGAGGGCCTGGTCGTCACCGTGCCGCGGCAGGGCACGTTCGTGCGCGCTACCGAAGCCTCCAAGGTGGTCACGCTGGCGCCGGGAGACGAGGTTGAGGCGCGCATGCCCAGCGTGAACGAGCGGCGGCAGATGCGCATTCCGGAAGGGGTTCCGGTCTTCGTGGTGACCCGGCCCGGCGAAGAGCCCCGAACGTACCCGGCGGACCGGATCCGGCTACAGGTTCCCGGTGAGGACGGCTGAAGATCTCAGCCCGTCGCCCTGCCCGGTCAAGGTCCTTCGGGGCGAAGGGCTGGTAGAAGCGGTCCTCGGCATGGGCGTCTACGTCGTGGACCGGTCGGGCCGGGAAGCACGGAGCAACATCGATTGACCACCTGCAGCCGCGCGGGAAGGACCCATGGAGCCGTACGTTGCCTGCATGAGCGTTCCGCCGTTCCAGGCCGACCCAGAGGGACCGACGTACGTCTATGTCCAAGTGGCCGACCACATTCGCCGCGCGCGTCGCAGCCGGCGATCTGGTGCCCGGCCAGCGGCTTCCGGCAGAGCGGGATCTCGCTCTGGAATATGGGGTGGCGTACCTGACGATCCGGCGCGCTATGCGAGAGCTGCGAGAGCGCGGACTCGTGATCACCGTCCCGGCAAAGGGGAACTTCATCCAGCCGAACGCCACTGAAGGCGCCGGCGAGGACGCCGAGGCATAGCGCGCACCGGATATTCCCTGGCCGCAGGGCGGTTCGGGGGCGCCGCTCAGTGGTCGAGGTGGCAAGGGCGGTCTTGGGGGTATCGGGGTTGGTGCGGAACCGGCGGGCGTGTTCGGTGTGCCCGGCGGGTGAAGGCGGCGGTGGTCTGGTTCGGGATCGCCGCTGCGAGTGAGCGGTCTGGAAAGCGGTTGGTCGCCGAAAGTTCGTCGTTCGTGGTCATGGGCCGCCTCCGCCGGGGACGGGCGCGTCCTGAGAGGCGGGGTGATCGAGATGGCGGACATGGAGTCGGTGGCGACCGGAGGGCGGTCCGGGCCGTTCTGGGACGGTGTGCGGGGGCGGGTGCCGATGCCGCCCGCGGCGGCCACGTTGGGGTTCGAGTTCATCGACGCGGACGTCGACGAAGGCACCATCGAGGTGGCGTTCACCGCGACCGAGGAGTTCACCAACCCGCTGGGCAACGTGCTGGGCGCCTTTTTGGCCGCGATGCTCTACGACACGGTGGGGCCGGCGCTGCTGGCCACGCTGCGGCCCGACCAGTTCCAGTCCACCGTGGAGCTGAAGGCCAGTTTTCTGCGTCCGGTCCGGCCGGGGCGGCTGGTCGGCCGGGGACGGGTGGTGCACCGCGCGGGCGATCTGGCCTTCTTGGAGGCGTCCCTCAGCGACCAGCATGAGGTGACCGTGGCCACCGCCACGGCCACCGCCCGGGTCATCGGGTTGGAGGAGGCGTTGTCGGCGGCCTGAACTCCGGCTGGTCGAGCACGCGCAGCCAGCTTCCGTCCGGCTGGCGGCGGACGACCTGGGCGCGGGCGCCGGCGTCGTCCTTGGGCGGGGTGGCGGTGAGCGCGATGTCCCCGCTGATCAGGGTGGGCAGCGGGGGTTCGGGCTCGAAGTGGGGGCGGGAGGCCAGGACCTTCTCCCACAACTGGCGGATCGCCTCCCGGCCCACGGTCTGGCTGCCGGGCGGGTAGGCCATCACCGCGTTCTCCTCGTAGAGGGCGGCGACGCCGGTCGCGTCACCGGCGTTGGAGCGCTCGACGAACAGACGGGTGATGTCTTCGGGGCGCATGGCCTTTTCGTACTTGTCGTAGTCGGGCACGGCTGCCTCCTGGCATCGGGATCTCTTGTCGTCTCCAGCCTGGCCGCCGCCGATCTAGAAGTCCAACAGATAGTTCTGATGGAAACTAGAATCTCTAGTTATGGAGCTGCGGCAGCTGGAGTACTTCGTCGCGGTCGCCGAGGAGCGGAACTTCACCCGGGCGGCCGAGCGGATGCACATCAGCCAGTCCGGCATCAGCGCCCAGATCCGGCAGCTGGAACGAGAGCTGGGCGCCGAGCTGTTCGACCGGTCGNCGCGCACCATCACCCTCACCGTTGCCGGAAAAGCCGCGCTCGAACACGCCCGCGCCGCGCTCGCCGCCGCCCGGGCGGTCGGCCGGGCGGTGGAGGAGACGGCCGGGCTGATCCGGGGACGGCTCGCGGTCGGGATGGTCGTCGGCTGCACCATTACGCCGCTGTTTGAGGCGCTGGCCGGCTTCCACCGGGCGCATCCGGGCGTGGAGCTGTCGCTGCGGGAGGACGACTCCGACCAGCTCATCGAAAGCGTCCGCTCCGGCGCCCTCGACCTGGCCCTCGTCGGCACCGCCGCCCCGCCCGATGGCTTGGAGACGCTGACGGTCATCAGCGAACGCCTCGTCGCGGCCGTCCCCGCCGAGCACCCCTTGGCGGGACGAGGCCGCATCACCCTGCGCGACCTGGCCGACCATCCGCTGGTGTGCATGCCGCCCGGCACCGGGTTGCGCACGGTGCTCGACCGGGCCTGCGCCGCCCGAGGACTCGGCCTGAAAACCGCCCTGGAGGCCGGCGCCGCCGACGCCATCGCCGATCTCACCGCCCGCGGCCTGGGCGTGGCCGTCCTCAGCGAATCGATGGCCCGCCACTACCGCGACCGGCTCACCGCCCTGCCCATCGAGGACGCCACGGACCCCGCCCTGCTGGCCCTGGTCTGGAAGCCCACACCCAACCCCGCCGCGCGCGAACTGCTCGCCCACTGCCGCAAGACCTTCGCCACGTGGCCTCAGGCCCTGGGGGCGTGAGTCCGGCGGGGCGCCCGGTCCCGTACCGCCCCGGCCTGCGAGCCCTTTGCGAACGCCGTTCCCGCAGGCCGAGACGGGGGCGGCGTCGTGACTTGCAACGTCATGGCCTCGGACACCGTCCGGGCTCCCGTCCCCGCCCTCCGAAGACCACCTGTTGAAAAGACTCAGCGCGTTGAAGACGCCCACTGACTGATGGGCTCACCCTGGAACCTGGCGGCCAGGCATGCGGCATCTGGCAGCCGCCGAACTCTGCGAGGCCTCCGGATCCGGCCGGAACGCGTCCGGATCGGCCGTCTTGACCTTGTCGCAGCGTCAACGTTTGTACTGAAGGCATGCGGATCGGCGAGATCGCGGCGCTGGTCGGGGTGTCCACCCGGACCGTGCGGCATTACCACCGGCTGGGGCTGCTGCCGGAGCCACGGCGGCTGGCCAACGGGTACCGGGACTACCGGCTGCGGGACGCGGTGGCGCTGGCCCGGATACGGCGGCTGGCCGAACTGGGCTTGTCGCTGGCGGAGATCCGCAAGGTGCTCGCCGGCGACCAGGACCGGGATCTGCGGGAGGTGCTCGCGGAGCTGGACGCCGACCTGGCCCGCCAGCAGGAGGCGATCGCCGAGCGGCGGGCCCGGCTGGCGGCGCTGCTGGCCGAGGCGGAGCTGAACCCGGACTCGGCGGTCTCGCCGGAGACGGCCGAGGTGCTGCGCGCCCTGCCCGCCGGGGATTCCTCGGTCGCCGCTCTCGACCGCGACCTGCTGATGCTGATGGACACCGGCGCCGACCCCAAGCAGCGCACCGAAGTGGCCGAGCTGCTGCGCCCCCTCACCGCGCCGGAGACGGCCGAACGGACACGGGTCCTGTATGAGCGGCTGGACGAACTGGCCGACGCCGCCCCCGACGATCCCCGTATCGCCGAACTGGCCGCCGACCTGGCCGACCACATCCCCGACGAGATCGTCTCACTGCTCGATGACCTGGACGACGGCGAGNCGGCCTCCTGGCTGAAGACGCTGTCGCACGAGCTATCGCCCGCCCAGACCGAGACCTTCCGTCAGACCTTGGCGCTGTTGAAGGCACGCCGGTGACGGGTCGTCCTCTCCACGGCGCTCACCAACGTCCCGCCGCTCCTGACGCGCCTCCCTCCGCCGCATGCCGATCTCCGCGGCCCAGCCGCTCGAGCACCCGCCCGCAGGAAGTGAAACCAGGAGGATGAGCGTTCCTGCGGTGAACCGCTGACCGACGCCGCCGGACGCACCGTCCCCAGTTCGTGGTCGGTCTCCCCCTGTGCCAGATGGACCAAGGCAGTCCGATCCGCTCGCGTATCCGCTCCAGCTCGGCTGTGGACATCTCGTCGGTGACCGATCGCACCGTGTGCACGGTGAACCCAGGACGTTCGGTGACGGTGACCGACTGGTGGATGATCCCGCCGATGAGCGCCTTATGGGTGCAGACGGTATCGGCCACGATCCGATCGGCCGTCTCCATGGACATCCGAGCATCGGACGGGTCGGCCGGCAGCCGGGTCAGTCCTTCGAGCGCCGAGTCGAGCAGCTCGGCCTCCTCACCGCACTCCGCGCGGCCCGCCTCGCCGAGCAGCCCGGCGGTCACCGAGGCTATGGCCGGCTCACCGGCCATCCGGTGCGCCGGCCCTCGGGCGAACCTGTCATGCCACCGGTTCAAGCCCGCGCCGCTCTCGGTGCGCACCAGCACCGCCGACGCCCCGTCCATCGGAACCGCGGTGAGCCGGCCGCTGGTGAAGGGCGCCTGCCAGATCATGGCCTGCCCGGCGATCACCAGCCAGTCGCGGTGCAACGGCACCGGCCCATCGCCATCCAGATCCTCCACGCCACCTGGCATGACCCCCGTCCTGGTGCGCACCACCACGGCAGGCATCGGCAGCCGGACCTCACACGGACTTGGCGGCCCGATCGGCCATCAGCTGCCGCAACGCCGCCCGCAGATCGCTGCCGGCCTCCGTCACCCGGACGAACAATCCGGTCAGCTGCCCGGCGAGCTGCGCATTGAGACCGCCCTCGCCGATACCGCCCGACAGCTGGTGCTCCTCCACGGCCACCACCGCGTTGTCACGCTCGATCAGGACGTCGGTGACCTGCACCGGGTTCATCGCGTTGACCAGGAAGGCCCGCCGGTCGCTGGAGTACTGGATGATCTCCAGCCGCTCCCGTCCGAAGGCCCGGTTGAGCAGCTGCTCGGCGCCCTTGAGGCGGTTGGCGCCCCGGCCGATGCAGGCCCCGCGAGCGTCCACGCTCCTGGTGGTGGACGCCACAGCGATCTTGGTCTTGGTTCCGGCGACTCGTGCGATCTTCTTGATCACCACCTCGCCGGTCAGCAACTCGGGAACGAAACCGCACAGGATCCGTCCGACCAGCTCCGGCGCGGTGGCCGACAGAATCAGCCGGCGGCGGTCGGCCTCCGGTTCATCGGACACCCCGGTCACCAACGCGACGATGGTGTCCCCGGGCCGGAGCCGCGGGGGCGAGGCCCCCTCCGGCAGGTCGTAGGCATCGGTCCGGGGCAGCAGCGCCTCCCGGGGACGGCCGGTGCCGACGTCGTAGACGACACAGCGGAAACCGTCGGGTCCGCTGGACTTGATGTGCCCGGTCACCGTCATACCGACGAGCGGGGATTCCAGACCAAGGTCGCTCAGGATGGTTCCCACCGGTCGTGCTTCCTCTCGTCCTCATCGGCCCGTCGCCGCATCGCCCGCCAGGCCCGCTCGGCACCGCCGGCCACAAGGCCCCTGACCTATAAAGTCCGCATCCCTGCGGATCCGCAACCTCAGGCCGCACGCCCGCGCAGGGACGGCGCGAACCGGAACACCACCGGTCCAACATCAGATCACCAAAGACCCAACAAATGAACACCATCTGCTCGAATCGTCATCAATGAACCGGCGTCCATACCGCCGTCTCAACGGGCGCGCTCACGATGGTCTAGGGAACGACCTGGGGTGATCTTCCCTGCTGGGGACCTGTAGCAGGGACGGAGGTTTCAACGGCCGGCTTCGAACGAGGACAAAGAGAACGCACGCAAGTACCGGATCAAGATCATCACGGCATCGGGCCCGTTCGTCGAGCACGGCGCCGATTCCGATGCGCCCTGCAGCCCGCCTTCCCGTGACCGGGAGCAGCCCTGATCGGCCAGCCTCAAGATCATCTACATCTGGTGCCGCGAGATCATCCGCATGCCCGAGCTCCATCTGGTCACCGACGGCCGGTGCGAGGAGACAAGCTCGTCTACGACGTCGAGGAGGGCCGCACCGCGACCACCCGGCTGCTGGTGGGGGAGACGCTGCCGATCGGCTACGGACTAGCAAGTGGGGCACCGACGCCGACGACCCGCAGGGCGTCTTCCCGATGACCAAGCAGGAGGCCCGGGAAGCGGGGGTAAGCGACCGGTACGACGAGGATGCCGACATCGCCGGCGCCGCGAGCGGCCCCATCGCAGCAGCCGACCGCCGGGCCCTGCCCCCGTCTCCCAACGGCCGCCACGACACCCACGCTTTCTGCATCCCACAGAGCGCCCGCGCTCTCGCCCGGCAGGCAGCACCGGTCCGCGGCCAGGAAGACAGGCATTCGCACCGCCCACCCGGTATCCGGGGCGGTCTTATCCGCAGCCGAGCACACCCCAACGACACGCCGACCGCCTGACCGTCCAGCCCGGCACCGACGGACGGGACGCCGAGAACACCTCCGTCCGGTGTCTCTCAGGAGACGCGCGTATTGACCACCCGGTCAGATTCCAGGATGAAACTCGCGGCCTCATCCGGTGTCACTTCCAGGACGTCGATCACCAACCGGACCGGCCCGATCTTCTCGGCATCGCAGCCCTGGCACCTGACCCGGTTGCTCCCGTACACCCGCAGCGACGGCTTCTGGTCACCGTTGCGGTGTCGCTGCGGATGCGGGCAGTACCACACCCCCTCCTCATCGGCGGAGGAGCCCAGCCGTTCCAGCACCGTTCGCACGTCGGCCGCGTTGGCCTCGGCGATCCGCCGGTTGCGCGGAGAGAGCGGCACCGGCGGCACGATCTCGGGCCGATTCCGGGCGGCCCGCTGCCGCTGCCGGTATGCCACCGCCTCCTGCCGGATCTTCTCCAGGTCGATTCCCTGACGGGGATCGTCCTTGGCGGATGGGACGGGCTCAGTCCCGGTCGACAGGTAGGGGAACCGGTCATCGGCCCGCCGCCGCAGCGCTGCGACAAGCACGAACATGGCCAGCGCATCCCTGGTGGAATCCGGCGGAACCATCCGCAGGCGCGCCGCGTACCGGATCACGCTCGCGGCCTCCGGGGTGACCAGATCCGGCGCGTTGGGGTCGATCCAGACGGTCGGTATCCCTTCCGCCTTCGGGCCACCGACCTGAGCCCACATCAGGAACTCCGAAGGCCGGCCGGCATCGGGGAACGCCGCACCGTCGGGGGCCAGCCGGGAGAACTCCAGCACGACCCCCTCGGCATAGGCGTCCACCCGCCGACCCGCGAACCCGCACAGCGCCGCGTACATCACCAGTCCGAGGGGACCATCCGGCGCCATGTAGAGGACACGGGCCCGCATGTCCGCCGCCGTCAGCCCGCTGTTCTCCAGCGCGGCGACGGCCGAGGCCACGGCATCACCCTCTCCCGGGACGAGCTCGACGGTCTTGACGCCTTCGGGCGCCGGCGGAGAGCCGGCGGTCCGGACGGCGAGTACATAGTCGGTGGGCTTGCGCATCGCCTCTCCTTTGTAGGTGCGTTCCGGGGCTACACACCTGACCGTCCTTCCCAGGGGAGAGGACGCACCATATTCCTTCGGGAACTTGCCGATCCGCCTCGCATAGAAATTGTCATCTACGGAGACGAAGCCGGTCCCCGACCGGCATCGTGCTGAACCCGAAGGTCCGGTCTCCGAGGTTACCGCCGGTCGGCTGCCGCCGAAGGCGGACGGGAAGAGGTGTGGAGTGGTCGCCAGCCGACAGGTCAAGGAAGAGTTCTACATCCGGCGTGTCTTCGACGACAACGTGCCGATCTTCATCGAGGCGACCGAGTATGCCAGGAAGCAATCGCCCTACCCGCTCAGCTCGAAGAAGGCGCTCAAAGCGACGTGCGGGGTACGGACCGACAATGGTGTGGTCGCCTTCAGCCTGCGCACCTACACCGCCAGGCAGGCCGAAAAAGAGGTCGAGAACGTCACCTCCACCGTCGAAGGCAGGCGGGTCTCACGCAACGTGCTGCATCCCCGGATGCCCCGCAGAACCCTGCATGAGCTGATCACAACAGCCCATGTGCTGTCGGAGGTGCTGGGCGATGAAGTGATCGTCGAGCACGACGGCCGGTTGCATGTGCTGAAACTGATCCGCACCGGCGAGGAGGCCGACCTTCGGCTCACGGGTCTGCTGACCGAAACCGAGGACGGGTACGTGCGCTCGGAGGCGTTCGACGCGGTGTTCACGCTCCCGGTGGCCAGGGTTCACCTGCGCATCTTCCTGCGTTCTCCGATCCGCGACCGGATCCTCGCCTACGCCTTCAACGGTTACCTCGACCGCAAACCCGGCCGGCCGGAGACGGTGGTCCGGGCGACCGCGATGGCCCTCAACAGCCTCATCGGCCTGGCGACGTTCCGGATGCTGTCCGGACTCGACCGCGTACGGGTGCCACCGGCGCCGTTGGGCGGCGAGATCCGTCCGCGCACTCCCGAGGAACGAGTGATCTTCCGTGTCCCCGTCCTGCTGTTCACCGACGAGGGAGTCCCGGCGGCACGCGGCCATGTCGGCGCGGAGATCGATCTGGACCGCGTCGACCCGGTGACCGGCGATCTGATCGTGCACATCACCGAAGGCGAGGAGCTGGAGTGGAACCCCGCCTTGGCGGGCACGGCGAAGTTCCAGGACTATGGGCGGGTACTCGCCGAGACCATTTCGGCCATGGTCAACTCGGCCCTTGGCACCGAGCGGGTGCATGACCTGGCCTACGACATCATGCTGTCGAGTCTCTCGCCCGAGGCCCTGCCCGCCCTGCGTGCCGCCGTCAGCGGCCTTCCCGGGCTGGCCGCCAAGCCGAGCAGGGCCGAGGTTCGCCTGGCGCAGCCCACACCTTGATCTCTTGTGGCGCGCGGGCGGCATCGCCGAGGGCGCGGAGGCGCAACGGGTGGACGGCACGCCGCGCGTCCTCGGCATTGAACCCCTGCCAACGCTGCGGCCGTCCCATTGCGGGCCGGTGAGCGGGTGTCCCGGCCGCCGCGTTCCCCGGGCACGGCTCCGGAATGTCGGTCCCGCCGGCGGGTATCTCGCATGCTGGGAAAACCCGTTCGTAATCCAGCCGGCCGACGTCGGTAGACTCGACGGACGGTACACGCCGATTCCGATTCCGAGGAGCACCCACCCGTGGCTCTTGTCGTGCAGAAGTACGGTGGCTCCTCCGTTGCAGACGCCGAGTGCGTCAAGCGAGTCGCTCAGCGCATCGTCGCCACGAAGAAGGCGGGCAACTCCGTCGTGGTCGTGGTCTCCGCCATGGGCGACACTACGGACGAGCTGATCGACCTGGCCGAGCAGGTCAGCCCGCTGCCGCCGGCCCGCGAGCTGGACATGCTGCTGACGGCCGGGGAGCGGATCTCGATGGCCCTGCTGGCGATGGCCATCGCCAACCTGGGCCATGAGGCACGGTCGTTCACCGGCTCCCAGGCCGGTGTGATCACCGACGGCTCCCACGGCAAAGCCCGGATCATCGACGTCACGCCCGGCCGCATCCGCAGCGCCCTGGACGAGGGCGCCATCGCGATCGTGGCGGGCTTCCAGGGCGTCTCGCAGGACACCAAGGACATCACCACGCTGGGCCGGGGCGGCTCCGACACCACCGCCGTGGCGCTGGCCGCCGCTCTCGGCGCCGACGTGTGCGAGATCTACACCGACGTGGACGGGGTCTTCACCGCCGACCCGCGGATCGTGCCGACCGCCCGCCGCATCCCGCGCATCTCGTACGAGGAGATGCTGGAGATGGCGGCCTGCGGCGCCAAGATCCTCCACCTGCGCTGTGTGGAGTACGCGCGCCGCTACGACATCCCGATCCACGTCCGCTCGTCCTTCAGCCAAAAGCCCGGCACCTGGATCACCGACAGCACCGAGGGAAGTGAGATGGAGCAGCCGATCATCTCCGGCGTCGCCCATGACCGCAGCGAGGCCAAGGTCACCGTGGTGGGCGTGCCGGACAAAGTGGGCGTGGCCGCCACCATCTTCTCGGTGCTCTCCGACGCCGGGATCAACCTGGACATGATCGTCCAGAACGTGTCGGCCGCCGCCACCGGGCGCACCGACATCTCCTTCACGCTGCCCGGCACCGACGGGCAGACCGCGCTGACCGCGCTGAACAAGGCCAAGGACCAGATCGGCTTCGAGTCGCTGCTGTATGACGACCGGATCGGCAAGGTCTCGCTGATCGGCGCCGGGATGCGCTCGCACCCCGGGGTCACCGCCAAGTTCTTCACCGCGCTGGCCGACGCCGGCGTCAACATCGAGATGATCTCCACTTCGGAGATCCGCATCTCGGTGATCGTTTCCCAGGACGATGTGGAGGCCGCGGTCAACGCCGCCCACCGGGCCTTCGACCTGGACGCCGACCAGATCGAGGCGGTGGTTTACGGAGGCACCGGACGATGAGCAAGCCCACTTTGGCCGTGGTCGGCGCGACCGGCGCCGTCGGCAGCGTGATGCTGGAGCTGCTGTCCACCCGCGAGGACGTCTACGGGGAGATCCGCCTGGTGGCCTCGCCCCGGTCGGCCGGCAAGAAGCTGACCGTGCGCGGCGAGCAGCTGGAGGTCCTGGCGCTGGCCCCCGAGGTCTTCGAGGGCGTGGACATCGCCATGTTCGACACCCCCGATGAGGTGTCCAAGCAGTGGGCCCCGATCGCCGCCGAGCACGGCGCGGTGGCGGTCGACAACTCCGGGGCCTTCCGCATGGACCCGGACGTGCCGCTGGTGGTGCCGGAGGTGAACGCCGAGGCCGCCCGCAACCGGCCCAAGGGCATCATCTCCAACCCCAACTGCACCACCCTGTCGATGATCGTGGCGATGGGCGCGCTGCACCGCCGCTACGGGCTGCGCGAGCTGGTGGTGGCCTCCTACCAGGCCGCCTCCGGCGCCGGGCAGGCCGGCATCGACACCCTCTACGACCAGCTGGAGAAGGTCGGCGGCAACCGCGAGCTGGGGGTGCGCGCCGGGGATGTGCGCCGGGCGATCGGCGATGACCTGGGGCCGTTCCCCGCGCCGCTGGCGATGAACGTGGTGCCGTGGGCGGGGTCTTTGAAGGAGGACGGCTGGACCTCCGAGGAGATGAAGGTCCGCAACGAGTCCCGCAAGATCCTGGGCCTGCCGAACCTGCGGGTCAGCGCCACCTGCGTGCGGGTGCCGGTGGTGACCACCCATTCGCTGGCCGTCCACGCGGTCTTCGACCAGCCGGTGGACCAGCGGGAGGCCCAGGAGGTGCTGGCCGCCGCCCCCGGCGTGGTGCTGGTGGACGACCCGGCGGCCGGGGAGTTCCCGACCCCCGCCGACGTGGTGGGCACCGACCCCACCTGGGTGGGCCGGGTCCGCCGCTCGCTGGACGACCCCAACGCGCTGGACCTGTTCCTGTGCGGGGACAACCTGCGCAAGGGCGCGGCGCTCAACACCGCTCAGATCGCCGAGCTGGTGGCCGCCGAGCTGACCTCCTGATCCCAGGGCTCACCGAACGGCCCCGGACGCAAGGCGCCTTGCGTCCGGGGCCGTTCGTCGTCGCTGGGTGTTCCCCGTGAAACAGTGCGGCCGGACGCCACCGGCGGCGTCCGGCCGCACCTGCACCGCGAATCACCGGGCAGGACCGCGGCGGCACGGTTCTCCTTCCTCCCGTGCCGTTCGGCCCGTGGTCAGTTCATGAAGTAGATGTTCACCGCGTACTCGCGCTGCAGCTTGGGCTCGGCCGTCTCCGCAGCGGGCTGCGCGGCGGTCTCCTCGGCGGGCCGCTGCGGGGCGATCTGCACCGGCTGCTGCAGCTCCGGCGCCCGGGTCCCCTGGGACTCGATCTGCTGTGCCGGGGTCTCCTGCCGGATCTGCGGCTGCTGCTCCTGGGTGCTTTGGAACTGCTCCGGGCTCAGCGACGCGGGCAGCACCTGGAACTGCTCAGGGCTCTGCGCCTGGTCCAGGTAGACCGGCTGCTGCGGCACCTGGTAGTGCTCCGGGCCCCAAGCAGCCGGCGGCTCCTGGAACTGGCTCGGGTAGATCGGCTGCTGGTACTGCTCCGGGTTCAGCGGCGCGGGCGGCACCTGGAACTGCTCAGGGCCCTGCGCCCGATCCAGGTACATGGAGTGCTGCGGAGCCTGCGGCTGCTGGTACTGCTCCGGCCCCATGGGACGCTGCGGCGTCTGGGCCTGGTCCAGGTAGACCGGCTGCTGCGGCACCTGGTGGTACTCCGGGCTCAGCGGAGCGGGCGGCAGCTGGAACTGCTCAGGGCCCTGCGCCTGGTCCAGGTAGACCGGCTGCTGCGGCACCTGGTGGTACTCCGGGCCCCAAGCAGCCGGCGGCTCCTGGAACTGGCTCGGGTAGATCGGCTGCTGGTACTGCTCAGGGCCCTGCGCCTGGTTCAGGTAGGGCGGCTGCTGCGGCGCCTGGTAGTACTCCGCGGCCCTCGGCNCCTGGGCGTCCGAGGGGAACTGCGGCGCCTGGTACCAGTCCAGGGCGGGCTGCTGCTGCGGGATCTGGTAGTCCTGCGGGTCCTGGTACGCCTCAGGGCTCTGGTACTCCTGAGGCAGCTGGTACAGCTCAGTGCCCAGGTACTCGGCGAGCCGCGCCGGCACCCCCTGCCGGTAGTCGGTCTGCTCGGAGGGCAGGGACGGCGCCTGCAGTTGGGCGTACGGCGCCGCCGGCGGCGGCACGACCGGACGGACGGCCACCGCCTGCGCGGCCGTGGCCGCCACGGTGATCATTGCACCGCCGACGACCGCCGAGCACAGGCCGCAAGCCAGTGTGCGTTGGATTGCCTTCATGGAGTGATCTCTCTATGCGGCTGACGGGCCCCCGGCTCTCGGGGAACCCCAGCGACCCTTCATTGCTAAGGGTTAGTGATTCACCACTCTCCGCAGTAACCCTGTCCTCAGGGTTAGATCAGCCTTACCGCCGGTCGCACTTGGTCATCCCATAAAGGTCGCCTTCGCCGCCGATCCCCCTGCACGGCGCCGATTCCGGCCGGTAGGGTGCCCGCCCGCCGCCATCGGCCCTTACGCCTTTTTGAGCAGCAGCCCTCAAGGGACGCACCGNCAAGGGTCCGGCTTGCCGTCCCAGATCCCCCAGTCCGCGGAAACGACACGCGCCGCGTGAAGCCGGGGCATTTCCTCCGGCGGCTTTCAAGCGATCCCGCCCTCCCGTCCCGGAGACTCCCGTCACAGCGCCCGCGCCTCCCATTGACCTCAAGCAAGGTTCAGGTTGAAAGCTGGTCGTCACCCGGCCGGAAAGCCCGTGCNACGAGATCAGGAGCCCACCATGTCCCAGGACCCTCTCCGCCTCGTGATCCTCACGGCGAGCCTGCAGCCGGGCCGGCTCGGCCCGATCGTGACCGGCTGGTTCGCCGACCGCGCCCGACGGCGAACGGACCTGAGCGTCGATGTCATCGACGCCTCGGCGGAACTGCCGCCGGTGGAACGCTCAACGGCGGCGCGCACCGCGGTGGGCCGGCGCCTGGCGGCGGCCGACGCCTTCGTCGTGGTGACCCCCGAGTACAACCACAGCTTCCCCGGCCCGCTGAAGCACCTGATCGACCAGTACACCGCCGAATGGCGGGCCAAGCCGGTCGGTTTCGTCTCCTACGGCGGCATCTCCGGCGGCCTGCGCGCGGTGGAACAGCTCCGCCTGGTCTTCGCCGAACTGCACGCCGCCACCATCCGCAACACCGTCAGCTTCCACCGCGCCCGGGAACGCTTCGACGGCGACGGCAACCCCAAAGACCCCGACAGCGAAACCGCCGCCACCGCCCTGCTCGAGCAGCTCTCCTGGTGGGCCCGCGCCCTGCGCGACGCCCGAACCGCCCGCCCTTACGTGGCTTGATCCTCGCGGCCCGGTTCAGCGGATCTCCAAGCTCGGCTCAGGGCGGAAGCGCACGAACCGCCACAGGCGCCACCAGAAACGAGGCGCACGGCCGCCCATGGCTTCCTCCATCGGGCCTGCCGGTCGAGGAGACACCCGGTAACGGGCAGGGGTGCCGGCGCCACGCCTGGTGGCGCTTTGCGCCGACCAGGACGGCGTGGCGATATGGGACGTCCTGCAGGAGGCCGAAGCCGCATGTGCCGCCGTGCCGGCCCGCCCTGGTGCGGGATGCCGAGCCGGACGAGCGTTTTCTCGTCCCGCACCCGCCCGCGTCCAAGTCCCGTCCGGCCGAACGGCCACCTCTCGCACCGGACGAGAGACATCGCGCCGATAAAACTCCAGCAGACGGAGTTCCAGCGTCTCGGGGCTGTCCGCCTCCAGAAGCCGGTCTCTGCCTCGCCGATCGCGGACCATGGCCCACCAACTCCCGGTGTGGTTCCCCCGCCAGATCAACGCCGNGGGGAACCNGCCGGGCGGCACGGCCGNNGCGCACCTTTCTTCTAGCGGTGCCGNCGGCGCGGCGGTCCTCACCGCGCCTCCCCCGCGCCCGCGGACAGTCGGCCCCTGAGCGCGAGCGCGGCGTCGGTGATCCGGTCGGACGGGGCGAGCGGCTCCCCCGTACCGGTGAAGAACCACAGCGTCCCGGCGTCCTCGGCCCGCCGGCGGCAGACGACCAGGGCGACCACGGTCCCGGTCCCTTGGTCCCGGACGAGCAGGCCGCGGTCGCTGAGGTCCACCTCCATCCGATGCGCCGCCAAGTGCGCGGCGAGCGCCGCCAGCCNGTCCTGCGGCATCCTGCGGTCGTTCACAGATCAGCACCGCCTTGCTGGTCAAGGCCCTGGGACGCCCGATGCGGACGCATCGGCCCGAGGCCGCCTCCGTTTCCCGATCTCGTTCGAAGCCGCACGGCGCCCGCTCCGGTTCGCGGGTGACGGGGGGAAGGAGCGGGCCGCCGTACGGCGACGGGTCACTGCCGGTGCTCGATCCGGGGGTGATCGCGGCTCCCGGCGCNGANCCTTCTTCAACGCCCGTCTCCGCAGGTTGAGACAGGGGCATCGCCGTGGCCCGGGACGCCCGAGGCCACGCGGTTGAAAAAAGGTCCACTGACTCCGCCGACCTGACCGGCCCGGGGAAGGCGCGCTGCTGCTCCGGCGCAGCCCCGCTACGGGGTGCCGCCGGCGCGCCCGCCCACGAGGCCGCTTCCGGTCACGTTCAGTAAAGGACAGGACACGCAATCTCCGGAAGGCTGACAATGTTGACACTTTGCAGACACTTTCGGGGGGTGTC
>JGI25326J35508_1001193_pt1 | contig 19561 bp, 19 predicted proteins | sample HigsolmetaAR201D_FD_35508 | JGI IMG/M metagenome (IMG submission 35508)
GCCCTCACGCCCGCGGCACTCACTCACCTGCGCCAATCAGAGGCTGCGCGGCATGCTGCCTTTCCGACGCCCCGGTTGGCTGCAGCCTCGCACAGAACCATTGAGCGCCGGTTAAATTGCGATCATGTGTGTCTCGCAGGCGCTTGAGAAAACTCCAATTATTGTTTTGCACATTTCCGGACGGAAAACCGGCATCCACTTTTCCTGCAACTGCGCTTAAGTCGCCTGCCCGCACAGGAGAAGCCCGCCGCCCTTGCGATCCGCCGCGCGATGAGACATTAAGGCGTGTCTCCCCGCCCTCCGGACGGAGACGACTGAAATCCCGTAGGAGCAACCGATCATGGCCTTTCTTGCCGATGCCCTTTCGCGCGTGAAACCTTCCGCGACCATTGCTGTCACCCAGAAGGCACGCGAGCTCAAAGCGCAGGGGCGCGACGTCATCGGTCTTGGTGCCGGGGAGCCGGATTTCGATACGCCCGACAATATCAAACAGGCGGCCATCGAAGCGATAAAGCGCGGCGAGACGAAGTATCCGCCCGTATCGGGCATCCAGCCGCTGCGCGAGGCGATCGCTGCCAAGTTCAAGCGCGAGAATAATCTCGATTACGACTGGAAGCAGACGATCGTCGGCACCGGCGGCAAGCAGATCCTGTTCAATGCATTCATGGCGACGCTGAACCCCGGCGACGAGGTCGTGATCCCCACACCCTACTGGGTGAGCTACCCGGAGATGGTGGCGATCTGCGGCGGCACGTCCGTATTTGCGGAGACGAAGCTGGAAGACGGCTTCAAGCTGCAGCCGGAGGCGCTGGAGAAAGCGATCACGCCGAAGACCAAGTGGCTCATCATGAACTCGCCCTCCAACCCGTCGGGCGCGGCCTATACGGGCGAGGAACTGAAGGCGCTGGCCGAGGTGCTGCTCAAGCATCCCCATGTCTGGGTGCTGACCGACGACATGTACGAGCACCTGACATACGGNGACTTCACCTTCCGCACCATCGCCGAGGTGGAGCCGAGGCTCTATGAGCGCACGCTGACCATGAACGGCGTGTCCAAGGCCTATGCCATGACCGGCTGGCGAATCGGCTATGCCGCCGGGCCTTTGGCGCTGATCAAGGCCATGGATATGATCCAAGGGCAGCAGACTTCCGGCGCCGCCACCATCTGTCAGTGGGCGGCGGTGGAGGCGCTGACCGGCCCGCAGGACTTCATCGCAAGGAACAAGGCCATCTTTCAGGCCCGGCGCGATCTGGTGGTGTCCATGCTCAACCAGGCAAACGGCATCAGCTGCCCGACGCCCGAAGGCGCCTTCTATGTCTATCCGTCCTGCGCCGGCGTGATCGGCCGGAAAGCGCCGTCTGGTAAGGTGATCGAGAGCGACGAGGACTTCGTATCCGAGCTTCTGGAAGCGGAAGGCGTTGCCGTTGTGCATGGCTCGGCCTTCGGGCTCGGCCCCAACTTCCGCATCTCCTACGCCACGTCGGAGGAGCTGCTGGAAGAAGCCTGCCGCCGCATCCAGCGCTTCACGGCGGAGTTGCGATAGGCGTGTAAGAGACCGATCCATCCTCCATGGAACCAGCCGCTCCGGCGTCGCCGGGGCGGCTTGGTTTTTGCTCTATTAATTGACTTAAGCAAGTATATAGTTGATATTGGCAACAGGAGAATTGCCATGAACCTCATTCAATCACCATCGGAACAGCAGATCGACGCTGTAAGGCGTTTCAACCGCTTTTACACTCGTCAGATCGGCGTGCTGGAAGACGGATTGTACAGGAGCGAATTTTCCCTGACGGAAGCGCGCGTACTCTTCGAGCTGGCGCACAGGGATGGGCTGACGGCCAGCGCACTCGCCGGCGACCTCGGCCTGGATGAAGGCTATCTGAGCCGCATGCTGAAGAAGTTCGAGCGGCGCGGCCTCATCGAACGCCGGCCAGCGGCCGACGACGGACGGCGCTTCCATCTTGGACTGACCGAGGCCGGACGCCGGGCGTTCGAGCCCCTCAACCGGGCCGCCCGCGACCTCGTGGCCGATCTGCTTGCCCGCCTTTCGCCCGACGAGCGGGAGAAGCTGACGGCGGCGATGGGCACCATTCAGCGGCTGCTCGGCCCGGCACCGGATACGGGGCCGGCCTATATCCTCCGTCCGCTGCGGGCCGGCGATCTGGGCTGGATCGTGCACCGGCAGGGGCTCATCTACCATCATGAATATGGCTGGGACGAAACCTACGAGGCGCTGGCAGCACAAATCCTGAGCGATTTCGTGCGGCAATTCGATCCCCGCCGCGAAGCCTCCTGGATCGCGGAGCGCGATGGCGAGGTGGTGGGGTCTGTCTTTCTCGTCCGGGAATCCGACACCGTAGCGAAGCTCCGGCTGCTCTATGTGGAGCCTGCCGCACGGGGACTCGGCATCGGACGGCGGCTTGTCGACGAGTGCATCGGCTTCGCGCGGGCGAAGGGCTACAAGGCGATCACGCTCTGGACCAATGACATTCTCGTCTCCGCACGCCGCATCTACCAGGCCGCCGGATTCAAGCTCGTGAAGGAGGAACCGCACCACTCCTTCGGGAAGGACCTCGTAGGTCAGACCTGGATGCTGGATCTCTAGCCAGCCACCCTCATCACAATCTCGCCCTTCCCCCCTTGCCCGCAAGCGCAAGGCGTGTGACCATGCTCCCTGATGGCGGAATGCTCGGAGGAGAGGCATACGCCTGCGCGACGGCCGTGGGGGCCGGCCGCCGCTCATGGGGTGGAGACATGAGAGGAGGTCGGCATCATGGGCAATCGAGCCGGGGAGAGACACAAAGGACCGAAATGCATAGCCATTCTCGGTCCCCTGGCAAGCGGCAAGACCACGCTCTTTGAAGCGATACTGGCGCGCACGGGCGCCATTGCACGACAGACAAGCCATGGCAACAGCGCAGGCGAGCATGCCATGAGCGTGGAGGCGAGCTTCGCCACGACGCGCTTCATGGATGAAAGCATCACCTTCGTGGACTGCCCCGGGTCGATTGAATTCGCGCATGAGGCCGAACCGATCCTCGCCGCGGCCGATGCGGCGGTGGTGGTGGTCGATGCGGAGGACAGCAAGCTGCCGATGCTGCAGCTCGTCCTGCGTCGGCTGGAGCAGCTGAAGCTGCCGAGGATGGTCTTCCTCAACAAGATCGACAAGAGCACGGCGGGCGTGCGCGACATGCTGAAAACGCTGCAGCCCGCGAGCGCGACACCGCTGCTGTTACGCCAGATCCCCCTGCGGAAGGACGGCATCGTGATCGGCTCCATCGATCTTGCGCTGGAGCGCGCCTACATCTACCGCGAACATGCCGAAAGCGAGATTGCGCCCATTCCCGACGACGAGAAGGCGCGGGAACTCGAGGCGCGCTTTTCCATGCTCGAAACGTTGGCCGACCATGACGATGCGCTCATGGAGCAGCTTCTGGAGGAGATCGAGCCGCCGCGCGACGCCGTCTTTGACGATCTTGCCGCGGACGTGCGCGACGGGGCCGTGATTCCGGTTCTGATCGGCTCGGCAGAGAAGGGCAATGGCGTTCTGCGCCTGTTGAAGGCGGTGCGCCACGATGTGCCGGGCGTTGCCCGGACGCGAGATCGCCTGGGCCTGAAGGAGGCCGACGGTACCGTGCTTCAGGTCATGAAGACGGTGCATACGGGCCATGGCGGAAAGATTTCCATCGCGCGCGTCCTGTCAGGCTCGATCGCCGACGGCGCGGAACTNCCGGAGGCGGGACGCGTCTCGGGCCTCTATAGAATGGTGGGCCGCGAGCAGAGCAAGATCGCGTCGGCGGAAGAAGGCGAGACGGTGGCGCTCGGCAAGCTCGACAAGGCGGAGACCGGCGGCACGCTCACCACGGGCAAGACGGCGGCGCCCCGGCTTGTCACGCTTTCCGCGCCGCCGCCGGTTTTCTCCATTGTCATCAGCCCGCGTGACCGCAAGGACGAGGTGAAACTCTCGGCGGCACTGCAGAAGCTTCTGCAGGAGGATCCATCGCTCGTTCTGGAACAGAACCGTGATTCGAACGAGACCGTTCTCGGTGGCCAGGGCGAGATGCATCTACGGATTGCGCGGGAGCGGCTGGAAGGGAAGTACCAGATTGCAGTCGAGACACGCCCGCCGTCGGTCCCCTACCGCGAGACGATCCGCAAGGCCGTCACCCAGCGCGGGCGCCACAAGAAGCAGTCGGGCGGCCACGGCCAGTTCGGCGATGTCCTGCTAGAAATTAAGCCGCTTCCGCGCGGCAGCGGCTTCGAGTTCACCGAGTCGATCACCGGCGGGGTGGTGCCGAAGCAATACATCCCCTCGGTCGAAACCGGTGTCCGGGATGCGCTTCAGCAGGGGCCTCTGGGTTTCCCCGTCGTGGATATCGCGGTGAACCTCGCGGACGGCTCCTATCACACGGTGGATTCGTCCGACATGGCCTTCCAGCTCGCCGCGCGGCTCGCCATGAAGGAAGGGCTTGCAGCTGCCAGCCCCGTGCTGCTCGAGCCGATCCTCAAGGTGGAGGTGGATACGCCGTCCGACGCCACCGCGAAGATCACGGCGATCCTGTCGCAAAGGCGCGGGCAGATTCTGGGCTTCGAAACACGTACCGACCAACCGGGGTGGGATATTGTGGAAGCCCTGCTTCCCGAAGCGGAGATGGACAATCTCATCATCGAGTTGCGCTCGGCAACGGCCGGCGTGGCCACCTACCGTGCACGCTTCGACCATATGGCCGAACTCACCGGCCGACTCGCCGACGATGCGTTGAGCAGCAGGGGCAAAGCGGCCTGAACTAACGATCTTCNGGATACGCCTCGCCCGGGCGGCAAGGCCGACTCTCCGCCCTCAGACAGATGGTCTGCGCTCATGCATACCGAAGATGCACAATTTAAGAACGGCCCGCAAAGCATTGTGAACGACAAGCCAAACACGGAAAGGCGCTTCGACAGAAACGCCGGGATCTGATTTGGAAGCCACAAAAAAAAGAGCCGGATCGGGAAGATCCGGCCCAGTTATGGAAGTGCCATTAAGGCGAAACCTCCAGAGGGGAACACTCGCCGGGGGCTAATGGGAGGAGAACGCGCCCCGGGAGTGACCTCGATATGGGCATGGACTGCCTAAATAACAACCATGGTAATTTGCAACACAGCCATGCATATTTGCATGGCTCGCCCATTTGCAGTTCAGTAGGACCAGCTTCGCGACTTCGAGATGAGAAAATCACGGAAAACCTGCAACTTGGCCTGGTTCTTCATCGCGTCAGGATAGCAGAAATAGGTGTCGAATGAGGGCACCGCCGTCTCCGGCATGAGCTGCACGAGGCCGCTGTCGTCCCCGACAAAATAGTCGGGCAGCATGGCGATGCCCGCCCCGCGCTGCACAGCGATCTTGATGGCCAGGATATTGTTGATCTGCAGCGCGGCAGCGCGCTTTGTGCCGTCGGCGCAGCCCGCCGTTTCCAGCCAGTTCATATCGCTCAGATGCGCCGGCACCGCCTCGCCGAAAGTGACAATCCGGTGCCGGTCGAGATCGGCGATGGACGTGGGCTTGCCGTGCCGGTTGATATAGGCGGGCGAGGCATAAAGGTGGAAATGGACGGTGAACAGCTTGCGCTGGATGAGGTCGGGCTGCTGTGGCTGGCGCATGCGGATGGCACAGTCGGCCTGACGCATGGTCAGATCCAGCTCCTCATTGTCGAGGATGAGCTGAAGCTGGATGTCCGGGTAGAGATCGCCGAATTCGGGCAGGCGCTCCGTCAGCCACCCGGTCCCTAGCCCGACGGTGGTGGACACCCGTAGCAGGCCCGACGGGCGATCCTTGGTCTCGGCCAGCCGCACCTTCACGCTTTCGAGTTTCATCAGCACCTCGTGCGCGGTGCGGTAAAGCATCTCGCCCTGTTCGGTGAGCACCAGGCCGCGTGCATGCCGGTGGAACAGCGGTACGCCAATCTCCTGTTCCAGCGCGCTCACCTGGCGCGAGATCGCCGATTGCGAAAGGTGCAGGGTGTCGGCCGCATGCGTGAACGATCCCGCCGCCGCAGCAGCGTGAAATACACGTAGCTTGTCCCAATCCAACGCCTGTTCCCCCTTATGTTATGGGCGCCGCGATCGATCTCCTATTCCGCCGCCTCCCGGTGTGTCTCCAGTTCGGCCAGATATTTTTCCGCTTCAAGTGCCGCCATACAGCCGAGGCCGGCCGCAGTCACCGCCTGACGGTAGACGTCGTCGGTGACGTCACCTGCCGCAAACACGCCCGGCACATCCGTACGCGTGGAGTGAGGCTCGGTCCACAGATATCCGTTCGGCTTCTGCTTCAGTTTGCCCTCAAACAGCTCCACCGCCGGCGCGTGACCGATGGCAATGAACACGCCGTCCACCGGAAGCTCGCTGACCTCGCCGGTGAGGACATTCTGCACGCGGACCCCCGTGACGGACGGCGGTGCGGGCGGGCGGGCAGGCTCACCCAGCACCTCGTCCACCACCGTGTTCCACATCATCTCCACATTAGCCTTGGCAAAAAGCCGCTCCTGCAGGATGCGTTCAGCACGCAGTTCGCCGCGCCGGTGAATGAGCGTCACCTTTCGCGCGAGATTGGACAGATAAAGCGCCTCCTCCACCGCCGTGTTGCCGCCGCCGACCACCGCGACATCCTTGCCGCGATAGAAGAAGCCGTCGCAGGTGGCGCACGCCGATACGCCAAAGCCCATGAAGGCCTGCTCCGACGGCAGGCCGAGCCACTTGGCCTTGGCGCCTGTCGCTATGATGAGTGCATCGCAGGTGTAAACAGTGCCGGAATCGCCGGTAAGCCTGAACGGCCGCGACTTGATGTTCGCCTCCACGATTAGGTCGGAGACGATCTCTGCGCCCACATTCTCCGCCTGCAGCCGCATCTGCTCCATCAGCCACGGCCCCTGCACCGGTTCGGCGAAGCCCGGATAGTTCTCCACCTCCGTGGTGATCATGAGCTGCCCGCCCTGCTCCAGACCCGCCACCAGCAGCGGCCTGAGCATGGCGCGCGCCGCATAGATGGCGGCGGTGTATCCGGCCGGTCCCGATCCGATGATGAGCACGGGCGCGTGGCGGCTGGTCATGGCTCGACGATCCTTTCAAACAGATGACAGGCCGCCGTGCGGACCGGCAGCCGGGCCTTGATCTAAGTATTGCATCCCGTGATTTGCAAGGCGAGGAAAGGTTTTCCAACAGTTTGCCGGCGCGCGGCGCCGCTGGCCCGGCGGCGGACTTGGCGCAGCCTGATACTTGCCTTAACTTCACCGCGCATGCATGACCGGATTCGTGCGACTCACGCGCGAGGGGGCAAAAGGATACCGCATGCCGCTTAAGGCCGATCTCGACGCCATTGACTGGAAAATCCTCCGCGAACTCCAGGCCAACGGGCGGATCACCAATGTGGAGCTTTCGCGGCGCGTCGGCATCTCGGCGCCGCCCTGCCTGCGCCGGGTCAAGCGCCTGGAGGAAACCGGCGTCATCAAGGGCTACCGCGCCTTGCTCAACAGCCCGATGCTGGGTTTCGACGTGGTGGCGTTCTGCCTGGTGGGGCTGCACCACCAGTCGGAAGCCGAGCTCAAGAGCTTCGCCGAGCGGGCGCGCAACTGGCCGATCGTGCGCCGGGCCTGGATGGTCTCGGGCGATTCGGATTTCCTCCTGCACTGCGTGGCCACCGATCTCGCCACATTCCAGACTTTCGTCATCGAGGAACTGACCTCGACGCCGAATGTGGACACGGTGCGCACGGCGCTCACGATCAGGCAGGTAAAGGACGAGGGGCTGGTGGCGATCGGGTGAGATCCGCCCCGTCAGCGACCTAACTCGGTTCTACAGAGATCGCCTCCAGGAGATTGCGGATTCGAGGCCCAAAGCCTCTGGAATTTTCCAGAAATTTTCTCCGCGCGGCCTCTCCCATCCGCCGACAATACGTTTGATCCCATGTGAGGACGTCGGTGATTGCCTTTTCCAGAGCAGCCTTGTTTACGAAGAAATTCACTCCCAAATGCCGCTGTTCATTTCGCACGGCAGGAACGAGCAGCCCGGTCTCCCGATCGATGTGCTCGTTCATAGGCGGTCCGTCCGTAGTTATCGTCACGGCTGCGCAGGACATCGCTTCCAGAATGTAGTGTCCCCAACCTTCCGAGCGCGATGGACACAGGTGGATGCCGCATTCGTTCTGCAGACACTTGAGTTCCTCATCCGGAATATAGCCCGAAAAAAGGCGGACATTGCGGGGAACGGATTTCGGAGCATTCTTGGTCTTCTGCACGAGGACAAGCTCCGGCCATTCGGGATGACGGATCCACAAATCGAGGATGTCTTCCGTACCCTTGAGCGTGCTGCCGCCAGCCAGATGAAAAAACCGCCGCCAGCTTTTCTCCACTTCTGGCATATGGCGGTCCGGGGAGGCAAAGCCGCAATAGTCCGTTGGGACTCCCAGCGCCGAGAAGATTTCCTCCGCATGGCGGGTCTTGGTCCATACGCGATCCGCCTTGCGGAGAAGCTTCAGGTGTCTGCGAGGAAAACGCTCCTGATTGGGTACCAATATGTTTTCAGGCGCGGCCGACAGCCAGGCAGGAAATATGCGTTCAAGATGGAAGACGATATCCGCCTGTCTGCGCTTAAGAAGCCTGTCCAGAATCCCGCGGTCCCGCACGCGGGCCGTCGTTACCTTCAGCCCTGCTGCCTCGAGCGCAGCCTTCAGGATCAGGGAATCTCGGGTCAGGCCGTAAGCGTTATCTCGCGCTACAATGAGCGCCTGACCCATCGTCATGTCTCCATAGACTCTCGTAAACCTCCTCAAGCGCCGCCGCCTCCCGCTCAAGCGGAAAATTCGCCTCGGCATGCTTGCGCCCTGCTCTGCCCTGGCGCTCCGCCATGGCGGGATCCGCCATATAGGCCTCGATCGCGGCCGTGAGAGCTGCGCCGTCGCCTGCGGGGACGACCGCTCCTACTGCGGACGTGATCATCTCCGCATAGGCGCCAGCGTCGCTTGCCACCACCGGTGTTCCCGAGGCCATCGCCTCCAGAGGGGTGAGGCCAAAGCCCTCGTTGCGCGAAGGCGCCACATAAAGCGAGATGCGCCGATACCACGGCCGCACGTCCCTTACCTCGCCGAGGAAGCGGATGCGGTCGGCCAGCCCCGCCTCGCGGACGCGGCGCTCAAGCCCGTCGGCAAAGGCGCTGTGCTCGGCCGTCACGCGGCCCAGCACCACCGCCGTCCAGTCCGGATGACGCGGCAAGAGCTCGATCATGGCATCGACGAAGAGGTCCGTCCCCTTCTGATGGCGTATACGGCCGAAACAGCCGATGCCATAGCGGCCCGGCAGGCCGGTGGCCGCCCAATCGTCCTCACCGTCGTGCGGCGGATGAAAACGCTCCGTGTCCACGCCGTGCATCACCACGCGGTGCGGCACCTCGAGGAAGGAGCCGGAACGCGCGCTGGTGGCCACCACCGCATCCATGCGGCGGATGAGCCAGCGCGTGAATGGCTTGTGGCGGCGCTGTGCCGCAGAAGTGAAAACAAGCTTCAGGGGGGCGCGCAGGACGTGCTTCAGAACCACGCCCGCCAGCATCTCCACATTGCGGCGCGCATGCCAGATGCGCACCGGGCTGCCCTCCGGCCGGCGCAGCAGCGCCGGCACCTGCCACCAGCACATTCGCGGCAAATCTGGCGGCAGGCCCGGCCCGAGCGTTACGATGGGAATCTGCCGTGCCTGGACAGGCACGAGCTGAATGATCGTGCTCGTGACACCGGAAAGCCGGCGCTTGAAGTTCGGCGCGATCACCTTCACCCGGCGCATGTCGGGCGGCGGGTGCAAGCCGGCCGGCATCAGCGGGCTGCTCAGCCGTACTGGACCTTCAGCACCTCATAGCCGCGGGCACCGCCCGGCGCGTTCACCTCCACCGTGTCGCCCACGGCCTTGCCGATCAGCGCCCGTGCGATCGGTGAGGAGATGGAAATGCGGCCGGACTTCACGTCCGCTTCCTGATCGCCCACGATCTGGTAGGTCTTCTCCTCTTCCGTGTCCTCATCGATCAGAACGACGGTGGCTCCGAACTTCACCGTGTCGCCCGAGAGCTTGCTCACGTCGATCACTTCGGCGCGCGCGATGAGGTCCTCCAGCTCGCTGATGCGGCCTTCGTTCAGGCTCTGCGCCTCCTTGGCCGCATGGTACTCGGCATTTTCGGACAAGTCCCCGTGCGCGCGGGCTTCCGCGATCGCATCGATGATGCGCGGACGCTCCTCCTGCTGACGCCAGCGCAGCTCTTCCTTCAGCGCATTGTAACCGGCCAGGGTCATCGGGACCTTGTTCATCTGAGACACCTTCCTGACTCGACGTGCCGCCGCGGCCTTGCCGGCGCACGTGCGGCACAAAAAGAAAACGGTCCGGCAGCCGGGGCCACGGAACCGCTTCGTTCGATTTCCAGCCAAATATAGCAAGCATTACGGCATTTTCACGCGAAATCTTCGCGGGCGGGATTCACCCACGAGAAAATTCGCTCTCGCGAACGTGACCGGGTGCCGCACGGACTGCGGCTTGGCTCCGGGCGGCGCTGGCATATGCTTAAAGGGAGACGGGTATCCCGCTAAAGGGGGAAGAGACCATGAATCGAGCCGTTCTGGCCGGGCTTCTTGCAGCAGCTGCCGCTACGCCGGCGGGCGCCCAGCTTTTCCCAGCCGAAGGCATGACCCTCCGCGCCGAAATCCTTGCCGACGGACTGGAGCATCCCTGGGGAATCGACTTCCTGCCCGACGGCGCGGCCCTCATCACCGAGCGGCCGGGACGCCTGCGCATTTTCGAGAAAGGCGCGCTGTCGGAGCCGGTCGCGGGCGTGCCCGAAGTGGCGGTTATGGGCCAAGGCGGACTGCTCGACGTTCTCGCCTCCAGCGACTTCGCAACCTCCGGCACGATCTTCCTCACCTTCTCCGAAGCGGGACCGGGCGGCGCTGGAACGGCGGTCGCGAGCGCGCAGCTCGTGCGCGAGGACGGCTCAGCACGGCTTGAGGATTTCACGACGCTCTTTTCGCTGGAGCCCAAGACGGAGGTCGGGCACCATTTCGGCTCGCGCATCGTCGAGGCGCCGGACGGCACGCTCTTCTTCTCCATCGGCGACCGCGGCGAGATGGACCGCGCCCAGGACATCGCGGACCCCGCGGGCTCCGTACTGAGGATCAACCGCGACGGCAGCATCCCGCAGGACAATCCCTTCGTGGGACGGGAGGATGCAGCGCCCGAAATCTGGTCGATCGGCCACCGTAACATCCAGGGTGCGGTGTTCGACCCGCTGACCAAGGCGCTCTGGACGGTGGAGCATGGCGCGCGTGGCGGCGACGAGGTGAACAGGCCCGAGGCGGGAAAGAACTACGGCTGGCCGGTTATCGCCTATGGCCGGCACTATTCCGGCATGCAGATCGGGCGCGGCACGCAGGCGCCCGGCTACGAGCAGCCGCTCTATTACTGGGACCCCTCGATCGCCCCCTCCGGCATGACTGTCTATGAAGGCAGCATGTTCCCCGAATGGCAGGGCGACCTGCTCGTCGCCGCTCTCAAATTCGAGCTTCTTGCGCGGCTTGAACGCGACAGCTCGGGCGAGATACTCCGGGAGGACCGGCTGTTCGAGGGAGTGTTCGGGCGGCTGCGCGACGTGGAGGTGGCGCCCGATGGCGCCGTCTGGCTGCTCACCGACGCGCCCGACGGCAAGATCATCCGCGTCTCGCGGGCCAAGTAGCCGTGGCGGACGCTCTCATTCCCGCCACAAGTCTGAACGCGGCTGCTGAGCATTCATTTACCCTTACACGCTAACTCTGCTGCGGATCGGGAATCCGAAGTGGGGTTGCAAGCGTGTTCGAGTACGAGTGGCTGCGCCGGCGAACTTTTCGCCTGCCCAGATTCGCGGGCGGTGTTCTGGCGCTCGGCGCGCTCGCGGCCCTTTATGCCTGTTCGGCCGAATCGGTGCTTCGCCCGGATGTGGATGTCGGCGTGCAGACCGGAGCGGTGCAGGGCGCCGGATTGCAGAACATCGTGCCCGCCGCCCCGATAGCGATGAGCTATCCCCGGCTCCTGCCGGAGACGAGCCCGTCAACCTTCATGCCCGCCGAAGAGATCGCCTGCCGGCGCGAGCTTCAGCGGCTCGGCGTCTCCTACCGCGACCTGGCTCCGATCGATGACGGCGGCGAGTGCCGCATCGACCATCCCGTGGAGGTGAGCGGGTTTTCGGGCGGCATCAAGCTTTCTCCGCCCGCCACGCTGACCTGCGCCATGGCCGTCGCCGTCGCCCGCTGGACGAAGAACGAACTCGCGCCCGCCGCACGCATGCGCTACCTCTCCGGCGTGAACACGATCCGGCAGGGGTCCAGCTATTCCTGCCGCCGCATCCGCGGCACAAGCGTGGCTTCGGAGCACTCCAAAGGTAACGCGCTCGACATCATGAGCATCAAACTGGACAACGGCCGGGAGATCGACGTGCGCCGTCCGGGCTTTTTCGCCTTTCGCCAGAGGGGCCTGCTCAACACGGTGCGCGCGGAAGGCTGCGACTATTTCACGACAGTCCTGGGTCCCGGCTACGACGCCGACCACAAGGACCATTTCCACTTCGACATCAAGAACCGCAGAAACGGCTACCGCGCCTGCCGGTAGCCGCGCACGCGCCTGCGCTTTATGGTGAAGTGCCGGCGGCGCTTGCCGCCCGCGCACACCGACAGGATACCCAATGCTCGTTCTCGAGATCATCATCCTATTGCTGCTCATCCTCTTCAACGGCTTCATGGCCATGTCGGAGCTTGCGGTCGTCTCCGCCCGCCCGGCCCGGCTGAAGGCGCTGCGCGACAAGGGATCCCGGAAGGCAGGGCGCGCCCTGGAGCTCTGGGCCGATCCCGGCCGCTTCCTTTCCACGGTGCAGATCGGAATCACGCTGGTGGGCGTCCTTTCAGGTGCCTTCTCGGGCGCAACGCTCGGCGTGCGCCTTTCCGCCTGGCTCGCAGGGCTTGGCGTGCCCTCCGGGGTGGCGGACCCGCTGGGCGTCGGGATCGTGGTCGCCCTGATCACCTATGTCTCGCTGGTGGTAGGCGAGCTCGTTCCCAAGCAGCTTGCGCTCAGGAATGCCGAGGCGATCGCTGTCGGTGTCGCCCCGTTCATGATCGCGCTTTCGCGTATAGCCCTGCCTCTCGTGTGGCTGCTGGACATCTCCGGACGCGGCCTGCTCCTCCTGTTCGGTCAAAGCTCGGAGCGCGCTCCGCGCGTGACGGACGAGGAAATCCGCACGCTGATCGCGGAAGCCGAACGGACGGGCACGATNGAGACAGCCGAACGCCGCATGATCGCTGGCGTGATGCGTCTCGCCGACCGCAAGGCTCGCGCGCTCATGACCCCGCGCCGTGAAGTGGACTGGCTCGACCTGACGGCGGATACGGCGGAGATCAAGAAGGCCCTGCAGGAGAGCGTCCACACGAGACTGCCTGCGGGCGAAGGCTCGCTGGACCAGCTTATCGGCGTCATCAACACGCGCGAACTGCTCAATGCGCAGATCGCGGGCAAGCCGATCAACCTGCAGGATTACGTGCAGCAGGCGCCGATCGTGCACGATTTCACCGACGCGCTCGATGTCGTCAAGGTGCTGCGCGAGGCGCAGGTTCCGGTGGCCCTCGTGCATGACGAATACGGGGCCTTCGAGGGCATCATCACGCCGGCCGACATCCTCGAGGCAATCGCGGGCGTGTTCCGCTCCGACCTGGAGGAAGGGGAAATCGACGTGGTTCGGCGCGAGGATGGCTCGTGGCTGCTGCCCGGGCTGATGCCGGCTGACGAAATGGCGGAACTTCTGGGGCTGCGCCTGCCGGAAAAGCGCAACTACACGACGCTTGCGGGTTTTCTCCTGTCCTATACGCAGGAGCTGCCGAGAACGGGCGCCATTGTGGAAGCCATGGGCTGGCGCTTCGAGATTGTCGATCTGGACGGCCGCAGGATCGACCGCGTCCTGGCCCGTAGGGTCGGAGCGCCGGACGCGCAAGAGGCGTGACCCCCCGCGTGTCCGGCCGGTTCANNTGGCACCAGGTTTTTTGCTGGTAGAGAGCGGGCTGCCTTATNTTCAGGAGCTCGGGCAACACCACGGTTCGTAAGGCCGTCTGGCTGCGCTTCTGGAAAGCGGCCTNAGACGCTGCGGGAAAATCCCCCTCAGGCCGCCTTCTGTTGGGCGTCCGCAGTGTTGTCGCGCGCGGCCTTCAGCGCCTTTACCCACCAGGTGAACTGATCGAGCATGGCGTTTGCGCCCTGGTTCAGATGCTCGATTTCATCGAGCTTTTTCTCACCGCCTTTAACGGCCAGAAAGTCGGGCAGCAGAATATGAACCGCGGTCCGGATGGGCGCCATCTGCAACTCCACCGCATGGAGACGCAACTGCTCGACGGCGCGCGAGGCCCCTACCCCGCCATAGCCGACAAAGGCGATGGGTTTGTTGTTCCACTCGTTGTATGCATAGTCGAGTGCGTTCTTCAGCACCGCTGTCGGGCCGCGATTGTACTCGGCCACCGTCACGATATAGCCGTCGAGCGAGCTGACCTTCTCCTGCCAGGCCAGAACATGCCGGTTGGGCTGCTCCGGTCGATAGGCGGGTGACGTCGCATCCTCGAAAAACGGCATCGGGTAATCCCTGAGATCGACCAACTCTACCTCGAACTCCGGGCGTTTGCCGGCGAGGTCGTAAATCCACTTGGCTGGCGTATCCGCAAAACGGCCCGGCCGGGTGGAACCGATGATGATGCCGATCTTCAATTTCGCCATTTGTCGCGTCCTTCCGTACGTCGTATAGTCTGGTAGTGCAGATTGGTAACCGGCGCTATATTGGATACCGTACGGAACTGCACAAGGAGGCACTTTTTTGAAACCGAGTCACCTGAACAGCACCGCCGGGGCCTCCCACGATCACGAGGCCTGCCGGCCGATTCACGAGATCCTCAATCTCGTCGGCGACAAGTGGTCGGTGCAGGTGGTGCGTCTTCTGGGCCAGGGGACGATGCGCTTCAACGAGCTGCGGCATGCGATCGAGGGCATCTCGCAGAAGATGCTGACGACGACATTGCGCAATCTCGAGCGCAACGGCTTTGTCACGCGCACCGTCTACCCGACCATACCGCCCAAGGTGGAATACACGCTCACCGATCTCGGCAGCGAGCTTCTGGTGCCGGTGACGGCGCTTGCCAAATGGGTCGACGCGAACCGCGACCGCATCGATGAGGCGCGTGCCCGCTTCGACGCGCAAAATGCCGGATGAGGGCGGCGAGAGCCGCCAATCTCCTAGTTAGCTCTCNGGCGGCACCGGTGTCGGCCTGCCGGTTGCATCCAGAGCNACCATCACGAAATCGGCNCTGGTGACCATCTCCATCTCATGGGAGAGATAGCGTTGCGCCCATGCTTCCACCTTCAGCGTGATGGATGTGCGCCCGACCTTTTCGATCCGCGTGTAGACGCAGAGCGTGTCGCCGATCTTCACCGGCTTCTCGAAAGACATCTCCTTGACGGCGGCGGTCACGACACGGCCGCGTGCCCTCTCGGCTGCGCGCAGGCCGCTCGCCAGGTCCATCTGCGCCATGACCCAGCCGCCGAAAATATCGCCCGCGGCATTGGCATCGCACGGCATNGCCTGGGTGCGAAGGGTCAGATCACCCTGCGGAACAGTCTGGCTTTCGGACATGGCAACCTCATGAGACGCTTTAATTTACAACAGCTTGGAGCCGCATGCGGAATCAATCTNGGAACGCGTTGATTCAAATTCTCAAGATGACCGGTCACTTTCTCAAGAGCATGGATATGGTNTCTTGAAGCAGTTTCTCGCNGCCCGGCCTCCAGCCAAGCGCCCTCAGCCGCTCCGTGCGCATGGGATTGACCGAGAGGCGGTCGGCTGCCGGCGGCAGCGGGTTTGCGGCGCCGTACGCCCTTCGAACCATGTCGAGCAGATCGCGCCGGTCAACGATAAGATCGGAGACATTGAGAATCGGCCCTATGGGCCCGGCGGTCTCCAGCACCAGCCGTACTGCCGAAGCCACGTCGCATCCGTGCACCTCGGTGCCCACGCGCGGCTCGATGCTGCGGCCGGCGAGATAGTCCGCGAAAAGGNCCGCCCATTTGTGCTTGCGGCCCNGACCTGCCGGTCCGTACACGCCGGTCACGCGCAGACTGANGCCCTCGAAGCCCTGGCCGGTGAGGCCGCTAAGCGCGCGTTCGGCAGCGAGCTTGACCTCGCCATAAAGCGTGTCCGGCCGCGGTTCGTCGGCCTCGTCCAGCCATTCGCCGCGTGAACGCGGACCATAGACGGCGCGGCTCGAAAGGAAGACGGCGCGGCGAACACCGGCGGCCTTCGCAGCCTCGAAGAGGGCGACGCTGCCGTCCAGATTGCGGCGACGGAAATTTTCCGGATCGTCCCCCTCCCCACCGCGATATTTTCCCGGAACGTGATCGAAAGCGGCGTGGACGAGATAATCGGCCTCCACCGGCGGGACGGAGCGCGAAGCAAGCGAGAACGACGAAGCGCACGGGGCGCGAAAAGAAACCGTCCGTCGGCGGGCTGCGGCCGATGACGGCCACCTCGTGGCCCGCCGCAAGCAACTCCTCCACAATGAAGCGGCCGACATAGCCCGTGCCTCCGGTGACGAGGCTGCGCGGCGCACTCATGGTACAGACGGGTTCTCAAGCGTGTCGGGATCGGGAATACCCTCTCCCGAATGGTACGCGCGCCAGAGGGCGATCAGCGGCGCAAGCTGGCCCGCCTTTGGATGTCCGGTCTCCCACGGTTTTTCATACTGGTAGTGGATCACCGACACCGACTTCCAGTCCCAGAGTGCCGGCAGGTTGAACCAGACATATTGCAGGAGGTTGAAGAAGACCGGCAGGCCGTGCCAGTTGGGGAAGAAGCTTTGCAGGAAGGTCTGGTCCGTTCGCGGCCAGAAGGCATCCGGCCTGTCGAGCGCGGCCAGCATCGCCTCAAAGGTCTTTTCGGAAGGGCGGGCGACGAATACGCCCGAATTCAGCCGGTGAAAATCGGTGAGGCTTTCATAGACGTTCGGAGCGGCCGAAAACTCCGGATAGGAGAACAGCCGGTCGATGTTGCGGATGACGATCGCATCGGCATCGATGAAGACCACACGCTCATATTGCGTGAGCTGCCAGAGGCGCAGCTTGACGAAATTGTCGAGCGGCGTGTGAAAGGCAGGCTTGTTGCCCTTGGTGAAAGGGGCCTGCGCGTGAAGCCGCGCGCGCTGGTGCCGCTCGTTGAAGGCCGGCGACGTGGGCAGAAGCTCGGCCGGAACGAGCTGCGCGCCAAGGGCGGCAAGCGGCACGAGCTGCGAGGCTGCGACGCCGCCGGTGTGCATCACCACGATGTCAGCGGCCGTACCCGTCATCTTCAGGGAGCGCACCAGCGCCAGCGCTCCCTTGGCATAGTCGGCATTCGTGACCAGCGTCACATAGGCGTGGCGCAAGGCTCACCCCACGCTTTTCAACCGCTTGCCCTCCGGGTCGCGCTCGATCATAGGCGCGATGTCCTTGGTCCAGGCGGAGACGGACGGGATGCGGCTGCGATCCACGCGGTAGGCGAATTTGCGCGCCACATCGACCACTTCGGCCAGAAGCCCCTCCTCCAGCGTGGTGGGGTTGAGGCCGAGGGCGAGGAACTGCTCGTTCCGCACCACCAGATCGTTCTCGGGNGCCTCCTTGCGCGGGTTCGGCAGATAGGCGATCCGCGCCCCGGTCATGCGCGCCACCAGCTCGGCCAGATCGCGCACCCGGTGCGTCTCCGTCATCTGGTTGTAGATCTTCACACGTTCGCCGCGCTTGGGCGGGTTTTCCAGCGCCAGTTCGATGCAGCGCACCGAATCCCGGATGTGGATGAAGGCGCGCGTCTGGCCGCCCGTGCCGTGAACGGTGAGCGGGTAGCCGATCGCCGCCTGTATGAGGAAGCGGTTCAGAACCGTGCCGTAGTCGCCGTCATAGTCGAAGCGGTTGATGAGCTGCGGATGCAGCATCGTCTCGGGCGTGTGCGTGCCCCAGACGATGCCCTGGTGCAGATCGGTGATCCTCAAGCCGTCGTTCTTGGCATAGAACTGGAACAGGAGCTGATCGAGGCACTTGGTCATATGATAGATCGAGCCCGGATTGGCCGGGTAGAGGATCTCCTGCCTGACGGTGCCGCCTTCCAGCGTCTCCACCTCCACGGGCAGATAGCCCTCCGGGATGGCAGCGCCGACGGTGGAATAGCCGTAGACGCCCATGGTGCCCAGATGCACCAGATGCGCGTCGAGATCGATCTCCACCATCGCATTGAGCAGATTGTGCGTGGCGTTGACGTTGTTGTTGACCGTGTAGTTCTTGTGACGGTCGCTCTTCATGGAATAGGGCGCTGCCCGCTGCTCGGCGAAATGGATGATGGCGTCCGGCCGGTGCTCGGCAAGCCAGGCTTTCAGGATCTCGTAGTCGCGGGCGAGGTCGATCAGGTGAAAGCGGATGCGCCGCCCCGTCTCCTGATGCCAGATGCGGGTCCGCTCCTGAATTGAATCCATCGGAGTCAAAGATTGAACGCCGAGCTCCGTGTCGATCCACCGGCGCGACAGGTTGTCGATAATGTGGACCTCGTGGCCCCGGGCGGAAAGATGCAGGGATGTCGGCCAGCCGACAAAACCGTCACCGCCTAGAACAGCAATCTTCATCGAATCGACCCCTCATCGCGAACGGAAGGTACCGTTTATCCGGCAATTGTGACCATCATTCTATGCTTGCGGAAGACATAAAGAAAAGCGTGCCGGAAAGAGCGGCGATCACAAAAGAAAAGGCGCGCCGCCGTGCCCCACCCAGCATATTCCCGGGGATGTCAGGACTTTAGGCTTGACAGAAGCTGAAACACGTCTCTCGCGAATCAAAAAAGGACTTCATAAGTCGGCGACAATCGTGCATTATTCCAGCTTCACGGAAGGGAGGCGGCGCGGACCGAGGAGCGCCGGCTTGTGCCGGACGATGGGCCGGNGCGCGCCAGAAATGCTAAGGAGGCGGAGATGCTTCCGTCCGGACTTGCCGATGCGGGCGTCTATGACGCGAAGGATATGGCAGCCATTCGCAGCGCAGTGGAGGCTGTCTGCGCAGAGCTCGGGATCGATCGCGAGGACAGCGAGGGCCGCGAGCGCATCGCCATGCATGTGATGCGCTCCTGGGCGCTGGGGCGGCGCACGCCGCTGGGGCTCGTTCAGGCCGGGCTCGACGGCGCAGCCTAGATATTCTGTCTTTCGCGGAAACGCAGAGGGATAGAGGTTGTTGTCCCGCACAATTGCGGACGGGAAACCGGTATCCGCCTATCCCGGAATTGCGCCGGGACGCTGCGGCCCCTCGCCTGAAGCCCTGAAGATCTGGTATGTCCGCTCGCTGAGCGGGGAAGGCGCCTGCCTGCCCGCAGCATGAGGCGGCGATGAGCGACACCACTACCAGACCGCGCACCAGAACGAAACCCAAGACCGAGCGGCCGAAGCTGCACAAGGTCATCCTCGTCAATGACGACTACACGCCGCGCGAATTCGTGGTGC
>JGI25326J35508_1001215_pt1 | contig 19354 bp, 12 predicted proteins | sample HigsolmetaAR201D_FD_35508 | JGI IMG/M metagenome (IMG submission 35508)
CGTGAGGTCGGTTGGGTATGGCATCCTTTCCATACCACGCAGTTTAACCACTCAACCGGCATTCATCCAAGACCGCTTTTTGGACAGCCTCTAACTGCTGTAATGGCATTGGGTTACGATACCAGCAGTTCCGCGGTCTAAACAACCGCGGCCCCATTGAAGCTGGCTATGCCCCTCGCAGTAAGCGATACATCAAACGCAAGTTCCGCGGTCTAAACAACCGCGGCGCCATTGAAGCCAGTTCTTCTCGATCACCGCGACCGTGGTGTCGTCGAGTTCCGCGGTCTAAACAACCGCGGCCCCATTGAAGCGAGGGAGTTATAGGAAAATGAGGGTTGAAGGAAGATGTTGTTCCGCGGTCTAAACAACCGCGGCCCCATTGAAGCCTCATCAGGCTGCGGCTGGCTCCGGCTCCTTCAATGATCCAATAGCTAAAGAAAATTTCAGCTATGGGGGCCGCCATTCGCGGCCCCCATAGCTTTCCACAAAAAGAAGAATTGGAACAACCTTGTGAAATGTCTGTTCACCGGTTGGTGGAATGCGGAGGACGTTTCGGGGCCAGCGGCTGCTTTGTCGTCAATGAGCGCACCACCGCCTGAGCCGCAAGACGAAGCAGAGTTGCGATGTGACTCCTGACGGCTTCGGCATTATCTTCAGAAAGCGAATCGGCTCCGGTCGCTTTGGAATCTGGCATGGTTGATCCTTGGTACCGTTATTAGTTCGTGCTGCGCGCAAAAGAAAAACCCCGAGACGGATACCGTCCGGGGCAAGCAGCATGGAGATCAGGTTGTCAGCCGTTAAATGCTACGGCCAATCCGGCTCATGGTCCGCAATCGGCTCAAACCGATAGCGAGGGTGCAGATGCCGACGAAGTTTCGAGCTCTCAGGCGGTTCTCGCACCGGCTGGTAAGGGTCCTGGATATCCAATTGGTCCATGAGCCGCTGAAGTGCAACGGCGCGTTGAGCTGCTGTCGTGGTGATGCCAAGTTCTTGAGCTACCTCGCGTTCCGTTTTGCTCCGCTCGAAGCGTTCCTTGAGCACCTTTTCGCGGTGCGCAACCGGCTGCGGCGGCTCAAACAGGTCTACGACCAACACTCGCCGCAACACTTCGTCAAGGACATCACGTGCGTGTTCGCTCGGCAATAGCTGAGCCACACGAAGGCTAAACTTCGCCCGAAGTACAACCTTACCACCAAGACAGCATTGGTAGGGGAAAACATAGATAGGGCAGGTGAGAGCCCGCAGCGCATCGGCAAACTCAAAACTCTCGATCGCCAAGTCGTAGAACTTATCTGCCATCAACTGCTTGAGCGTTTCGACCGAAGGCAACTCAACAATGTCGGAGGGCTCCCGCTGGAGAGCTTCTTGTTCACGAACCAACTCGCCATGTTCGTCGTCCAAGCGACACAATTCCTCACGGATGGTGGGGCCATCGCCTCCATCGAGAATGAACCGGGCGAGATTGCGCCGTTCGCGCTCGTTCTTGGCTAACCGACCATCCAGTTGCCGAAGGCGTTCTTCTCGCGTGCCATCCTTTTTTCGTGCTTCCTCGTTGACGTAGTCAAGCATCGCTGCATCGAAGTCCTTTAGCCTTGCGATCTCCGAGGAAACCGCCTCCGAGATCTTTCTGGCAGCCAGAGGTCCATCGACGGTCACACCATTCCAACACTGGTAGTTGCGGGCACCATCACACATGAGGTGATCGGTTTGTCCATGACCGCCAAAGACGAACATGTGGCCGCAGATGCCGCAGTACATGGCTTGCCCTGGGAATCGCGTACGTTTCTTCGGAACGCGCCTCCGCGGATCGTAGCCGTTCTTGTCCTGGCGAGTGTACTTGGCGTTCCTTACCTCCAGCTTCGCAATCACGCGGTCATAGCAATCGGGATCGAAGAAAGCCAAGTGAGGGACATGCCGCCACAACGTCTCGTCCGGATTGGCCTTTACCGATTGGTACTTCCCCGATGCCGTGCGTCGCGTCTTGAGTTTGTTCCGATACCGCCATCCCTTGAGGATCGGGTTGTGGATCACACGTGCAACCATCTTCCCAACCCAAGTGCGTTTTCGCGCACTAGGACCGGTAGGAATCCCCAATTCATTGAGCCAATCAGCCACCTGCGAATAGCTCTGCCCCCGGTCGAGCCGATCCAGCCATTCATCATAGACGGCTTGTGCTTCAGCGACCTTTTCGACATCAGCGTCCGACTTGGCGTTCGGCGGACGTCGATAACCATAGATAAGCGCCGGCAAGCAGCCCCCGCTTGTCTCAAAGCGATTCTGCAAGGTGCGTTTGATTCGCCGACTCGTATCTCGGTTGGAACGTTCATGGTGCCAAGCGGAGAAGATTGAACGGTCTTCCCAGCCTTCGCCAGCTGTATCCACGCCGTCGTTGATGGCAATCAACCGTATGTCGCGTTCCGCGCACAGTTCGCAGACCTGGTAGGCCATGATCCGGCGCGCAATCCGCCCCAGATCCTCGGTTAGAATCACATCGAGAGGATCACGGTCGATCCGGTTGAGCAACTCCCGGTATTCGCGACGTTCCAGGTACTCACCGCTTCCTGAACCGGCCAAGACCTCCAAATGAAACGGCTGATCCGTTTGCTCTCGAAGCCAGGCGGTTAGCATCGCTTGCTGGTCATCGAGCGACCGGATGTCTTGTTTGCCAGGTCCAGGGCTGCTCACCCGACAGACCAGCAAGATCTGCAGCTCGCGTCCATTACGAGGCAACAGCGGGGGATTCAATGGCCAAGGCACGTTGCACCTCTCCGTTGGAGGTGCCGAGCCAGCACACGGATTGACCCACTGAGTCAATCGAGGTGTCTAATCCTGAGAGTACGTGACCACACTTGGCCGTAGCTGACCACGGAACAACTCATTGCTGCGTCGCAACTTACAGCCATAAACGCGGCTCTCACAAGCACCTACGAGGAAACGGGAATTAGAGTCCCGTGCCCTCCGCTTGAATAAGCGATTATGAGCCAGCCACTTACGGCAACGCCTTCGGATCATTTCCGAAGGCGTTTTTTGTTGGCCGCAATGGCGTAGACCGGGATGTACCTCGCGAACAGTTGCCCCCCGACCGTTCGGAAGCTGCGGCCAGCGGGCGGTGTTTCTGACGTGTCGAAACGGTGGCCGTCAGTCCTCACATCGGTCAAAGCCCACGTCCGGGCGAAAGTGCCATCAAGGCTATTGCCGATCCACCGACGCCCTCCCAATCCACGCTCCTCTGCAGGGAGGAGCCAAGCGTTGGTGGGGCAGCTCAACCCGATGAGCCACACTGCCAGTAGCGGCTCCAGGCAGGGCAAAGAGAGTTGCCCATCGAACGTACAGATCAGCGCACTGGTTTCGCTCCACGCCCGCTATGTGGCGCGAAAGCCGGAGTCACAGAACTGGTAGCGCCACTGGTGGCCTGGCTCCCATCCACGCCGTCGCGTGGCGTAAAAAGTCGTGCTCGATCACGAACGCAGCATGGAATGCGCACGCCGTTTCACGGATCAGCGGTTGCCACTTGTGCCCGCGGCACCTTGGGCGACGATTTCCCGAGTCGCCTGACGAACGTAGACGAGCACATCCCTCTGCGTCAGTTCGTCAAACCGCTCCAGTAACCGGTAGCCGAACTCCGGGTGCTGCTCAACGTACTGCCGGAACGAACGGCCCACCTCGGTGTCCAGATTCGCCAGCACAATGTCAGGCGCTGCGATTTGGAGCGTTTCCTCCCACTGCTGTTGATCCGGCGAGAGCAGCACGGTCTGCGAAGCGTTCGCGTAGTACTCGACCAAAGAGTACGGTCGCCAATAGGCCACCTTCGTATCCTCGCCGTAGTTAGCCCGGATCCAGGTGCCCACCGAGTACTGCCACAGCAGCGCGCTGCGATCGACGAATACGCCGCTGAGTCCCCCGGTGATCAACAGCATGGCCGCCACCGGCGCTGCCCAGCGGACCGCGGGCGTGCCCTTGGCAGCCGCGCGCAAGAATCGGCGCGCGTGTCGCACGATCACGACCGTTCCATACGCCATGTACGGAAACAGCAGCAGGGTTCCCGTCATGAAGTACCGCGTGTTGATCTCGCTGAAGATCGCCAGGTAGGCGGCAACCATGGCCAGGTTCAGCAGCGCAATGCCCCAATCTGCCGCGTACTCCGCCGACCACATGCGTCGACGCAAGCGATAGACGCCGACCAGTGCCGGAACCAGCAGCCACGGCACGACCGCTTTCTGATACTTCTTGAAGAAGTGAACCACTTGCCGTTCCGGCGGCCGACCGTAGTCCATCGCCGCCTGGGCCGCCGCCCCGGCCGCTCCCAGCTTGCTCTGGATCAGCGCCACCATGCCATGAAAGCGTCCCCAAATCGGAGCTTCGTCCGACCAGGTACCATTCGCATAACACAGGCCGGCCACGGCGACGAGCACGATCGCGGCGCCTATTGCGATTTGACGAAGCCGCCGGCGAATCGCCGGGTAATGCAGCCGGCTGGCCGCCAGCACGGCGAAGGGGAACAGCAGCAGCCAGCCCTCAATGCGCAGATGGATGGCTGCCAGGAAGCCTACCCCGGCCAGCAAGAACCACCGCGTCTTGCCGTTGTTATATGCCTTGTGGATGGCGTAGAGAGCCAGCAGAAAGCAGAACCAGAACGTGGGATCCCGCATCAGCTCTGGGCCCCACTCGATGAATCGCGGGTGGACCGCGTACAAGAAGCCGCTGATCAACGCGAGCTTCCGGCCGAACATCATCCGGACCAGGCCCAGCAGCGGCAGCAGCGTGATGGTGGAGATGAACACTCCCCATAACCGGCCGGCCGTTTCATAATCCAGGCCCAGTTGCTTCAGTCCGATCAGGATCGCCGGGTAAAGATTGGGCCCCAGTCCGCTGAAGGCCAGCGAGAAACGCCCTTCGGCCAGGTTCTCTGCGGTATGAATGTAGTGCACGCTATCCGGCCGAATCGGATGCGCCACCACGGCAGAAAGGACACGCAGCGCAAGGGCAAGCAGCAGCAACCCGCCCACGGACCAGCGCCACGTGGCACGGGAGGCATCGATGGCACGCCCCACGCTTTCGTTCGACAGTTCACGTGAGCCCAGGGGGCATTCTTGCGCAGCTAACGCAGCCGAATCGCCCTTGCGCTTACACTGCATGACTTCACCGCAAAGTCGTCTTTGTTAAGACCGCTGCATACTTGCAACTCTCCGGCCTTCCCCTCACACCTGTCCTCTTGCCGCGGATCTCCGCCCCTGCCTGGCCCTAGCGGCCCCCGACGACTTTGGATACCCGGTACTTGGGACGCAGGTCCACGCTGCCGTGTCCGCTGCTATGCGGTCGCTTCTTCAAGAATCGCCCGCATCATTTCGCCCATCCGCTGAACTTCAGCCTCGGTCAACGTGGGGTGAACCGGCATGCACAGGCTTGTTTCTGCAAGCTCCTTCGCCACGGGCAGCCGCTCAACTTGAATCTCACTCTCCGTAAACGCCCGTTCGCGATAAATTTCGCCACAACTACCGACAAAGCACGGCAGACCGGCCGCATTCGCTTCTTGCATGATGCGATCGCGCGACCAGTCCGCACGCAGGTACTCCCGATTGATGAAGAAGTACATGCGGTAGTAGGCATGCCGATACTGCTCAGGAACCTCCGGGATGCGAACGACCGGCAGGTCGGCCAGCAGCGACTGCAAGTGCGCTGCATGCGCGTTGCGAGTGGCCACCCACTGCGGCAACTTCTTGAGCTGAAGCCGCCCAATCACCGCCTGCACGCCCGTCATCCGCCAGTTGGTGCCGAACGATTCGTGCAGCCAGCGGAAGCCCGGCGGGTGTTGCTTGTGGTAGACGGTGTCGTAGCTCTTGCCGTGATCCTTGAAGCTCCAGGCTTGCTTCCATTGCTGCTCATCGTCGAGCAGCAGCATGCCGCCTTCGCCGCCGGTCGAAATGATCTTGTCCTGGCAGAACGAGAAGGCGGCCAGGTGCCCCAGTGAACCGATCGGACGGTTCTTATAGAACGCACCGTGTGCCTGCGCGCAGTCCTCGATGACCGTCAGACCGCGCCGCTGCGCTAGATCCATGATCGGATCCATATCGCACGGGTAGCCGCCCAGATGCACGGCCACAATGGCCTTGGTCTTGGGCGTCAGCACGCGTTCGATCGTTTCGGCGGTGATGTTTTGGCTGTTGCGGTCGACGTCGGCAAAAATGGGCCGTGCGCCTTGGATCACGCCGCAACTTGCCGAGGCAATAAACGTCCGCGGGGTTACCACGAATTCATCGCCCGGCTGAATGCCGGCGACCTTCAAGGCCAGCTCCAGCGCCAAGGTGCCGTTGGCCAGCGCAATCCCGTAGCGGCGGCCGACGGATGCCGCATACTCGCGTTCGAACTCGATGCAATCATTGCCCGTCCAGTAGTTCACCTTGCCCGAACGCAGCAGCTCGGACACCGCTTCGATTTCGTCTTCGGCGTAGTAGGGCCACGGCGACCATTGGGTGACCGGCCGGCTTTGGCCGTTGGTTTCCAAGCTCCGGCCCGAAACGTGCGGAACCATCGATTTGCGCGACCNTGTGTCTTGGACGTGGGCCATCATGCGGTCCTTCTGGCTGCTTACAGGATCTGGTAGGTGTTGGATTGGTAAGGTGTTGCGAGATCACGCAGTCTGGCGGATATGCGGTGCCGTGTCGTCGCTGATGAAGCGAGCCACTTTCGCGGGGCACCCGAACGCGACAACCCGATCAGGGATGTTGCGCACCACCACGCTGCCGGCCCCTAGAACACTGTCGTTACCGATTTGTATCGACGGGATGACCGAGCATCCGGTTCCCAAATCGGTCCGAATGCCCACACGAACGTTGCCGGCCAGATGAACGCCCGGCCCGATGTTCGCAAATGCCCCGATCACTCCGTCGTGATCCACGGTGGCGCCCGTGTTGATCACGGCGTGATCTCCGATCACCACATCCGGCTGAACCACGGCCCCAGCAAAGACAAGCGCGCCGGGCCCAAGCTTTACGGACTCGTGCACCCAGGCAGCAGGATGCACCGCTGCGATCCACTGCAACGGCAATTCGGCCGCCAGTTTCGCACGAACCGCGGGGCTCCCGATCGCGATCACACCTTTGGTGCCGGGCATGTCCCGAAGCTGCGAAATCGGCCCCAGCACACGATGTCCCAGCACCGACGTGCCCCACGTCTTGGGGTTGTCGTCGTAAACGCCGCTGATCCGCCAAGACGCAGCTTCCAGCGTGGCGATGACAACTTTGGCGTGGCCACCCGCCCCGATGATGGCAACATGCGGATCGGAATCGACCGGAACGGTCAACCTCCGATCCCCGCTATCGCATTGCACGTTGATACTCCTGGCATCCTTGCCGATGGAGTCGGCGCCCTGATCGCTGCATCGCTGATTGGGACGCCGTCACCCCGGAGATTGGGCTCTTGCTTCTATCGATCCATACCAGCCGCTTAAAGCTTCCCCAACCAGCCACCAGCTCCGGTAACAAGCGGTAACCAGCTAGGTGCTCTTCGCCGGGCAGCGCATCCTGCACTGGGCCCGCGCGATGGTAACCTGCGATGTTAGCCCAACCAGCGCCACGGCAAGAGCTTGCCGAAGAATTGTCCAATGTTCCTCGTGAACCGCTCGTGAACTCTGTATTCCTGAATCGCCAAACGCCCGGTCAGATAGATTGCCACTGGGGCCAGGAGCAGCAGCCTCCACAGTGTGACATAAAGCCGGTACCCCTTCTTGCGACGGTTCTTCTTGAATAACTGCCGCTCATACAAAGTCGCCAGATCTTCGACCGTCCGACGAAGCGTGAACCGCTCAAGCACCCAGGCCTCGCCGGCTGCGGCAAGCTGGCGAGCGTACTCCCGATCGCTCAAGAGCCGAATGACAGCCTGGGCCAGGCTGACCGGGTCGCCGGGCTCGGCTTGGAGCCCCGTCTTTTCGTGAATGACGGTATCCACTAGGCCGCCGGCACGGGTGGCGACGGTCGGACACCGCATCAACAGCGACTCGATCGTGCCTCCCAGGTTCTCACACAGGCTCGCCTGAATGGCAACGTCGGCAGCCCGGAGAATGGCGTTCACGTCGTTGCGGAAGCCGGTGAAGATCACCGACTCCTCAAGGTTCATCTCTTTGACCAGGGCCTGCATCTGCTGCATGTATTCCGTCCCGGCCTCGCCCCAGCCGCTTCCGACCAACAGAATCTTGGCATTGGGGAATTTCTCAAGGATGGCCGGAGCCGCCTGGATCACATATTCGTGTCCCTTGATCGCGCGGCCCTGAACGTGGGGCGGGATCCAACCGCTCACCGGCAACGGCGGATAGAAATACGCCACCATCACCACAAGGGGCGTATCTTCCGGCCAGCCGAACTCCTCGCGGATCCGGGCAGGCTCCGTCTCATCGGCCGAGAACTTCCGCTCGTCGGCGCCGTAATACACCAGCGCCAAGCGTTCGTCTTCTATGCCCAGCCCCTTGTACAGATCTACCGTGTACTGACAGGAGCCGATGATACAGGTGTCCATCCAGCACGTGGCACGATCGATCCATCGGGGTGTGGATGCTTCCAGATGGAACGGGCTGGCCACCATCGACAGGCGCACGGGCACGTCAGCGAGCCACGCAGCCGTCCTTCCGATGACCATCGAGTGGAACAGATGAGTCTGCACCACGTCAAACCGCTGGCGGCGAAAATACTTCGCCAACCGGATGACGCTGCCCGGCAGGCGGCGCAGATCGGGCAGGGCCGTAAACGAGAAATCGTGTGCGTGAATCGGGATGTTTTCGCGGCGGCACTTGTCAATGAGCGAGCCGGTTTCGCCTTCAACCACCGCGGTAGGCACACAACCATAGCGATTGCGCAGATCCCGCAATTGCTCGACCATCCAAGTGGCACCTTCATTGGTGGCTGCCACCTGGCAAACGCTCATGGGGCGAGTGCTCTGAGGTACAGAAACGCGCGATCGACTTCCCAAGCGTTTCCGACGCTTGGAATCTGACGTTACCGTAGACGCCACATCAGCAATTTCTTCGACCGCCATGCGATTACCTCAACGGACGTACCACCGAAACTTCCGCGCCTCACGCGATGCAAGCGAAGAACACAACCGACTTGTCTGCCTCGCCGCTCACCCTTTCCTCCCCTGACAGCGAGCTAGTTTCGTCGGACATGTTCTGCCTGCGGTCGACGGGTTGATAGGGCAAGAGCGTTCATCAACCCTCTGGAAAACCGCGGCAATTCGGCAGTAACGCCAAGCAAATGTTCGATTCGCAACTTCCGGCGCGGATGCATTGCCCGCACGGACCAACCGCCCAATTCGGCACAAGACTGGCCCAGATCGGCAAGCTACCGTGAGTCGGGAAGGTAGGTGCGGCGAATATTTTCGTCAATAGCACTTAAAAAAGTCCTGGTCACCCACGGTAACGTCAGGCAAAGCTGCAAGTTCCGGCTGCTCGCGTTTGCCCAGGTTGCAATTCGTGCCCGTTCGACGGAAAGCAACCAAGGCCTGGCCATACTGCCATCCAGTCAGTTGCTAGCGTTTTGGAGCTTGTGCTGCCCGCGAGTTCACTACCGCCTTGGCTGGCGCTACCAATGCTAGCAAGCCAAAGCCAGCACCTACCCCGCTGGGATTCGTACACTTGGCCATGCACGGTGCCGGCAACGGGCGAAACTCGGTAATCCGCTGTCGGCTCGCGCGAGCTCGCACACTTGGGCAGGCCGAAGCAATCGACGAGGAGCCCAGGCGCATTTTGGTAAGCCATGCGCGCGTGGGGCACCTGTAACCAAGTCATTGTGCTAGCAGCCTCAATCAACCGCGCGTGTGCGGCGTCCGTACTTCTGCAAATACCCGGACGGCTATCCCTCGTCGGCTGCCCCCCCCAAATGGGCTTGGGGAAGCGTAAAACCTTTGCCTAGACTGGGCGGCATGGACAGGATGTCATACTCCGCCAACCTCAAGGATGAGCAACGGCGACGGCTTGAGCCCGGACTACGTGGGCCAGGCCTCCTTATGCCTTCGGTCGCGCACGGTCGCCGCGGAGCCGCCGCGGTCATCTTTTGCGCTCCGCACGACGGGCCACCATGGCGTGCCTCGCCGCCTGATCTTCCAGCGAATCGCATAGCCTTTCACGACGGCCGCGTGAGGCACAACGCCAGCCCCTTAGCGGCTCCGGATCCGTCTCGCTGTCACCTGCCGGCCCATCAGGAAAGCGGTCTGACGTGAGTGGCCGTTAGTACGAAATGCGTGGGAGCTGTGTCGTCGCAGTTCCTCGTGCCCCCTGGCTGGTTTGCGATTCCACCTCGCCGGTGCCCCATCGAGCGTTTCTTTCCTTGGCCTGGGATCGTGCGTGGCCAACCGCGACTGCGACAGCAACCTAAGGAAGAAAGCGTTTCGTCCGGTTGCCGTGAGATTAAGGGCGGCGTGGCGACGTCATGAATCCTTCCGATTTTGAACCTGCTTTAGCCGAAGTTTTCGTTGTCAAATCAACCTTGGCGCTACAAAGGGCTGCTCCCTATTATTCTCCCTCCAGTTGACTGGCCTTCCGGCGCGCAGCTGCTCAGCGACTGCCTGCGTCCAGACGCCGCGGAGTTCACCTGGCACCGGGATGCACAGCCGGCCGGCAATCACGAGCCCATGAATCACCTGCTAGTACAACCTCCACTTCCGGCCAACCTTTCGTCAGAGCACAGGTTTCACGAGTTAGTACGCCTGCGGCGCAGGTGAGCTACCCGGCTCCCTGAGGACAGCAACTGCACCAGTGCACTGCCATCAGCAGCCTGAATTCGAAAACACCTCTACGAAGGCGCTTTGGAGAACGGAATGACTGCTATCACCCTGCTCAAACGGACCCTGGGGTATCTGCTGCTCGGGGGTCTGCTGGCTGCGACTTTCTCCGCCGTTCTCTACGGTGCATTCTGGGTGCGGTTTGAAGGCGCCGTCGGGCCCTTCCAAACGCAACTCTTCTGGCAATTGCTGCCGATCGTCGTTGCCGCGAAACTGACGACATTCTTCGCTTACCGGCTGCACCGCGGCTGGGGCCGATATGCAACCTTTCATGATATGCTGCGGCTGGCCGAGTGGGCGGCTCTCAGCTCGCTGCTCATCGTGCTGCTGAACTATCTGCTTTCGCCCGCAGTGCAGACCCCGCGCAGCGTGTTCCTGATGGACTCCGGTACAACCCTCGCGCTGGCGGTCGGCATTCGCGGCCTGACCCGTTCGGTTCGCGAGCGTTACGCGCCGCTCATCATCAAAGACGGCGTGCGAGCGCTGATTGTCGGCGCCAACGACACCGGCGAGGCGCTGCTGCGCACCTTGCGGCTCAACCGCGATTTGCAGTACCGCGTGATCGGTTTCCTGGATGATTCCGAGAAACCGCGGAGCACCTACATCGGCGGCGTTCCCGTACTGGGCACGCTGAGCAACGCCTGCGAGATTGCCCGGCGTCATGGCGTCAAAGAAATCCTGCTGACCACCGGCGCCGTCGCCCCCATTGCGGTGCGCAAGCTGATGGATGAATGCGCCAAGTATTCCATCTCCATCCGCATGTTGCCCAGCTACAACGAACTGCTCAGCGGCAACGTGCAGGTGCAGGTGCGCGACGTCTCCATCGAGGATCTGCTCCGCCGCGAGCCCGTGCGGTTGGAGATCGACAACATCCAGCGCTGGTTGCAGGACCGCACGATTCTGGTAACGGGCAGCGCCGGCAGCATCGGCAGCGAAATCTGCCGCCAACTGCTGCAGTTCTCGCCCAGCCGCCTGGTGCTGGTCGACCAGTCTGAGACTGGCCAATTCGAGATCGAACGCGAACTGCGGTCGAAGTCGTATCACACCAAGATTGATTACTACATCGCCGACATTCTGGACCAGAACCGGATGCGGCACGTGCTGGAGCAGTCGCAGCCCGACGTGGTCTTCCATGCCGCGGCCTACAAGCACGTGCCGTTGATGGAAGCCAATCCCGGCGAAGCCGTAAAGAACAATGTCGTCGCCACGCAGCGGCTGGCCGACCTGGCCGAGGAGTTCGGCGTCGAAGCGTTCGTGATGATCTCCACCGACAAGGCGGTAAATCCCACGAGCGTGATGGGGGCCTGCAAGCGCGTTGCCGAGCTTTACGTGCAGAGCAAGGCCGCGACCTCCAAGTGCCGTTTCGTGACAGTGCGTTTCGGCAACGTGCTCGATTCGTCGGGAAGCGTCATTCCGATCTTCCGCGATCAGATCAAGCGCGGTGGCCCCATCACCATCACCGACCCGCGGATGGAACGGTTCTTCATGACCATTCCCGAAGCGGCACAACTGGTCATCCAGGCCGGCTACATGGGCGAAGGCGGCGAGATCTTTGTGCTCGACATGGGCAAGCCGGTCCGCATCCTGGATCTGGCACACGATATGATCCGGCTGTCGGGCCTCAAAGTGGGCCGCGACATCGAGATCGTGACGGTCGGGTTGCGGCCGGGCGAGAAACTGTACGAAGAGCTGCACGTCGAAGGCGAAGAACATCTCCCCACGCGTCATCCCAAGATTGTCGTGGCCAAGTGCAACGACGAAGCCCGAATCGACATGCAACGTGCTATCAACCAGCTTGAGAAGGTAGCTGAGCAGCCACCGCATGTAGTGCGAGCAGCGCTGAAATCGGTCGTTCCGCAGTACCGCCCGCAAGTCGATTCCCAGCCTGCGGCTCCTCAGAAGCCGACGCCGCAACTCGAACGCCGGGCAGCGTAAAGTTGCCACTTGCTCGGCAATTGGAGTGTCGACGGGGCGGGCGTGTGGACGATGAACGATGTACGACCACATTAAGGCCAGAAGCAGCGCAGCCTCGCTGACCGTCGGCCCCTTCATCACGACAGCAAGTCGACGCGGGGCAGGCCTGTTGCGACAAGCGTCGCTGCTTGGTGTCGAGCATACCGACGTGAAACGCACGTCCGTTCAGAGAAAGGGGCTTTCATCAATGCGCCGAGCGCTGAAGCGCGTATTTGACGTCGTAGTGGCAGCTACGGCGCTCATCATGCTTTCGCCGCTGCTAGTGGGCACCGCACTGCTGGTCTTGATCTGTGATGGCAGGCCGGTGTTCTTCATCCAGCAGCGGCCAGGATTACACGGCAAGCTATTCAAATTGGTGAAGTTCCGCACCATGCGCACGGTGCGGGACGATGAAATCGGCCTCGCAGACCATCAGCGGGTGACGCGGCTGGGGAACTTCCTGCGGCGTACCAGCATCGACGAGCTTCCTCAACTTTGGAACGTATTGCGGGGAGACATCTCGCTGGTGGGGCCCCGGCCGCTGCTGCCAGAATACCTCGATGTCTACACCCCGACGCAGCGCCGGCGCCATCTCGTAGCGCCCGGCCTGACGGGCTGGGCCCAGATTCACGGCCGCAACTGCGTCGATTGGCAGGAGCGGCTGGCACTGGACGTCTGGTACGTCGATAACTGGTCGCTGTCGCTCGACTTTTACATCCTGTGGCGCACGTTCGCTCTGGTGATCTCCGGCCGTGGAACCGAGTCCTCGCAGCTCACGCGCGAAAACCGGTTCGACTATTACGTGCAGCATGCCTCGGCGGGGAAAATCGACGTCCACCAGCAGCGAAGCGTGGCATAACCGCTCGCCGCAACGACAACCCGGCACCGGACGATAGCAGTGCAGCCACTTCAAGGACGTGGCGATCCTCCGGGGCGGGGCAGCAGAATCATTCCCAAAAAAGAAAGACGCCCGCGGCCAAGCCGCGGGCGTCTTTTGATTGGCATCTCATGCGGCAACGGTCAGGCCGCCGCTTGCACGGCGCTACCGGCCGGGCGTTACTCCGGCAACGGCTCGTCCTTGGTTTCGGGCGCGAACGGCAGAGCCAACAGCCCGATCAAGAACACGCTGCACATCGTCAAGCCGGCGTACCGCATCGGCTCGGGATAGGCCCCGAACACTTCGCTGGTCAGCAAGCCCAGCGTGAAGGGCCCGCTAGCCGCCACGAACCGGCCTACGTTGTAGCAGAACGAGGTACCCGTGCTGCGCAGTCGCGTGGGGAACAGTTCGGGGAAGTAAATGGCGTAACCGCCAAACAGCGACAGTTGGCAGAAGCCCATCAAGGGGATCATCCAGAACACGTCGCCGAGGCTGTCCAGGAACCCGAACACCAGCACCGTGCTGGCACCGGCAGCCAGGAAGCTGATGGCGAACGCCGGGCGGCGGCCAATCCGCTGCGTCATCAGACCAAAGCCGTAGATGCCGAAGAAGGCGCCGATGTTCATCATCATCGACGTATAACCGGCCCACGCGGTGAGACGGCCGTTGATATCCTTGGCTCGGTCCGTGATCTTCTTGAGCAGTTCATCCACGTTGCTCACGTCCGGATTGCCCTCCAAGTAGGCCTCAAGCGATGCCATGTTGGCTCCGGCACCCGACTTGGGCGTCAACTGCTCAAGCCACGACCCAGGCGCTACGCTTTCGCCCTTGTCGTGCCGCTCGATCATGGCAGCCCAAATTTGTTGGGCGTTGGGAGCATCGCCCGAGGGGCCCAGCAGATCGTTGGGCCGCACGGTTTCCTTCAGCTTGCCGATCAACTCCGGCTCGCGCACCGCCAATCGCAACAGGTCGCGGTCCCATTCACCCTGGCCCGCCTTGCGGGCTTCCTGTTCGAACACCTTGCGGAACACGCTGCGGTTCAGGTCGATGCTGAAGAAGCCGATGCCCCACAGCGCAATCACGCCACTGGTCGCCATCACCACGCCCACGATGGCCCGCTTGCGCCAGCGAGGATCACCAAACAGCTCGGCGTAGGACCCCAGCCGCTTGGTGCTGCTGTGGGTGGCCGCCTGCCATTGCTCGGGCTCCTTGAGCCGCCGGCGAATCACCAGGGCGAGCAGGGCAGGGAAGGTGCCCACCACGAACATGGCCCGCCAGGCGGTGATCTGAACTCCCAGGACGTTGAACTGCCCCAGCACACCGGACTGTTCCAAATGGCCCAGGCCGATGCTGACAAAGGCCGCGGTGAGGTTGCCCACCGCCGACAATGCCTGGAGCAGCGCCAGGGCAAACGGGCGAGCGCGGGGCGGCATCACTTCAGCCACCAGGGCCACCCCCACGGCAAACTCGCCACCGACGCCCAGGCCCGTCAGAAAGCGGTAAAACGCAAAGTCCCAGAAGCCCACCGACAACGCGCTCAAGCCCGTGCAGAGCGAGTACAGCAGGATCGTCCACATCATCGTGCGGGCACGGCCGATGCGGTCGCCCAGCATGCCAAAGAACAGGCCGCCGCTGGCCCAGCCCATCAAAAAGACGGCGGTCGCGATACCGCCATACTTGTTCACGTCGCCCGGCGCCGGCGGCGTGCCCGGCGAAGGAGCCAGCAACTCGTTCATGGCCGGCATGCGAGCCAGGTTGAAGAGCTGCTGGTCCATCGTGTCGAACAGCCACCCCAAGGCAGCAACGATGAGAACGAACCAGTGGTACTTGGTTAGTTCGCGCGTCCAAGACTGGCCAGAAGACATCGGTTACAAATTCCGTGACGAGTTCTTCAGTAATCGCGGGAAGATCATGAACCAAGAACAGAAGGATCGCCGCGACGACAACCTTCAGCGCGGGTAACCGCAGCGCTTACGACTAAAGCCCCTTTCGTGCGTTTCCCCGCGGCAGCAGTCACCGCGGCGCTCAAGACGAACAACGGCTACGGGATGAGGCCAGCCGCCGCAGACGCGCTACGCGTCGCATGCCGCACCATCATTCCTGCATCATTCATCATCATCTTCCGGCCCCGGTTCAGGCAGCCAGAAGGTCACGATAACGGCCACGACCAGGATCGCTAGGGCGACCGAACCGGCAGCAATGGCCGTTGAGCCGCCGGGCATCAAGGGAGTCAGCTTCGCCGTCACCATCGCGGCCGAGGTCCCGATCATGCGGCCGCCAATATTGGCCGCGAAGCTTTCGCCCGTACCGCGGAGATGCACCGGATACACGCGAGGCAGATAGTTACCCCAGAAGCTGAACTGGCCCACGGTCAGCAGGCCGGCGAAGAAGATACCCCACTTGAGGGCGTCGAGGTTCTCGCGGGCAAAAACCAGGTAGACCACGGGGATGAGCAGCAGCGACGGCACCTGGAACATCCGCAACAACAACCGGCGGCTGACAATTCGCACGGCCAGCACGGCCAGCAGAACTCGGCCGGCCAGACCGCCGATCTCCTGGATGCCGTTCAGCTCGGCGGCCGTTTTCTGTTGGATCTTGACGGCCTCGGCACGTTCCAAGCCTTCGGTCTGCTGCTGCACCTGGGGCACACTGGGGACAATGCGCGGCGTGTGCTGCAGGGCACCAAAGGCCACGCCATAGCTGCACGCAAACAGGATGGTGGTCACGATCGTCGTCCGCCGCAGCTTCGGCTGGAACAACTCCTTAATGCTGGGGCGTTTCAAGGTGCCGGCCAGCTTGCGCTGGTGCCAGATCGGCGATTCGGGCAGGAACGGCCGGATCACAATCAGCGGGATCGCAGGAATCACGCCTGAAATCAGCGTGTATCGCCAAGCCGCGTGTTCACCGTAAATTGCCGGGAAGTACTTGCCGTATTCCACGGCCAAATAAAAGGCACCGGTAACCAACAAACCGCCCACCGATGAGAACGCCTGGGTAAAGCCCAGCACGGCCTCACGACGCTTTGGATCGGGGAACAATTCCGCGAGCCAGGCCACGGCCGCGACGAACTCCACGCACACGCCAATGAACGTCGTGCAGCGGAGAATCAACAAGGTGTAAATGTTGGTCGCAAAACCGGCCCCCAGCGCCGAGAACGCATAGAGCAAAATGCTCCCGGTCAGCACGCGACGGCGTCCCCAGAGGTCGGTCAAGTATCCGCCCAACAGGCCGAACACGCCGCCCACGATGGCAGGCACAAAGAACAGCAGCCCCACCCAGGTCTCAAACTCCGGCGTGCCCGGCTTCGCGGTCTCGCCCACCAATTCAAGCAGAGCGGGCCGGATGATCAGCGGGAGCATCAACAGTTCGTAGATGTCGAACGCAAACCCAATGACGGCAATCACGCATACCAGCCACTGGACAAAGGTCATCTTCTGCGGGGCGTCAGGCGATATCGACATGCGAACGTCCAATGAGGTAGGGGGCAACAGGTAGGCGGCAGATCGAAAGCAATCACTGCCGGGACGCAACAGACGGTAGGTAGGCCAAGGCCGCCGCAACACGCTCGGCACGCCGAGCCGACGACGGACAACGTCCCCCCCAAGCGGCAGCCCCCTCAGCCAGGCTCCCCGAACATCCACGAGGAACATGAGAAGGACGAACCGCGTTCGCGTCGCCCGATACCAACCCAGGCGGTGACAGTGCCGGGCGGACGCCAAGGGGGGTGCGAGTGCGGCCCAGCGCCTGTAGCTAAGACCGCATTCGCTGCTGGATCAGATCCGGAGCGGAATCAGCCGGCCCGTCACCGTACCGGCGGCGCCAATGACAAAACGTTCGCTTACGGCGCTCAAGGGAGCACTGGCCGCGATCACGCTTGTCCGTATGGTGGCAACCCGCTCAAGACGTAAACCGTCGATCCGTGTCACCGTATAGCGGTCGCGCTGGGCCAGGGCGGTTTCCTCCCCCTCCGCCAACCCTTCCGGCAAGCTCAAAGAGCAGCAAGGATGCTCCTGGCACGCGAGCCCCGTTGCCGCGGCATTGGCCTGACGCGCCAACTCCGCACGCGCCCACACCGGGAGCCGCGCGTGGTGCGAAAGTTCCGCACCAATCGCCGCGAGCAAGAGCAGCATGGCCAAGCAGCGCCACATGACTCGGCAACAGAAAGACGGTCACACCCGATCCAGTCCAGTTTCCAGAACGCTTGAACTTATCGCACGCTACCCCCGACAGCAAGTGAATGCCTCCAGAAGCGGCCGGGCCTATTGGAGGGGTGTCCGAAGCTCGGCGAACAGTTGCCGCGCCGCTTCTTGTTCATCGGGCGTCATCACTTCGCCCAGGATGCGCTCCGCGTGCTGCTTGAGTTGCAGAGCACGATCGGGTTGCTGGAGGGTTTCATACACCGCGGCCAGTTTCTCCAGCGATCGGGCAAAGCGTGGATTCTGTTGCCCATAAACGGCCGCGGTCACGTTGGCGGCTTGCCACAAGATTTGTTCCGCCTGCTGGGCATCGCCACGTGCCAGGCACAACTCGCCCAGGGCGGCGAGCGATTGCGCATACTCGGGATGGCGCTGGCCCAGCTTCGAAAGCATGGTTGCCGCGCCGGCACGCAACAGCGGCTCGGCCTCATCCAACCGGTTTCTTTGCAGGCAAAGCTCGCCAAGCAGTGTGGCCGCCTGCGCATAAGCTGGATGTTCTTGCCCTAGCGTTTCGGCCAGGATCGCCAGGCCTTCGCGGGCGGCGGCTTCTGCCCGATCGGGCTGTTGCAGCGCGGCGTACACGCGTCCCAAGTGGCCAAGCGCTTGGGCGTACTCGGGATGCCGCTGCCCCAGTTCTTCCTGAAGAACCTTGGCACCTTGGCGGGCCAGGGCTTCTGAAAGCCCCAACTCGCCCGCCTCACGCGCGACTTCGCTGAGCCGCGTCAACTGACGGCCATACTCGGGATGCTCCTGGCTCAATACGTCCAGCGCCGCCTGGGCTGCCTGCTCGGCCAGTTGCCGAACCTGCTCGCGATTGCGGCGAGCACTATACAGCCGGGCTGCGTTTTCGAGGATCACCAGGTAGCCAGGGTGCGATTCGCCCAGGGCCTTTCGCTGAATCGCCAATGCCTGCCGCAGCAACCGGCTCGCTTCCTGCCATTGCCCCAGTTCGACACACAACATCGCACGATTATTCAGGGTCGTGGCAACGTCCGGATGATTAGGCCCCAGCGTCTGCGCCAATACCCGCCGCGCATCGTCGACTAGCGCACAGGCTTCCGGCAATCGGGCTTGCTCCTGCCGCAGTAGCGCCAGGTTGATCAACACCTTGGCTCGCTCAGGATGCAGCTTGTCAGCCGACTTGTCGTAAATGGCCAGGCTGTGGCGCAATGCCGCGTCGGCTTCGTCCAGTTGCATCATGTCAAAATGGGCATGGCCCAGATTGTTCCAGGCTTTCGCCACGATCAGGCTTTCATTGCCAAACTGGCGGCGCAGCCGCTGGACAGCCTGCTGCGAAAGTTCAACGCGTCGCGCGGGTTCGCCGGCCTCGCCATAAAGCGAAGCCAGGTTCAATAGCACGGCGGCATACTGCGGGTCGTCGTCATACTGCTCCATCAAGGCCGCTGCTGCCTTGGCCGAAGCCAGCGCCGCCGCCAGGCCGCCTTGCCGGGCTTGGATCAGACTCAGAGANTGTNTTCAACGNTGTCTTTTCCGCGTGCCAGGCGGCGTGACATCAGTGCGATCATGCTGATATAGATCATCGCTTCGCTGGTCTCCGGGT
>JGI25326J35508_1001218_pt1 | contig 19298 bp, 20 predicted proteins | sample HigsolmetaAR201D_FD_35508 | JGI IMG/M metagenome (IMG submission 35508)
CTCACGATGATGGAGGCGAGACGCCCGAAAGGCGGCAGGCCGGCCCGCTCGCGCTCCGCGATTTCGCGCTCGTAGAAGGTTTCCGCATCGCCCGAGACGAGNGCGCGCATCACCGGATGCTCAGGCTGATAGGTCTGNAACAGGCCAANACTCTTCTTTCCCGAACGCCCCGCCCTGCCGGTGACCTGGCTTAAGAGCTGAAACGTGCGCTCGGCCGCGCGCGGATCGCCATTGGCAAGCCCTAGATCGGCATCCACCACGCCCACCAGCGTCATCGACGGAAAATTGTGACCCTTGGCAACGAGCTGCGTGCCCACAACGATGTCGGCCTCGCCTTTGGCGATGGCTTCCAGCTCCAGCCTCAGCCGTTTCACGCCTCCCATGAGATCCGAGGACAAGACGATCGTGCGCGCCGCGGGAAAGTGGCGGTCCACTTCCTCGGCAATGCGCTCCACGCCCGGACCGCAGGGAACGAGATGGTCAAGCGCGCCGCATTCGGGACAGGCCTCCGGCTGCGGTTCATTGTGGCCGCAATGATGGCAGACGAGCTGGTGGCGGAAGCGGTGCTCCACCAGCCAGCTCGAACAGTTCGGGCACTGGAAGCGGTGCCCGCACACACGGCAGAGCGTGAGCGGCGCATAGCCGCGCCGGTTGAGGAAAAGCAGCGCCTGCTCCTTGCGCGCCAGCGTTCTCTCGATCGCCTCGATCAGCACCGGCGAGAGAAAGCCCCCGCGCTCAGGCGGAGAGCGGCGCATATCGATGGCGGCGAGTTCCGGCATCGCCGCATCGGCAAAGCGGGCCGGAAGCACAATTCGCTGATAGCGGCCCTGATCGGCATTCACCCGGCTTTCGATGGAGGGCGTGGCCGAGGCGAGCACGACCGGGAAGNTTCCGATATGGCCGCGCACCACGCTCATGTCGCGGGCATTGTAGAAGACCCGGTCCTCCTGTTTGTAGGCGGGATCATGCTCCTCATCGACAACGATGAGGCCGAGTTCGCGGAAGGGCAGAAACAGTGCCGAGCGGGCTCCGGCGACCACCCGCACCTGGCCTTCCGCCACCTGCCGCCACACCTTTTCCCGCTTTCTCGGCGCAAGGTCGGAATGCCATTCGGCGGGCTTTGCCCCGAAGCGGTCGTGAAAGCGCTCGAGGAAGGCCTGGGTTAACGCGATCTCGGGAAGCAGGATGAGCACCTGTTTCCCCCTTTCAAGCGCTGCTGCGACCGCCTCGAAATAGACCTCCGTCTTGCCCGACCCCGTCACACCGTCCAGCAGAGTGACGCCGAAGCCGCCCGCGCTCACACGCTCCCGCAGGCGGTCGGCGGCCGCCTGCTGGTCAGGCGTCAGTTCCGGCCGTACAAAGGCCGTGTCAGGCGGCGGCACCACCGGGCGCGGCGGGATTTCCGTGCGCTCGAAAACGCCTTGCGCCATCAGCCCGTCGATGACGCTGAGTGATACGCCCGCCGCATGCGCGAGGCCGGACCGCGTCCAGGCCTGGCCATCGGCGGCAAGCGCCAGCACGCGCTCGCGCGCCGCCGTCATGCGGTCCGGCTCTCTGCCGGTGAGGCGCAGGCCCTCGACAGGTGGCTCAGGGTCGAAGGCGGCCGGCGCACGCAGCGCCATGCGCGCCACCATGCCGGGAGGGGACAGCGTGTAGCCAGCCACCCACTCGATGAAGCGGCGCATCTCGGCCGAAAGCGGTGGGCAGTCGAAGATCTCGGAAATCTGCCGCAGCTTGCCGGGCGCCACCGGCTCGCCGTCGCCATCCCAGGCCACGCCCGCCACCTCGCGGGGCCCGAGCGGCACGCGCAATATGGCGCCCGGTGCGACGGTGGCGCCATCGGGCACGGCATAGGAGTAGGGCCGCTCGGCAGGCATGGGAAGCATCACCGGAATCACGCGCCCTGGGGCCGAATCTTGTTTCATAGGACGTGACCTTGCCGGTTTCTTGGATTAGAGCAAGGCCGAGCATGAATGCCGGGCCGGGCGGCTCGGCGAGCGACAAAGGAGAGTGCCATGAAGTTTTTCGTCGACACCGCCGATGTGAGTGAGATTCGCGCGTTGAGCGAAACCGGGCTGCTCGACGGGGTGACGACCAATCCCTCGCTGATCATGAAATCCGGCCGGCCGATCCTCGAGGTCACCAAGGAGATCTGCGAGATCGTCGACGGGCCGGTCTCGGCCGAGGTCACCGCGGTGGAGTTCAAGGAGATGATGCGCGAGGCCGACATCCTCTCCAAGATCGCCGACAACATCGCCATCAAGGTGCCTCTCACCATGGACGGCCTCAAGGCCTGCAAGGCGCTCACCTCCGACGGCCGCATGGTCAATGTCACGCTCTGCTTTTCCGCCAACCAAGCCCTGCTTGCCGCGAAGGCCGGCGCGACCTTCATCTCGCCCTTCATCGGCAGGCTGGACGACACGGGCCTCGACGGGATGGAGCTGATCTCTGAAATCCGCACGATCTACGACAACTACGACTTCGAGACGCAGATTCTCGCAGCCTCCATCCGCTCCGTGAACCATGTGAAGCAGGCGGCCCTGATCGGCGCTGACGTGGCAACCGTCCCGCCAGCGGTGCTCAGGGCGCTGGTCAAGCATCCGCTGACCGACAAGGGGCTCGAAGCCTTCCTCGCGGACTGGGCGAAAACGGGCCAGAAGATCGCTTAAGACCCTCCAAGCGCAGGCGCTCCCGGCGCCTGCGATACCCTTATCCGCCTGCGTGGTGGCCAAGGGCGGCGGTGATCCCGATCGCGGCGAGGGCAACCACCGCGATCTTCCAGAAGTCGCTGCGCTTCTTCAGGCCCGGCAGGCCGAGCGGCCGGATGACGTGCAGGATCATGATGGCCACGATCAGGAGCGACAGTAACTTGGTCATTCGGCGGGCCTCTAGCCTAGAGTACCCGCTTTGAGCGTATTTTACGGCCTCTGTCAAAGAAGCGTCCAGCGCTTTCCGGTTGGCGCTTGACGCCACCCTACCCCCGGACCAGTTTCAACCGGACGAAGAATTGAGGTGAACCATGGCACTCGATGGGAAAACAGCAATCGTGACGGGCGCGGCCGCCGGCATCGGCCATGCAATCGCGGAACGCTTCCTGCGTGACGGCGTGCGCGTCGTGATGGCCGACATCGACGGGGAGAAGGGCGCCCGCGCCGCTCGCGATCTCGCGGCGCTCGGCGAGGTTCACTTCGTCAAGGCCGATGTCGGCAAGACGCTCGACGTTCACAATCTGGTCGCCTCGGCCATGGACCTGCTGGGCGACATTGACATCCTCGTCAACAATGCGGGCATCGTGCACGGAGCCGATTTCCTCGACCTCAAGGAAGAGGATTTCGACCGGGTTCTCCAGGTCAATCTGAAGGGAAGCTTCCTGGTGGGCCAGGCAGTGGCCCGCTACATGGTTGAGAAGGTGAAGAAGGGCGGTCCAGCCGGCGCCATCATCAACATGTCGTCCGTCAATGCGGTCTTCGCCATCGCGAACCAGATTCCCTATTCCGTCTCCAAGGGCGGCGTGAACCAGCTTACGAAGGCCATGGCGCTCGCGCTTGCGCCCTATGGCATCCGCGTCAACGCCATCGGGCCCGGCTCCATCATGACCGACATGCTGGCGAGCGTTAATGCCGATCCGGCTGCCCGCAGGCGCATTCTCTCGCGCACTCCGCTCGGCCGCATCGGCGACCCGAAGGAAATCGCCTCCATCGCCGCATTTCTTGCCTCCGATGACGCCAGCTACATCACCGGCCAGACCATCTATGCCGACGGCGGACGGCTGCCGCTTAACTACACGGTCGAAGTGCGCGAGGAGGATTAGATCACCTGGCGTTTCATGGAAAACACCGGAATGATCCAAGTCTTTGATTTCTTTCGCGCAATTCCGAACGGAAAACCGGCAGCCGCGTTTCCCGGAATCGCGCATGCGCGCTGCTGACGGCAGGCTGTCAGCGGGGGTTAGGGATAATCCTCCGGCATTCAGTCGGAGGATAACAAGTCATGACCGTGACACGCTTCTTCGCAGGAGCTATCGCACGCTTAACCAGCAGAAGCCGGCTTCACCGGCGCCGCAGGCTGGGGCAGCAGATCATGAATGACCTGCCACCTCATCTGCAGAGAGACATTGGCTGGGACCCGTGGGCCCGCCAGTTGAGGCGGGAGCCGCTTCCGCCATGCGATGTATGAGCCTGTAGCCGGCCGTGCGGACGTTCAGGCGCTTAGCGCCCGGCCCGCGCGCCCTCGATGGCAAGGGCAAGCAGCGTCTGGCGGCTGACGGATGCGGCGACGGCCGGATGCTGGCGGGATTTCAGCACCGCGCCCTGCAGCCGTTCCGCCGCCGCCTGCAGCATGGAGAGCGTCCAGCGCTCCACCGCCTGCTCCACAGCGCGGCGGCGGGCGAAAAAAACAGGCGGGCGCGCCGAAGCCACGGCGGCCGCCGGCGACTTGCCCTCCGCTTCCACCTGCGCCCGCATAAGCTGCAGCCCCTGCACGTGCCGAAGAGCGGCGGAAAGCATGAGGAAGGGCGGGGCGCCCGCTGCCAGATGCCGGGTGAACAACGTATCGAACTGCGCTATGCGGCCGCACATCACGGCATCCACGGCCTCGTCCGCGCCTGCGATGGAAACGTCACCGACGGCGGCGCGCACATCCTCCACCGTCACATTTCCGGCGCCGGCGCAGTAAAGGGCAAGCTTTTCCAGCTCCCCGCGTGTGGCGAGCCGGTCGCCCCCAAGGCTGGCCTTGAGCAACTGCCGCGCCTCGAGCGAAATGGAAAGCCCCGCGGCGGAAAGAACATTGTCGATGACCGAGTCGAGGCTGCGCGCATCATCGCTGTAGCAGGGCAGCGCCATAGCCCGCTCGCCGCGCTCCACCGCGGTGCGTAGAGCCGCATTCTTCTTCAGATCCCCCGCCTCGATAAGCACGAGACAATCCGCGGGAGGGTCGGCGACGAGCGCAGCAACGTCCGCAACCAGCGCATTCTGGCTCCCGGCATTGCGCACCCACACCAGCCTGCGATCTGCGAACATGGGTACGGTGCGCGCTTCGTCAACCAGCTGGCCGGGCTCGGCAATTTCCGCCCCGTCTATCTTGACCACACAGAAGGGATCGTCGAGCGGCAGGCCCGAGCGTTCAGCGAAAAGCCGCGCCCTCTCCGAGACGAGACCGCGATCCGGCCCGTAGACGAGCACGACGGACATGCGCGGGTCCGGCCGCGCAAGCCAGGCATCGACTTCGTGGGCTTTTTTCTGCGCCATGTCCCAAGCATCTAAGGGAAGGCCGTACGGATGTGAAGCGCCGCCTGCCTGCAGCCGGGGAGGAATGATTGGCGGCGCTGCCCCCTGTGCCTATTTTAAGGATCTGGCAACGGGCTGCAGGTTCGATTGCCCGGAACGCAAAAGCTTGATATTAGGCTCGTATGGCTGAGCATATGGAACCTTTCGCCTTCAAGGGCTTCCTGCTGCAGGACGTCAAACGCCTGCCCGGCCGCTTCTTCGCGCGAATTTCCGGCTCACTTCTCTGCCGGCCTGCCTGAGCGGACAGATGCCGCGCCTCATGCGGCTTTCCCTTCCGCAACCGCCCGAGGATTTCCGAACATGACCGAACCGCGTACGCTTTATGACAAGATCTTCGAAGACCATGTGGTCGACCGGCAGGATGACGGCACCTGCCTGATCTATATCGACCGGCATCTGGTGCATGAGGTGACGAGCCCGCAGGCCTTCGAGGGCCTGCGCATGTCAGGCCGCACCGTGCGCCATCCGGAAAAGACGCTCGCCGTCGTCGACCACAACGTGCCCACCTCGCCCGACCGTATCTTCGGCATCAAGAACGAGGAAAGCCGCATTCAGGTCGAGGCGCTGGCGAAGAACGCCGCCGATTTCGGCATCGAATATTACAACGAGGCCGACCGCCGGCAGGGCATCGTCCACATCGTNGGTCCCGAGCAAGGCTTCACCCTGCCAGGCATGACCATCGTGTGCGGCGACAGTCACACCTCCACCCACGGTGCTTTCGGNGCGCTGGCGCACGGCATCGGCACCTCCGAAGTGGAGCACGTGCTGGCCACGCAGACGCTGATCCAGCGCAAGGCGAAGAACATGCTCGTTCAGGTGGATGGCAAGCTTCCCGAAGGGGTGACCGCCAAAGACATCATCCTCGCCATCATCGGCGAGATCGGCACGGCGGGCGGCACGGGCCATGTGATCGAATATGCGGGCGAGGCGATCCGGTCGCTCTCCATGGAAGGCCGCATGACGATCTGCAACATGTCGATTGAGGGCGGTGCGCGCGCCGGCATGATCGCGCCCGACGAAACCACCTTTGCCTACATCAAGGACCGTCCGCGTGCACCGAAAGGNAAGGCCTGGGACATGGCCCGCGCCTATTGGGAGACGCTGCACACCGACGAAGGTGCCCATTTCGACCGTGTGGTGAAGCTCGATGCGGCCAACCTGCCGCCCCTCGTCACCTGGGGCTCCTCGCCGGAGGACGTGGTTTCCGTCACTGGCGTCGTTCCGGATCCCGATCTGATNGAGGATGAGACCAAGCGCCTGTCGAAAAAGCGCGCGCTGGAATATATGGGCCTCACCCCCGGCACGAAGATCACCGACATCGCGGTCGACCGCGTCTTCATCGGCTCCTGCACCAATGGCCGCATCGAGGACCTGCGCGCGGTGGCGAAGATCGCCCAGGGCCGCAAGGTTCACGAGCGCGTCAACGCCATGATCGTGCCGGGCTCAGGGTTGGTGAAGGCGCAGGCCGAGGCGGAGGGGCTCGACAAGATCTTCATCGAAGCCGGCTTCGACTGGCGCGAGCCGGGCTGCTCTATGTGTCTAGCCATGAATGACGACCGGCTGAAGCCCGGCGAGCGCTGCGCGTCCACCTCGAACCGCAATTTCGAGGGCCGCCAGGGCTTCAAGGGCCGCACGCATCTCGTTTCGCCCGCCATGGCGGCGGCCGCGGCAATCGCCGGCCATTTCATCGACATCAGAACCTGGCAGTAAGTCGTTTCGCCGCCAAGGCCGGTGCGGCTTTGGCGGCGGCCTCCCCATTCCGGTATCTTCTTCAACACGGGCTTCAGTAAACGGAGCCGCCTCTTGCGGGCGGCCGCTCGCGGAGGATTCTCACCGCATCGTCAGGCCTGCACCAGCGGCCGGAAACAGGCGACGACCTCCTCATAGACCTTTCGTTTGAAGGGAACGATCAACTTCGGAAGCTCGTCCATGGGCTTCCACGCCCAGGCGTCGAATTCCGGTGCATGGCCGCCGGGCGGCGGATTGATGCTGATCTCGCTCTCATTCCCTTCGAAGCGGAAGGCAAACCATTTCTGCTTCTGCCCGCGATAGCGCCCCTGAAGCGCAACGCCCACAAGGTGTTCCGGCAGCTCATAGGTTATCCAGCCCGGCGTCTCGGCGAGAAGCGAGACGCTGCGAATGCCGGTCTCCTCATAGAGTTCGCGGCGCGCCGCCTGAAGCGGGTCCTCCCCTTCGTCAATGCCGCCCTGCGGCATCTGCCAGAGCATGGTGGCGCCGTCAACTTCGCTCGCGCGCTCGCGTATGCGCCGCCCGGCCCAGACCGCNCCTTCGCGATTGAGCACCATGACGCCCACGCAGGGCCTGTAAGGCAGATCTTCGGCTTTTATTCGCGTCATTGGCCAGTGCGCTCCGGATCGAAGGTGACGGCGGACACGGGCACAAGCTCGATGCCCCGTTTCGTGACCTCACCCGCCCAGGCGGCGACCGTATCCACGGTCACTTCCAGGGCTGAACCGCCGCCCACGGCAAAGCCACGCGCGCGCGCGATCCGCTCCAGCTCGTCGAGCTTTGCCAGAATCGCCGCGCGCTCACGTTCGCCATCGATCACCGCATCGCCGGCCACAAAGGGCACACCCTTGGCAAGCGCTATTTCCTGCGCCAGGCTGCGCGCCGAGGTGCCATCATCGAAATAGGCAAGCCCGCGTTCATGGAGCACGTCCATCAGCAGGGTCATGGCCTGCCTGTCGGCGGTGAACCGGCCGCCCATATAGTTCATCACGCCCACATAGTTGGTCATGCGCGACAGCATCCAGCGTAGGTTTTCCAGATTCCGCTCAGACGAAGCCTGCGTCAGCAGCGTATAGCGGCCGGGATTGGTTCCAGGATATCCGAAGGGCTCCATGGGTACCTGCAGTATGAGCTCATGCCCTTCGCGCCTTGCCTCCTGCATCCACCGCATCAGGCTGTTGCCGAGCGGCGCGAAGGCCAGGGTGATCTCCGAGGGAAGTTTCGCGATCGCTTCCTGCGTACCCGTTTGGGAAATTCCGAGACCGCCGATGACGACGGCAATCCGCGCACCCCGCGCGCCNGACCACGGGCGCGCATAGGCGTCAAAAGGCCTGCGGCCATCGGGACCGCGCGCGGGAAGCGGTCCCGTTTCCGATTCCTCGATGAGGGCGCGGTCGGGAAGATGGGCAAGACGCGGATGCTGCCCAACGGATGAGGGATCGCGGATCACGATCACGTTACGGGAGGAAAGTTCCGCGTCCGGGCCAAGCCGGATGAGTGAAGGATGCACCCGATCCTCATCCGTAAGCAATGTGCCTCCAGCCGGGCGGGCGGACTGGCTTTCCGCCCTTGCGCTACTGTCTTCGGCTGAGGCCATGGTCTCCGGAGGTTCACGGAACGGCCGCTCGCGAAGCGCCACGGCGCCGGATGNGGCGAAAATGGCCAAGCTGCAGAACACGAGCAGAATGCGGGACCAGGGGAGCGACACTGCCTTCCCACGCCGCCGGCTCTGGCCAAGCGGCTGGTCGATCCCGTCGCCGACCGGTTCCATGCCCCTGCTATCGCCCCGCCCGTTCGTAGAGCGGCGCATCCCGTTTTCCCGGGATTGCGCCGACATTGTTATCGGTTCATCACCGCCTTATCGGGGCTAGGCGGAAAGGCGGGATCCGTCTTCTCGCCGCGCAGCAGATCGAGCGCGTAGGCAAGCTGCACGTCTTCAGCCGGGTCTTGCGGCACATAGGCGATGGAGCCGGAACCCTCCTCGCTCTCCGCCTCGCCGCGGATATGTCCGGGCAGNTCCGATTCGCCGCGCGCCAGATCACGGCCCTGGAGTTCCTCCGGCAGCGGCTGTTCGACCTTGATATCAGGAGTGATCCCCTTGCCTTGGATCGACTGTCCCGAAGGCGTGTAGTAGAGCGCCGTGGTCAGCCGCAGTGCACCGTTCTCGCCAAGCGGAATAATAGTCTGCACCGATCCCTTGCCGAAGGAGCGGGTTCCTAGAATGGTGGCGCGACGGTGGTCCTGCAACGCGCCCGCCACGATTTCCGACGCGCTTGCCGAGCCGCCATTGATGAGGACGATGAGCGGCTTGCCATCCGTCAGGTCGCCAGGCTGAGAACCGAAGCGGGTGATGTCGCTGGGCTCACGCCCGCGCGTAGACACGATCTCTCCGCGATCAAGGAAAGCGTCGGAGACATTCACCGCCTGATCAAGCAGGCCGCCCGGATTGAGCCTCAGATCCAGAATGTAGCCCTTGAGCTCGTCCTCGGGGACCTCCTTGCGAATTGCCTCGATGGCGTTGCGCAGATCGTCCGTCGTCTGCTCGGTGAAGGAGCTGATCTTCAGGTAGCCGACATCGCCGCCCTCGACGCGATACTTGACCGCCTTGACCCTGATGATGTCGCGGATGATGGTNAACTTNAGTGGCTCCGCTTGCCCTTCCCGCAGGACGGTTAGCTCGATCGGCGTGTTGACGAGCCCGCGCATCTTGTCGACGGCTTCGTTCAGCGTCAGGCCGCGCACCGGCTCGCCATCGATCTCGGAGATGAGGTCGCCGGCCAGAATACCGGCGCGAGCAGCCGGGGTGTCGTCGATGGGCGCGACGACCTTCACCAGCTCATCCTCCATGGTGACCTCGATGCCGAGACCGCCAAACTCACCCTTGGTCTGCACGCGCATGTCCTTGGCGGCCTCGGGATCGAGATAGGAGGAATGCGGGTCGAGCGAGGAAAGCATGCCGTTAATAGCGCTTTCCACCAGCTCCTTCTCGTCCGGCGGCGTCACATACTGAGCGCGCACGCGCTCGAAAATATCGCCAAAAATGGCGAGCTGCCGATACGTTTCCGACCCCGCCGCATTGGCCACCGTTCCGTTCGTCCCGTAAACCAAGCTCATGACGGATGCGCCCATCAGCGCGCCGGCGAGCAAGAGCGACATTCTACGTATCATTTCCCGTCCTTCCAGATAGCTCCCGAGCCCACCAATGCTTCGGGTCGATCGGCTTTCCGTCTTTCCTGAACTCAACATATAGTTCAGGCACCGCACCCACGGTAGTGGCGGCGAGACTCGCGAGGCGGGCCTCACCCATGATCCCGACCGGCTCGCCCGCCAGAACGGCCTGACCGATGGAAACGTTCAGCCGATCCATGCCTGCCAGCACGATATGATAGCCGTCGCCGGGGCTCAGTATCAATAGCTGACCGTAGGAGCGGAAAGGCCCGGCGTAAAGGACCGTACCGTCCGCTGGTGCCGTGACGATTGCGCCTGATTGTGTCCTTAGAATGTCGCCCTTGAGCTGGCTTCCCGTGCCGTCATCCTCTCCGAAACGCTTGGAGAATTCGCCGACGACCGGCAGCGGCACGAGCCCAGCGCGGCGCGCAAAGGGAAGCGTTTCGGCAAGCAGGCTTCCCTCCCCCGCCTGCTCGCGCGCCTCAAGCACCTTGCGCAGCGACTCGATCTCCTTTTCGAGCGAGGCAATCAGATCCTGCAGACCTTCGGCGCGCGCGGCGAGCTCCTCCGCCTGGGCGCGTTCGGCCTCCATGCGCGCTTCCGCCTCGGCATGGATGCGCCGCTTCTCCTCCAGAAGAAGGGTCAGGCGCTGCTTTTCCTCCGCCTGNGCGAGGCGTCCTTCCGTGAGCCGTTCCTTCTCGGCGGCTATGGAGGTTTTAATGCGCGATAGCGCGCGAAGGTCGGAAATCAGCATTTCCGTCTCGGCGCGCAGTTCCGGCACCACCGCGCCCAGAAGAATGGCGCTGCGCACCGATCCGAGCGCATCTTCCGGCCGCACGAGGATGGCTGGCGGCGGACTGAGCCCCATGCGTTGGAGCGCGCCAAGCACTTCCGCCAGGATGCCGCGGCGGCCCGCGAGCGAGACCTTCAGGTCGTTCTCCCGGTGGACAAGAACCTCCAGCCGGTTCTCGATNTCNTCGATGTCCTCCGCGAGCTTGCGCTCCGTCTTCACGGCCTGGATNAGGGCCGCCGTCAGCGCGGCGCTGTCATCCTTGAGAGCGGCGATCTCGGCGGCAATCTCGGCCTGCCGCTTTTCCGACAGCGCCAGCTGCTCCGAAACGCGGCGATATTCTTCGACCTTCTGGTTCTGCTGCAATTCGAGCTGATCGACGGCCTGCGCGCCGGCGGGCTGTGCGGCTAATGCAATAGCCGCCGTAAGGAGCGCCCCTCCCAAAGAGCCGACCGGTCGCACCTTCACCTCGCCGTTGCGAACACGCGCCCACCTTTAAAGATAGATCGTTAAGGAATGATCAACCATCACGCACCGGAATAAGCGTTCAATCGCATGTTCCGCGATGGAACCACAACCCCTTTGATCGCCGGTTGTTCACGGAAAACAGGGCTCGCGGCTACTCGCGATGGTACGGATGGCCGGAGAGGATCGTCACCGCGCGATAGAGCTGCTCGGCCAGCATGACGCGGACGAGCTGGTGTGGCCAGGTCTGTGCCCCGAAGGAAAGGCTGAGGCCGGCAGCCCGCTTCAGCATCTCGTCGTGGCCGTCCGGCCCACCGATGGCGAAGACGAGATGCCGGGTCCCCGAATCGCGGAATCCGGCAAGGCTTGAGGCAAGCTCTTGTGACGGCAGGTTTTTTCCACGCTCATCAAGCAGCACCAGCAGTGCATCTTGTGCCGCATCCTGAAGCTTCTGCGCCTCCTCGCGCCTACGCGCGTCCGCCGTTCTTGCCCGGCTTTCGAGGATTTCACGCACGCCCGCGAATTCAAGGCCGACAGCCCCGCCGCTCCGGGCGAGGCGCTCGAAGTACCGTTCGGCAAGTTCCTTTTCGGGGCCGGCCTTCATGCGGCCTACCACGTGGACGGTGATGCGAATGGGTTACCTCGATCAAGTTCCGTAGCGGGAAGATAGCACGCACGGATGCATCAGCAGCAGAAGGAATTCCGGCCGATGATTCACGTCCGATATGGTCGGCGCGGCGCGCATCGGACTCCTTCCGGAAGGTGAGGTGCCGTCCTTCCGGCGCGACGCACGCGAAGAGGCGCTAGCTTTCGCTAGTGCACCGTTTCCTCCTCGAGATCCGGAGCCTGCCACATCTTCTCGATGTTGTAGAACTCCCGGACTTCCGGGCGAAAGACGTGAACAATGATGTCGCCCGCGTCGATCAACACCCAGTCGGCGCCCGAAAGACCTTCCACCCGCGCCNAGCCGAAGCCCGCTTCCTTCAAGGAGCGCAAGAGGTGATCCGCCACCGCCGTGACGTGACGATGCGANCTGCCGGAGGCCACGATCATATAGTCCGCCAGCGGAGACTTGCCCTGAATGTCGATGGAGACGATGTTTTCCGCCTTCGAGTCTTCCAGACTCCGAAGCGCTGTCTGTAAGGCGCGAGACAGGCCCGATTCGCTTGCCCCGGCCGGCGAAGGCAAGATGCTTGCCTTCTTCTGGAGTGCTGTTCTCAGAGTGTCTTCCCTTTCCGATAAGAACAACTGCGTCCCCTGCTTTACGCCAAGAGACAATCGATAAAATAGGCAGAGTACCCCGACAGTTTCAAGACAAGTCGTGTTTCGCACTGCAAGCGGCACTTACCGGCGGGCTGCCTCGCGCAGCGCGGTGGAGGAAAGCGATGAACGCGGGCCGTGGATGAATGTCCAGGCAGGCGGAGAAAGCCGCGCAAGCCGAGCCGCTTCCGTTTCCGCTATGCGGGCATGGCTGAAGGCCCGCGCCATGGTCGAGGACAGGAAGGAAAGCGTCGCCCCCGGCCGGTCGAAGACCGCAATCGGCACGCTTTCGGCGATCTCGCGCCAGCGCTCCCAGCGGTGAAAATCCCGCAGGCTGTCGGCACCCATAATCCAGACGAAGAACACGCCCGGATGGCGGCTTTTGACGAGCCGGATGGTATCGGCCGTGTAGCGGATGCGATAACGCATTTCGAAGGCCGTCACGCGAATGCGTGGGTCTGAGACGCGTTTTTCCGACATGGCAATGCGCTCGGCAAGCGGCGCCAGGGCGCCGCGATCCTTCAGCGGATTCCCCGGCGTGACCATCCACCAGAGCTGGTCGAGACGAAGCTTGCGGATTGCCGTCTCCGCCACCAGAGCATGGCCCGCATGGGGCGGGTTGAACGACCCGCCGAAAAGACCCACGGCCATGCCCTTTTCCACGTGCGGCATGCGCAGATAGCGCGCCGGCACGCTCTCCTCCGCCAAGGCCATTCCTCAGGGCCGNNCCTGGCCGGTGCCACGCACGCGGTATTTGAAGGAGGTGAGCTGCTCCACGCCTACCGGCCCGCGCGCATGCATCTTTCCGGTNGCGATCCCGATTTCCGCGCCCATGCCGAACTCGCCGCCGTCAGCGAACTGGGTCGAAGCGTTGTGGAGCAGGATGGCCGAATCGATCTCATTGAAGAAACGCTCCACCGCCGAAGCGTCCTCCGCTACGATGGCTTCGGTGTGGTGGGAGGACCAGGTTTCGATATGTTCGATGGCCTCCCCAACGCCGTCCACCAGCTTCACCGAGATGATCGCATCCAGATATTCGGTGCGCCAATCCTCCTCGGTTGCAGGCCGTGCGGATGGGAAACGCACGCGCACACCTTCATCGCCGCGGATCTCGCAGCCGGCCGCCGCAAGAGCGTCCAGAACCGGCACGAGATGCGTGTCGGCAGCCGCGCGATCCACCAGCAGCGTCTCGGCCGCACCGCAGATGCCGGTGCGCCGCATCTTGGCGTTGACCGTGAGCGAAACTGCCATATCGAGCCGGGCTGATTTGTCGATATAGAGATGGCAGATGCCCTCCAGATGCGAGAAGACGGGCACCCGCGCCTCCTTCTGGACGCGCTCCACCAGGCTCCTGCCGCCGCGCGGCACGATCACATCCAGATTGCCGTCAAGGCCCTTCAGCAATTCGCCGACAGCGGCCCGGTCGGTCACCGGCACGCGCTGGATCGCATCTTCAGGCAGACCCGCCTTCACCAGACCTTCGACCAGGCAGGCATGAATGGCGGCAGAGGAATGGGCAGAGTCCGAGCCGCCGCGCAGGATCACGGCATTGCCCGCCTTGAGGCAGAGCGCGCCGGCATCGGCCGTCACATTCGGGCGGCTCTCATAGATCACGCCAACGACGCCGAGCGGCGTGCGCACGCGCTCGATGAAAAGACCATTGGGCCGCTCCCACGCAGCGATCACCTGGCCGACCGGGTCCTCAAGCCGGGCAATCTCGCGGATGCCCGCAGCCATGGCCGCAACCCGCTTTTCATCGAGCATCAGGCGGTCGAGTAGAGCGGTAGACAGGCCCGCTGCCCTGCCGGCCTCCATGTCGCGCGCATTGGCCTCGAGAATGTCAGGCGTATTGGCTTCCAGCGCGTCCGCCATGGCCAGAAGCGCTGCGTTTTTCCGCTCGGTGGTGGCGACTGCGAGCGGTCTTGCAGCAGCCCGGGCGCGCGCGCCAAGCTCGTTCATCAGGGTCGCGATGTCAGCGCCCTCATGCACCTTCAGCATCGATTCCCTCCACCTTGCGCATCCTTTCACCAGCCGGCGGAGAAAGGACCAGATCGTCGCGGTGCACCATGGCCGCGCGCGCCTCATAGCCGAGCACTGCGGCTATCTCGCCGGTCTTGAGCCCCGCGATCTTTACGGCATCGCTGGCGTCATAGGCAACCAGCCCGCGCCCCGCCTCGGTGCCGTCCGGCCCGATAATGGCAACGGTATCGCCACGCGAAAACGAGCCCCTCACCGCCTTCACACCGGCAGGCAGCAGGCTTTTGCCGGACCGCAGCGCCCTCAGCGCGCCTTCATCGATGACGATGCGACCCGCAGGCTCGAGCTGGCCCGCGATCCAAGTCTTGTAGGCGCGCACCGGCGTGGGACTCGCGCGGAAAAGCGTTGCGCGCGCGCCGCGCTCAATCGCCGATATCGGGCCCGTTTCCTTGCCCGAGGCGATGATCATCGCCGTGCCGGCGGCCGTGGCGATCCGGCCCGCATCGAGCTTGGTGCGCATGCCGCCGCGCGAAAGCTCTGACGCCGCGTCCCCGGCCATGGCCATGATCTCAGGCGTGATCGCCTCCACCACGGGAATGAAGCGCGCATCCGGGTCGCGCTCCGGCGGGGCGGTGTAGAGGCCGTCGACATCCGACAGGAGGATGAGCAGATCGCAGCCCATCATAGTGGCGACCCGGGCCGCGAGCCTGTCATTGTCGCCGTAGCGGATCTCGCTGGTGGCGACCGTGTCGTTCTCATTGATGACCGGCACCGCCTTCATCTTCAAAAGCGTGGAGATGGTGGCGCGCGCATTGAGATAGCGCCGGCGCTCCTCCGTGTCTCCCAGCGTTAGCAGCACCTGGCCGGAGGTAAGCCCATGCCGGCCAAGCTCACCGGCCCAGGCGCCCGCAAGCGCGATCTGGCCCACGGCGGCGGCGGCCTGGCTTTCCTCAAGCCGGAGCGTGCGCCGGCCAAGGCCGAGCACAGTGCGCCCAAGCGCGATCGCACCGGAGGAAACCACCAGCACCTCCGTTCCGGCAGCAGCCAGCCGTGCAATATCATCCACCAGGGCGGCTAGCCACGCCCGCTTCAGGCCCGTATTGCGGTCCACCAGCAGGGCGGAGCCAATCTTGATGGTAATACGGCGGTAGGAGGAAAGCGTGACGCGTTTCATATGACTCTCTCTTCCGCCCTCCTGACTTATATCGGCCAAGCGCCCGCTCATTTCCGCCACCGCTCGTCCACTTCGTCCGACACCTCTTCCCTCTCTCGCGCTTCCTCGATCACGCGCATCAAGGCCCGCAGCACCTCCTGAACACCTTCTCCCGTTGCCGATGAGAGGAGGAACGGCCTGCGCCCCGCAGCCTTTTCAAGCGCTTTCAGCGCCTCCGCCCGTTCCGCATCTCCCAGCAGGTCAGCCTGTGAAAGCGCCAGAACCTCCGGTTTGCCGGCGAGCCCATGGCCATAAGCGGTAAGCTCCTGCCGCACGGTCGCATAAGCGGCTGCCACATCCTCCTCTCGCGCAGAGACGAGGTGAAGGAGGACGCGCGTGCGCTCCACATGGCCGAGGAACCGGTCGCCGATGCCGACACCCTGATGCGCGCCTTCGATGAGGCCCGGAATATCTGCAAGTACGAATTCGCGTCCATCGGTGCGCACCACGCCCAGATTGGGGTGAAGCGTTGTGAACGGATAGTCCGCGATTTTCGGTTTCGCAGCCGTAACGGTTGCTAGAAAGGTTGACTTGCCGGCATTGGGCAGCCCCACGATGCCCGCATCTGCAATCAGCTTCAGCCGGAGCCAAATCCAGCGTTCCTCGCCGGGCAAGCCGGGATTGGCCCTTCGCGGCGCCTGATTGGTTGACGATTTGAAATGCTGGTTGCCGAAGCCGCCATTGCCGCCTCGCGCCAGGCAATAGCGCTCGCCCACACGGGTAAGATCGCAGATGAGGGTTTCGTTGTCTTCCTCATAAATCTGCGTTCCCACCGGCACCTTTAGCACCACGTCAGCGCCCTTTGCGCCGGTGCGGTTTCGGCCCATGCCGTGCCCGCCCGTCTTGGCCTTGAAATGCTGCTGATAGCGATAGTCGATCAGCGTGTTGAGGCCATCGACCGCCTCCACCCACACGTCGCCGCCGCGCCCGCCGTCGCCTCCGTCTGGCCCGCCGAACTCGATAAACTTCTCGCGCCGGAACGAGACCGCGCCTGCGCCGCCGTCACCGGAGCGGACATATACCTTGGCCTGGTCGAGAAATTTCATATTTGCGACTTCCGTACCCGGCGTTCTGCGCCACACTCGCTGTTTCCGGCTCCCACACCCGCCCCAGCCAAGCTGTCGAAACCACCTTCCCAAGGGGGAGAAGGCGCTGCCGCCCACCGGTTGCCATGCCGGAAATTGGCTTGCGGCAACGCTGCAGCGCTTCTAACGCCCCCTTGGCAGCGGAGAAAGCAAATTCTTGGGCTTGGGCTCTGCCCAAGCCCTCAAAATCGCAGGCATCATCGCCCCTACGAGCCCCAGCTCCTGAGGCTGACCCAGGTCCTGCGGTCGAGCTGGTAGCGCTCAACGGGCACCTTGCCGGCCACCACGGAATCCATCATGCCCTGGCCGACATACTGGAATCCGCACTTGTGGATGACGCGCCGCGAGGCGTCGTTGATGACGCGGCAGGAGACATTGAGCCGGTCGATGTTCGTCGCCCGGAAGGCGAGATCGACCAGCGCATGCGCCACCTCGGTCGCGTAGCCTCGCCCCCAGTAGGGCTCGCCCATCCAGTAGCCAAGCTCCAGCCCGTACTCGCGATTGTCAAGCCCGGCGCAGCCGATGAAGGCACCACTGCCGGCAAGGGCCACCGCGTAGTGGCAGCCGGATCGGTCGCGCGAGCGGCTGCCGCGCACGAAGGCCGCGGCATCAGCCTCGGAATAGGGATGTGGCATGCGCGACAGCATCTCGGCCACGCGGCGGTTGTTGGCGAGCTGCGCCAGCTCGGGAATGTCGTCCTCATGCGGGGGGCGCAGCACCAGACGCTCGGTCACGAGAACAGGACATTCTATACGGAGACTATCACCCTCAACCTCTTCAGTTTCGGCAACCATGGCCTTTTCCTCCGGACAAAAATTTAGGGGAGACGGCGACCCATCTCCCCTGAACCTTTTCCGGATTTTCCCGGACACCAGCTCCCGGATGGGTCGCCGGTGTTTTGGTGCGGAACCGGCTACTCCGCTGCTTCGAGAATCGGGTTTACCGACACGTAGGTTCGCCCGTTCGCTTTCGTGGCGAAGGACACGGCACCCGCGGCAAGCGCAAAAAGCGTATGGTCTTTGCCCATGCCGACATTCGCGCCGGGATGCCACTTCGTCCCGCGCTGGCGCACGATAATGTTGCCGGCCACGACCCGCTCGCCGCCGAACTTCTTCACGCCGAGGCGCTTGGATTCGGAATCGCGACCGTTACGCGACGACCCGCCAGCTTTCTTGTGTGCCATCAGACTGCTCCTTTGCGCCTACCGGGGCGCTTCACTCATATATGAACGCTCACGCGCTCGAATGCAATTCCGTTTGGTCGGGCCAGAGCCCTCACTTATTGCGCCAGGGCCTTGGCCTGCTCACGCCAGTCCTTGATCTGGTCNGCGCTGAAGGGCATGGCCGCGTCGATCCTGGCGATGTCCTCGTCGGAAAGTCCGGCAAGCTGGGCGAATGTGGTGAGGCCCTGCTCCCTGAGCTGACCGGCCGCCACGGGACCGATGCCCTTGATCTTCGTCAGATCGTCGCCTTCGCCTTCCGGCGCGGTGAAGAGCGGCTTGACCTCCTTCGCCTCGGCGGACGCCTTGGCCCTCTTCGGCGCCTCTTCCGCCGCGGGCTTGGTCTCCTTCTTCGCCGCAGCAGGCTTTTCCTCGTCCTTCCCAGCGGGCTTGGCGGCCGCCTTCTTCGAAGGCTTGGCGCCGTCGAGCAGGATCTCGGAAATCCTGACGGTCGTCAGCAGCTGGCGATGGCCGCGCTTGCGGCGCGAGTTCTGGCGGCGGCGCTTCTTGAAGGCGATCACCTTCGGCCCTCTGGTGTGGTCAACCACCTCGGCCGCCACACTGGCGCCCTCGACAAAGGGCGTGCCGATCGTCACCTTGTCGCCCTCGCCCACGGCGAGCACATCGCTGATCACAATGATCTCGCCCGGCTCTCCGGCGAGCCGCTCGACCTTTAGAAGGTCGTCCGCGGCAACGCGATACTGCTTGCCGCCGGTTTTGATGACTGCGAACATCTTTCTTGCCTTTCGGTGTCCGGTCCGGCTTGGGCGCCTTGCGAAAAGTCGCCTGCCGTCTTTTTGTCAGTCGTTCAAGATCGGGCCGCGAGAGCCCACGAAATAAGCGGCGCGGGATGCGCCCCACGCCGCGGATGACGGCTCCATATCGGACATGAGGCGAAAGGTCAAGGTGAGGCGGGCGGGTTACGCTGCATTTGGCCTTGTGTCGGGCCCGCTTCGCCGTTATCTAAGCGCCGCTGCATGAGAACGCTTCAGCGCGCGGAGAGGTGGCTGAGTGGTTGAAAGCACCGCACTCGAAATGCGGCATACGGGCAACCGTATCGGGGGTTCGAATCCCTCCCTCTCCGCCA